>Ga0134125_10010869_pt1 | contig 10221 bp, 9 predicted proteins | sample KB31751_FD_96464 | JGI IMG/M metagenome (GOLD analysis project Ga0134125, IMG submission 96464) | Terrestrial soil microbial communities with excess Nitrogen fertilizer from Kellogg Biological Station, Michigan, USA - KB3-175-1 | ecosystem: Environmental > Terrestrial > Soil > Unclassified ... | reverse complement strand
TGACTTACTACGAGCTCGAGAAGGTGGTGTACGAGGTGGAGTACGAGTTGAACAACCGGCCCGACTGGCTGGACATCCCGCTGCGCGGGCTGCTGGCGGTCGTTGGCCTGGAGAGCGGCACATGACAGTCAGAGACGTCACCCTGGGTCCGGTCGATCTGCACCTGTTGGCGGAGGGGACGCACGCGCGCCTGTTCGAGAAGATGGGCGCGCAGGTCACGGTCCGCGACAAGAAGAAGGGCACGCAGTTCTCGGTCTGGGCGCCCAACGCCGAGACCGTCGACGTGGTCGGCGACTGGAACGGCTGGCAGCCGGGCGAGACGCCGATGCGCTCGCTGGGGCCGTCGGGCATCTGGCAGGTGTTCGTGCCGGGTGTGACGGCCGGGCACCACTACAAGCTGCACATCCGATCGCGCCACAACGGCTACACGGTCAACAAGGCCGACCCGTTCGCTTTCGCCAGCGAGGTTCCGCCGGCGACCGCGTCGGTGGTGTCCAGCCTGGACTACACCTGGAACGACGCCGACTGGATGCGCGGCCGCCGCGAGCGGAACGCGCTGGACGCGCCGGTCTCGGTCTACGAAGTCCATCTCGGCTCGTGGATGCGCAACCCGCAGGATCCCGCGCACGTGCTCAGCTTCCGCGAGCTGGCACCCCGGCTGGCCGAGCACGTTCAGCGCTGCGGCTTCACGCACGTCGAGCTGATGCCGATCATGGAGCACCCCTTCTACGGATCGTGGGGCTACCAGGTCACGTCGTTCTTCGCGCCCAGCGCCCGTTACGGCACGCCGGAGGACTTCATGTTCTTCGTCGACACCCTTCACCGCAACGGGATCGGCGTGCTGCTCGACTGGACGCCGGCGCACTTCCCGACCGACGAGCACGGGCTCATCTACTTCGACGGCACGCACCTGTACGAGCACGCCGATCCGCGCCGCGGGCTGCACGCCGAGTGGGGGAGCGCGGTCTTCAACTACGGCCGCAACGAGGTGCGCAGCTTCCTGCTGTCGAACGCGGTCTTCTGGCTGGACCGCTACCACATCGACGGGCTGCGGGTCGACGCGGTGGCCTCGATGCTGTACCTGGACTACGGGCGCAAGTCCGGCCAGTGGATCCCCAACCAGTACGGCGGGAACGAGGACCTGGAGGCGGTCGACTTCCTGAAGACCTTCAACGCCAACGTCTACCGCGAGCACCCGGACACGCAGACCATCGCCGAGGAATCGACGGCCTGGCCGATGGTCTCGCGCCCCACCTATCTGGGCGGGCTGGGGTTCGGGTTGAAGTGGGACATGGGCTGGATGCACGACACGCTGGCCTACTTTCAAGACGACCCGGTCTTCCGGCGCTACCACCACAACAAGCTGACCTTCCGCGGCCTCTACATGTTCAGCGAGAACTTCGTGCTGCCGCTGTCGCACGACGAGGTCGTCTACGGCAAGCGGTCGCTGCTGAACAAGATGCCGGGGGACGACTGGCAGAAGTTCGCCAACCTGCGCCTGCTGTACGCCTATATGTGGGCGCAGCCGGGGAAGAAGCTGCTGTTCATGGGGGGCGAGTTCGGGCAGTGGAACGAGTGGAACCACGAGGTCAGCCTGGACTGGCACCTGCTGCACGACGGCGCGCTGCACGGACAGCTGCAGCTTCTGCTCGGCGAGCTCAATCGGCTGTATCGGACCGAGGGGAGCTTGCACAAGCGTGACGCCGACACGCGCGGCTTCGAATGGATCGCCGCCGACGACATCGAGAACAGCGTCTACGCTTTCCTGCGAACAGGTGGCGACGGCGACCCGCCCATCCTGGCGGTCTTCAACTGCACGCCGGTGCCGCGCTTCAACTACCGGATCGGCGTCCCCGGCGAGGGGGTCTGGGCGGAGGTGCTGAACACCGACGCCGGCGCCTTCGGCGGCAGCAACCACGGCAACGTCGGCAGCGTCGAGGCCACGCCGGTCCCGTCGCACGGGCGCCCCTTCTCGCTGAACCTGACGCTGCCGCCGCTGGGCGCGCTCTACCTCAAGCTGACGCCCGGATCGCGCTCGCGCTGACGCCGGATCAGGAGAACTCCTGATTGCGAACGCGGCGGTCGTGCCGACATCGAGGGAGGGAGGTCCGATGGAAGGCGACGCAGGTTCGGGCGACGAATCGCTGGTGCTGCATCCGGACGAGGAGGCTGACCGAGAAGGGCGGTTCGCCAGCGGCTCGGTCGAGTTCATCGGAACGGCGACCGTCATCATCCGGTACGGCGGCTTCACGCTGTTGACCGATCCCAACTTCCTGCATCGCGGGGATCACGTGCACCTGGGGTACGGCATGACGGCGCCGCGCCTCACCGAGCCCGCCTTCGACATCGACAGCCTGCCGCCCGTCGATCTGGTCGTGCTCTCGCACCTGCACGGCGATCACTTCGACCAGATCGTCGAGCGGCGCCTGGACCACAAGCTGCCGATCATCACCACCCCCGAAGCGGCGCGGGCGCTGCGCCGCAAAGGGTTCGGCGCGGCGCGCGGCCTTCAGACCTGGCAGCGGCTGATCGTCAGCAAGGGAACGGCGCGCCTGACCATCACCAGCATGCCGGGCCAGCACGCGCCGGCGTTGCTGCAGCTGATGCTGCCGTCGGTGATGGGGACGATGCTGGACTGGGCGCCCGCCAGCGGCAATCAGCCCGCCATGCGCCTCTACATCACCGGCGACACGTTGCTGCGCCAGCAGCTTCGCGAGATCCCGCGGCGCTTCCCGGACATCGATCTGGCGCTGCTGCACCTGGGCGGCACGCGCCTGTTCGGCGTGCTGCTGACCATGGATGCCAAGCAGGGCGTGGAAGCCATTCGCTGGATCCAGCCCAAGAAGGCCATCCCGATCCATTACGACGACTACCCGGTCTTCAAGTCACCGCTGGCCGACTTCCAGCGCGAGGTCGACGCCGCCGGGCTGACCGACCGCGTGATCTATCTCGAGCGCGGCATGAAGCACACCTTCACCGTCCCGCGCGACCGCTGGGCCGCCCCCGCCGGCGCCGCCGCGTCCCCCCGCCCGATCGCCCCGCCCCCACCCCCGCAGTCGCGACGGTAGCGGCTCGTTCCGAACCGTCGTCACGCGCCGCGGACGAGGCGACCGGCGAGGGCGCGCAGGCTGATTTGCGCCACGCGAAGGTCGAAGGTGCGACGCACCACCCTGAAGCCGGCGGCGCGGTGGGCCCGGACGGACGGTCGGTTGCGGCCGGCCACCGAGGACCAGAGGGCGGGGACGCCGTCGCGGGCCAGCGCGGCGGCGATGAATCGCACCGTCGCCGCGAACAGCCCGCGGCCGCGGGCCGTCGGTTCGGTGACCGCGCCGAACAGCAGGGGCCGGCCGGGGCGCGTCTCGACGAAGCTGACATGCCGAGGACGGCCGTCGATGGCGGCCACGAAGCAGCGCCATCCGTTCGGGGCGGCCAGATCCAGATCGCCCGCCGCGCGCATCAACGCCGGGTTATCGCCCAGCAAGGACGCGAGCTCGTCGCGCGCCACCTCGCGCACCGTGACGCCGGGAGGGGCGCCCGCCGAATCACCGCGTGCGACGGCGCCCAGGTCCAGCCGCAGCGTCAGCCCGATCTCGATCCCCACGCGCGGCTATCGTATCGGCGGCGAGTCTCGCCGGCTAGACCAGCCGCGGTACCCTGCTGGCGGGTCGTCCCGGTCCACCCGGGCGGGAGGCGCCGCGCCTTCCGCAGGGCCTCGGGCGGCATGACACCGACGGAGATCGACAGCGAGTCCTCGGCGCACTTGACCAGGTGCCACCAGGTCGACGGGATGTAGAGCCAGTCGCCGGCGATCAGGCGGCTCTGGTAGATGGGCGAGGTCTCGCGGCGCACGCAGGTGAAGTCCAGCTGGTCGCCCAGCACGGTGTCGCGCGCCACCGTGTTCTGGCGGAAGTAGTAGTCCTTGATGCCGGCGGTCTGCGCGATGAAGACGTCCTCGAAGTCGTAGTGCCACCCGTAGCTGTTGGTGCCGCCGGGCGTGGCGTACACCTGGATGTGAACCTCGCCCGGCAGCGCCGCCTCGAAGCCGTCGGCCACCGCGCGCAACCCCGGGTCGTGTTGCTCGGCGCCGCGCACCACCACGCTGATCCCGGCCTGCATCAGCGCGCGCGCCGCCCCCAGCGAGCGCGGCACCGGGACGGGGTAGAGCTGGCCGGCGCGCACGGTCATCACGTCCAGCGGCTCGTCGCTGCGCAGGATCCGGTCCACGGTGGTCCAGTCCAGCGCGCCGAGCGCGCCGCTGGCGGCGCCCGGGCGCGCGAACGGCGCCGTCTGGAACTGCTCGCGCATGAACCAGCTCAGGTCGTCGGGCGCCAGCCACTCGTTCAACATGGGCGGCTGCTTGACGCGTCCGGAAGGACGCTCATCTTGGCCAACGGAGATGCGCGATCGCGTTCCCGTCGGTCACCAGAACTGGCGCGACCTGCTGTTCCTGCACCAGCCGGTGCCGGCCGAGTTGCTGCGGCGCCTGGTCCCGCAGCCGCTGTCGATCGACAGCTTCGACGGCCAGGGCTGGGTGACGCTGATCCCGTTCGCGATCCAGGCCAGCCGGCCGGCCGGCGCCCCGGAGCGTCTGGGCATGAGCTTCCTGGAGACGAACCTGCGCACCTACGTGCGCTCGCCGCAGGGTGAACCGGGCATCTTCTTCTTCTCGCTGGAAGCATCGTCGTGGCTGGCCGTCGCGGGCGCGCGGGCCGGGTATGCGCTGCCGTATTTTCCCGCGCGGATGGAATGCCACAAGGACCCCGGCGGCGCCACCATCCGGTATCGCACGGTGCGGCGGCTGGGCGGGGCGGGCGCGATGCTGGCCGCGACCTGGCACGTGGGCGCGCCGCTGGGGACCGCCGCGCCGGGCACCCGCGACCATTTCCTGGTCGAGCGTTATGTGCTGTTCGCGCAGCGGCGCGGGCAGATCCTGCGGGCCCGCGTGCGCCACCGCCCCTACCCGCTGTGCGCCGCCACGGTCACGGCTCTCGAAGAGACGCTGTGCGCCGAGGCCGGGCTGCCGGCCATGCCGCCGTCGCCGCCCGCGGTTCACTTCTCGCCGGGCGTCGACGTCGACCTGTTCTGGCGCGCGGCGATCTAGGGCGGATCTACGGCGCCGTGGGTTCCCGGCGCTGCAGGTTGCCGAGCTGTTCGGCGCGCGCCGCCGCGATGGCCGTGCGGACCTTCTGGCGCTCCTCGGGCGGCGGCAGCACGGCCGGAATGCCCAGCGATTGCAGCCACAGCTCCCGGCACCACCCGCGTGTGTGATAGAGGTGCTCGTCTTCCTGGTCCTCGATCTCGTCGTAGGCGCCCTTCAGCGCCTCGCCCGCCGCCCCGTCCAGCTGCAGCGCGCACTTCCCCAGCAGCTCCCAGTCCTGGTGGTCCTTGGTTTCGGCGATCACCACGCACTCGCAGGCAACCAGCTCGGCGGCGGTCGGATTGCCGGCCGACTGCGCCTTGGTCATCGCGGCCACCAGCGACTCGCCCATCTGCCGAACCACCGCGCGGCCGGGGGTCTCCCGGTTCGGGTCCAGCGCGAAGGCCTTGCAGACCGCCTGCAGCGCCGTCACGTGGCTGCGGGTTTGCTGCAGGTAGCCCTGCCACTCCTTCTTCAGGTCCGGGTTCTGCGCGCAGCTCAGCGCGGTCTCGTACACGCGCACGCCGCCCTTCTCGTGCTCGAGCGATTGCAAGATCAGCTCTTCCAGTTGCTTGGCGTTCAGCTTCCGCTTCATGGGGGGTCCTCTCGAGGGCGGTGGGGCGGGTCTCAGACCAGCGGCGGATCCGTCCAGCGCTGGAAGTGGCGGTGAGCGGCGATGCTCTTGATGAACGTGGGGATCACGTCGACCGCAGCGGCCTGGCGCCGCAGCAACAGGCCGGGGTCCTCCTGGCCGGAAGGCAGCCGCGCCGGAACGCCGGCGTTCTCGACCAGGTCGGCCCCCTCGTTCAGGGCCAGGATCGGCTTGGCGTGCCGGTACTGGTCCTTGATGAACTCCAACGCCAGGCCGATGTTTCCCAGCGTCTCGACGGCCACCTTGCCGCCCGGGACCGCCACCGCGTCGAACAGCACCGCGGGCATGGTCTCCAGGGTGACCTCGGCCTCCAGCGTCTCACCGTCGGCGGTGGCGACCGCGCCCAGCCGCGCGCCCACATAGCGGGGCACCGCGCCCTCGGCCGCCAGCGCCTCGTGAAGCTGGGTGGCCGCCGCGCCGTCCACGCCGTCGGCGATCAGGATGGCGATGCGCCGGGTCTGGATGCTGCCGTCGCCCGGGCGGGCGAACAGCGACAGCGCGGGCGAGCGTTCCACCTCCGGCTCGACCGGCCGCTTCAACGCCTTGGGCAGCGGCTTGGGCATCTCCATCCCCAGGTCGCGCGCCAGCGTCTCGGCCAGCGCCCGATCGACGTTCGCCAGCGAGGCGACCATGCGCTGCCGGATGGCCGGCACCTGCACCTTGGTCAGCTCGAAGCGGAACCCGCGCAGGATGTGCAGCTTCTCGATCTCGGTCTGGCTGTTCCAGAACAGCGTCGCCTGCGTGTAGTGGTCGGCGAACTTCTCGGGATTGCCGCGAACCTTGTCGGCCTGGATCGGCTCCGCGAACGACGTGAACCCGGCGCGCCCGGCCTGGAACGGGCAGCCCGCGCCCAGCGAGTTGGGCTCGTAGGCGACACGCCCCCGGTTGATGGCCTGCCGGTGCATCCCGTCGCGCTGGTTGTTGTGCACCTGGGCCACCGGCGCGTTGATCGGGATCTCGTGAAAGTTGGGCCCGCCCAGCCGCGAGATCTGCGTGTCGACGTAGGAGTGGATCCGGCCGGCCAGCAACGGGTCGTTGCTGAAGTCGATCCCCGGCACCACGTGCGCCGCGCAGAACGCCACCTGCTCGGTCTCGGCGAAGAAGTTGTCCGGGTTGCGGTTCAGGACCATGCGCCCCACCGGCCGCACGGGCACCAGCTCTTCGGGGACGATCTTGGTCGGGTCCAGCACGTCGAAGGAGAAGCGCTCGGCGTCCCGCTCGGAGAACAGCTGCACGCCCAGCTCCCACTCGGGGAAGGCGCCCGATTCGATGGCTTCCCAGAGATCGCGGCGATGGAAGTCGGGGTCGGCGCCGGAGATCTTCAGGCACTCGTCCCAGTCCAGCGAGTGGGTGCCGGCCACCGGGTTCCAGTGGAACTTCACGAAGGTCGACTTGCCGTCGGCGTTCACGAACCGGAACGTGTGGACGCCAAATCCCTGCATCATCCGGAAGCTGCGCGGCAGCGTCCGGTCCGACATCGCCCACATCATCATGTGCGTCGACTCGGGCATGAGGGAGATGAAGTCCCAGAAGGTGTCGTGCGCCGTCGCCGCCTGCGGGATGGCGAAGTGCGGCTCGGGCTTGGCGGCGTGCACCAGGTCGGGGAACTTCATCGCGTCCTGGATGAAGAACACCGGGATGTTGTTGCCGACCAGATCCCAGTTCCCCTCGTCGGTGTAGAACTTCACCGCGAACCCGCGCACGTCGCGGGGCGTGTCGGTCGAGCCCCGCTCACCGATCACCGTCGAGAACCGCACGAACACCGGCGTGCGCTTGCCGCGCTCGCCGAACAGCGACGCGCGGGTCACGTCGTTCAGCGGCGCGGTGCACTCGAAGTAGCCGTGGGCGCCCGATCCGCGCGCGTGGACCACCCGCTCCGGGATGCGCTCGTGATCGAAATGGGTAATCTTCTCGCGCAGGATGAAGTCTTCCAGCAGCGCCGGCCCGCGCAGGCCGGCCTTCAGCGTGTGCTGGTTGTCGGCCACCGGAACGGCCTGATTGGTGGTCAGGCGCTGGCCGCTGGAATCGACGCGGACCCGGTCCAGAGGTTGATTCGCCGGGTCGAACCCGAGCTGGGCGCGGGTTCCGGTCTTCTCCGACGTGACCGCCTCGGTCAGCGTGCTGCCGGTCGCGCGCGGATCGGGATCGTCCACGGTGACGCCCGGCGGCGGGTTGAGCGTGGCCCGGCCATACTCGGCGGGCTTGTTGGCGTTGAAGGGGACCGCGGCGGCCAGCGCCTCGGTCGCCTCCATCTTGGCGACCAGGTCGTCCGAGGCGTCTACGCCGGCGTCGTGCCGGGCCGGCGAGCTGATCGTGCTGCGGGCGCTGGTGCGCGCGCCGGAGCCCTTCGAGGTGGTTCGGGTCCCGCTCGATTTGCCCCGAGCAGGCTTCTTGGCGGCCATGCGGATCTCCGGTGTGAGGGACGGACCGCCCGAACGTAGGGCCTATTTCCGACGAGGGAAGCGCCGTTCACTTCCGAGAGCGCTCGCTGCCCCGGTTCGTGAACCGCGCGTTCCCCAGCCCGGTGCCGATGGTCAGCACGCCCCAGTGGTCGACGTCCTGAACGGAGGTCAGGTCGCTGAGGCCGTGCACCACGGCGTCGTTGTGGAGGACCACCACGGTCTCGTGCCCGTCGATCTTCGGAATCAGCTCGCGAAGCCGGTCGGGCAGGTTGAAACGGCTGCTCTCCCAGTTGCCCGGCAGGTTCTGCCCCCCGCGCTCGATGTGCCCGTCGGAGTCGATGATGCCCGGGCAGCCCACGCCGATGAACGGCGCCAGCTTGGCCTGGTTCTTGTCCGCGTGCTTGATGAGCCGCTCCAGCATCGAGCCGATCTTCTTGACCGCCTCCTCGCGCGAGGGCTTGGTCTTCTCGTCGGCATAGCGCCAGAGCTCCAGCTCTTGCACCGTGCCGCGCGCCACCTCGCCCGACTTCTTGGCGCTCTTCCAGGGGCGAAGCTCGACCAGCCCGGCCCGCAGGTTCGAGCCGCCGATGTCGACGGCCAGGATGGCGTCGTGCCCCTCCAGCATCCAGGCCGGGGCCAGATGGATGGCGCCCAGCAGGCCGGCCTCGTCCGGATGGTTGCGCACGGGGACCAGATCGATCTTGTGCCCGCCCGCCTTCAACATGACGGAGGTGCGGCCAATGGCCAGCTCACCGACCCGGCTGGCGCGCAGGCCGCCGCCGACCACGATCCGCTCGGTGTCGCGCCAGGACTTCAGCTTCAGGAAGCGGGTGACCACGGTGGTCAGCTCGCTGGCGAAGTCCTCGATGGCGCCCTGAATGATGCCCGCCGCCTCTGGCTCCCCCTCGGCCAGGACCTTGTCCATCTTCTTCTTGGGCATCTCCTCGCTGGGCGTGTCGCCCAGAGGGTCCTCGCCGGTGGCGGCGCGAATGCGCTCGCGCAACTCGTCCAGGATGGCGCGGAAGGCGCGGTTGCTGGCCCGGTCGCCGATGAAGCCTTCGGCGTCGCGCAGCTCGGCGTTGTAGGCGTCGACCGTGACCACCTGCAGATCGGACGACCCGTGCGCGACGGTGATGGGGGCGGAGGCGCTCACCAGGTCAATATGGGCACGCGCGCCGCAAAAGCCGGGTCCGCCCCGACATTGCTCCGGGGCCGCGACGACTTAACCCATTTGAGAGGACTTGGACAGCCCAATACACCCCTTCGACCCGCGGCGCCTGCTCATCGGAAAGACCCCGCCGCTGTTCCTGCTGGAGGTGGTCGTCCGCGCGATTTTCGTCTATGTCGTGCTGCTGATCGCGGTGCGCCTCATGGGCAAGCGCGTCGCGGGCCAGCTCAGCCTTTCCGAGCTGGCCGTCATGGTGACGCTGGGTGCCGCCATTGGCGTGCCGATCGAGGTGCCGGAGCACGGCATGGTCCCCGCGGCCCTCGTGCTGGGCGTGGCCATCCTCTACCAGCGCGGGATCGGGCTGCTCTCGTTCCGCAGCCGGCGCGCCGAGCTGCTGACCCAGGGCGACCTGGTCATGCTGATGCGCGACGGCGTGCTGGATCTTCCCGCCATGCGCCGCTGCGGTCTGTCCCGCGAGCGGGCATTTGCCGCCCTGCGCGAGAAGGGGATCGAGCACCTGGGCGAGGTGCGGCGCATGTACTTCGAGACGTCGGGCGCGTTCAGCATCTACCGCGCCGTCGCGCCGAAGGCCGGCCTCAGCATCGTCCCGAGCGACCATCCCGGCTTGGAGACGCGCGGCGATGACCGCCTGCGCGAGCTGCGGCACCGTCGTCGAGCGGCAGCGAAATCTCGAGCGCTGCCCCGCCTGCCATGCGCAAGCCTGGGGCAACGCCGTGCTGGCAAAACAAGCCTGAGCGGTCAGGAGAGCCGGTCCAGCAGCCCCGGGATCTCGGGCAGCAGCTCGCGCGCCAGATAGCCGTGGTGTCCGATGCGCCGGGCCAGGACGTCCCCGGCGCGCGCG
>Ga0134125_10010867_pt1 | contig 10221 bp, 8 predicted proteins | sample KB31751_FD_96464 | JGI IMG/M metagenome (GOLD analysis project Ga0134125, IMG submission 96464) | Terrestrial soil microbial communities with excess Nitrogen fertilizer from Kellogg Biological Station, Michigan, USA - KB3-175-1 | ecosystem: Environmental > Terrestrial > Soil > Unclassified ... | reverse complement strand
GCCGGCGGTGGTGGATCTTCTGGCAGGACGCGTCGATATCGCGTTCAACAATCTCGCGAACAGCCTGTCGTTGATACGCAGCGGAAGATTGAAGGCCTTGGCGGTCGCCAGCCTGAAACGTATTCCTGAGCTTCCCGAAGTGCCGGCAGTCGCGGAACTCTACCCAGGCTTCTATTCGAACAGCTGGTTTGCCTTTGTGGCGCCGCCCCAGACGCCTGCGGCCACTGCCGCCGAAATCTCGCAAGCCATTGCCGATGTGGTGCGGATGCCCGACGTCGCTGCCTGGTACAAGAAAACGTCCATGACGCCAATTGCCATGTCGCCGGCTGAAACCGGCTTCTTCTTGAAGAAGGAAGCCGAACGCTGGCGCAAGGTGATTATCAGCAGCCATCTTGAGCCGAAGTGAATTGGCGCCTCGGTGGCCACATGAGCTCGATGCTCGACACCTCGCTGCGCCGCCATCCGCAAGCCGTTGCGGATCTGGTGAGCCTCATCAACGGCGGCGCAATGGCGCAAGCGCTCAGCGTCGCCGCGGAGCTTGGTATTCCGGACCTGCTCGCCCACGGTCCCAAGCAGGCTGAGGAGATGGCGCGGGCAACCGAGACGCACGCGCCTTCGCTGCGGCGGTTGCTCAAGGCGCTGTCGAGCGTCGGCGCCTGCCGAGAATGTGATGACGGTTCGTTTGCGCTCGGTCCAATCGGCACGCTCGTGCGCTCCGATACGTCAGAATCGCTGCGGTCGTGGGTAGTGTGGTTTGGACGCTACCAATGGCCAATGTGGGGAAATCTGCTGGGCAGCATCAAAACAGGCGAGAGCGCGCGCAAGGCGGCCTATGGGACCGACGGCTTCGGTCATCTGGAGCGGGATAGCGAAGCTGCCGCCGTCTTCGACAGTGCCATGGTCCAGCTCAGCTGCCTCGTCGCTGCCGAGGTTGCGCGGACATATGACTTCAAGCATATCCGCAGCATTGTCGATGTCGGCGGTGGCCGCGGCGCATTGCTGCACGCCATCCTCGAAGCCTATCCGGATGTACAAGGAACCGTACTGGACCGGCCACGTGCATTCGCGGATGGCGATCAGTGGCAGAATCGCGATTTCGGCGATCGCTGCACATATGTTGGCGGCGACTTCTTCCATGGCGTACCGCACGAAGCCGATGTGTATCTGCTCAAGAACATCATCCATGATTGGGATGATGACCGCGCAACGCTGATTTTGCGCAATTGCCGCGCCGCGATCCCGCCGCGCGGAAAGCTGTTGCTCGTCGAGCGCATCATGCCGGAGCGCGTCGAAGCGGCACCGCGACACCGCAATCTCGCATGGTCCGACTTGGCGATGCTGATTGGGCCGGGAGGCCGGGAACGGACCGAAGCGGAATTTCGGGCGCTGCTCAGGGCTGCGGATTTCGAGCTCCGCAAAGTGATTTCCACGGCGGTGGAGTTCAGCATTCTCGAAGCTCTGCCGGGACGAGTCTGATGATTCTGCTCTTTAACCGTCGATCGAGTCGAAACTCGCTTTGTTGTGGCGATTTCCGCCGGCTCTGGTCCCAGCAAGGGTGGCTCGCTATCATTATGCCAGCCACCGTTCGTTGGGTTCGATGCCTCAGCCAGCCGAACAGATTCGATTTTGCACGAGCCGCGATGGTACGCGCATTGCGTATGCGGTTTCGGGGACAGGACCGCCGCTGCTCTGGGCCGGTCATTGGATTCGTCATCTGAAACTGGACTGGGAAACGCCGGTCTGGCGCCCTTGGCTCTCATTACTGACACGCAATCACACAGTCATTCGCTATGACTGGCGCGGTTTTGGCCTGTCGGATCAGAATGGCGTCGAATTCTCGCTCGAAAGGCATGTCGAGGATTGCGAAGCGGTTGTTGCTGCTGCGGGCTTGAAATCGTTCGTCTTGTTTGGCCTGTCGAGCGGCACATCGATGGGACTAGCCTATGCGGTGCGGCATCCGGAACGTGTCGACAAGCTGGTCTTGTTTGGGTGCCAGACCTGCGGTCGTCTGATACGCGGGATGACGGCAAGGGAGACAGAGGAAGCCGAGACGCGATTGAAGCTGGTTGAGCTCGGCTGGTCGAACGAGACGCCGGCCTATGGACAGTTCTTCACCGTAATGCATATGCCGGACGCAAATCCGGACCAGACGCGCTCCTACAACGAACTACTGCGCCGGATCAGCTCGCCGAGCAATGTAATCAATCTGGTGCGGGCATTGTGGGCAATCGATGCACGGGAGGTTGTGCCGCGCGTGCTTTGCCCGACCCTTGTCCTGCATTCGCGCCAAGACGCCATCATTCCCTTTGAGGAGGGTCGCCAAGTCGCCAGTCTGATTTCCGGCGCACAGTTTGTGCCGTTGGAGAGCCGGAACCACATCCTGCTCGACACCGAGCCGGCCTGGCAGCAGCTCGTCGGGGCGCTAGATGACTTTTTGCCGGTGGCGGCGGCGCCGCCTGCGGCGCCCGGTCCGGCGAAAGCTGCGTTTCTTGATGCGCTTACCACCCGCGAACGCGATGTCCTCGAACTGGTCGCTCAAGGTTTGGACAACGATACCATCGGTTCTCGGCTCGGCATAAGCACCAAGACGGTGCGTAACCAGGTGTCAATCATCTTTTCCAAGCTCGGTGTCAGCAGCCGGGCGCGGGCGATCGTCCGGGCGCGAGAGGCGGGCTTCGGCTATCGGACTGCCGCGCCAGCCGGCTGAGACCTTTGGGCTTCCATTCTGCCTTGATTTTTGCCCCTCAAGCCCTGATATGCGGGGGCACAAAGCGATGGGAAACACTGGGAAAAACCATGACGAAACAGACCGCTCGCGAGGACGAAGCGGCGCAGGCCGGTGAGGGCGCCGCTGCGGCGGCCGATCCGGCGCCGGCTGCGGCTGGGTCAGCCCCGGCGGAAGGCGACGCGGCGGCGCTGGCAGCGGAGCTGAAAGACAGGCTCCTGCGGACGCTTGCCGACATGGACAATTTGCGCAAGCGCACCGCGCGCGAAGTCGCCGACGCGCAGCTGCGCGGCATCACGTCGTTTGCCCATGACATACTCGGCGTCGCGGACAACATGCGCCGTGCGCTCGATGCCGTGTCGCCGGAAGCGCGCCGAGGCGCGCAGGCTGCCGTGACGGCGCTGATCGACGGCATCGAATTGACTGAACGTGAGCTGTTGAAAGCGCTGGAGAAGAATGGCGTACGTCAGTTTGCTCCGCAGGGCGAAAAATTCGATCCCAATCTGCATCAGGCGATTTTCGAAGTGCCCGACGCGTCGGTTCCAGCCGGAAGCGTCGTCCAGGTGGTGCAGCCCGGCTACATGATCGGCGACCGCGTGTTGCGCCCGGCCATGGTCGGGGTATCGAAGGGCGGTCCGAAGTCGGCGCCGACGTCCATCAGCAACGATAACGTCAGGCTCTAGCGCTTCGTCCGGAAGTGCGCCCGCGTGCTTATTTAAACGCGATGCCGTCGCGGATGGTGCGCAGCCGGGGCAATTCCTTGTCCCAAATTTCGGCGCGCGAGACCCCGATCATTTGCAAGAATGCGCCGCCGCCGAAGCGGATCCACTGCACCACCATGAGATTGGCGCCGGTGGAAACATCCTTGGCCGACGCCACTGTTTCAAAGGCCTCCTGGCCGTCGATGCGCACGGGCTCGGCCATGGTGACGTGTCTGTCTTTGATGCCATCGATGCTGTTGAAGGCGTCGCGCGCGAGATTGGCGCGCTGATTCGGATCGCTCGGACCACCCGGCGCCGCCGTCGCGATGAAGCGCGCGTTATACTCGTATTCGGGCAATCCATTGGTTGCGATCATGTGCGGGTAGGCCGGCGCGTCGATCAACAACAGCGCCCGTCCCGGAATGACATTGCCGATGCGAAAGCCGGCGGTATCCCCGACCTTGAACGGCAGCAGGCCGAGATAATCGGTATCGGGCACCTTGTCCCGCAGCGTCAGGCTGGCAAGCGATGTGCGCACCGCCGCGTCCGAATAGACGCTGTCATTGGCGGGCGCCTGAACGCTGACCGCTGCGGTCAGATCTTTGGTCGACACCAAAAGCAGCCACTTGCGGAACGGCTTTTTTTCGGGCGAGAGCTCGCTGCCGACGATGAGGTCGGCTTTCCCGATGGCAAGCTCGAGGGTCTCGCGCTTCTCCACCGTGAGGCCCTGCTTCTTTAGCGTGTCGTCCGCGAGCGACGCTTTCATCGGTCCGTAGGCGTCGGGAGGCATCACGCGAATGACGATGCCGGCGTTCTTGTCCGGGTCCATGAAGCCCGGAAATGTTTTGCTCGCTATCATGCCGGGAGGCGGGACGAGACCCACCCGCGACCCACGCGGAAAGAGAACATCAGCGGGTTTGACAGGTTCGGCGCACAGCGCGGGCAGCGTCAGCGTCAAAAACGCAAGCGCGGCGGCAAGCGCGCCACGGACGACGCTGGAAGCGATTCTGCCGTTGATCATCCGGACAATCTCCGCTGTCGCCCGCCTAGGATGAAATTTAGGTGCCAGGGCGCGTCACCCGGCGCAATGTCAAATTGAGCCTGCCGCCCTGGGCAAGCAAGGTCGATGTACCTGGATAAATGCGGTCGACACCATGGAACGCAAGCCGGTCGCTGCCGGCCAGCACCAGTGCGTCGCCAGAGCTCAGGCGAAATGAGCGGGTCGCGTCACTGCGCCTCGTTCCGCCGATCCGGAACAGACAAGAATCGCCGAGCGAGAGCGACACGACCGGAGCTTCGAAATCCTCCTCGTCGCGATCCTGGTGCAGTCCCATCTTTGCCGTCGCGCCATAGAAATTGATCAGACACGCCTGCGGCAGGCAGCGGTAACCGCCGAGCTCGTTCCACATCGCAATCAGCATCTCCGGCATCGGCGGCCAAGGCTGTTTGGTGACTGGATGGTTCGGCTCGTACCGATATCCCGCCTCATCGGTGATCCAGCCGAGCGGACCGCAATTAGACATGCGCACTGACATCGGCCGGCCCGATTTCGGCATGCGGGGGGTAAACAGGGGCGCCGCGGCAAAAATCTGCTCAAGTGCGGCGACCAAGGCCATTTGCAAGGCGCGGTCAAGATAGCCCGGAAAGAGCCGCAGACCGGCCGCGCCAGGAATTCCGGCGGGTTGCGTATTCATCGCCGTTTCGCCGGCCAGTTTCATCGTGTTTTTACCACTTTGCGGGCATCGTGCGCCGATGTCTCTGCTCTCCCCGCAGGTCGGTATTGTGGCGCAACCCGGTCTTTCGGGCAAAACGCCCATCGAGGAATTGTATGCCAAACTGACAATCGCTTCGGGGGTTTTCCTCGTGGTGCTCCAGATTTCCTATCTTGTTTATGCGGCGGTGATGCCACCCGACCATTGGGTGGCGAACACCGATTTCCTTATCGGCCGCGACTTCCTGAACACCTGGATGGGTGGCCGCTCGTTTTTCTCCGGCGGACCGGCGCCGTGGTTCGACTACCACGTCTACAATCAAGCACTGCGCCAAATGTTTGGTCCGAGCTATCCTGAGGTGTACTGGTCGTATCCGCCCCACATGGTGCTGTTCGTCTGGCCGTTCGGCCTGATGCCCTATGTGATGGCCTATATCGCGTGGTGCGTCATCGGCATCGCGCTTTATCTCTGTGCCTCGTCGCTCGCTGTTCCGCGAGACCGGATGTTGTTTCTTGCCGCAGCGCCCGGAATCGCGGTGTGTACGTTCTTTGGTCAGAACGGCTTTTATACCGCCGCCCTTCTCATCGGCGGCCTGTATAGCCTCGATCGCCGCCCGATCCTTGCCGGTGTGCTGTTCGGGATGCTTACGATCAAGCCGCAGCTTGGCCTGTTGCTGCCCGTCGTGCTGTTGCTTGAGCGGCGCTGGCTGACCATCGCGTCGGCGATCGTCACGTCGGCGATTTTGGTCGCCATCGCCGGCCTGCTGTTCGGCTGGAACGTCTGGGCCGAATTCTACCACAAGGTTGTGCCACAGCAGGTCTGGCTTACAGAAACGGGCGGCGGCCTGCTCTACGCCATGGTGGGCACGTTATTTTATGCCTCCCGCATGCTGCTGTTGCCGCTCAAAGCCGCCTGGGCGATCCAATATGCGACCTCGGCGCTCTGTCTGGCGGCGGTTGTCTGGACCTATTGGAAACGGCGCGATCGCGATCTGTCGTTTGCATTACTGATCACTGCGACTTTTCTGTTCACGCCCTACATCCTCAACTACGACATGGTGATCTTTGGCTTTGTGGTCGCGCTGCTGCGCGAGCGGGGCGACAACACCGCATACGATCATCGTCTCTATATCGCGGTGTGGGCGCTGCCCGTCGCGATGATGATCGCGGCATTTTTCTGGATTCCGCTGGCGCCGATCGTGCTGGTTGCGTTTGCGTGCCGTCTGCTGGTGCGGCTCAAGCGCGGCAGCGTCAATGAAATTGGTCCTTCGTGGCCTCAGGCGTTGCCCGCCGCTGTCTAGAGGCGGCATCGGACGATGTTACCATTAAGGGTGGCGGCTTACCTTCACGGCACGCTTTTCCGGGTTGCGCGATCAACAAAGTCTGTGGATAGCGCGCGAACACGCCTTGTTCGCAGTGCGCGGCTCAGGCGCAATGACCGTGGAAGAGTTGTGGTGTGGGGTGGCGTCCAATGGTTGCGGTGAGTTCCGGTGCGCGGCGCACCAGGGTTCGGGAGTGTGTCTGTTGCGGAGCGGCTACTGCAACGCCCAGCCTTCCAGCATGCTGGGATGATTGGAACTTGCTCCCTGAGGATTTGCGCTCGTCAATCGTCAAAAACTACGGGCGCCGTCTGATCAACGAATACGCTGACGATCTGCTGGCCGCCGTGGCTTTTTGGCGCCAGGTCGGCGCGTGGCGCAGCAAGCTCCGCAAGAAGGTTTCTCCTGCGCCCGCGCCAAGCGCTCCCGCCGATCCGATTGCGAGCGGCAGCCGCAATGTCATTGCACTAGCGGAAGCTCTTGCGGAACGGCGACGAGCCTCCGTGGTGCAGACGATTCTGCATTCGGATGAGAAGTCGGAGTCGGAGGATGCGCTGGACCGGCCGATGACCGCAGCGCGATAAAGTACCGCGGCTTGCGCTTTGCTGTCGACGATCGAGCGGGGCCGGCGATCGCGTAAGCTAAGCGGCCCGATCCGAGGCGACTTTTTCGGGAACGCGGCGCACGCTTTCGAGCGCGTCCTGAACGCCGGATTCTCCCGCCTCGTGATATTCGGCGTCCTCGTTGACGTTCCAGATGTCGTAAAGCCGCGCGCCGGCGATGATGTTGCGTGCGGTCAGCATCGCCGTCATCATCGCATGGTCCTGATTGTTGTAGCGGTGCATGCCGTTACGGCCGACCATGTGGAGTGTCGGATATCTGCCTTCGAGGTCGCGCCGGATGATGGCGACGTTGTCGGCGTAATCTTCATCGTAGACCGGATAGGCCTTGGCCTGACGTACCACGCAGGCATCCACCACATCGTCGGGTGCAGCAAGCCCGATCTGTGCGATTTCCTTCTTGGCGAGCGCAATGAGTTCGCTGTCCGGCGCGTTCCACACGCCGTCGCCTTCGAAGCAGAAATATTCAAGGCCGAGGCAGCTCATGCCCTCGGGCACCATTTCGGGCGACCAGGAACGGAAATTCTGGACGCGGCCGACCTTGACGCTCGGATCGTGGATGTAAATCCAGTTGTCGGGAAATGTTTCGCCTTTGCGCACCATCAGCGCAACTGTGAGGAAATCACGGTAGCGCAGCGCGCGTGCGTGCAGCAGCGAAATCGGGGTCGGCTTGATTCGCTCGACCAGTTCGCGCAGCGGCGCCGAGCTGACGACGTGGCGCGCCGTGTAGGTTTCGCGCCCGCCGCCTGCAACGGCGACTTCGATATGCCAGCGCTGTCTGTCGGCGTCGTAGCCGAGCGTCGCCAGTTCGCGGTCCATCATGATGCGGCCGCCGAGCGCGCGGATCTTGTGCGCCGCCGCCTGCCACATCATGCCGGGGCCCTTGCGCGGGTATTGGAAGCTTTCGATCAGCGTTTTGACGGTGTCGCCAACAGGGCCGGCTTTGCGGCGCAGCCGCAGCGAGCGCGTCAGCGCGTTGACGACGGCGGTGGCGAGATCGAGGCCCTTGATGCGTTGCGCCGCCCAATCGGCGGAAATCTCATCGCACGACATGCCCCAGACTTTCTCGGTGTAGGTTTTGAAGAAGATCTGGAACAGACGCTCGCCGAATTGATTGCGCACCCACTGATGGAACGTGCGCGGCTCCGCCAGGGGTCTGAGCTTGGCGCGGGCGTAGGAGGCAAGGCACGCGGCGCTGGTGAAGACGCCGAGCTTGAGGAGAGCTTCGAACGCCTTGAGCGGGTAGGAGAAGAATTTGCCGTTGTAGTAGATGCGCGACAGCCGCGGCCTGGTAATAAAATCGTCAGGCAACAGCTCCTGCCAGAGCGCAACGACTTCCTTCGATTTGGAGAAGAAGCGATGGCCGCCAATATCGAACAGGAAGCCTTTGTAGTCGACCGTGCGGCTGATGCCGCCCACATAGACCGGATCGCGCTCGATGATGACGACGGAACGGCCCTCCTTGGCAAGGCAATAGCCTGCCGTCAGGCCGGCTGGCCCTGCGCCGATCACAAACACATCGGTTTCGGTACTCATGGTGCGGCGATCAGGCGGACTTGGCCGGCTGGTTTGGCCGGAAGGCGAACAGGGCCTGGCCCGAATAGGAAACGGCTGCGCCGGTGGCCGCGCCGCACAGCACTGCAAGCTGGGGCGTGGCGCGCGATACGGTCACGACGAGCGCGGCAAAAACCGCGTAGCTCACAGCTTGCGCCGCCGCCGCGACGGTCGCGTAGCGCATGGCTTCGTCGGCCGGCCGGCGGCCGCTACGGTCGAAGGTTAGTGCCCGGTTGAGTCGCCAAGTGACCAGCGTCGCCACGGCGAGCGAGACAAGTCGCGCGGCGAGCGGCGGCACGCCATGCCCGATGATGGCGGTGAAGACCGCCAAGTCGGTGATCAGGCCTAGCCCACCGACGCCGAGGAAGCGTATCGGCCGCGGCAGCGCTAGGAACAGCCGCCGAACCGGATCTTCGATCGCGGCCGCCTGCGCGGCCGCTGCGGATTTGGCGGCGCCGAAGTTTTCGATCTTGCCGACGCGCATTATGTCTCCCGGAGCAAGGGCGGGCGTTCCGGCGCCGTATGCGGCCTCGCGTCGGCCGCCGCCCCTTCGTCCGGGGCATCACTGGCAGCCTTTCCTTAATGGCCGGCTAGCGTGGGAGGCGGCGTTGAGTACTCGTTTCGGACACTGTTAAGAGAGCCTCACCGCAATGCCCGACCTTGCGGTCCGATGCGCCGATGGCCCGGTCCCGATAGCCTGCCGATGGCCCAGTAAAGCGCGTTGCATCAGCACTCCTGCCTTGCAGGGCGATGACGCTCTCCTATATGAGCGAAGGGTAATCGCCGGAGCTGCCGGGCGATGTGAGGCTAGATGGGGGTCGGATTTACGGGTGCCTTTGGGGCCTGCCCGACCTGCCGAGAAAGAGAGGATTAACAACCATGGCCAAGGTCATTGGTATCGATTTGGGGACCACGAATTCGTGCGTTGCCGTCATGGAAGGCAACACGCCGAAGGTCCTGGAGAATGCGGAGGGAATGCGGACGACGCCGTCCATCGTCGCTTTTACAGACGAGGGTGAACGACTGGTCGGCCAGCCGGCAAAGCGCCAGGCGGTGACCAATCCGGAGCGTACGATTTTCGCGGTCAAGCGCCTGATCGGCCGGCGCTACGACGACCCGATGGTGGAGAAGGACAAGAAGCTCGTCCCGTACAAAATTGTGCGCGCCTCGAACGGCGACGCCTGGGTCGAGGCCGAGGGCAAGACATATTCGCCTTCGCAGATTTCCGCTTTCATTCTGCAAAAGATGAAGGAAACCGCCGAAGCCTATCTGGGCTCCAAGGTCGAGCAGGCGGTTATCACGGTTCCGGCTTATTTCAACGACGCACAGCGCCAGGCCACCAAGGACGCCGGCAAGATTGCCGGCCTCGAAGTTCTGCGCATCATCAACGAGCCGACCGCGGCCGCGCTGGCCTACGGGCTCGATAAGCAGAAGACCGGCACCATCGCGGTCTATGATCTCGGCGGCGGCACGTTCGATATTTCGATCCTGGAAATCGGCGACGGCGTATTCGAGGTGAAGTCGACGAACGGCGACACGTTCCTCGGCGGCGAAGACTTCGACATGCGGCTGGTCAACTATCTGGCCGACG
>Ga0134125_10010866_pt1 | contig 10221 bp, 8 predicted proteins | sample KB31751_FD_96464 | JGI IMG/M metagenome (GOLD analysis project Ga0134125, IMG submission 96464) | Terrestrial soil microbial communities with excess Nitrogen fertilizer from Kellogg Biological Station, Michigan, USA - KB3-175-1 | ecosystem: Environmental > Terrestrial > Soil > Unclassified ... | reverse complement strand
GTACCAACTAAATTAATGGGCGCACAAGGTCAACAATTGGCACAAGGCTTGTTAAATAAAGCTGGTAGTGCTATAGGAACCAACATTGCATTACCGGAAAAAGTGAATATTACAGCGTTTATAGGCGGAACAGTTACTAAACCCGAAATTAAAACAGGTTTAAAAGGAGATAAAAACGCTGGTAGTGCCACCGAACAAGTAAAACAAGCTGTTGTAACAGAGGTAAAGCAAACAGCTTCTCAGCAAGCTGAAAAGCTTTTAGCTGATGCTCAGCAACAAGCTGACGCCATTAAAGCACAGGGGGCTAAACTTTCTCAGCAAGCAAGAGATGCCGGATATCGTGCAGCAGACTCATTAGTATCAAGTGTTTCTAACCCACTTGGAAAAGTGGCTGCAAAAAAGGTAGCAGAGAAAATGAAAAAGGAGGCCGATGCAAAAGCCCAAAAACTAAATGATGAAGCTGCCGCAAAAGCAGATAAAATTATGGCTGACGCACACGGACAAGCAGATAAATTGAAATAAGATTTCAAAAAGAATGAAGAGCCCTTTTAAGGGCTCTTCTAATAATTACTCCTCCGGCTCTCTTTCTTTATTACTTGGTCCGCGCATATGAATGATTAAACCATTTAAAAAATTGCGCAACACTTGGTCGCCACATTCTTTATAATTAGGATGGTCTTCTTTTTGATATAAAGCGTTTAACTCGCTTTTTGTCATGTTAAAATCAGCCAGCTTAAGAATTTTAATTACGTCGTCGTCTCTTAGCTTAAGCGCCACGCGAAGTTTTTTAAGTATATCGTTGTTTGTCATTTTATATATTTAAGTTTATAACCACCCACCCATTTCTGTCTTTGCTGTTTTCCTTCTACCCCTGCAATCTTTCGGTTTACGAGCCCTGCAAGCAATAGAAGACAAAACAATGCTTACTAAAAGTAAACCACAAATTATATAGCGAGCTTGTTTTTTCATTAATGATAAATGTTTGCTACTATTTCAGTGTTTTTTTTCTCTTGAATAGAAAGTACAATATCAGCATCTGCACCGCAATAAATTTTTAAAACGCCACACAGGTTCAATAATTGTTTGTTGTTTAAAACGGGCTGCGCTTTAGTTTCGTTGGCACACCACTTAGTAACGGAAAGCCGGGTATAAATATTGTCTGCATTGTTTGTTGTAAAATATTGTATGTATAGGGGTAGTTTGTTTTTTCCGCCTTGTTTTAGGTAAATAAATTGTTCGTTGGTGTTGCTTTGCATTAAGTCAATTTTGTTTTCGGGAAACAGGTCTTGTTTTACTAATCCACCAAAAATGATCAGAAACAATATTAGAGTACTATATAAATTAAAAGAGATGGTGTATATTTTTTGTTCGCCGGTTTTACCGGCAAATAAAAAGTAAAGCAAAAAAATCATACAAAAATTCCAGATTAAAACCGCAGTGTTTGCATAAGGTGTTTCAGCTAACAGCAAACAAAAAGAAAATAAGTGTAAGCAAACACCAATAACAATTGCCGCCATTTTTATACGATTAACAAAAAGACCAACAACAACAAACAACTCTATTAACGGAACCGCGTATCGGATGCCTAAAATATATTTGTGTTGTTCGGGTGTACAAATTTTTTCTAATGGTGCAATAAATTGTAACCAAACACTGCCATTAACGCTTGTTTGCAAAAATTGTATGGCAGATAAAACATATATAAGACAAACTAAAATTTTGATGGCCGTAAACACTGAGCTATATCTGCGCGGGTTGTCAATTCGCCAATTATGCCCACACAACAGAAATAAAACACCTATATAAAAAAATAACCAATATTGTCCTTTTGCAGTATCTGTAAACACAGCAAATAATAAACATAGTGTAGAAAGAAAAACAAAGAACCTGGGTGAACGATATAAAAGTACACCAATTAATGAGACTGATAAAATACTCAGTAAAACGTAATCGGCTATTTGATTAAAAGAGAAATCATATAGAGCCATTTTTGGATAGTAGTCCACTGGAAGCCACCAATTTAAAGTAAAGCAAACGCTTGCTATTAATGATAGTGCTAAAATTGTTTTAACGATACGTAATCGTTGAGAGATGTTAAGGGTTGGGTTTATGAGTTGTTGTATCATTTTAGTTTTCCGGCTTTGTAAAAATATTTTTTATAATAGGGTTCGTTTAAATCGCTAATAATTACGCCTCTTTTAGTAGATGCATGCACAAACTTATTATTGCCTAGATACACCCCTACATGTGAAACTTTATCACCATTTATTTTAAAAAACAACAAATCACCTTCTTGCATATCAGTTGTTTTTACATTAATGGTTTCTTGTTCAATGGCGTTAGACGGGCCAGTAATGGTTTTTTTATAAACATCGGCGTATAATCTTGCTGCAAAATGTGAGCAGTCTATTCCGTGTTTGTCTGCCCCACCGTATTTATAAGTGGTGCCATACCAGTCGCTGATAAAATTTACCAAGGTTTTATCTGAGATGTTTTTTGTTTCTGTTTTTATTTCTTCTGTAGAAATTTTAATGGAAGCCTCTTGGCTTTTTACCTCTTCTTTTAAGGTAATTTTATCGGTAGGGTTTTTTGCGACTTCTGTTTTTTGTTTTGTTGGATTGTTTGTGGCAATAGTTTTTTTAGACTTACAAGAAGCCATAAAAACCAATAGAATTAGACAATAGAAATTTAGTCGCAATAAGCGCATACTCAAAAATATAGCATGCGAACGCTTGTTTGATGCAAACGAAAAGCGTTTATCTACAAGGCTTTGTTAATTGTATTGTATGCTGATTTTTTTATATGCAGCGCTATTGTTGCCATCAACTGAAGCAGGGCTCCATTTTTCGACAGACTTAATTAGCTCAATAACGTCCTGAGAGCAAGCTTCGCAGCTATTTAGTGGTTTTATAACTTTAATTTTTTCTGCCTTCCCTGTTTTAGTAATTAAAAACTCAACCACAATTATTCCTGAATTTGCCGGAGAAGATATTTTAAGGTGCTGTTTTGCGTAGGTGGCAAAAGCAGTATCTCCACCTATAAAAGCTGGCTCTCTGTAACTTTTCGCATTAGATTTTTTATCAGGACTGGCCATATAAGAAAACCCGGCGCTTACATTTTTTTGTGGCGCAATGCTCTCGTCATTTTTATCATGAGAAGGTGTGTTTGCCGCTACATCAGCATTAGAAAAAGCAATTTGTACCGGTTGAGTGCTATTTCCTTTGGCGGTTACTTGTTGTTTTCCTTTTGATTTATCATTGATTTTTTCGCCATCGCTTAACACACTATTACTTGTTGTTTCGGTTTCAGTAATTACGGTCTCTTTTTGTTGTTCTTGTTTGGTTTGTGTTGCGGCAACCTTACTTTCCTCGTAATTATCAGCCTTTTTGCTTAAGGTTCCTTTTGTGTCAAATTGATTATCAGCATCTTTAGCCCCTTGTCTTACTTCTTGCATAACATCATTTGCCACAACAGGAGCTGAATTTGATTGGTAAGCTAAAGAATTTAGTTCTTCTTTTTTACCCTCGTGATTTGTTTTAGCTTTTGCTTCCGGTTCTTTCGCTTCGTAAATAGTTTGTGTTTCTGGTTGAGGAGGGGCTGAACTTGGTGTGGTTGATTCTTCAGGTGCTTTTAGATTTTCTGCAGAAGCAATTGGCCTTTCGTTTTTTGTAATATCAGGGGTAACCTCGTTCTTAAAAAATAAAATCAAACCAATTACCAAAACCAAAGATGCTGCTGCACTAAAATAATAGATTGTTTTTTTTCTCTTATCCTTAGTAACAATAGAATCAATTTCGGCATCTAATTCATTTAACACGCCAGTTTTATCTTCTAGTAATTTCAAACCCTCTAAAGCTTCGCGTTCAAACTCATCCATATCAGCGGGCGCGTTTTTTCCTTCCTTAATAAGTTTAAGGAGTTCTTCCTTGCTGTATATGTTATGCTTGTCCTTTTGCATGGTTTTCTTCCAACCGTAATTTTAAATTTCTTTTTCCATTCTGTATATAACTCTTCACCTTGTTTAAATCATAATTTGTCAGCTCAACTATTTGCGTGTAACTTTTATCTTTTAGGTAAAAAAGCTCTATACAAATACGCTGTCCCTCATCCAAATCTGCCAAAGCCTTTTCAAGCAAAGCATATTCCTGTTCTCGTTTATTAGCTTGTAGATGCGTTTCTTCTGTGTTTTCCATAAAAACCTTGAAATCTTTCTCATATTCAAGAGCACGCTTTAAATTGCTTTGCGCCGAACGAAGCTGCATCAAACAAAAATTCTTACTATAGGTAAAAAGCCAGCTTTTAAAATACTCTACTTTGTGTTTTTTAAGGTCGTCAAATAATTTGGTAAAAATATTAACACTTGTGTCGTAAGCCTGGTCTTGGTCTTTAAAGTACTTCATACACAAACCAAACACTAGGTGGGAGTAACGCTTATATAAAACCCCCACAAACACTTTGTTACCCGTTTGCCTGTATTTATCAAGCAACTCGGTATCGGTTAACTGGCTATGGGTTTTGGTTTCCAAAATATTTCATTAAAAGTAAAAATTATTTATGGAATTAGCTTTATGTGTGCATCTCAATAGAAACAATTAAAAATAACACCTTATGAAAACGCAATTAATTTTATCTGCCATGGTTTGTTTGTTCTTAAATGAAAGAACCGACGAAACCGAAAAAACCGTTAAAACAAAACCCGAAAAAGTTATTGTATATAAAAACGGAGCCCAAATTTTCAGACAAACACAAACCACCCTGGTTGCGGGAGAAAACAAAATAACGTTTGATTGGCTTGAAGAGGGGGTAAGCGCCAATAGTATACAGGTTGGGGGTAACGGCAGTTTTATTATTACCGAAAGTGAGTACATTGATAAAATGCCGGATTTGGATAAATTGAAAAATACAGCCGATTTTAAATATGTGAAACTGATAAAACAAATAAAAGACTCTTTAGCCCTGATAGATTATAAAACTGAAGAAATAAATTACCGTAAAGAGATTTTAAACACCGAAAAAACAGTTTTACTTAATTATCGTCTTTTTAAAGGTGAGGCAAAAAAAGACTCTTTGTCTTTTTTAAAAGATGGCTTAAATTATTTGCAAGAAAAACTAACCATAATCTATAACGATTTGCACTTGCTTAAAAAAGAAGGTGATCAGCTTAGCCTTATAAAACAAAACCTACAAAACAGATTAAACGGCGTTAATGCCGATTTGGGTGAACAAGATATTTCTTCTATATACAAAACAAACCATCAAATTACTGTTAGCATAATTTCAGATGTAGCTACACAAGCAAGCATTAATGTAAATTATTTTGTGAACACCGCCGGTTGGGAGCCTATGTATGATTTACGTACCGAGGGAGTAGAATCACAAGTAAAATTAACCTACAAAGGGGTTATATACCAACACACAAATACAGATTGGAGCAATGTAAAATTGGTTCTTTCTACCGGAACACCACAATGTAATTTAAGTGCGCCAGAATTATATAGTTGGTATTTGGATGCTATAAAACCGATTCATCAATATGGCTATGATAAGTCTAAAAAAGCGTATTTGGCCGCTCCTGCTACGCAGGCTTTTGCAAGTGGCGAAACTACTACTACTAAAAACGATGAGTATAGAGAAGAACAAGAAAATGCAAAAGAAGCCTACGAATATGTTACTACAAATGACCAACAAGTGCAAGCAACTTTTGAAATTAAATTGCCCTACACAATTGCCTCTGATAACAAAAAACATACCGTGTCGGTTTTACAAAAAGAGTTAGATACCAAATACATTTATAAAACAGTCCCCAAAGTAGATGTTACCGCTTATTTATTAGCCTGTGTAACCGGGTGGGAAGACTTAAATTTATTACCCGGCAGAGCAAGTGTGTTTTATGCTGGAACCTATGTTGGGCAAACCTACATAAATCCGGCAACTACAAACGACACCCTAAATTTAACTTTAGGTAAAGACGATAACGTAGTAGTAAAACGCGTGAAACAAAAAGACAAAAGCAAAGAAAAATTATTAAATGACGATAAGGTTTATTCGTTTGCTTATGAAATAACCATGAAAAACGGCAACACAAAAAGTATAGAAATAGAGGTTAAGGACCAGTTGCCTATTACACACGGAAAAGACGTTGTTATAACAAAAGACAATATTGCTAATGCAAGCTATGAAGAATCGACTGGAATTTTAACCTGGAGACAAACCATTAAAGCAAAAGACACAAAGCGGATCGATTTTGCTTATACCATAAAAGCTCCGAAAGATTTACCAATAGCGGTTAGATAGTAAAACTAAGCCTCACAGAAATGTGGGGCTTTTTTTATCTCAAATAAAAATAGGTAAATAAAGTAATAATTAAAATACCTATAACATCTAATAAAAGACCAACCTTAAGCATGTCCCGTATAATTATTTTGTTTGTACCAAACACAATGGTGTTAGCAGCTGTAGCTACAGGTAACATAAAACCTAAAGAGGCCGCAAAGGTGGCTGGCATCATTAATAAGAGAGGGTGTACATGAATTTCTTTTTGCAATGAAATCATAATGGGGATGCAAAGCTGTATGCTGGCAATGTTGCTGGCAAATTCACTTATAATAGTTACAATTACACAAATGCCACCAATTAATAAAATAGTGGGCACATTCTTCATAAACACTAATCTAAACGCCAACCAATCGCTTAAACCCGATTGCTCAAATCCGTAAGCTAAAGCAAAACCACTTCCAAAAAGTAAAATAATATCGTAGCGTATTTTTTTTGCATCATCCCAAACAAGTAAAGCTTCACCTCTGTTTAGTTTAGATGGAATTAAAAATAAAAGCAAAGCTGCCGCTATAGCCACACTTCCATCGTCTAAAGCCTTGGTGTTGGGGAAAAAGTTTTTCCAGCCTTTAAATGTGAAGGAATCAAAAATTAAATCTTCTCTGCTAAACCAAAGTAACACACAAGCTCCAAACACAGTAAAAATTACTTTTTGCTCGTAGCTTATTTTCCCCAGTGATTGATAAGCTTTTTGGAAAAAGTTTTTTTCTAATTCTTTGCAGCTTACTTCTTTTAAAAAATATTTACTAAGCACAAAATAAGTTGCCATTAAAAAGGCAAACGATAATGGGAAACCGATGGCTGCCCATTTTAAAAAATTTAAATCGTGTAAATCAGGAAAATTTTTAAGGTACTCTTTAAAAAAAAACATGTTTGGTGGGGTTCCTACGGGTGTTGCCATTCCACCAATGGTGGCACTATAAGCAAGGGCAAGTAACATAGCTGCGGCAAACTTTTGCTGATTTTTAGAAATGTGTTTTTCCATTTCAGTTATCAAGGCCAAAACAGCCCCAAACAACATCATAGTAGTAGCGGTGTTAGAAATCCAATTAGAAATTAAATAAGTAGAAAGCATGATACCAAACAAAACACTTTTGGGGTTATGTCCTACGATGGATAATATTTTTAAGGCGACACGTCTGTGCAAATCATATTTTTCGATAGCAAAGGCAATCATAAATCCACCCAGAAATAAAAAGATGATGCTGTCAGAATATTGTTGGGCTACAATTTTTGCCTCGCCAATTCCTAATAATGGAATAAACAAAAAAGGGATTAAGGCGGTTACCGCCAAATGCACAGCTTCGGTAAACCACCAGATAGACATCCACAATGTAATTCCGGCCATATAGGATATATGTGGGTTTTTATCATCTAACGAAATAAAAAATACAAATAAAATGCAGGTAAGCGGGCCGGCAAGCAGGGCAATTATTTTAGAATTACTAATTGAACTCAATTTTGTAGTTTTGATACATAACAAATATATCAAATTATGTTTCGCATCATAACCCTGTTTACAATCGCTTTTATAATGTTTGCTTTTAATGTAAACGCGCAAGAAAAAAAACAAAAAACAAATTATGAAAAAGAAGGCTATATAAAAGCCAAGGTTATTCATTATAAAGTAGAAGGCTGTGGTTTTTTAATTGAGCTTGCTGATAAAGCAAAAACAAAAATTGCGCCCGATAAATTAGCAGAGGAATTTAAAAAAGACAAAACAAAAATTTGGATAAAGTATACTATTGCAAAAAAACAACCTATGTCAACTTGTATGGCTGGGAAGCTGGCAGAAATAATTGATGTAAAAAAAAGAAAATAATTACCTGACAACAGAAACAATTCCGTGGTACTCGTGTGCGGCACCAAAAACATCTTTTAAACTAACCTTCCACACATAGGTGTCTTCTTGTACTATTTCGTTATGTCTAGTTCCGTTCCACCCTTGATTTGGATTTGATGTATGAAAGAACATGTTACCCCAGCGATCAAAAATCCATAAATTGTAATTATCATTATCCCAACCTGTTCCTATAGGAAGAAAGTGTTCGTTTTTTCCATCGCCGTTAGGGGTAGTACAGTTGGGTGCAAAAAACGTAAAGTCGGGATCCACTTTAACCTCTTTGGTAACTGTATCTTTACATCCACTTGCGTTAGTAACAATAAGAGTTACCGGGTAAGTGCCCTCATTTTGATATGTATAAACCGGGTTTTGAACAGAACTGCCGTAACCAGAAGAAAGCATCCAACTCCAGTTTGTAATGTTGCTTTGCGATGCATCATAAAAATGAATGGTAGGATTATAAATATCTGTTTCAAAAGGCGTGGCATAAAAATCAGCCACGGGTGTAGGGTATACGTTTATCACATTGTTTTTACGAAGAGAATCTTTACATCCATTTTGATCGGTACCAATTAACATTACATTATAACTACCACTTTGCGTATAACAGTGATATGGATTATTTCCTGTTTCATTTGCACTTCCATCACCAAAAACCCATAACCAAGAAGCAATAGTGTCATTGGGCAGGGTTGTTGCCACGGCCGAAAACAAAGCACAAACAGGTGCGCAACCAAAGCCCGGGTTTTCACTAAAATTTATGGTTGGTGCAGAGCTTGGTGCTATGCTTGTTTGCGCATTAGCAACACAACCATTAGCGTCGGTTACAACAACCGTATAGTTTGCTCCGGTTAAGCCACTAACAGTTATGGAATTACTATTGCCTGGTGACCAATTATATGTGTAGCCAGGTGTTCCCCCACTTGCAACTACATTTGCAACTCCGTTTGCTTTTCCGCAACTTGTTGCTGTGCTTGTTGCTACAGCGCTCAAAGCGCTAGGTTCACTAATAGTAAATATTGTTATAGAATTACAAGGGCTGCTATCAGTTACAGAAACCGTATAAGCCCCTGCTGATAAATTAGTGGCACTTGAGCTTGCGCCAAAATTTGGTGTCCACGAATAAGTATAAGCTGGTGCACCGCCCTGTGGCGTAACAGTTGCCGAGCCATTATTTAAACCATTGCAAGTAACATTTTTTGTTGCTGTTGTTAATGAAAAACTGGATGATTGTATAACAGTAGTAGTTGCTACAACCGTACAACTGTTTGCATCGGTTACGGTAACAGAATAAGCGCCCCCGGCTAAATTATTTGCAGTTGCTGCATTTCCTCCGCTTGGCGACCAAGCATAAGTGTAGCCAGGTGTTCCGCCATTATTTGTTGTTACACTTGTTGTTCCGTTTGCTTGACCACAATTTGCCGGTGTACTTGTAGCTGTAGCAGTTAATGTGCTTGGTTCGCTAATGGTAATACTTGTAGTGCTTGTACATAAATTATGGTCGGTAACCAAAACAGAATAATTACCAGCAGTTAAATTTGTTGCGATTGGATTTGTACCACCACTTGGCGACCATAGATATGTATATGGAGCCGTACCTCCCGTAGCTGTTACGGTGGTTGCACCCGTGTTTCCTCCATTACAAGCTACACTGGTAGATGATATAGACAATGAAATAACCGTTGGTTCTGTAATAGTAGCTATAGCTGTAGTTGTGCAACTGTTAACATCACTTACTAAAACAGTATACGTTCCGGCAGACAAGTTATTTGCTGTTGCCGAATTTCCTCCGCTTGGTGACCACGTATAACTATAGGGTGTTGTACCTGATGCCGGTATAGCTGTTGCACCACCATTGTTACCACTGTTACAAGAAACATTAGTGAAAGTAGTTGTAGCTGTTATGCCCCCCGTGTTTGCTATATTAATTGTAGTTGTTGCGATACAACTAAAATTGTCGGTAACAACAACAGTATAATTTCCTGCACCTAAACCCGTTGCAACTGCATTAGTTCCCCCGCTTGGTGACCATGAATATGTATAAG
>Ga0134125_10010865_pt1 | contig 10222 bp, 6 predicted proteins | sample KB31751_FD_96464 | JGI IMG/M metagenome (GOLD analysis project Ga0134125, IMG submission 96464) | Terrestrial soil microbial communities with excess Nitrogen fertilizer from Kellogg Biological Station, Michigan, USA - KB3-175-1 | ecosystem: Environmental > Terrestrial > Soil > Unclassified ... | reverse complement strand
TTCACGATGAACTTAATACGTTTCTGAATGTCCGCCAGATCGGCCGGCAGCGTAGTCTGTCTCAGCTTGACCCGCGCGCCCGCTTCGTCGATCAGATCAATCGCCTTATCCGGCAGGAAGCGGTCCGGGATGTACCTGTTCGAAGCCGAGACCGAGGATTCGATCGCCTCGTCCGTATAACTGACCGCATGGAACTTCTCGTAACGGTCCTTGATCCCGTACATGATCTTCACCGCGTCGCTTTCAGTCGGCGGTGGAACCTTCACAGCCTGGAAGCGCCGCTCGAGCGACCGGTCTTTCTCGATTGACTTCCGGAATTCGCCCGGCGTCGTGGCGCCGATGCACTGAATCTCGCCGCGCGAAAGCGCCGGCTTCAGAATGTTGGCCGCGTCCAGCGAACCTTCCGCCGAACCCGCGCCTACCAGCGTATGCAGCTCATCGATGAAGATGATGGCATTCTGGTTCTCCATCAGTTCCTTCATGATGGTCTTCAGGCGCTCTTCGAACTGCCCGCGGTACTTTGTGCCCGCCACGATCAGCGAAAGATCGAGGGCCAGAATCCGCTTGTCCGCGAGGAAGGACGGTACATCGCCATCGGCGATTTTCTGCGCGAGCCCTTCCACAATGGCGGTCTTACCCACGCCCGGTTCACCGATCAGCACCGGATTATTCTTGGTGCGCCGGCAGAGAATCTGGATCACCCGCTCCACTTCGCCATCCCGCCCGATCAGCGGATCGAGCGACGAGTCCATTGCAGCCTGTGTCAGATCGCGCGAAAATTCGGCGAGCAGCGAGCTTTCCTTCGGGCGGTTGGCCGAAATCTTCTCTGATTGAGTACGCTGCAACTCTTCCCGGATGGAAGACAGGCGCAGACCGCGCTCATGCAGAATTTCGGCGGCGAAACACTTTTCTTCCCGCAGCAGGCCGAGCAGCAGGTGCTCGGTTCCGATGTGCTTATGGTTCAGGCGTTCAGCCTCTTCCGCTCCATACGCCAGAACGCGCTTGCACTCATGGCTCAGCGGGAGATCGACCGAAGTGGATACCTTGTCACGCGCTGTCGTATGGCCTTCGATTTGCTTCCGAATGGAATCGACGGCGGCGTGGGAACGCAGGAAACGGTTGGCCAGTTGCTTATCTTCACGCAGCAGGCCGAGAAGAAGATGCTCGGTTTCGATGTACGGGCTGCCGAACTGGCTCGCCTCGTACCTCGCAAAAAATATAACGCGCCGGGCCTTTTCTGTATATCGCTCAAACATTTAGGTAGCTCCCTGTTGCTCCACCACCGAACACAGGCGGAATTCCGCCTCTACTATAAAGATACTCCCCACGTCACTTCGGTTGCAAAGGAAGCTCAGTCAGAATTTGCAAAGGCTTCCGGCCTCCAGTTTTAGTACCCGGCCACACGATTTCGCGAAATGCGGATTATGCGTGACGAGCACCGAAGTCAGGTTCCGGCTGCGCCGCAGACCGGTCAGCATCTCGAAAACCTTTTCGCCCGTCCGCTCGTCCAGATTGCCCGTCGGCTCATCCGCCAGCAGCAGCGAGGGATTACCGATCAGCGCGCGCGCGATTGCCACTCTTTGCTGTTCTCCGCCCGAAAGCTCCCCCGCCCGATGTTCGGCGCGGTCCGCCAGCCCCACCTCATCCAGCCGGGCTTTGGCTTCTTCCATTGCCCTGGCTTTGTTCTCACCCGCCACCAGCCGCGGCATCATCACATTCTCCGCGCAGCTGAATTCGCTCAGCAAATGATGCTGCTGCCACACATATCCGATCTCGCGGTTACGGAACCGCGCCACTTCGGATTCGGAGAGCGTCCCAATGTCACGGCCATGGATCCGGACTGTTCCACTGGTTGGCCGGTCCAGCCCTGCAATGAGGTGCAGAAGCGTACTCTTTCCGGCGCCGCTCTCCCCCATCACGGCGACCTGCTCGCCCGCGGCGACTTCCAGATCGAGATCGCGAAATACCACGATCTCGGCGGGTCCCGAACGGTAGGTTCGCGTCAGGTGTTCGAGCCGGATGAGCGGCTCAGACTGCGATGGTGAGGCCAAGCGTCAGTTTATCGCCTTGCGCTATCCTCGATTCAACATGGTGAACTGGCTCGTGATCGGAATTGGAGATATCACGCGAAAGCGCGTGATCCCCGCCATTCAGGAGGAGCCGCGCAGCGTCTTCCATAGTGTCCTGACGCGGAATCCGGAGAAGGCCACCGCGTATCCCGGCGTGCACGTCCACACTTCGCTCGAAGCAGCGCTCAGCGACCCCGCGGTCCATGCCGTCTACGTCGCCTCCCCGGTCGCACTGCATGCCGGGCAGACCATCGCCGCTCTTCAGGCAGGCAAACACGTTCTTTGCGAGAAGCCCACCGCCATGACCTTCGCTGAAGCCGACACCATGGCGGAGGCGGCAAGCGAGTCCGGCCAGCTTTTCGGCGTCGCGTTTTATCGGCGGCTCTATCCAAAGCTCATCCGCGCGAAGCGTCTGATCGCCGAAGGTGCAATCGGCACGCCCGTTCTCGCTGAAGCCAATAGTCACGACTGGCTCACACCCGAAGACCGCGGCTGGCTGCGCGATCCAGAGCTCGCAGGCGGCGGACCCCTCTATGACACAGGCTCCCACCGCATTGACGCGTTCAATTTTCTCTTCGGCAAACCGCTCAGCGCGACCGGCCTGCGTTCAAGAGCAGTCCATTCCCTGGGCGTCGAGGACTCTGCGACTGTCCTGATCGAATACCGTGGCAGCCTCCACGGCGTAGTCGATGTCCGCTGGACCTCGCGCATCGTGCGCGATCAGTTCCGCATCGTCGGCACCGAAGGCGAGCTCGATTTGACGCCGCTGAACGGCCCCACAATGAAGATCACCACTCTCGATGGCGCCCGCACAGAAACGCTTCCCGCCCACCGCAACGTACACTATCCAATCGTCGAAAATTTCGTTCAGGCGATCCTCGATGGAAAACCCCTGGCCGCGCCGGGCGAAGAGGCCATTCTGACCGACTGGGTCACGGGATTCGTCCCGCCGCCGGCCGTCCGCTAGTCCGCTGGCGCTACACTCCAGCCTCCGGATTTGCGTTAGCATTGATTAAGTTGACCAATAGTAAGCCCAGCCCGGCGCCCGTCACCGAAATGCCACTGCCTGCCCCGCAGCCGGCCAGCCTTTCCGCGCGTGCTTATCAGGTGATTCTGCGAAGAATCCTCAAGGGCGCAGTGCCTATGGGGGGCGAACTTTCGCGCCGGCGTCTCGCCGCCGAGCTTGGCATGAGCATCCTGCCGATCGCGGAAGCGCTCCAGCGGCTCCAGAACGAAGGCATCGTCGAAACGCAGCCTCGCGTGGGAACCCGTGTGCGCGTCCCCACCGCCGCCGATGTCCGCGAGCGCTATGAAGTCCGCGAGGCTCTCGAAAGCCAGACTGCACGGCTCTTCTGCCGGATGGCCAGCGATGCCGACCGCGCTCAATTGCGCCAACACGCCGAATGCGTCGATCTGCTTTACAGACGGTACTTTGAAGGCAGCGAAGCCGATCCCGAATTTCTGTATCAGGTGCAGGAAACCCACGCCGAATTCCACCTCCAGATCGCCGGTGTCAGTGGCTGTGGATCGCTCCGCACCATGCTCGAAACGAATCAGGTCCTGACCTTCAACTGGCTGTATGACGTCGCGGCCGCGCGCCCGCTGCTGCCCGCCGGTTTCCATGCGCAGCTTGCCGAAGCGCTCTGTACGCAGGATGAGGAAGCGGCCGACCGGGCCATGCGCGCCCACGTCCGCTACGGTCTGGATCAGATCATTCACCGCATGCCGGCCGATTTCCCCGCCGCCGCCGCGCGCTAGCGTGCGACGCAATCCGCTTCCCGCGCATCTGAGAATCTGGCTCGGGCCGCTATCATAAAAAGAAAGCCTCCGCCATCCCTAGATAATGAACACCGCCTCCCACCCACTCCGGAAAATTCTTAGAAACCGCATTGCCATCATCGATGGCGCAATGGGGACGACGATCCGCAGCTACGGGATGACGGAAGCTGACATCCGCGGCGAGCGCTTCAAAAACGCCCCGAAAGACGTCCTGAACAACGGCGATCTATTCTCGCTCACCCAGGTCAAAATGATCGGCGACATCCATCGGCGCTTTCTCGAAGCAGGCGCCGACATCATCGAGACCAATACGTTCGGCGCGACCTCCATCGCCCAGAGCGAATTCTTCGTCGAAGATCCCCGCGAACGCGGCGGCCGTAAGGATCCCGCGTTCTACCAGAAGATCATCGAAGATCAGTTTCTGAAGAATCTCGCCTGGGAGATCAACGAGCAATCGGCGAAGCAGTGCCGCGAATGGGCGGATCGCGTTGGCTCCGCCACAGGACGTCAGCGCTTTGTCGCGGGTGCCGTGGGACCGCTGACCGTTTCGCTCTCCAATTCGCCGGATGCCGAAGACCCGGGCTTCCGTGTCGTCACGTTTGACCAGGTCAAACAGGTTTACATCGAACAGGTGAGCGCGCTGATGGCCGGAGGCGCCGATCTCCTGCTGGTCGAAACGATCTTCGATTCCCTGAACGCGAAAGCCGCCCTCGTCGCCATCCGCGAAGTATTCGATCGCGAGGGCAGGGAATTGCCGGTCATGATTTCAGCCGCGGTCGGCCGCGGCGGGGAAACCATGATCTCGGCCCAGACGATTGAAGCATTCTGGGACGCGGTGGAACATGTGAAGCCGCTCTCCGTTGGCCTGAACTGCTCGCTCGGGCCGGACCTGATGTATCCGTTTCTCGAAGAGCTCTCCGCGAAAGCAGACGTCGCGATTTCCTGCTACCCGAACGCAGGACTGCCCAATCCGCTTTCGCCCACAGGCTTCGATCTCAGCCCCGGCGACATGGGCCGCTATCTCGGAAGCTTCGCCGATGCGGGCCTCATCAACATCGCCGGCGGTTGCTGCGGCAACACGCCCGACCACATTGCGGCTATCGCGAAGGCGCTCGAACACCGCCATCCACGCGAACTCCGGGAACTCTCGCCCACGCCGAAGCCTGCCGCGCCCGCCGCCGAAGTCCGCCCGCTGCGTCTTTCCGGCTCACAGCCATTTACCCAGCAGCCCGGCATCTTCATGATGATCGGTGAGCGCACCAACGTCGCGGGTTCGCCGAAGTTCGCGAAGCTGATCAAAGCCGGCAAGTACGAAGAAGCGGTCACCATCGCCCGCCAGCAGGTGGAAAACGGCGCGAACGCAATCGACATCTGCATGGACGAGGGCATGATCGACGGCGTCTCCGCCATGTCGCGATTCCTTCTCCTGCTGGCAAGCGAGCCCGAGGTTGCCCGTGCGCCGTTCATGGTGGATTCCTCCAAATGGGAAGTCATCGAAGCCGGTCTGAAATGCCTGCAGGGCAAGGGGATCGTCAACTCCATCTCGCTCAAGGAGGGGGAAGCGAAATTCCGCGAAAACGCCGCCACCGTTCTGAAGTATGGCGCGGCCGTCGTGGTCATGGCATTCGATGAACAGGGTCAGGCCGCCACGTATGAAGACCGCATCCGCATCTGCGAGCGCGCTTACCGGATTCTGGTCGACGACATCGGCTTCCCGCCCGAAGACATCATCTTCGATCCCAACATCCTGACCGTTGCCACGGGGATGGAGGAGCACAACAACTACGCCGTCGATTTCATCCAGGCGACGCGCTGGATCAAAGCCAATCTGCCGCATGCGAAGGTGAGCGGCGGCGTCTCCAACATTTCATTCAGCTTCCGCGGCAATAACAAAGTGCGCGAAGCCATGCACGCGGCGTTTCTCTATCACGCCATCGCGGCCGGCATGGATATGGGCATTGTCAACGCCGGCATGCTCGAAGTCTACGAAGAGATCGATCCCCAATTGAAGGAAATGGTGGAGGACGTCCTCCTGAATCGCCGTCCCGACGCGACCGAGCGGCTGGTGGAGTATGGCGAAGCCCTGAAAGCCGCGAACGCTGAGCCCGGCGCCGCCGAAAAGAAGACCGAAGAGTGGCGCAGTGCCACGGTGGAGGAGCGCCTTTCCCACGCGCTCGTCAAAGGCATAGACGCTTATATCGAAGCCGACGCCGAAGAAGCGCGCGTGAAACTCGGCCGTCCGCTGCTTGTGATCGAAGGCCCGTTGATGGACGGTATGGGCGTGGTGGGGGATCTGTTCGGCGCGGGCAAGATGTTTCTGCCGCAGGTGGTGAAGTCCGCCCGGGTGATGAAGAAAGCTGTCGCCTATCTCACGCCATTCATGGAAGTCGAGAAGGCCGCGCTCGCGGCGGCCGGCCAGACCGTCAAGACGCAGGGCAAGATCGTGCTGGCAACCGTGAAGGGCGATGTGCACGATATCGGCAAGAACATTGTCGGCGTCGTGCTCGCGTGCAATAACTATGAAGTCATCGATATGGGCGTGATGGTCCCGTGCGAGAAAATTCTCGAGCGCGCCAAAGCCGAGAATGCGGACATCATCGGTCTCAGTGGTCTCATTACCCCGTCACTCGACGAAATGGTCCACGTAGCGCGCGAAATGGAGCGCCTCGGATTCCGTCTGCCTCTTCTGATCGGCGGCGCGACTACCAGCCGCGCCCATACTGCAATCAAAATCGCGCCGCACTACAGCGAGCCCGTCGTGCACGTGCTCGACGCCAGCCGCGCTGTGCCGGTGACCACCAGCCTGCTGAGCGAAGACGGCAGAGCCGCATTCATCGAAAAGCACAACGCCGAATACGAAACCATCCGCAAAACCCACGCCGCGCCGCGCTTGCCCGCGGTGCCGCTCGAAACCGCGCGGGAACGCCGCACACCCATCGAATGGAATCCGCGCGATATTCCGGCGCCCGAGTTCACCGGCGTCAAAGTCCTGAACGATTTTCCGCTCGAAGAACTGCGTGATTACATCGACTGGTCGCCATTCTTCCACACCTGGGGACTGAAAGGTCTCTATCCGAAAATTCTGGAACACCCGGGTTACGGCGCGCAGGCGAAGCAGGTCTTCGCCGAAGGCCAGGCGCTGCTGGACAAAATCATTGAAGGCAAGCTGATCTCCGCCCAGGGCATTTACGGGCTGTTCCCCGCGAATGCCATCGGCGACGACGTGCAGCTTTCAAACGGCATCAAATTCCACTTCCTGCGCCAGCAGGTGCGCGACGAAGGCCGCCCCTGCCGCTCGCTTGCCGATTTCATCGCCCCCAAAGAAACCGGTCTGCAGGATCACATCGGCGCGTTCGCGGTAACCAGTGGCATTGGCCTGAAAGAGCTCTGCGAAAAATTCCGCGCCGCCAACGACGATTACAACGCCATCATGGCGGAGGCGATTGCCGACCGCCTCGCCGAAGCGTTTGCCGAGTATTTGCATAAGCGCGTCCGCGACGAGTGGGGCTATGGGCGAGACGAAGGCCTGACCAACGAAGACCTGATTCAGGAACACTATCGCGGCATTCGTCCGGCTCCCGGCTATCCCGCCTGCCCGGACCACACGGAAAAAGGCACAATCTGGCAACTGCTGGATGTCGAAGCAAAGACCGGCATTAAGATTACCGAATCATTCGCCATGTGGCCGGGCTCGAGCGTGAGCGGCCTGTACTTTGCCCATCCCGAATCGCGCTATTTCACCGTCGGTAAAATCGACCGCGACCAGGTAGCCGACTACGCCGTGCGCAAAGGCATGACGACCGCGGAAGTGGAACGCTGGCTGGGTTCTAATCTCAACTACGATCCAGCCAACTGACGCATCAATTCCCCCACCTCGCGCGCCACACGAAACGACTCCGCCACCGCCGGCGGCTGCAGCAACCCAAGCCCGCATGTCGCCGTGACCATCGCCCGCCGCGCCAGATCCTCGGGCTCACCGGCCAGCGCGGCCGCTGTCAGCCAGCGCGTGAAGATATCGGCAGCGGTGACGCCTTCCAGGCCCTGCCATGTCGGAACCAGACCGTACGCGACAACGCCGCCATTCCGCACGAACTGCCGCGCATGAGGGTCTGCAAAGAACAAATCCAGCCCCTCATGTGCGTCGAACGAAACGATATCCGGCTGGGCGAGACACATGCGCCGGAACGGCCGCTCCGCGCAGCAGTGTAATCCAGCCACAGCCCCGCGTCGCCGCGCATCGTCCAGCGTTGCCGCCAGCGCGTTGAGCCGCTTCTCCTCGGAAACCGAATTCGCCACCGTCGCATCGAGGCACAATGCCGGCTCATCCAGAAACAGCAGCACCGGCAATCCCGCGCGCCGCATCCGGTCGATCTGCCAGCACACCATCTGCGAAACATGAAACGCGACCGCCGAGAACAGCGCGGCGTCCACAAAGAAAGGCTGATCCCTGTAAAAGAGATAAGTCGAAAGCGTAATCGGCCCTTCAATCTGACCCTTCACCGCGTCGGCTGCGGGAAAGAGCCCGCTTGCCAGCGCCTCCTCAAATGCCATGAACCCCGCGGCATTCACCGCCGTCAGCTCGCCGGTGCTGTGGTGAAGCGCCTCAACCACCGCATCAATGCGTCCTGGCCGCACACGATATCCGTATGCGCCGCCGCGCGGCTCAATCAGCCCGTCGAGTAGTCCCAGTCCCTGCCCGATCACGCTTTCCTGTTGGGAAAGTTGCGGCAACTGAGGCCAGAACGGAATCCGCGGCGAGCATTCCGCCACCGCGTGAATCGCCTCCGATACCGATGCGAACGGCAAACTCCCGATGCCGGTCACCGCTCCGGATGGCTGGAATGAATTCTGATGCGTAGTCGGGGGAGCCACCTGAGTCATCATAAGCGGCAGATAAACGGCAGGGCTGTGTGGACCGAAGATACCGGGACTATCTTCTCAATTTTGGCCATAAAACGTCCAGGATGTTGTCGGAGATGTATATCATCTGATAGTGTTGTTTGATACGGTCGTTAACGGGCGCTCTCTGGGCGTCACTGGAAGACGAATCGTGGAGGGAGACACAATGACCAAAGTAATCGGATCGCTGCTGTTTTGTGCGGCACTTTGCAGCGCTTCTTCAATCACCTACGACGTTGACTGGACGGTGGGCAACGGAACCTTAACGGGCGAAATCACGACTGACGGTACGATCGGCGCGTTCAATAACCGGCTGCAGATCACCGGTTTCGATCTGACGGTGAATGACGGCGTACGTACCGATGAAATTTCGAGCGACAACGGCGCCGGGGCTGCATTTTTCGGAAGCGCAGCCGATCTTACCGCGACCGCGACAGACCTGACCTATGACTTCGGGCCCGGGTCTGACGCCCTGTTGTTTATGTACGATATCGATGGAAATGGCGGAACGTTTGTTTGCATCTCACAGACTGCCGGCTGCACGGGGACAGGCAACGGGATCAGCATCGGCGCGGGGAGCGGTGGCGATCAGTTCGCCAACATTCAGTACCTGCCACTGTCTGGCTCGCATGTCATCGCCACTGTGGCGGCTGCCCCCAACGGTACTCCGGAGCCTTCCACCCTGGCGCTGATTGGCGCTGGATTCAGCGTTCTTGGATTCGCGCGATTCCGGAAAAATCATCGCTAGGGGCGACAGTTTGATGAGTGGCGCGCGGCGTCTCCAGCCGCGCGCCGCATGATCAGCCTTTTGAATTGCCTGCCGGGTCCGCTTGGCTGGTTTCAGGGCATGCCCCCGCTCTTTCGGCCTGCGCGCTCGCGCCATCGACAATAAAAGCTGCATGCCCGCCACCGATTGGGGATGGCTCATCACGCCGGAGGAACTGCGCTCCTGGATCCTGCGGGAGACTCCCGATCTCCTCATTCTCAATAAGCCGCCGCACGTCATCTGTCATCGTTCTCGCTACGGTCCCTGGTCCAGCCTCATCGGCGCCTGCCGCGAATATCTCGGCGCGGACGTCCTCCGCATGCCCTTCCGGCTGGATCGCGAAACCAGCGGAGTCCTGGTGCTGGCAAGGACGAAAGAAGTGGGAATCCGTCTGCAGCGCGCCGTGCAGTTCCGCAAATTTCGCAAAATCTACCACGCAGTCCTCAACGGCGATCTGGAATCCGCCGTGACAGTCACAGCCCCAATCGGCCCGGACGCGGGCGCCGAATTCTATTCACGCCGAGCAGTCGTCGAACAGGGAGGCGAAACCGCCGAAACCGCGTTCGTCCCCATCGCCAGCGGCGGTGGATACACTCTCGTCCGCGTCCATCCGCACTCAGGCCGGCGCCACCAGATTCGCGTGCACGCGGCCTCTCTCGGTCACCCCCTGGTCGGTGACAAACTCTACGGTCCTGACCCCACCCTGATG
>Ga0134125_10010864_pt1 | contig 10222 bp, 7 predicted proteins | sample KB31751_FD_96464 | JGI IMG/M metagenome (GOLD analysis project Ga0134125, IMG submission 96464) | Terrestrial soil microbial communities with excess Nitrogen fertilizer from Kellogg Biological Station, Michigan, USA - KB3-175-1 | ecosystem: Environmental > Terrestrial > Soil > Unclassified ... | reverse complement strand
TCCGATCTACGGCATTGACCAGTTTTACGCCGTCCTTGATGATCCCCGAATGTTCGCAGCGTGAGCCGACCATAAAGCCTGTGACGTCCTGCAGAAAGACGAGGAGGATCTTTTTCTGGTTGCAGTTCATGATAAACCGGGCGGCTTTATCCGCACTGTCGTTATAGATCACGCCGCCCATTTGAAGCTCCCCCTTCCGGGTTTTAACCATTTTACGCTGATTCGCGACGATCCCAACCGCCCAGCCGTCGATGCGGGCGTAGCCGCATAGGATCGTTTTGCCGTAGTCCTCTTTAAATTGCTGGAATGCAGAGTCATCCACGATGCGCTCAATGATCTCCGTCATATCGTAGGGACGCGTAGGATCCGCGGGGAAAATCCGGTAAAGTTCTTCAGCCGGCCATTTTGGAGGTCTGGGGGGCGTGCGATCGAATACCGGGGTGGGCGGATGTCCAAGTTTACTCACGACCTTTCTGACGTGGTCCAGGCATTCCTGCTCCGTAGCAAATTTGTAATCGGCGATCCCTGAAATTTCGGTGTGCGTGGTAGCACCTCCGAGGGTCTCCGCGTCGATCTGCTCACCGACGGCGGCTTTCACGAGGTATGGCCCGGCGAGGAAGATGGAGCCGTTGCCTTCCACCATGATGGTCTCATCGCTCATGATCGGCAGGTAGGCGCCTCCCGCTACACAAGGCCCGGTGACAACGGCGATCTGTGTGATGCCCATCGCGCTCATCCGGGCGTTATTCCGGAAAATGCGGCCGAAGTGTTCCTTGTCCGGAAAGATCTCATCCTGCATAGGCAGAAATACGCCGGCGCTGTCCACCAGGTAGACGACAGGGAGGCGGTTCTCCATCGCAATCTCCTGAAGGCGGAGGTTCTTTTTACCGGTGATCGGAAACCACGCGCCGGCTTTGACCGTTTGGTCGTTGGCGAGGATGACGCATTGGCGGCCATTGATGTAACCGAGGCCGGCCACGGTGCCGCCAGCCGGACAGCCGCCGTGCTCCTCATACATCCCGTAACCCGCAAATGCCCCGATCTCCGTGAAGCCGGAACCTTCGTCCGTCAAATATTGGATGCGTTCGCGCGCGGTCAGCTTTTTCTTTTCGTGTTGTCGCTCCATCGCGGCTTTTCCGCCGCCGAGCTTTATTTTCTCCAGTTTCGACCGCCAGGCGCTAACGGTCCGGCGAAGGGCGTCTTCATTTTTGTTAATATCCAGGTTCTCCTCGTTCATAGCAGGCAATTATTGTTCGGCCTGTGGGCCAGGATGCAATTTAACATGGATGCCGTAATTTTTTGGAGTATTTTTAGCAGGTATGTCTTATCGCAGGAAACTTACGTGGATATGCCTGATCGTGATGGCTATCGGGATCAAGGTATTTTCATTCTTCCCCGGTGCGGTTGAAACGGCGTACTCGCGCGGAATTTATCCCGTAATTTCGCGTACGCAGCGTGTCCTGTTCGGCGGGATCCCGTTCAGCGTCGGGGACATCCTTTATGCGACAGCAGTTATTTATTTACTATACCGGCTTATTCGCGGCGGCAGGAGGGTTGTCAGGGGCGAGGCCGGAAAGGGCTGGATGGTCCGCGGAATCCGGCAACTGCTGTTCGCGGTGTTGTGGCTGTATGTACTTTTCAATCTTTTGTGGGGTCTCAACTACGACCGGCTCGGAATTGCCGATCAGCTCGGGCTGCATACCCTGCCGTATCATACGGAAGACATCGACCGGCTCACGGGGTTGATCGTCGACAGACTCAACGTACTGGACAGTATCGCCCGGCCGGGGAGAGAGGATTTTGAGCGGACCGCGGCATTGCGGGACCGCGCGGTCGCCGCATATGACAGCCTTGAGGTTGGAGCGCCGGAATTCGATTACCGGGGCGTTTCCGTCAAGGCATCGTTGTACAGCTTTCCGGGTCTTTATATCGGCTTCGCCGGTTATTACAATCCGTTTACGGGGGAGGCGCAGATAAACGTCGGCGATCCGCCGTTCACCCTGCCCTACACCACCTGCCATGAAATGGGACATCAGTTGGGTTACGCCAAAGAGAGCGAGGCCAATTTTGTCGGTTTTCTCGCTGCGAAGACATCGTCGGACCCGGCAGTCCGGTATTCCGCTTATCTGGAGCTGTACCAGTATTGTTTTAGGGAACTGTATTACCGGGATTCGGCCCTGGCGGTTGCCTACAGGGGGAAGATCGCTCCGGGAGTCCGGCAGGATCTCAAGGATTTGCAGCGGTTTAACCGGAAGTACAGCAATTCAATGGCGCTGATGGTCTGGTCGGGCTACTCGGGCTACTTGCGGGCCAACCGGCAGCCTCACGGTCTGCGGAGTTATTCGGACGTTACCGCCTGGCTGTTGGCTTACATGAATAAGTTCGGCCCTCCCGCCCTTTAAAAGACATTCTTCCACATCATGCTCTCGACCGGCTTATTGATCTGGCCGTTGTACTTCGCATTCTTTTTCTGATTGTATTTCACTTCGATCTCTCCGTCCACGGGGAAATAGATCAATTGGCCTACGGGCATCCCCTTGTAGACTTTCACCGGTTGTTTGACCGAAATTTCCAGGGTCCAGTTCCCGCAAAAGCCGACATCGCCTTTTCCGGCGGTGGCGTGAATGTCGATGCCGAGACGGCCGGTAGAGGATTTTCCCTCCAAAAAAGGAACGTGCGCGTGGGTTTCTGTGTATTCCTGTGTTACGCCGAGATAAAAAATGTGCGGATATAGCACAAAACCTTCCTCAGGAATTTCGAAATATTCGATCTCGTTGTGTTTCTTTGCGTCGAGGATATGTTCCCGGTAGGTCGCCAGCCATTTTCCAAGATGGACGTCGTAGGAATTGCTACCAAGGCAACTCCGGTCATACGGATCTATTTTTATGGTGCCTTTTTTTATCTCCTCCAGAATGCGCGTGTCGGACAGGATCATGCTGAAATTGGTTAAGTTTGCGAATATGCTGTTATATTCTTAGAAATGCCGCTGTTTTATCAACATAATATCAACCACGCCACAAAATTAGGGATTTGGCATATCGAAGAGCCCGAAACCTTTTTTTTGGCCAAAGTGCCGCTGAAACGCGATGTGACGCATCCATTCAAGCGCCGCCAACACCTGGCGGGCCGTTACCTGTTGTCCTGTCTCTTTCCCGATTTTCCCGTCGAGGAAATCCGCATCGCCGACACCCGGCAGCCTTTCCTGGAAGGAGACCCCTTTCATTTTTCAATTTCACATTGCGGGGCCTTTGCCGCGGCGATCGTCAGCCGCGACCACCGGGTCGGAGTCGACATCGAACTGGTTACTCCGCGCATCGCTCGGGTCGCGGATAAATTCCTCAACGACGGGGAGATGTCCTTTTTCAACGAGGACTATTCGCTTTTCCTGGAGCAGTGGGGGATGAGAGGTGCGGTGGAACAGGAATTCCTGACCCTCATCTGGAGCGCGAAGGAGGCGCTTTTCAAATGGTATGGGCGGGGCGAGCTCGATTTCAAGCGACATATGCAGTTGACCGGAAATATCCGGATCGAAGGCGACATTATCAAATTGCCGTTCGCGTTCGAGAAAGACGAGATTGTGTTGCTTGACCTCGATGCGCGGATTTTCGACGAGCAGTTGCTCACGCTTGCCTGGGTGGTCAGTTAGGGACTTTACTCCAGCATTGTTTCATCGCCGCCGTCGTCGAGCAGGTTGATATCGATCGTGTCCTTTCCGGCGATGCCTTCGATCGAACCGCGGACGTGAGCCACGTTGATGAGCACTTTTTCCAGTTGTTTCTCCCTTGCCTTCCAAAGTCTTTCCATGGCTTCCCGTTCGCGCTGGATGGACTGCCGCATGGACAGGAAGCCCTCCCGGATGGCTTTCCATTGCTCACCGAATTCGTTGCTCGTGAGGTAGCCGTACAGCAACTGCATCTTGTCGCCGGCGTTTTCCCGGGTCCGTGCGGCCTTGGCAATCTGGATGATGGCATTGCGCAACACATGCGACAGCGACCGGACTTCGGCGAAGGAGCAGATGTAGACGCCTTCCTTTTCGCCAAATCCATTCATGTCCCTGGGCATGGCCGCCGTAACGATTACGGCAACGTCGGCGCCCTGGCTGAGCATATCCGCCTTTAGCTTCTCGATCCAGTCTATCGAAAAGGATTGCGTCCTTTTGCTTTCATAGATGATCTTGCCGCATTCCTGACCGAAACTATTGCGAACCGTGAGGATGCAGTCAGCTCCCCGGACGCCCTTGCCCACTTCATTGACGGCGTCGAAGGGAAACGCGCCGCGCAGGAGTTCCTCCAACGCCAGTTCCTGTACTTCGCCCTGCAGTTGCATCGAACCTTGCTCCGCCTTTCGTTTCATTTCCTCCGCCCGGCGTTCCATTTCCACGGCCAGTCTTTTCTGGTCTTCGAGTTGTTTTTCCATTTCCTTCAGCTTTAGCTGGAATTCTGTTTCTCTTGCGGCCACTTTTTGGTTTTCGAGCTGGCGGATCTCTTCGGCAAGGCTGGTACGTTCCTCCTGCAAGAGGCGCTGGACGGACAATTCCAATTCGGCCTCCCTTGTCTTGAGGTCCTGTTCCTTTTTCAAAAAGTCGATTTCCCGTTCGCGGGAGGTCCTTAGCTTTTCCTGGGTTTCCTTATTGGCCTCTTCGAGGTGACGGATCTGGAGTTCGAAATCGGTGCTGATGCTTTTACGGAGCGATAGTTCCGTCGCCGCCTGGATGCGGCGACGCTCCTCTTCCAGCTTTGCGCCAAAAGCAATTTCCTGTTGCTGTGCTTGCTGGAGCAGGTCTTTTTCCCGGCGCGTAAAGTCATCGGATTTCTTTTGGAATTCCTTTTCCTTGTCGCGCATATAGGTCTGCATTTGCGCGCGCAGGTCCCTTTTATATTCTTCGGCTACGGCTTCTTCCATGGGAAAGGAATGGCCGCAGTTCGGGCATTTTATATCGGTGGGCATCGAATGCGGATGGTTTTTGCAAAAGTAGCTTTTTGTCGAGTAAATTTTGTCGGATAAAGGATTGTGGATCTTGCATTAGGCAATCCCGTGTTCCCGCTGGTAATTTTGCGGTGTTTTGCCGGTGATCAGCCGAAAGTGTTTGTGAAAGCTGGTGAAGTTGGAAAAGCCGCTTTCGAAACAAAGTTGTTTGATGCTCAGCCGGTTGTCGAGCAGAAGCTTGCAGGCGTGGCCAACCCGGATCTCGGTGAGGAATTGGGTATACGTCTTGCCGGTGCGGGATTTGAAATAACGGCAAAACGAATTAGGGACGAGGCCCGCGACAGCCGCGACCTCATTGAGATAGACGTTTTGGGTAAAGTGCCGGAATGTATAGTCGTAGATTGCGTTGATGCGGTCGTTTTCAGATTCGGTGAAATCCGGGCGAAAACCGATCGAAGACAGGAGTTGCGGTGTCGTGGCGGCGGCGAAAGCCGATAGACATTCGATCAGGGCGGTGATCCGGCCGACTCCGTCCGATAAGCGGATCTTCTCGATCCGGGCGGGGATCTCGCGCTCATCCCGCGCGGTCACCAGGATGCCGCGCCGCGCCCTTTCGAGCAGGTCGCGGATCGGTTTGGTCTCTGGTAATTCAAGAAAAGCGTCTCCCCAAAAGTCTTCGGAAAAGTGGATAACTGTCGAATGCACCGGGCGCGGACCGGTCTCGCGGAAATAAGCGTCGTCATACCGCCAGTAGTGCGGAAGGTTGGAGCCCACGAGGATGATATCTCCTGGCTGAAATCGTTTGATATCATCGCCCACGAATTGCGTGCCGCTGCCCTGGTGAAAGCAAATAAGTTCCACTTCCGCATGGTAGTGCCAGCGGTTGTTGATGTAGGGATCCCTGTCTTCCCGCACGCTGAATGACTGGGCGGGCGTCCGCGGGACTTTCAATAGCTTGGGCTTCACGGGGCAAAATTACGAAACGCCGCGAATCGGCTTCTGTCTACGGTTCCCATTGCAAGGCAAAGTATTCGCAGCGCTCCGCGCCATTGTTTTCAAGCGCATGAGCGCTCCCGGAAGGAAGATACACAAGGTCTCCCGGCCCGGCAGGATAACGGGCGCCGTCAATGAACATCCGGGCGTGGCCAAAGCGCATGAGGATGATCTCCTCGGCGCGGTGGTTATGAGGAGCATGGCTTACTTCTCCGGGGTTGAGGGTGGTGGCGTGCAGGTCGATCTTCGCGAGCCGGAAGGTCGGGCGCGAAAAGATCGGCCGGCTCAGTCCTTTGGCGGTTTGCAGAACCTTCAGGGCGGCCCACGGGCGGATGAATACGGCTGCGTCCGCGGGCAAGGGATGGGGTGCGGCTGAGTTTCGCGGCTCGAACCTGAACCGGTAATACCGGGCCTGATCGGCCTCCAGGTTGCAAACCGTGCCGGCCGGGATAAGCGCGATACCCCCGGCGCCGATGGTCGTCGTACTGTCACCGACGGTCAAATCCAACTCGCCGTCGCTGACGATGAGCAATTCATCCAACGTGTCCGGATGCGCCGATACGCTGATGCCCGAGGTAATGGTAAGGGTGCAGATATCCAGCAGGGACAGATCGTGCGTGGCGCCCTTCAGGACCAGGCCGCTTTCGCCGGGGCATGGGACCACCCGCGCAGTGAGGGTGTCCGTTTGGGCGCTGCAACGGACGGCAAAAAGGAATGGCAGGATAGCAAGCAATGGGGACTTCATTCGGTCAATGGTTGTTTCGGTAGGTCAATGATTGTTTTGGTTGGTCAATGTTCGTTCCGGTTGGTCAATGGTTGTTTTGGTTGGTCAATGTTCGTTTTGGTTGGTCAATGTTCGTTCCGGGCCATTTCAAGGGCCCTGGTCGTGGTATAATATTTGGCGATCATATTGGGTATCTCCCAGGAGGGCATGTCATGGTATTTCAGGAAGCCCAGATATTTTTCGGTGACCCGCGCGAAATGTGCCTCGTGCCCTTCCTTATAATGATCAGGAATGAAGACCGCCCAGCGGCCGCCTTTTTTTTCAAGACCGATGCCGGGATATTTCGTTTCCAACGAGGCAAACCGGGTGACGAGGTCTCTTTCGTATGCGGAATCCATTTGGAGCGGTTCGATATACAGGGTAGGTTGGTAGTGGTCTGCGGAATCCTGGCTGATCACGAGTCTTGCCCGGGTGCCTCGCATTACCGACGAATACGTGTCACCCGCGCCCGGTGGGGCGTCATAGGTCCAGGTGACCGTCGTGCGCACGGCAACGCCGCGAAGGCGATAGTCGATCTCGCCGTTTGCATAAATCTTCAGTACCGAGTCATTTGTGGAACCAGCATATTTTCTCAAATAATCCGGGAACCGGTCAAGCCCTGTCACAGTCCGGAATTGAGCGAGGGTCAGGTCGGTGGTCCAATGGCGCGCATGGTCGACCCTGACGTCGCTGGCATAGTCGAGCGTTTGTCCGGGGAAACCGACCCACTGGACGAGGTCGACGAGATGGGTCATGACGTCTACGATACCCTCTCCCTGCTGGGAAACATCGAAAGACCACGCAGGGCGTATCAGCGCCTTGCCTGAGACGTATTTATACCATCGATGGACGCTGGACGCCCGGATACCCGGATGGCTTGCGTCTCCTTTGATCTGCTTGCCGTAGACGGCAGGCAGCGCGGCAAGCTCCCGTTGCAGCATGCTGGTAATCTCGTAACGTTCCGTCATGATATCGTACAGGACGAGCCGTCGGGACGCGGCGGTGTCGAAGGCCTGGCGCAGGAGCCCAAAGGCATGGGCGTCGATGACCATCGGTTTGTCAGCCAGCACATTGAAGCCGGATTCAAGGGAGCGAAGGATATAGTTCGTCTTCTCCCGGTTATTTCCCGCGAGGACGACCGTATTTCCCTTTTTATCGTCAATCATCCGCTGCAGATAATCGGGTCCTGTATAGACACGTTCGTTCCAGCGGGTGGGATCCTTTTCCCGAGTATTATAAGCGCTGATCCGGGCGAGGTGATCCCTGACGTCCTGCCCCGCCGGCGCGTATACATACACATTGCTGTCCACGCCGGGGTACATCGACTTCTGGACCAGCGCGGCATGGAAATGACCCGGGTCCAGGGTGATCAGGCGGACAGCCTGTTGACCGGCGGTCCGCCCGGCGCCGGACTTTGCCGTCGTGTCGGGGTGTGCCGCATTGGGTTCCGGCGCGTTGTGACAGGAGGACATCATTAAGAAAATGAAGATAACGAAATGCAGGCGGCAATGGAAGTAATACATAGATCAGGAAGCTTTATCGGGAATTTCCGCTGTGATGGTAATGGCGTTGGAAGTAGCCGCTCGCGTGGTACCCGGTTGTCCGCCTCCCGCCGAGATCGCGTATCTGCCGTATAGCGGGACGCGCTGCATGTTGTCGTCAATGATGGTAAAGGCGTCGGGCGGGACAACCATATGCAGGAGCCTCGATTCACCCGGCTGCAGGTGGACGCGGGTGAATGCCCACAGCGAACGAACGGGAACGGGTACCCGCGCACCGAGTGCGGAAATATAAACCTGTGCGACTTCGTCGCCGCCGACGGCGCCGGTGTTCGTCACGCGAACCGAAAGCCGAAGGCTGTCACCCGGAGCGACAGCTTTGTCTACGAGGAGACTGTCATAGTGAAAGCTGGTATAACTGAGCCCATAACCAAAAGGATAGAGCACGGGCCGCTTAAAATAGCGATAGGTCCGGCCTGCCATTGCGTAGTCGCCAAAGTCAGGCAGATCGCCGACCGAGGTATAGAAGGTGACGGGCAAACGTCCGGCGGGGTTATAGTCGCCAAACAACACATCGGCGATGGCATTGCCCCCTTCCTGGCCCGGGTACCAGGCTTCCACGATAGCCGGCAAATGCCGGTCTTCCCAATTGACGGAGACTGCGCTTCCGTTGAGCAGGACCAGGACGATGGGCTTCCCCGTGGCCGCGATGGCGCGGACCAGCTCTTCCTGTTCTTCAGGCAGGTCAAGGGTCGTCCGGTCGCCGCCCCTGAATCCCGGAATGTTCAATTTCAGTTCTTCTCCTTCGAGGCGCGGCGACAGGCCCATGCAAAGGATGACTACGTCGGCCTGTTTGGCAACAAGGAGCGCCGAATCCCGCATTTTGGCGGCGGATACCCGATGTGGAACGCCGGAGACGAGTTCACACCCTTTGGTGTACAGGATGCGTGCCGCAGGCAGTTTGGTGCGGATGCCTGCCAACGGTGTGATCGTATACGATGGCGTACCGTTGTAGTTCCCGAGAAGGAGCGACGAATCGTCCGCATTGGGGCCGATGACGGCGACGGTCCGCAGATCCTTTTTCAGGGGGAGGGCATTGCGGTCGTTCCTCAAGAGAACGATCGATTCCTGCGCAACCTTGCGGGCGAGTTCCCGGTGTTCCCTGCTGTCGACCGCAGCATAAGGGATGGAGGAATATTTGACGCGACCGGGCGGATCGAACATTCCGAGTTTGAAGCGGGCGACAAAAAGGCGCCGAACCGCGGTGTCGATCTCCGTCCCGGTGATCAGGTGCTTCGTTACCGCTTCCTGAAGATGCCGGAAGGTGTTCAGACATTCCAGGTCGCATCCTGATTTGACCGCGAGCACCGCGGCAGAGTCAGGCGTGGAGACGATCTTATGACGCTCATAAATGTCGTCGATAGCGCCGCAGTCAGATACTACATACCCTTTAAAGCCCCACTCTTTCCGGAGGATGGTCGTCAGCAGGCGACTGCTGCCGCAGCAGGCCTGGCCGTAGAGCCTGTTATAGGCGCACATGACCGACCATGCGCCACCTTCCCGGACCCCCATTTCAAATTGCGGCAGATAGGTCTCGCGGAAATCCCTTTCGTCCGGCCGCGCGTCAAAAAAATGGCGTTCCGGCTCCGGACCGCTGTGGACGGCAAAATGTTTGACGGTAGCAATCGTTTTGAAATAATGCGGGTCGTCGCCTTGCATCCCCCTAATAAATTGGACAGCCAGGCGGCCGGTGAGAAACGGGTCTTCACCGTAGGTTTCCTGGCCCCGGCCCCAGCGGGGGTCACGGAAAATATTGATGTTTGGCGAAAAGAAGGTAAGGCCCTCGTACAGGTCGTGTTTACCGTGGCGGATGAAATCTTCATATTTTGCGCGCGCCTCATCGGAAATGGCGGTAGCCATCCGGAACTGCATGCGTTCGTCCCAGGCGGCGGCAAGCCCGATAGCCTGCGGGAAGACGGTCGCCAGTCCGGCCCGGGCCACACCATGAAGGCTTTCATTCCACCAGTTGTAAGCCGGTATA
>Ga0134125_10010863_pt1 | contig 10222 bp, 10 predicted proteins | sample KB31751_FD_96464 | JGI IMG/M metagenome (GOLD analysis project Ga0134125, IMG submission 96464) | Terrestrial soil microbial communities with excess Nitrogen fertilizer from Kellogg Biological Station, Michigan, USA - KB3-175-1 | ecosystem: Environmental > Terrestrial > Soil > Unclassified ... | reverse complement strand
CCCGCCGTCCCCAAATCCCGCATTGAACGGATCCGTCTATAAGGGTCTCGCTCTTGGGACCAACGCGACCGGGAACTTCTTATTCGCGACCAATTTCCGTCAGGGGCGGATCGACGTCTTCGATAGCAACTTTGCTCCGGCCCAACTCGACGGTTCGTTCAGCGATCCGAAAATCCCGGCTGACTTCGCGCCCTTCGGCATCCGCAACATCAATGGCGAGCTCTGGGTGACCTACGCGATGCAGGACGCGGCGAGACATGATGATGTTGCTGGTCCCGGCAACGGCTTCGTTGATATTTTCGACACGGATGGTCATTTGCTGAGCCGCTTCGCGACGCGCGGCCATCTCAACTCGCCTTGGGGCCTCGCCCTCGTGCCAGAGGGCTTCGGTTCATTCGGCGGCGATGTGCTGGTCGGCGATTTCGGCGATGGCCGGATCAACGTCTTCTCACTGGACGGCAGGTTCGTGGATCAGCTCGAAGGCGCCAACCACAAGCCGATCACGATCGAAGGCTTGTGGACCCTCACTTTTGGCGGTGGGCTCCATTCGAGCCCAGAGACCCTCTACTTCGCCGCAGGACCCGCCGACGAGGCGAACGGGCTTTTCGGGCGCATAGACCCGCAGCAAAAAGAGTAAGCACGTTAGATTGACGTTCGAGGTGCCGTCGAAAGCGGCGAGTGGCCGATCGTCGCCTACGAGCCGATGCGCTAGACGCTCGCCGCTATCGATTTGATCGTTTCGCGCATCCAGTGATGGAGCGGCGAGGCCGCGTTGCGCGGATGCCAGGCGAGATGGATCGTGACCGGTGGCACAGGCAAGGGTGGCGGCAGGCAAACGATCTTCGCCGCCGCGGCGAGACGCGTGCCAAGGCCGCGCGGCATGGTCGTGATGAGATCGCTGCCGCCGACGATGAAAGGCACGCTGGTGAAATGCGGCAGCCGCAGCGCGATCCGGCGCCGCAAGCCGCGTGCCGCGAGCAGCGCGTCGATCCGCCCCACGCCCTGACCTTCGAGACCGACGATGATGTGCCCGGTCTCGGCGAAGCGCTCGAGCGTGAGGTCGTGCCTCAGCGGGTGGCCTTCGGCCATCAAGGTCACGGCGTCCTCGACGCTGAGCGGATCGGCATGGAGTTCGGTCAGGCTCTCGGAAATGGGGACGATGGCAAAATCGATCTCGTTCTTGGCGAATTGATCGTACACCCGCAGCCGGTCGGTGGGTTTGACGGCGATATCGATGCCGGGCGCGCTACGCCGCAATTCGGCCAGCAAGCGCGGCAGCACCAGCACTTCATAATAATCGACGAGGCCGAGCGTGACGGTCGATTGGGCGCGAGCCGGATCGAAATCGCGCGGCGCCAGCGCGGACTGGATTTCGTCGAGCGCGCGCCGTACCGGGTGGCTGAGCTTGAGGGCGTGCGGCGTCGGCTGCATCAGCCCGTCGCGCCGCTCGAAAAGCGGATCGCCGAAAATGTCGCGCAGGCGATTGAGCGCCTTGCTCAGTGCCGGCTGCGACAAGCCGATGCGCTGGGCCGCGCGGGTCACGTTGCGCTCGGCGAGAAGCGCGTCGAAGGCGACGAGGAGATTGAGGTCGACGGCGGATAAATTCTTCATCGGAATAATCACTATATCGAAATGCCATTAGACGGTGCGTCTAACGCCGGGTCATTCTTTTCGTATCGAAGAGTCGCGCGAAAGAACGGTCGCGCAGGCGAACAGGGTGAAGGAGGAAAGTTATGGCGGAAGCACGCGTGGTCCGCGCGTCGAATGGTGATGTTTATGGACCGAGCCCGCCGTTCAAGCACGGCAGTCAGACGGGCGCTCCCTTCGACTTCCTCGTTTTCGATATCGGCTATATGACCGGGCCGCCGCTGCACGTCCACGACGAACAGCACGACACGTTCTATGTGCTCGAGGGCGTGCTGACGGTGCAGATCGGTGATGAGATTATCGACTTGATGCCGGGCGATTTCGCCTCCGTGCCGCCGGGCGTGGCGCATACGTTCCAGAACACACGCAAGGATCAGCCGCCGCCGAAGATCTGTAATTTGATGACGCCCGGCGGGCTGGACGCGTTCTTCGTCAAGCTGAAGGAGAAGGGCGTGGGGCCGGATGATCCGGCGAAATTCGCCGCGGTGGCGGAGACATGCGGCATGAAGATGGTCGGGCCCCCGATCGCGGCCGCGGACAAGAAGGCGGCGACGGAGCGCGGCTGAATGCGCGATCGGCATGATCCCCGAAATAGCCTCCCTATGTTACGCATTCGAAACACTTCGCCATGCGGGTGTCTCGCGCTGCGTGCGACGTTTTTCTTTTGTCGCCTGCCATGATGTGTTAGATGCACTATCAACTGCAACTGTTTCAGGGAGGGTGATGTGGTTGCAAAGGGCTTGCGCTGGATGGTCGCATCCGTTGCCGGCGCCGTGATGTTGGCGGGCTCGATATCGACCGGCGCTGCCGCGGAATCACAGATCGAGCGCGGTAAATATCTGGTGACGCTGGGCGGCTGCAGCGATTGCCATACGCCCGGCAGCTTCCTCGGTCATCCCGATACGGCGCGCTTTCTTGGCGGCTCCGATGTCGGCTTCTCGATACCGGGCCTCGGCGTTTTCGTCGGCCGCAACCTGACGCCCGATCCCGAAACCGGCCTCGGCAAATGGACGACGCAGCAGATCGTCACGGCGTTCACCACGGGCGTGCGTCCTGACGGCCGCATCCTCGCGCCGATCATGCCCTATAAGGATCTCGGCCATCTGACGAAATCGGACGCGCTGGCGATCGCCGCTTACCTCAAATCGCTGAAGCCGGTGAAGCACGCCGTGCCGGGACCTTTCGGTCCGAGCGAGACACCGACGACCTTCGTGATGACGGTCGTGCCGGGCGCGGTCTATGCCAATATACCGAAGCCGCCCGCTCCTCCTGCAGGGGGCCCGCCGGGTGGGCCGCCAGCGGGCGGTCCGCCGCCGCAGCAGCATTAATTCGTCATTGCGAGAAGCGTAGCGACGAAGCAATCCAGTCTGGTTCGACAACTGGATTGCTTCGCTCCTGAGCTTGTCGAAGGGGCTCGCAATGACGTGGATGATTAGTCTTTCAACCAGCCCGGTCTCTCGGGCTTGATAATCGCGGCGCCGGCCTTGAGGTCGGCGCCGTTGTTTTGCGCGGCTTCCACGGCTTCGAGCCGCAGCAGCGCGAGGCCGCGGCCATCGCGGGTCGAGAGCATTTCCCCGGCCTCGCTGCCGTCCTGCGTGATCTCGGTGCCCGGCGCCACGTCGCCGCCTTCGATCGCGACCGGCAGCAGGCGCTTCTTCACCAGCGCGCGATATTTCATGCGCGCGGTGAGCTCCTGGCCCATATAGCAGCCCTTCTGCCAGTCGATGCCGTTGAGCTCATCGAATCCCGATTCCATGAGCAGCGCTTTTTCGGGCGTGAGATCGCGCGTGCCGTCGGGCACGCCGAGCGCGAGGCGATGGCGGTCGTAGGAATCGGCATCGCTCGCGACGAAGCCAGCCTGCTGGAGCGCACCGCTGTTCTCGCGCGGCAGCATGAAGCGCGCGCCCAAAGCATTGAGCCGCGGATCGATATAGGCGATGCCGCCGGCAAATTCTTTCGCCGCGCCGCTCTCGCCGGCGAGGCCAAGCGCTGGCGCCGTGCTATCGCCCCAGGCTACCGCGATCACAAACCGTGCGCTCGCATCGCTTAACGCCACCTTGGCGCGCAGCTTGTAGAGCGTGAGCCGCCGTTGCAGTTCGGCGAGCCGTGACGCTTCGGCGTCGAGATACAGCGCGTCGCCCAACGCGATGATGAAGAAATCGAAAAGGTAGCGGCCTTGCGCCGTCAGCAGTGCGGCATAGATCGCACGGTCTGCCGCGACCTTGGTCACGTCGTTCGAGACCAGGCCTTGCAGGAATTCGACGCGATCCTCGCCGGTGATCTCGATCACGCCACGCGCCGGCAGCGCCGCATAGAATCGTGTTTCGCTCACATCCCCTCCGACGGGCTAGAGGTAGGGGCGGGGCCCCCGCTTGGCAAGCGCCGACTAAGCCGGCGCGTTCTGGCGGACGTTGTCGCAGATCTTGTTGAGCAGGCGGCGGAGCTCCTTCTCCTCACGCGCGGAGAAATTCTCGAGCAGGATCGGCCGCACGATGCCGCGGATCTCGGGCAGCAGCCGCTGCATCAGCTTGCGGCCTTTCGGCGTGAGCGAGACGATGATCTGGCGGCGGTCCTTATCGCCACGCGCGATCGTGACCCAGCCGGCGCGGCGCATGGTCTGCAGCGCGCTCACCGTGTTGGGTTGCATCACGCCAACGCGCTCGGTGAGCTCGCGCTGCGTGATCGCGTCGTGCTCCCACAGCACGCGCAGATAATACCAGGCGCTCCACGGCACGCCGTGCTTGGCGAGCTGCGCCTTGAAGCTGGCGCGCAGTCCGAAGAGGGCGATGCGCATGAGGAGGCCGATGGCTTCGGAAGCCGGATAGTCCCGGTGTTCCGCGCTTGGGCGTGGCGCTTTCGCTTTCGGCCGCTTTGGTGTCACGTCGGGCTTTTCCTCAATTCCGTCATAGCGCTACGCATCATAGCGGATTTCGCGCTCACCCGTGGCAAGCGCGCCGCCGGCGCCATTTATATAAAATTTTATATATGCTATTCTCCCTGCGAGCCCACATATGTGATCGCCGGCTTGCCGGACAGACGCGGGGCGCGGGAGCGAAACGAAGAGGAGAGCGAGCCATGCTGAGCGCAGAAGAAAACCAGCGTTTCACGCAGGTCGGTCGCGGCACGCCGATGGGCGAGCTGCTGCGCTGCTACTGGCATCCGGTGGGTTGTACCGAGACCGTCACCAAGAAGCCGCAGCGCGTGAAGGTGCTCGGCGAGGAGCTCGTTCTCTATCGCGGCGAGAGCGGCAAGCCGGTGCTGATGCAGGCGCGCTGCGCGCATCGCAGCCTCGCGCTCGATTACGGCCGTGTCGAAGGCGATTGCCTGCGCTGCCCCTATCACGGCTGGCTCTACGATGCGTCGGGTCAATGCCTCGAGCAGCCGGCCGAGCCCGAGGGCAGCGGCTTCAAGGAGAAGATCAAGCTCACCGCTTATCCAGTGCAAGAGCTGAGCGGTATTATCTTCGGCTATATGGGCCCGCTTCCCGCGCCGCTACTGCCGCTCTATGACGTGCTGCTGATGGAAGACGGCGTCAAAGAGGTGCAGGTCCAGACCATCCACGCCAATTTCTTCAACCACGTCGAGAACATCGTCGATATCAGCCATCTCGCCTGGCTGCACGGCTACACCTTCCCGGCCTATGGCGCGCGCAAGGTGACGTATCATTGGGAGCGCACACCCTACGGCGCGAATAATGTAATGACGATGGAGGGCATCGAAGACACGCACATCTCGTGCTACGGCTTCCCGCTCGTCAACCGCTTCGCGCTGCCGGCGGTCGATCCGAATGGCGAACTCGTGCGCTCGATGATCTATCGCGTGCCGGCGGACGATGCCTCGACCTTGCTCTATTTCGTCCGCTTCTATCCGAGCGACAAGCGCTCCTTCCACACCTCGCGGCGCGATGTGAAGTACGGCGAATATGCCCCGCTCGAGAACGATTGGTGGGGCATCAACGTCAACGATCAGGATCGCATGGCGGTCGAGCAGCAAGGCGTGATCGCCGATCGCCCAAACGAGCATCTCGGCGTGTCCGACGGCGGCATCATCCAGATGCGCCAGATGATGCGCGAGAGCATCGCCGCGGTCGCGGCCGGCAAGGACCCGCTCTGCGTCATCCGCGACCCGGCGCAGCAGAAGATCGTCTTCCCGCAGAAATCGACTATGATGGAGCAGAGGTCCAAGGACGCCGATTACACGCTCGGCTTCATGGCGACAAAAGCGGCGGAGTAGGGCGAAGCGCCGGCGAAGGCCGGCGCCCGCATCGGCTCCGCCATACGGGGGAGACACGATGCGCATTACACGACGAGTCCTGGTCGCATTGGCGGCGCTTCTGCTCTTTTCGGCAGGAGCGCGCGCGGCCGATCATGTGCGATTCGGCATTTTCAAAGCGGTCGGTACGTCGGCCATCTTCATCGCACAAGACAAGGGCTACTTCGCCGCCGAAGGGCTCGATGTCGAGTTGGTGCCGTTCACGGCGCAAGAGCCGCTCGTGCTCGGCATCGCCTCGGGCGATCTCGATTTCGGCGCGACCGCTTTCACCGGCGGTTTCTACAATCTCGCCGGGCAGGGCGCGCTTCGCATTATCAGCGGCTTCATCCACGAAGCGCCGGGCTTTCAGGCCAACACGCTGATCGCTTCGAACAAGGCCTGGAATGCCGGGCTGAAAACCAGCAAGGATCTCGCGGGCCGTACGGCCGGGGTGTCCGAGATCGGCAATGCGTCTCAGTATGGTCTCACCCTGATCGCCGAAAAATATGGCATCGATCCCGCCAAGATCCGCTTCGTGCCGATGGGCAGCAATCCGAACATCATCTCGGCTATCGTCGGCGGGCAGGCGGATATGGGCGTCGTGCCGATCAGCTTCGCGCGGCCGAGCCTGCAGAAGGGCGACGCCAAGCTCATCGCCTATGTCGGCGACGAAGCTCCCTGGCAGCTCGGCGGCGTGCTCACCGCGACCAAGACCGCCAACAACCGCGGGGATTTGGTGAAGCGCTTCCTGCGTGCCTATCAGAAAGGCGTCGCCGATTACTACGATGCCTTCACCGCGCCGGATGGAACCCGCCGCGATGGGCCGACGGCGGATGAAGTCATCGCCATCGCCACCAAATATACGGGGCTGACCGCGGATCAGGCGCGGATCGGTATCGCCTATTACGATCGCCAGGCGCGGCTGGATGTGAAAGACGTGCTGCGCCAGATCGCCTGGTACAAGGCGCAAGGCATGGTAAAAGGTGAGTTCGATCCGAAGAGCGTGACCGACATGCGCTATGTCGAGGCGCTACCGGAATAAAAAAGGTAGGAATAGGGAGACCATGATGAAACAAACGGCTTTCGTTGCGTTGTTGCTTGCCGCAGTGGCAGTGCCCGCGGCGGCAGAGACGACGCTCACCGTCGGCAAGGCCTCGCCGACCTCGGATGCGATCATCCCGGTGAACGTCGGCGACGAGCTCGGGATTTTCAAAAAGCACGGGCTCGATCTGAAGATCGTCGAGCTCCAGGGCGGCAGCAAGATGGCGCAGGCTGTTGCCGCCGGCAGCGTCGATATCGGCGACGGCGCCGGCAGCGAGATGGCTTTTGTCGCCAAGGGTGCGCCGATGATCGCGGTCTGCGAAGACACGGCCCCGGCGCCATTCCTATCTGTCGGCGTGCCGTGGGATTCACCGATAAAAACGGTCGACGAGCTGAGGGGCAAGAAGATCGGCGTCTCGAATTCGGGTTCGTTCAGCGATTGGTCTGCCCGCCAACTTGCGCGCAAGAAAGGCTGGGGCGAGAACGGCGTGACCACGGTCGCCATCGGTAACGGCGTGGCGGCGGTCACCGCGGCGCTCAAGACGCATCAGGTCGATGCGATGGTCACCGGCACGAATGTCTTCCTCGCCTTGGAGGAAAAGAAAGAAGCGCGGTTGGTGGCACCGGTCTCGACCTGGGAAGGCAATGTTGCGTCCGGCGCGCTCTATGCCTCGAACGATATCCTCGCCAAGAATCCCGATGCGGTCCGCGCTTTCCTCGCCGGCTGGATCGAGACCGTCGATTACATGCGCGCGCATAAGGACGAGACGGTCAAGATCGAAAGCAAGATCACCCATTTCAGCGAGAGCGTCATGTCGCGCGAATACGATCTGGTGATCGGCATGTTCACCAAGGATTGCCATTTCGACGCCGAATCACTGGCGGCGCTGAAGCGCTCCTTTGCTGACCTCAAGCTGGTCGAAGGCAATCCCGATATGTCGAAACTCTACACGCACGCGTACTTGCCGAAGTAAGCGTCGCGGTTCATAGCTGCGCGCAGAATTCGGCGACGGCCGCGGCGAAAGCTTCGGGCTGTTCCTGGATCGGCAGATGGCCGGAGCGCGGTATCAGCGTAAGCCGCGCGCCGGCGATCGCCTTCTGCCATGTCTCGCCGTAGACCGGCGGAAAGAGCCGGTCTTCCGCGCCCCAGATGATGTGCGTCGGGATGCGGATGCGATAGAGCCAGGCCTGCAATTGCGGGTCGTGATAGCGATGCTGCCCGGCAAGCTTCATGACGATGCGCCGATTGGCCTGGCGCACGGAATCGTTATCCGGCGCGAAGGCGCGCGCCATGGCATCGTCGGCCAGCTTGGGATCGAAATAGGTATTGCGAATGGTTTGCTCCTCGCTCTCGAGCGCGGGATCGCGCGGCGCCACGCCGGGAGCGACGATCCCCGGCGCATCCATGAGCGTCAGCGAGGCGAGGCGGCTCGCATCGCGAATCGCCAGCTCCGCTGCCGTCCAGCCTCCGAGCGACAGGCCGACGAGATGGACTTGGCGCAGGTCGAACATCTCGAGGAATTCGAGATAGAAATTGGCGACGTCGGCGATCGTCTCGAGCCAGTCGGGCACCGGCGTGCCGCCGAAGCCCGGCGCTTGCGGGATGAACACCTCGAAACGCTCCGCCAGCTTCTGCATCGCCGGGAGGAAGCGTGGCGATCCGCCGCTGCCATGCAGCACCAGCATCGGCCGGCCGGCGCCGGCGCGTTTCATCGGGATCGATGCGCCACAGAGGGTGACTGTCGAATAGATCGGCTCAACCATGCGCTGATTGTCGGCGGCCGCACGCGGTCCGTCAATCAGCGCGCTTTATTTTCCTTGCGCGCGGTCACCGTGGCGATGAAGGAGTGCAGCACCGCCGAGCGATCGGAGCGCCGCCACACGAGATCGACGCTGGTCGACGGCAGGAATTCTTCGACCGGACGCATGACGAGCTGCGGCGTAATGCGCCAGCGCAGCGCCGAGCTGACGATACCCACGCCCATGCCGGTTTCGACGAGGCTGAGCACGACGAGGCTACCGGCCTGCTGCACGATCCGCGGGGTGATGCTCGCGGCGGTGAAGGCGGCGAGGACGGAGCGGTAGAAGCCCGGATTGATGTGCTCGCCGACGCAGAGCAGCGGCTGATCGCCGAGATCCTCGATACGAAGCGTGCGGCGCCGCGCCAGCGGATGGTTGCGCGGCACGACGACGAGCGCGGCCTCGCGCGACATCTCGCGCCAGGCGAATTCGCGGGCATCGAGCGGCCGGTGGAAAAGGAATCCGGCATCGACCTGCAAGGCGCGCAGGGCCTCGATCTGCGGCGTCGTGACCATCGGCAGCAAGGTGATCTCGACATCGGGCGCGGCACGGCGGAAGCGGCTGATGCTGCGCGTCAGCAGCGGATGACCGGAGAGGACGTCGCTGAACGCAATGCGCAGCCGGCCGCGCTGGCCGCGCGCCGTGCGCCGCGTGCGTTCCGCCGCTTCGGCGATGTCGTTCATGATGCGCGTGGCATCGATGAGCAGGCTGCGTCCCGCTTCGGTCAGCTTGGCGCCTTGTGGCGAGCGCTCGAACAACGCGACGCCGATCTCCGTCTCCAGTGCCTTGATCTGGCGCGAGAGCGCCGGCTGCGCGATCCGCAGCGACGCGGCGGCGCGGCGGAAATGCTGCGCTTCCGCTGTCGCGACGAAATATCTGAGCTGGCGTAGCTCCATGGCGTCGGGACCCCTGATAGCAATTCGGTATCACGACGGCAACAATCGAGTATTTGACTTATCAGGGCGGTGCGAACAGGCTTTCGAACAATGAAAACCGTCTTCTCATCCAGGAGGAACACGCCGTGAAAGCAGCCGAAAACGAGAAACTGACGCGCGTCGGCCCGGATACCCTCGCCGGCAACATGCTGCGTCGCTATTGGTGGCCGGTCGCTGTGGCCGAGCATCTCGGTCCCGGCCCCCAATTGATCAAGCTCTTGGGCGAGGAATTCGTGTTGTTCCGCACGAAGAAGGGCGAGCTCGGTCTGCTCGACAAGCATTGCTGCCATCGCAACGCCTCGCTCGAATACGGCCGCGTCGAAGAGAACGGGCTGCGCTGCTGCTATCACGGCTGGCTCTACGACACGCAGGGCAAATGCCTCGACCAGCCTTGCGAGCCGGTGTTCAGCGACTTCAAGGACAAGGTGCGGCAAGGCGCTTATGCCGTGCGCGAGGTCTCGGGCTTCATCTTCGCCTATATCGGGCCGAAGCCGGTGCCGGAATTCCCGCGCTACGACATTCTGTTCGAGCCGAATTGCAACAAGGTT
>Ga0134125_10010862_pt1 | contig 10222 bp, 16 predicted proteins | sample KB31751_FD_96464 | JGI IMG/M metagenome (GOLD analysis project Ga0134125, IMG submission 96464) | Terrestrial soil microbial communities with excess Nitrogen fertilizer from Kellogg Biological Station, Michigan, USA - KB3-175-1 | ecosystem: Environmental > Terrestrial > Soil > Unclassified ... | reverse complement strand
TCTTCGGCCGTGTCAGAGCCATCAGCGTTCGTGGCTGTCAACCGGATCGAATACGTTCCTTCGCCGAAGTCCGCTGATGGGTGTTGATCGGTCGCGAACTCATTCCATGTCAAGTCCGTTCCGTCATTCGCTTCCCAAAGCCAGGAAGTGGGCGTACCAGTCGAGGTATCAGTGAATGCGACCGTTAGCGGCGACATCCCCGACACTGGCGTAGCCGTAAAGCTGGCGACTGGAACAGCCATCAGGTCGAAGTCCCGGCAAGGGCCAATCCGTAGATCACAGACACAGCCCCGTTATTCGTGATGTTGAGATTCTTGACAGTGTTCGAGACGACCACGCCGGTGATGTTCTCGCCGCCAAGCAGCGGGGGCCCACTCGGATAGATCGTCTGGTTGGGGTGCGTGCCGCCGAAGAACAGCGGCATCGGATTGGCAATGGCCCCGGTGTCCCCCACAGTGACGCCGGACGCATCGCCCCCCGACACGATCCAGGCCATCACGCCCTTCAAGTGCCGCATGGGGGCTGCCGTGCCCGTGATATCCGGGAGCGAGCCGTCGAACAGGTTGAGCAAGTCGGAGGCACTGGCCGCAAGCGTGCGGTTCAAAAAAATGACCTGATCCACGTTGTTATCGGTGACGCCGAAGAGCAGGGCCTGAATCTGCGCGACAGAATCCTTGGTCTTCGGAGGGTTCACGGACCCCGAAAAAGCGTTGATTCCCACGACATTGAGGGCGGTCGTTAATCGCCAGGAGCCGGCGGTCATGGCACTTATGATGACCGCTTGGTTGCCTGCCCGCCTTCCAGCTCATGGCCGAAAGGATACCAATTCCCGCCCCATTCGGGCGAATACCCCCTTGACAGGTAGGTTGTGGATGGCCGAAACTAGAACCCCATCGCCCATCGCGGAAGTTCGGCCATGGCTAGACGTAGCGCCCTTCGCGGCTTCTCGAAGGTAATGGATCGCTGCCCGCACTGCGGTAGCCGCAAGCCAAAAGAATTGGTCGAAAAGAAAGTCGCCCCAACTCAAGTGATGATCCTTGCCGTTATCGTGTTGGGGATTGTCACTTGCGGGTTCGGGTTGTTGCTTTTGTTTTTACTTTACAATCAGCGGGCCCTTTTTGTTTACTGCGATGAGTGCGACCGAACCTTCCCTTACTATGATTAAATCTTATGCCGCAATACCGAGAGGACGAACCGATCCGCCGAGCCCGGAATACAGCGAAGAACGGCATCCCCATATGGGCGTGGGTGGCCATCGGTTGCGCCGGTTTCGCGTGCGTAATCGCCTTCGTGCTCGTTGCTGTCATGGCAAATAAGCCAGCTCGCGAGCAAGTTCAAGATACCGGCGATGGCGGCAAAGAAGGCGTCCGCGCTGTCGTTGCAAATGGCACGGATTTGAAAAATGGGCAGGTAGCCAGACCGACCAAACAAGAGCCAATTACCCCTCCAGAAGCCCGCGAGGTTATCAACATAACATGCAGCGAACTCGTGTTTGCCTATGTCAGTAGTGCAAGAGGATCAAACCCGCAGTATGCGGATCGCCAGTATAAGGGAAAGTATCTTCGGATCACAATGCCCGCAACTGGCTGGTCGGTCAAGGAGCAAGGGGGGAAGAGCGTGCTGATTTACAAGGTGGTCGCAAACGTGATAATGCCGGATATGGAGATAGCTTTCCGTCGAGGCGATAAACCACCGGAAAAAAGGAAACCCTTCGTAGTTATTGGCCGGTGTGCCGGCAGAGGTCCGGGGCCGACTATATACGAACCGACTATTCTCATTGATGATGCATGTCTTGATTGAACTATCCCAGAATCCCACGCACCTGACTGGCCAGGAATGAACCGATATCGGAACCGGTCCGAATGGGGTTGCTGGCAATGTCGCCGACTTTTTCCGCAGTTTCCTTGGCGTTAGTGATGAAGTCTTTGATATTCTCAACGGCCGTCCCGATTGGCCTGACATAGTTTTCCTTGAAGTCGTTCCACGCGCTTATCATATCTGCCGTCATCTGCTTTACTTGGTCGCTGATGCTCTTCGTGTTGTCCGCCGTGGCTTTAGCCGGATTCGCGCCGGTGCCCAGAGAAAAAGCGGATTCCCGCGCCTTGGCGAGCACTGATTCGGGGCTCGTTGTGCTGGCGCTTGTCGCCGCAGCTCCGACATTACTTACCAATTTGGACGGTTTCGGGCCTTCAGTCGGCGTCGCTGGAATGCCGAGAAGCCCGCGAATCCAGCCGATAATATCGGCGACGACCTGCTTGAGTGCGCGAGCGAAGGCGGTGATGTAGACGACCACCGAATTTAGGGTATCGCCTAATCCGCCGAAGCTGCCGAGCAAAATCCCAATTGCTGATCCGATCTCTTTCAGCACGTCGAACACGAGTTGGGCAACTTCGGATAGAGCCCCTGAAAGCGCCTCAGCAATCGCCTCCAGTGCCGGCCGGAATTTTTCTAACGCCTTTACGACAGCATACACGGACGCAACAATGGGTGTCAGGATTGCCAAGAGAGGAACTAAGATTGGGGCCGCCAGCAATCCGATAATTGCTGCGGTCACCGGCAGCATCTTCACTAAGACCGACACCAGCGACGCGATCCCCGGCGCAATCTCCTTGATAACCGATCCAACGACTTGAGCGGCCTTTGCGATGATGTCCACGATGGGGCCGAGTACATCCACACCGGTGAAGCTCGAAAACGCTTTGCCGATGTCGTCCATGAACGAGACAAAGACTTGTGAAAGCCGATCCAACACCGGTTGTAAGTTGCCGAGGACCCCTTGCATTCCGGCGAATACGGCAGTAATCGCGGCTGCCACGCCAGCGAGCGTAGCGCCGACCGTGCCGATGGCCCCGAGCGATGCCCCTATAGCGGAAAGAATCGGACCGATGCCGCCTGTAGCAATAGCTTCGATGACCGCCATCGCCGCGCCGAACACGGTCATGCCCACAGCCGTTATCACCGCTTTGACACCCAAAGCGGCAATGATCGCACCAAGAGCGACCAGCCCGACCGAGAGTACGCCGAACAACTGGACGGCTCGATTACCGTCACCTGTCATGCTGAATATCGCCGTGCCGATAGACCGGAATACCTGAGTGGCCTTCTCCAGGATCGGCACCAGCACGCGGCCAATGCTGGCATAGAGGTCTTTGATGGCGCGATCAAAGAGTTGGAATACCGCAGGATTGGCCAATTGAACGAACTTGCCGATCTGACTGCCCACCGCCCCGATGCTCTTTTCGAGCACGCCGAGGGCGACCGCGCCGATGGCAAGATTGGTGATGAGGTTCTTGATATTTTGAGTTGACTTTGCGACTCCTTCGCCAATCATCTTCCCCATTTCGCCTAAAATCTTCACGCCTTCCACCGCCGCAATAGCAAAGCTCTTTAGTGCGGATGTGAGGGTGAAAATCGGCGAAATGGTTCTGGCAGCTGTAGCCTTCAATGCCCCTATACCATCTTGGAGGGCCTGAAATGCATCCTTAGCACTTTTTCCAATATCGACAGCCATCACACACTTCCATAGGTCTTGTCATATGCCGCTTCCGCCCGCTCTCTCGTCCACCCCAAGTGCGATGTTGCCGTATGAATGAAATCGCCCCGTTTGTTCCGCGCTGGTTTTGCAACCGTTTCAGTCGTCCCCGCTTCGGCATCCCGTTCAACGGCTTTCGTCTTTTCGAACTGCGCCGCCTTGATGCTAAGAATCTGAAAATCCGTTAGCCGTGCAATTTCCTCGGCCCGAAAACAGAACGGCTCGGTCATGAGGTCGATAAGCTGATCGGTCAGGAAGAAGGCATCGTCTGCGGTTGGGATTTGGCTGCTTCCACCGCCGCTTTGAACTTCGCCGTCTGCTCCAGGACGAACTTGTTCCGCTGGGCCGGCGGAAGCCCCTGTGCCTCCGCCGCGACGTAAAAAAAACGCGGTGTCACCAGCAGCATCGCGGTCGTGAACTCGTCCGGGCATTCGGCCATGATCGAGATAACATCCTCCTTCGTTACCTCCGGATGATGTTCCCGAAACAGCGAGAGGTAGAAAAGTATCTGGCCATCGGTGCGGTTGAACGCCTCGCTCCACATTGCCCCGCCAGTTCGGTAGGCCCGCTTCCTCACCGCCTCATGAAATGATTCGCGGGTTGACATGTCGAGTTCGGGGATGCCGCATTCGGCCGCTTTGATGCTGGCCCAGGCATCTGCCACGATGAGTTTTTCGAGACGTTCACCGGCCGCTTTAGTCGGATACCCCATCTTCCACGTCTTGCCGTTGTGGACGATAACCGGCGGCTCGCCAGCCGCGCCGAGAACATCACCAACCGACGGAGCAATCATCACTCACCCCATGACTACAGCGACTTGAAGAGTTTGCGTTCCCGTGCCCGCAAGATCAATCGTCTTGTGCGTGCTGCTGATGACATCGCTGGCCGCATCCAAATAGAACGGGCCGGCGCTTTGACCGGGCGCAAGCGAGATCGTCCAGTTGGTAGCGCCGTCCAGTCGGTAGGCGTTGCTGGCACCCTGCGAAATGGTGATCTTGTTCGCGTTCGCGCTCGGATTTTTGAACTTGACGAGTTGCACTTTCAGACCGTTGCCGTTCACAACTTCGTCGGCGTTCAGGCCGGGCAGGGCGGTCAGGTCGATTGTCGCGGCCCCGGCGGTGAGCGCCTGATTGAACTGCGTTTGTAGCGTCGCTGGCGGCGTTGTGGTCGCTGTGAGCGTTCCCGATTCGTTGATGCCACTTACGGTGATGTCTTCGTTGTTCGGCGCAGTGAAGCCCGTGAACGTCTCGGTCACAGTGATGAGCGAGCCGTAAGCGACCGAGATAGAGCTGGTGTTCGGCATCGATTACCCTTCCAACGTGAGTTGCCGGCCGGTTTGTTTTGCCACTTTCCGGAATTTGCTGCCGATCTGAGCAAACATCCCCACCGGTTCGAAGTCCGGGTACTCGTGTTCGAGAGTGATGCCGTCTTCCGTCACTTCGGCCCACAGGGATGTTACCGGCGTCGAATCGCCTTCCTTGAAGAATGCGATTCGCTGGCGATTGGCCGGCAACGTTTCGACAGCCTTCTCCTTCGGCTGCGCCCCAGATCGAACGTAGGTGCAACCGGACTCAACCTTGCCGGGTTTCAACAGCTGGTAAGTGCTCAAGAGACAGCTCCATAATCCGGGAACACGCCGTCCACAGTGAGGGTTGCGGTGAACACGCACGCTTGGTTGTCGATCTTTTGACCGACCTCGAAGGCCGTGATCCAACCGGGAACGCCTTGATACCCTGTGGCAATCGTCTTGGAAATCACCAGATTCAGTGTGACATACGCGCCTTGTTCCAAGCCGGTGTTCCCTGTTTCCGTTTGGGCCGTTGGATCGAGGTTGTAAATACCCGTGAGAGTAACAGTGGAATCGCCGAGCCCGCGAAGTTGGTTCGGTTGAACAGTGCCGTTCGCCGAGGCCCCGGATTCAAATTGTGCCAGCGGAATAGGCGTCACTTTTGACGACCGCTTCCACTCGGAGATGCCAGCGAGGATGACATCGCCCGTTTGATTCAGAACGCGGCCATCGGTGCCAGAAGTCGGAACGAAAGTTTGCGAGGTTGCCATATCAGTTAAACCCCCGCGGTTCCTGTGTCAAGAAACTCACCTTCATCGGTGAGTAAATCATCATGGGTTGCATGTCCATCACTTCATAAACGCGGTCGCTCGCATACCGAATGTCGAACACCCCTGCGACCCGTGCGAATGTCGGCTTGTAGATCGCATCTCGAATCGTCTGCCGCTTGTCTCGAATGTCCGGGTCTTCATTCCATCGGCCGGGCTCCGCTGCCGCCGGCTTCACGTAGGTAATGACCATCTTGTAGCGGACGAAAATTTCCTCGAACGACGCAATCCCTTCATCAACTGGTTCCGGTTCCTCGATTGACACCACAAAGCAGGTCGTCGATTGCCCCGGCCGCCAGCCAGCCAGCGGGGAATGCGGGTCCGGACCCGGATCATCTTTAGCCTCGACAACCGGGATGTTCGGATAGAGGCCATTGAGGAAGCCCGCCATCGCATCCATGATGGAAGTCGCATTCGCCGGCATTTACCACCATCCCCCGGCCCACAGGCCGCCGCCCGAAAGCCGATTAAAGTGCCGAGCGGAGTCGTGGGCGGGTGTCGAGGTCCCGTGCGTGATGCCGCCCACCTGCGAAGCACCGACCACCGGCGCGATTGCCACACCATCCACGAACAGCACCGTTTTCTTGTCGAGCTCCTCGCGACGATCGAGAGTTTTGAGCTGCGGGGCAGAGTACCCGCCTAATCCAGCGGCCCGTGTCAACGCCCAGAAGGTTCCCTGATCGCGGGCGTAGTCCTGAGCCGCATCCCAGGATGCGATTGTCGGGGCTAGAAATCCCTGCATCCCGAGCCGCGAGTAAATGTCGTCGGTCGCGGAGCGGTTCGCGTTAGTTATGATTGTTGACCACTCGCCGCTGATCGTGTCCGAGGGCTGCAAGCCGACTGCCGCTTTCACTGCATTCAGCAAGTCGGCATCAGAGATGAACAGCGGCAGTGCCATGCTGATATATGATTGCGGCGGCCTTTGCCTGCCCTATCTCACAGCAGCGCCAGCAACCCACTCGCCGTCGAATCCTTCGAAACGAACTGAGCCGAGAAAATGACTATCGTTGCACTGGCGACCGTGACCGTACGATTGGCGACCGAATACCCGGCCCCCGGATTCGGCAATCCAATCCCCTTGAAGACCACCGTGCCGCCGGTGCCCACATAAATCGCCCGGCAGCAGTATCCACCAGTGGCACCCGCCGGGTCGGTCAAGTCAACGTCGTCGGTGGAAACGTCGATGGGTACGGCGTCGAGATATGGGCCGGCGGATGCGGCGAAGCGGATGGGGTTGGCCATGAGGATCGCACTTCGGAGTTAGGCCACGATCTTCGCCAGCACGTCGGCCGGCTCGCACACGAAGTATTTCTTCCCCGACATATGCACGTCCAGGCACAGCTCCGACTTGCCCCAGGCCCGCACGACGACCGTATCGCCGGGCTTCACGTCCGGCATGGGAATCGGCCGCTCGCGCTTCTTGTCCCAGCCGCCGACGCCAACGGACACGACGCGGGCCAGGTGCGTATTGCGGGCAATGTCTGGCAGATGCACGCCGCCGGATGAACGCTCCGGGGCGTCCACAGGCTCAAGGATGAGCTTGTCCATGATCGGTTCGAGAGTCATGCCTTATGCACTCAGGGTGACGTACACGTTCCAAGTATTCGAGCCCGTGTTTACGAACTTCATCTTCGCCACTTTGCCCGAGGGAACTGCTGCGGTCCCAATCACAGTGCTACCCGTCTGGCCAGTGATTGTGACTGTCTGGCCGCCACCGAGATTGGCGTAGAGGCATTCAAAGCTGTCGCCGACCGCTGCTGAGCCGAGCGGCATGGCCCCGCTGATTGTCGTGCCAGTCGGCAACGTGCAGGTGCCGGCCCCTGTTGCACTCGTTTGAGTGATGACGCCACCGAGCAATTGGGCGGTGGTCGGAGTCGTGTTCTGGGCAGTACCCAGCGAGGTAATTCCGGTGCCAACAACCGGCGGCACCAGTGATCCTCGACTCATGTAGATAGTGCCGGTCGAAGTCGTGCCGAGACTGATAACACCGCTGCCCTTAGCATCGACAGTCAGCGCCTCATTGGTGCCCGAGGAAATCACCGAGAGAGCAACGCCAGCGGCAGCAGCAGCGCCCTTCACCTTGACCCCTGTTGCATCGCTGGCTGTGGAATCGTCCACCACGAACGTTGGATTGGTCGTGCCGTTCGCTCCGACAGCCAGGGCGGTCGCGGAAGTGCTGGTGACAGTCACCGCACCACTGAATGTGGTTGCGCTGCTGATCGTGGTGTTGTTGGCCACGACAATCGGCGCGTTGCCGCTGACTTGCGTAATGCCGGCTTCGACTTCCAAGGAAGTCAGCGTACCACTCACCGCCCAAATCTCAACCGCCTGGAACCCTTGACAGGAAAGTTGGAGGGCGACATTGGTATTGTCCGAAACCGAGATGGCGGCGCTTGTGGCAGCGATTACGTTTGTGGTTAAATTGTTGACCGGAACCGGGTAGAAATCGGTGCAGCCAATGGGCTGCGCGCGAATCGCCAGGACTGTCGAACCGGCTGGCCCAGAAATTCCGAAAGTGAGCTGCGAATTCGGCGTACTCGCCGGGATGTTGACAAGCAGGCCGTTGCTCTCGCCGCTCGCGGCAATCGGCTTCGGGCCGGTGTTGGCCTGTAGGATCGTGGTCGGTGCGGCCATGAAACGGACTCCCCGGAATTACTTCACTTTGGATTCGGTGGTTTTCTTGGTCGTGGGCGGTGCGGTCGCCGCTTCCAACTCGGCGGCCAGCTGCTTGTTCGTGGCAGTCAGGGCGGCGATCTCTTCGCCGGTTTTCGCGAGCAGTTCATCGCGCGCCCCAAGCTGCTCTTGAAGGGCCGCAATGGTCGCCACCTGATTGCCGAGCTCCTTGTCGCGGACGGTCACGAGTTTTTCGGCGGCGGCGGTCTTGTCCTCGAGCGCCGCGTTCTTCCGCTTCAGGTTCTCGTTCTCGGCAAGCAACGTATTCCGCTCACCCATGATCTCGGCATCGACCTTCGTGAGCACGGGTGCCGATGGAACCGAAATATCGACATTGGCGATGTCGTAGGTTTCCTCGACGATCTTGCGATTGACCATGCCAGCGATGACGGACTCTTCCTTACCGGCCGCCCCGGCCCCCGCCGCCTGCAAGATCGCCGACCGGGGAATCACCGCGCCGCGCGAATACCCGCCGAGCTTCGCAACCCGGACCTTGTAGTTCTTCACACGGCCCGTGAATGTATGGGTTTGCCCATTCGCTTCTGGCATTGTCGCTGTCGCTGACATTACTCACCTTGGATGAAAAGAACGCTTGTCTTTGCTCACGCCGCCACGGGATAGGTAATGCCCGCAGTGCTAGCCCAGTAATAACTTGCCGGGGCCGCATTGAAGCCAATCTCGTAATCAATCTCGACAGGCATCTGGTTCTTCACGTACACCGCGACGTAAATGCCCTGCGAGAACGGCAGCTCGGCGTCCGGGGCACTGACCTTCGCCTCCGGGTAGCCGGGCATCCCGGAAATGACCTTGTTGGCGGAACGGGTGAGCAGGAACTGGCCGACCATCTGGCCTTCCTTCCGCTTGCCGGCCCAAATGAGCGAGCCGGGCGGAATGAATCGCGTGAAGGCCGACAGGTCTTGGTTCTGCACATCGGAAAGCGTGGGCTGATAACCCTCGTTGTAAATCTCGATCTCCGGCAAGCCGAAGCCTTGCGCGAGCTTGTTGTACCCTTCCGGGCCGGTAATCGAGGCCCCGTAGTCGTCGCGGTACGTCTGTTGAACCTGTGTGGTCTTGAGCAGATCGACCATGACGCTCTGTTGAGTCACCAGCGACGAATCGCCGAGGAAACTGGTGCTGGTGCCGAGTTGTAGGAAGTTCTGCCAGAACAGCTGGTCGTTGATCGGCTTCGCATTGATCGGGTCGAGGTTCCACGACGGCCCGGTATCGCCATCGTTGGCCGGGCTGAGCGTCCGGTAATTCTCGATGGTGTACGTGTGCTCAATGGAGCCGTTGCTGGTGTTGTCGGTCGCGTTTGTGGTCGTGTTGGTAAACGTACCATTGATGAGCAGGTCCGCGATGGTCTGCCGAACGCGGTTGCCGATGACCGTGATAAAGTAGTTCATGTAGTAGGACATGAGCTTGCCGAGTTCGACCGGCAGGTTCGCGGTTCCCGGCTCCCGCATCTTCACGATCTGCGATTCCCGGATCATCGACTTGTTGCCGTAGTAGCCGGGTGCCACTTGGTAAACGCGGATACCGGGCAGAGTGATGATCGGCGGCGGGCCATCAATGCCGCGGAGGGCGGCGAGGCCGAACGGGTCTTGCCACTGGTCGTAGCGAATCACGTCGGCGTCTTCGTAGCCAAGCGGATACAGCTTGAGCAGCGGGTCGTTATTCGCCATGAGCGAAGAGCACATCAGGTTCGGCAACAACGCCTGAGTACGAACGGCGTAGTTCTGGATCAGGCCGACGATCTCGTTCATCTCATCGCTCCGGCGAGTGGAGTGTTAGCGGAAGAATTACAGCAGTTCGACCTCGGCCCCGACATCGGTGAGGGCCGTACCGCGAACGAAAATCAGATTGCCCTGGCCCATCGCATCGGTGTCGATGCCAACGAGCTGG
>Ga0134125_10010861_pt1 | contig 10223 bp, 13 predicted proteins | sample KB31751_FD_96464 | JGI IMG/M metagenome (GOLD analysis project Ga0134125, IMG submission 96464) | Terrestrial soil microbial communities with excess Nitrogen fertilizer from Kellogg Biological Station, Michigan, USA - KB3-175-1 | ecosystem: Environmental > Terrestrial > Soil > Unclassified ... | reverse complement strand
TTTCAATCCCATTTAACGTCCGATGGACGGATTAGTTACCGCTTTGCTCTATAGCAATCAACTTTTGTCGACCTTGCTGACACGGCATCCGTATACCAAAGTTCGATCCACTCAGGATCATCATGTTTCCGTGTAGCTTCGAGTGTGCCGATTCCCGCTTTTCCTCTGTATATAAACAAGCGAAACTCGCTAACATCAATCGGCAAAGTTACGTGTTTCTCAATCACGTTCGTCATAATCCTTATCCCCTTTCAACGTTGCGGAATGCCGCTGTAATTGCTCGCTGACTGAATCCAATCGCGTGGAGCTGGTTGCGCAGTTCTGCCAGTTGCTCATCTTCAACCGACTTGAGGTAATCCGCGTCCGAGTCCGATTCGATTCCCCATAATCCACCAGATGTAATGGTTTGAAGTGGGCCAGTAAAAGGATTCATTCCTGGAGCATGAGACGGCGCAAGTGCTATTTCTGCGTCGGCGCGGATGCCGATATATTCCGTGCGATTACTTCCTTGACCTTCGTTATCGTATCGTGCGATGTCATCAACTATCCGTTTAAGTGTTACCTTGTGAATCCGTTTCATGTTCTTAGTCATGACCGTTTAATTCCTCTCTGCGCGTAAGGTGCGCGCTACCGTGTACGTACAAGCCAATCAATGAACGATTCACCGCCTAAGACAGGTGGGTAGAGTACGTCGTCTACATCCTCGATCAACTGTTCAATCGTGTCGCCTGTGTGGGTGTCATCCATAACTAGTTCAACCATCTCACTTGTTGGCCAGTTCTGATCTGCTCTGTTGAGTGCCATTTTACTTTGCTCCTGTGTGCGAGTCAACTATATTGTGCACGCTATTCATATTGCACACGGTATGCCAATCGGACAGACTGTTTATTTAAAGGACTTGCGCGATGCGCGCCCGGTCAAAAGTCGCAATATGTCAGTGATTGTCACTAATTGATGACATATTGTGGCATAATATAAGTCATTTAGAATCATATATTTAGCTGTAAGTGATTGATAACAAAGGACTTAGCATTTATCGTATTATTGTGTATAATGCGATTTTGGCTGTTGATTCTAAACGACTTACGCGGCGGGTCTAACATCTCATACCCCCGCGCAGACCTGGCTGACCGGCCGGCCGCGACTGTGCCGGCAGCGCAGTAGCCGTTATCACCTAAGTTGTTTAGAATCAGTAACAAAGAATTACTTTCCAGCGCCTATAAAGAGGCCGGGTAGAGCCCCCAACGCGCCCCGGTCGCTATGCCGGGCCAGGCTGAAAAACAAGGCCCTGCGCTTGACGGCGTTTTGACGTTGTTAGTCACACGTTTCCTCCTAACGACCTGACAGACTGTCATGCTCTACGAAAAACCGTCCTTCACGCTACCGGTAAGCAACCGTCCAATGACCCAGACGGAGTGGGAGATCAAGGTGGGCCTGCGCGATATGAACGGACTGCTGGTCCAACCCAAGAATGGCAACCCTCGAAGACGTAAAGAAGCGCCCAGATTATCTCGGCGCCCTGACCGACAAGCAACGTAAGTGGGTAGACGCCTACCTTACTAATGGACAGGACAAGATTGGCGCCGCGCGTGCGGCTTCCCCGCGCTGTTCGACCGACGAGGTGGCCGCGGCCATCTCCTACCGCAATCTCCAGCACCCAATCATCTCACGCATTGTTAATGAGTTTTTTGGTACCGCCAATGAGATCGGTGGCAAGGACCAATGCCTGGGTATTTTGTGGAAGCGCATCCAGTCTCAGAACATAGAAGACAAATACTTGCTGGCCTTCTTGGAATTGTTTGGCCGGTGGAGTGGGTACGAGATAAAGGCAGCCAATCCTACCACACCGCCTAACACGGAATCTTCCGTAATGGACCTGGTAAAGGAGATGGAAAATGTCGTTAGTTAAAGCCCTTGGCGGCAAGTTGAATCTCAACCCACCCAGCAAAGGCCACACCCCGAAGGGGGCGCACGGTCGGGCTGCTGTCCGCGCACTGGGCCGGACGAAGACAACCGGCAACTTCAAAAAGATTGAGGTCTCAAAAGGGAAGGGAGCTGCAATTGCGGCCTACCAGAACGCGCTCAAAGCCCATAAAGGGTAAGGGTTGGTTTATCCAGGATTGGGGTACCTACTCTAATCAAACACTGGTTGTAGTCGGATTAAAGGACCCGGAAGTCATTAGACTTTTACGTCGATTAAACCGACATTCCGCGCGGGCTTTTGTAAGACAAAATCCGGACTATGATTCTGCCGGGTTTGTGTTTCATCACAATGGTAGAAGCCTGCTATGGCTTCCCCGGTGGAAGAATACCGGAGAGGACATCCTAACTCTCATTCACGAGACCAATCATCTTATCCATTACGTCTTAAACAAGGATAAGGGAATGGGTAATGAGACTGAAGCCCAAGCCTACCAGCAAGAATACCTTTTCAAGAATATTCGTGGCCGATTAAACCAACGCACATGAACGAACAAGAGCAGGCAAGGGAGCTAGTCGCCCGCTCGGCAAGCCGGGAAATAGCTTTCATCTCAAGATGACCGACCAGCAGGCACAGGCCCGAGAGTTAGTCGCCCAACGCGAACGAGCCAGAACCGACAAGATGTTTCTGGCGGGCGTCCTTGGGTATGACTTCCAACCCGACGTACATGCCGACCTCTTTGAACAGTACATTAAGTTTGACCGCACGAAGACCTTCATGTTCGATCAGTCTCCGTGCCGGGACCGTCTGACTCTGTGGCCCCGCGGCCACTACAAGTCCTCCTCTATCATCGTTGAAATTGTTCAGATGATCCTGAACTTCCCGGACGTAAGGGTGATGATAATGCAGGGCACCAAGGCCAAGTCCAAGGCATTGGTGAAGGAAGTCCGGTCGCACTTCGATCATTCCAATCCCCGCAGTAAGCTAGACTCCCTATTCCCGGAGTTCTGTTCGGAGAAGATCGGTACCGTCGAGGGCTTCACCGTACCGGCCAGGGAACGCAAACACTTGAAGGAGCCCACCGTCATGGTGGCCTCCCCGAAAGCCTCTAAGGCAGGCTGGCACTTTGATGCCGGCTTCTTTGATGACCTTGTCGATGAGCAAAACTACAAAAATCCCGACCTCGTCAAACAAACTATCGACGACTTTGTTCACTACATCCCCCTTATCGACCCCGGAGGTTACCGTTACGTTACCGGTACGAGATATACCTACGGTGATCTGTATGAGTGGATTATCCGAAACAACGACGGTCGGTGGCAGATTAGCCTTCGTAAGGCGTGGACCCCTAAGCCTGACGGCACCAAAACTCTTCTATTCCCACAACGTCAAATAACTGACGGTCGGCACCTGGGCTTCACCGTCGAAATGCTGGAAGCCATCCAGCGCGACAATCCCGAGACGTTTAGTGCTCAGTATCTCAACGAGCCTATTTCTTCTGGCCGACAGCTTTTTCCGGAATCTTTCATTCTTGGGGCGGTACGCCCCCGAGAGGCCAACGCTCAGATAGGGCCAGCCATTCTGTTTGTCGATCTGGCAAGTTCGCTTCAGGCCGATGGTGATAAGAGCGTCGTCCTTTGCGGCAGGCAGATCAACAATTGTCCAACTGTATGTGACCTACGCAGCGGGCACTGGTCCACTCTCCAGATTGCAAACAACGTTCTGGAGCAGGCACTCCTCCACCGCCCCATAAAAGTTTTGATTGAAGGTTCTCCGGGTAGCACATACTTTATTGACTACCTTCGGATGATTGCTAAGGATAAGGGCATCCAGCTACTTATAGAACCGATCAAAGTTTCAAACAGTAAGGGTGCGAAGCATCTTCGAATTGCCGCGATAGAGGGCGCAATCAAGACCCGGCGGTTGGCCTTCCTGCCTAACCTGCCTAACTGGCCCGCGTTGGTTGAGCAGTTCACCCAGTTTCCCAAAAGTCGCCATGATGATGAAATTGACACCATCTCGCTCATGGTTCAGTTCTATAGCGGCCAGATTTCTAACTACGAAGTACCCGCAGTAAACCTTCCTTTCTTTCTGCAACGGCCCGGCATTGACTACGGTCTTGAACAGCAGATTGTTGTCCGGGCAGATGACCAAGATTCGTTGATTCCGTGTCCTGAAGCGATATTTTAATGGGCTTTGACCAATTAGAGACCGCGCAACAACCCGTCCCTCTGGTGGAGATCACTTCTGACAAGGTCGCCTGGCGTGGTGACGACTTTGATGATGAGACGGCCCTCGGGCTGGTCTTAGCCGACATCGGCCCCGCCGAGCAGTACGTACAGTCCAAGAACCTTACCGTCGAGTGGGAGAGGGCCGATAACAACTTTAGAGCCTTCGGCATCCCTAAGAACTGGAGCGGGACAGAGTCCCAACGTTCCGGTCTGGCTATGCCAGTGGTTATGGAGGCAGTCAACAAGCTCGTAGCGCTTTTGTATTTGGCTTTCTTTTCGGACGAGCAGCCTTTCCTCTTAGAGGCCATCGGCAACGTGCCGGGGCCTGTCCTTCGTGCCAAGGAAAAGCTCCTTTTGTGGGCAACTCAACTCAGCGGATTCAAAGACAGCATTCGTGAGTGTCTTCTGAGTGCCGTCCTTTATGGCTTCTGTGTTGGGCGGTGGGGATGGAAGACCTCAACGATTCACAAAAAGAAGTATGAGCTGGCCACGAACGGCACTAACAAGGTCAAGCGGCTTGTAAAAGACTACGAGATAAGCCATCCGACCTTCGAAAACATCGAACTTCGCAAGCACCGTCTGGACGCCACCCTCCGCGTCCCGGATGTTCGCAAGGGACGGTTCAATTTCGTCCAGGTGTTTGTGGACGCTAACTGGCTGGACGACCACCGCACAGACCCGACCTACAAAAACATTCCAACGCGCGAAGAATTGGCGACGATCCTGTCCGCCAAGACCGAGGTGACTGAGGATTCCCTGGCCGGCAGCAAGAATATGAGCTGGCGCGACAATCAAGCAGCTCCGGAAACCGAGCAAAAGTCGATTGACCCACTCAAACAGCCTCTTGAAATTCTGGAATACATTACCGACGACCGTGTAATCACCGTCTTACAGCGGAAAATCGTGATTCGTAACGAGACAACCGACTTTGGACGGTCTACTTGTGTGTCTGCGGCATTCGTGGACGTTCCCGGCAGCGCGTATGGCTTTGGCGTATCGAAATTATTGGCTGGGGAGCAATACCTACAGACTAGTGTGCTTAATTCCTGGATGGATGTGGTGGCCTTGATTCTAAATCCAGGCTTTACCGCCGCCCAAGGCTTGCAGACCACAGCCCAGAATATAAAACTTACCCCTGGTCGCATTCTTACCGGAGTGGACCTCAAACCAATTCCAATCCCGAACGTTGGGGCAGAGGCGTTGGAGGTTTTACAGACTTCAGAGAACCGCGCAGCCAAGCGAGTCGGCACGAATGGCGCCGATAATATGCCCACCCAAGCCCTCCGTACCGCCGAGGGCGTCAATGCTTTCAACCAAGGGGCGGTTGAGGGAATACAATTTTTTATTGAGAGGTTTGCTGAGAACGTTTTCATCCCTGTTCTTGAGGCATTTCTTGATGTCATGTATGAAAAGCTTGAGCCAGACGATATTAAGAACATTCTATCGGAGGTGGATGGTAAGGCCTACGAGGATAACGTCCTTGACATCTACAATTCCCGCTGCCGAATCCTTACCCTAACCAGCACGAAGCTGACTCAACGTCGCAGCGCCTCCCAGCTCGTACCGTTGTTTCTACAGCTTGCCGGCGCTGGTCCGGTACAAGAAGCGCTTACCGCTCAGGGATTGAAGTTCAATTTTGCCGAGCTGTTAGAACAGGCCATTGACCTTGGAGGCTTGGATTGGGATTCGCTAGTAATTCCCGCCACGCCCCAGGACATTCAGCGCGCTCTTCAGATTGCTTCCCCGCAAGTTCAGCAAGCCCAGATTCAGGCCCAGCAGCAACAACAGAAGCACCAGGACGACTTGGAGAACATCCAAGAGACCGCCTTGGGACGGGCCGGCGTCAATATCATCAGCCATGCCATTAAGTCCGGCGTGGCTGAGAACCCCGGAGCACCTATATAACTCCCCAAGAGAAAGACCAATTGCGCGGTCTCATCGCGCATCCAGGCTGGCCCATTTTGGTTCAGCGGGCACAGACTCGCATAGAAGCGGTTAAGTTGGCGGCCCTCTCTAACACCGACGAGGCGGCCTATTTAACACTTTTTCGAAAGTGCCATGCAACATGGGGAGCACTCCAGGAATTTTTGCAAGACCTAAACACTGAATTGGCCGACGAACCAAAGGAGCAGCCGAATGAGTTCTAACCCCTACGAGATGTCAATGGACGATCTTCGCAACGCCATCAACACCCAAGCGCCCGAGACTGACCAGCCCCGTGATGAGAACGGGCGGTTTGTGGCGGTAGCCGCAACCCCCGAACCTGCTGCGGTAGTCGATCCACTACCCAACAACGACCCCGAGACTTTTCTTCACCGAGAGGAAATCGACAACGGTGAGGGTGGTAAGGAAGTGTTCGAGGGGGTTGGCAACACGCCCGAGGAAGCCCTTCAGGACTGCCTTGCTAAGATCGTAGAGGCCAAAGGCCACGCGACCCGTAAGATTCGGGAATTGACGGCCAAGACCGCGCCGCCTACGACGGTCAATCCGCTGGATGAGGGCGCTTTAGCCCAGGAGTTACTGACTTCTCCGTCCGTTGCTTTTGCAAAACTATTCCAGCAGCAATTCGGGGAGACGCCTGAGGAGACCAAGGCCCGGCTGTCCCGTCTGGACACCTTTGAGCGCGGACAAAGCGAGATTGCCGCGGCCAATCAGTTCATGCAGGCAAATCCCGACTATTACGTTTGCATACAGAACGCCAACCGTATTGAAAAATGGCTCAAGCTGAACGGTAAGGACGCGACCGCCGAGGGCATCCAACAAGCCTACGACGACCTTAAGCAGGATGGTTTGCTGGTTTCGAAACCTAAACCGACCGATGCTACCCCAGCAGCCCGGCCTCGTTCTTCAGGCATTTCCACTCGTACATCCTTACCAGCACCGACCCCCGCCGCCGCCGATCCTTATTCGATCCCGTTGGATAAGTTGCGGGAGCTGGCTGGTGGATACGTATATAAATCTTAACCGATCCGGATTGGGTCGGACTTTTGTGGTACACCAATGACTTTTTAAGCACCTCGGATTGGGGGAGAGAAAAAGAAGTTGGCTTTTGCGGACGACCTTGGTGTTCGCTGATACGCAAGTAAATCATTTCAGTATCAGAGAGAACTTCCATGGCTTTTCCCCCTACCTCCGCAAGCGTTGGTACTTCCGTAGCTAATTACCCCTCAGTCTTTTATGACCGCACGGGCGTTGCGGAACTACACGCTAACCTCCACCTGTATCAGGGCCTCGAAACCAAACCCATGCCTCAGAAAGCCGGCGTGGCGATGCAGATTTACGGCTTTAATAAACTGGCGGCCAACACGACTGCCGCGACCGACGGTACTCCGCAGACCGCCGGTGTGGCCCTGACCGCTTCAACCGGAACGATCACGCTGTCTCAATACATCGACTACGTGACATATTCCGACAAGCTCATCCTGACCGGTATCAGCCCAATTGTTGAAGAGGGCTCACGCCTGTTGGGGTATCGCGGTGCCTTGACTGTTGACACCGTCATCAGCGCGGCATTGGACACCCAGGCCGGCACCGATACGGCGGTCAAGATCGACGTGGCCCATAGTTCCTTCATGACCACGGCGATTGCCCGTAAGGCCGTCGCTCAGTTGCGTTCACTGGATGTGAAGCCCAAAGCAAATGGAAAGTTCTACGGCGTCATTTCGTCCCTGTTGTCGTATGACTTCCGGAACGATTCCAACGCTGGGGGATTCCAGGACTTCATGCGTTATGCGAATCCTCAGAACCTCCTCACGGGCACTAATCCCGCAAGTGACTTGGTCGGGATCGTGGAAGGTGCGGAATGGTACGAGAGCAATTCGCTGCCGACTGTGACGAGCTTTGCGTCCACCGGCGTGACTGGATACCGTGCCTATCTGTTCGGTAAAGATGCCTGGTTTGGCGCCTCGTTGTCTAAGTCTATCTCCGAGATGGGAAATAACTTCTCGGTGCAGACAAAGACTTTCGACGGCACGAACTCGCTTGATCCTGCCGGCCAGATTCGTGCCGCGTCCGTTTACAATTTCTACTTTGGTGTGGCCCATCGTCCTCAGGCGGGCTCAACCGGAGATGGATACCGCCGAATCACCTCTGAATCCTCAATCGGATAAAGAGTACGTAAAGGCTTTAGGGCTGTGCCTCATTAAACAGCCCTACCTTTTCAAATGTCCAACATAATCATTGATCCCACCGTCCTGGGAGACCGCCTTCCGCGCGACAAAGACAGCCTCGCGCAGATGAAAGAGAAGATTCAGCACCACCGGGACAAAGAGCACCGATCTGCCGAGCAGCCCATCCTGACCAATCAGGAGGCATCCGCCGTCAATTATATCCAGCCAATGGACTTCATCCGGCGGCTGAAGAAACTTAATGACGGTCTGCTCTTTGGTCATGGGGGTATCCCCGGACACGTAAGCGTGTGGGTCGTAGCGCTCGACGATGAAGTAGGCAGCCCTACTTATGGACGACTCACCGAAGTGCCCATTGCTTGCGGCTTTCCTATCATGAAGCCCCTGCCGGAATTTAGCTGGGTGGGAACCGACGATTGGGGAATTGCCACCAAGGAAGAAGAGCGCGGCTGGCGAACCGTCCTTATGCGCCTAATTAAAGGCGGCTTCCTGAAATATAGTGCCGTCAAAGCCGAGTTTGGAGAGCCTCACGGTTCCCGCGGAGTTCTGTGGCACAAGCAATTACAGCCTTTCAAAATCTAATCCAGCATTTGCGGGAGAACATGAGCGACTCAATTATTAAAGACTTCAAAGAGCCCGACCTTAAAGGCCGGAATAACCTCAACCTCGAGGAGAACTCCACCCGCCTCAAAAAGGGCAATCAGTATAGGGACCTGTCTACTGTTTGGGTGACACCGACGAAAGGGCATTACTTGGACGACCAGGTCGTCTTTCAGTCCTGGGATTCAATCGTGAAGCCCATGAACCAGCAGTTTCTTAAAATTTGCATCGCCAATGCCGAAGTCGGAGATGCCTACAATGCAGCCATTGAGCTGATTCTCTGCCGCGACGACTACCCAACCCCCTGGAAATACATGCTTACGGTGGAGACGGACAACCTTCCACCCAAAGACGGGCTGATGAAGCTCTACGAGAGCATCGACGACTACGATATCATTGGCGGTCTTTACTGGATGAAGGGGGAATATAAAACCGCCCATATTTATGGTGATCCATCTAAGCCCGGCACGTTTTTCCCGCAGGTCCCGGAGCCTGGAAAAGTGCAGCCTTGCAACATGGTAGCCATGGGTTTCACGCTTTGGAACCTCGACGTGTTCCGGAAGATTCCAAAGCCGTGGTTTAAAACTTCTGACGCCGGAGACTCAACCGAGTTCACCCAAGACGGCTACTTCTTCAAGAAAGCCCACGACCTGGGCATCCCGCTTAGGGTTGCTTGCGACAATCGCGTTGAGGTTGGCCACATTGATTTCAAAACCCGAATTATCTACTAAGGAGACTTATGTCAAACCCGAGTGCCGTTACATTAACACCCGAACAGCTTCAAGACATCATCAGCTCGGCGGTCTCAACCGCCGTGCGTGAAGGTCGCAAACCAGCAGACCCGACCCCGGACGAGGTTGCCGCAGCCGCTCAGGCCAAGCAAATGCGTAAAGACCGAGCAGAGCTTGAGAAGAACAAGAAGGAAAATCAGAAGCTCAACCAGTCCTTATGCGACCACTCCCGCGAGGACGGCACCAGCGCTTGCGTGGCTGTCTACAACAACCGCGGCAATGTGGACTTTCTTATCTGCCAGACAAACCAATGTATTATCCGCCCCGGCCAGCGCCCAACCGGCGAACTCGGTAAAGATACCGAAATGCACATTTACGACACCCAGATTTTCAATCGGGAGTATCGCAGGTCTCAAAAACGGCCCTCCATGGCTAGCTAAGGAACCACCATGTCAGTATCAATTGCAAACCAGCAAGAAAACCACCGCGGGCTCTACGCCGAGGTGACCGGGGACGGTTCTACAACCGCCTTGGTGTTTACCCACCACAAGGGCGTGCACGCCAACCAGACGGCCACCGCAACCGTTGTTACTGCCCCTGGTGCGAACCGCGA
>Ga0134125_10010859_pt1 | contig 10223 bp, 8 predicted proteins | sample KB31751_FD_96464 | JGI IMG/M metagenome (GOLD analysis project Ga0134125, IMG submission 96464) | Terrestrial soil microbial communities with excess Nitrogen fertilizer from Kellogg Biological Station, Michigan, USA - KB3-175-1 | ecosystem: Environmental > Terrestrial > Soil > Unclassified ... | reverse complement strand
GCTCAAAGAAGAGCACGAACGGCTCCTTGCGGGCCAGCCCATCGAACCTGGCCAGCGTGTCGGCCACGCCGGCGAGCATGTCGGCGGTAAAAACGTCCGCGCTCTCCCGCTCCAGGGCCTCGCGCAGTTGCTGCGGAAGCAATGCATGGGCCCGCGCATAATCGACGCACCAGACGACGCCGTCGCGGCCGAATGTTTCGATCTCCTCGGTCACGAAGTGCAAGGCGACGTAGGGAGAAAAAGTCCAGTCGAGGAGCCGGGTGGGCAGACCGTGGTGCTGGGCGAGCGCGAGCCAGTTCCAGACTGAATCCCCCGGCACCGACCCGCGGCTGGCGTACTTGCGGAAGTTGCGAAGCAGGTTTCCCTCCTGCCTGGCATGGGCCGGCCCGCCCAGGCGGACGAGGCTCGTGGTCAGGTCCGCCGCGGCGTCGAACATGCCGCGGAAGGACATCGTCGAGCGGAACCGGTGCAGGCTCTGCTGCCATGAGCCTTCGTAGAGCCGCTCCTGCAATTCGCTCCAGCTTGAAACGCGAATGTCCGCCATCGTTCGGGCCAATTGTACGCCGCGATGTCGTCGGCCGCCGCCGCGGGGCTGCAATTCGGGGGTTTACCGGGTGGTTGCCGATCAATGTTCGCGGATATCGCCCGTGGTTTTGGAAGTGCTAAAGCCGACCGGCGGCCGGTTCGGCAGGTTCAGCTTAACCTCTCCGAGATCCATCGGAACATCGATATTCGACGGATCGCCGGGCGGGACCCTCACGCGATCGTCGCACCAGAAGGTGGTTTGGCTCAACGGATTTCCGGGCGACTCATCGGCGGACTGAAGGCAGATTTGGTACGTCCCCGCCGGTATATCTTCGACCCGGAAAACCACGTCGGAGCCGATGTCGAAAAGCCTTTGCGGCCAATGGCAGCCGACCGGTGAGCGTGCGGCCGTCCCCGATCGTGATCGGCGCCGTCTTTCCTTCAGTCAGGTCGACCGCGTAGGTGCGCTGCGGCGTGGTGAATTTCGACACCACCAGCCCGATTTGGTTGATTCCCGGCACCACGCGATCGGCGATAAAAAGCCCCCGGTCGTCGCAAAGAATGTTCTGTGCCTTGACGATGTGCCAGCGGTTCCACTCCGCCTCGCTGCCGAACTGCGAGATCTGCACCAGCGCGCGGGGCACGGGCTTGCCTCCGCGTCGGACCGTCCCTTGCAGCCGAGCCCACGGGCGCAGGGTGATCGAGATCGGCTTGGCGGGGTCCGAGACCAGGACGGCCGCAAACCCCGCCGTGGCTCGGGCGGCGATGGCGATCGGCGGCTCCTTCGGCGTCAATTCAAAATGCCCGGTTTGCGACGTCTTGGTCTGGGCTCCGGTGGCGATATCCGCCAATAGAGGCGGGAACACCCAAATCGCATAGTTGGCGCTGGAAACAATGACATCCGCGTCGGCCAGCGCGTTTCCCGCGGGATCATAGACGGTCCCGATCAACGGAGGTCCGGCATAGGCGATCGTCTGGGACGGTTGGATTCCGACACCCCAGGACGTGACGGTGCCCGGCGCCGGGCCGGCTGCCGCTGGCGTGGTTCGGGCAGGCGAGGGCGCACCCGACCGCAGGACCACCACCTTTTCCACACCACCCACGTGATGCGCCACCATGACGACGCCGCCGCCAAGTACTAGCACTCCAGTCACAAGCACCGCCGCCACTTTGGCTTTGGTCCAGGCCGCGATCGTCGTCGCTGCATTGCCGACCGACGACGAGCCGATGGCAGCCGACGCTGTTTTCCCGGCCTGCGACAAAATCGCGCGCGCCAAATCCGGCGGCGCGGGCAGGATCCCGCGGGTCACGAGCACCGCGCCCAATCCTTCCAGCGGCAACTCCAGCCCGGATTTGAGCAGGATCTTTCGCAGTTGCCGAAGGCCGCGGAATACTCGTTGTTTGGCGGCGTCTTCACCGATGCCCGGCTCCGCCCCGACGTCCCGAAAGCTCTTGTTCTGAAAGAACCGAAGCAGCAGCGCGTCGGGGCTGGACGAAGCCAGGCGAGCCAGCGCCGAATCGAGCGCGGCATCGATCCGATCAGAATGTTCCAGCCGTTCGGTCTCGGTCGGGGCAAATGGCACTCCGAGCTGCACCTGGTGGTTCCTCTCCTGAGCCGCGGCCGTTTCATGGCGCAGCCGCCGGGACTCTTTCCGCAAGGCGTCGCGGGCGGCGAATCGGGTGGCGTTCAGCAACCACCCTTCCAGAACCACCTTCGAGCCGATCGCCCCTGCCTTGCGCGACAGCGCCAGAAACACGGCCTGTGCTACGTCCTCGGCCAGATGTGGATCGCGAACCTGCCGACGGGCGGCGGTGTAAACCAAATCGACGTGGCGGAGCACCAGTGCGGCAAGCACCTTCTGGTCGCCGGTCCGAACAAACTCATCCAGCAATTCTGAATTGCCGTGGGTGTCCATCATGGTGCTGCGGCCGTCCAAGAGGGGAACTGCCGCAAGAGATCAATGGTAACGCGCCGACGTGACGATGTGCGGACTGTAGTCCTCCCGCCCCCGGTACTCCGGGGGAGGGCTGGGAGGGGGTTCAGCCCGAGGACGTCACTCGGCACAGCCCCCTCCCTCACCCTCCCCCGGAGTACCGGGGGCGGGAAAAAGGATAGACGGCCGACGAAGTGTTTTTGCACCACAATGCTCAATGCTGGCTTTGCGAATTGCTTGGGCGAACCCGGCGTTCGGTGGGATAATAATCGTCGGGCTTGGCGGAGTACTCGTGGGCTTCTTTCTCCGGCTCGGGGCCCAGTTCGAGCGGGCCACCTTCCAACACGCGCGCGATTGCAGCTTCGGCGGATTCCTCCTCCTGGGCCACCGGTGCGGCAGTCAGATCCGGCGTGCCCTCCACTTCCTCTAATTCCCCGGGTGGCGCGGCGTTGGTGGTAGCCGGCACTGGCCCGGCGGCGGGCTTCGGCAGCCGCACCTTCCACAGCGAAATGCCCTTGGCCTCCGGCGGACGCGTGAACGTGCCGAAGGTCAGCAGATTGATCAACGTCGGCCAAATCCCGCCGATGACGACCAGGCTTCCGATCAGCCACGTCAGCACCGCAGGAGGGGCCCACCAGGCGTAACGATAGTTCACGCCGTATGCGCGGTGCATCGCTGCGAGAAAGTCACCGACAGACGGGTACTCCGCCACCGGCGCGGCGCCGTTTGGGCCAGGAATTCCTACGAATGGCTTGTATGGTCGGTATGCGACAAACGAGCGGTAATGATACAAGCCATAATTCTTGCCCGGCTCCGGCTCCTTGTTCCAATAGCTACCTTGAACAACATCAACAAGCTTCTTGTTACCGTGCGTATCCTTTATCTGATGGGTGTAGATCGTGGCGTTCAGGAACAGCCGGCTTCCGTTGTATTCCTGCACCAACGCGTCTTCAAAAGCGTGCTGATCAGTCAGAATCAGTTCCCCGTTCACGTACATGCCACCCACGCCCGAATCGAACGCGTCCTGCGCCAGGCCGATGCCCAGCCCCACGACCAGCGCGATGACGATCCAGTGCCAGCGTTGCAATGCCGCCAGTTGCATATGGGCTCCCGATTGATACGTCCGAGTGGCCGCCGTTACTGGCCCGAGTTCCCGCCCGGCCCGTTGGTTCCGTTTGTGTCCGATGGATCCTTCTGATCCGGCCCGGCCTCGTGCAAGGCCTCCCACGACATCATCCGTTTGGGGTGGAAGGTCATTTCATTGGGGTAGAACTGGTCGAAGCACTCGACGTGGATGTCGTCGAAGAGGACGTTGTTCCCGCCGCGGTGCATGAGGAAGCCGCCTTCGCTGGGGAAGCAGGTGCAGGGCATGCCGTAATCGTCGCGGTCGTAATCGTCGCCGTCCTGCGAGGAGCCGAACGGCTTGGGGTAGAGAGCGGGATTGGTCATGTCGCCGCTGATGACGAAGCGGCCGCCGAGCTTCACGTCACTGAACCTGGTTGAGTGCCGGCCATTGATGCCGGCCCATTCGCCGCAGATGTAATAGTTGTGCAGCCTCTGAAGCGGCCAGGACGGACAATTGTAAACGCGGGAGTCCGGCGGTAGTTGCCCCGAAAGCTGCCCGCACCAGGAGACCTCGCCCCCCGCCGTCTCTGGGAATGCCGTCGAATGCCATCCGGACCAACTGGGCATCGACTGGCGGTTATTGGCGGCATACGCCTGGAAGGCGACGCCAAGCTGCCGGAGGTTGGACGCGCACGCCGTCCGCTGGGCGATTTCCCGCGCGATGCGCAGCGTGGGCAGCAGGATTGCGATCAGCATCGCGATGATGCCGATGACGACCAGCAATTCCACGAGGCTAAAGCCGCAACGGCAAGTTGCACGCCTCATCGGGGGCCTCCACTCAATCATGACGAGAGTTGGCTGGAATGCCAAACCAATATCTATCCGAATTACCGCCGCCCACAGTTCGGACGTGACAGAAGCCGTCAATTGATCCCGGGGGGCGAGGATTCGTGATAAACTCGTGATTTCGGGGCTGTCACATCATCTGCCGGCAGTCGGTCTAACGGTGTAAAGCCGTTCAGGACGCATATGGACGATTCGACGTGGCTTGCCGAGTTCGTCGAGCACCGCTCGCAAGAGGCGTTTGCGCGCGTCGTGTCGCGGCACGTCGATCTGGTCTATTCCGCCGCCCTGCGGCAGGTGAAGGACCGGCACGTCGCCGAGGATGTGACGCAGGCGGTGTTCGTCGCCCTGGCGAAAAAGGCCCATACGCTTCGCAAAGAAGTGGCCCTCTCCGCATGGCTGCTGGTAACAACGCGGTATGTCGCGCTCGACACGCTCAAGGCCCAGTCCCGGCGCAGGCGACACGAACGCAAGGCGGCAGAAATGACCCAGACGACCGAGCAACCTCCCGAACCCGGCCAGTGGGACGATCTGGCGCCCCATCTCGATGCGGCCCTGGCCAGCCTCAACACGGCCGATCGCCGGGCGATCACGCTGCGGTATTTCGAGGGCAAGAGCTTTGACGAAGTGGCGCAGCTCACCGGTGTCAGCCTGGAAGCGGCCAGGCAGCGCGTCCATCGCGCCACCGCTCGCATGCGTGCGTTTTTCTCCAGTCATGGCGTGAATGTCTCCGCGTCCGCGATCGGCCCTTGGATTCTGGCTCACGCGGTTCACGCGGCCCCTGCGGGCCTGGCGGCTGCCTCAGCCGCCGCGGCAGCGACCGCTGCCAAAACCGCATCCGTCGGACTGCTCGGCGGGATCAAGGGGGTTGTCGGCTCTGCGAAAGGATCGGTGCTGGTCATGGCGAGCACACAGGTAAAACTTCTGGCCGGGGCCGCGGCGCTACTGGTGGTATCCGGGGGCGCAGTGGTCGGTTACAAAGTCATGTCTCCCCCGCCGCCGCCGGCCGTCGTGATCACGCCGCAGCAGCAGGTCACCAATCTCGCCGACGCCGAGTGGAAAAAGCGGTTCACGAGCGTGTACGAGCTGGCCCCCGGGCAGATCGTCAAGCTCGTGTCGCCGCCGATGATCCCGGAGCGCCAGCGAATGTGGAATGACGCCCAAAATGGCCACGGCTTCCCACTCACTCCCGACTCGAGCTTTACGTTCAAGGCCAACGGTCCCGACATTCATTGGAGCTCACTGAGCCTGGCCCCAAACACCCTGAGCATGGCCCTTCAGATGGGGGCCCGCCTGAAAGGATGGGAGATCGACAGTTCCATCCCCTTGGGCATGCCCTTCCCCGGCGACTGGGTCTTCCGCGATAAGGCGACACCCCAGGAGGTGATGGATTCGCTGGCCGGCCTGGTTTCGCAGCGCCTGGGCCGACAGGTGCGGTTCGTGAAACGCACCGTCATGCGCGAGGCCATCATCGCCAGGGGCGAATACAAGTTTGTCCCACTCCCCGGCTACCCGAATGACAAGACGATCCAACTGATCGATGGGAAGCCGATGCAGGGCGACCCGCCGCCATTCACCCGGGACGAGAAACTGGCCGACCTGTTCGACTGGGTGTCGATCTTCCAAACGCGCAAAGTGATTGACGAAACTGGGTCAGGAAAGATGAAGATCAAAGTTCGCGATCATCAGGTTTATCGGGACACGGACACAGCCGTCCGGAATATCACCGCACAGACGTCAATACGTTTTGACCGTGAGCCGCGTGAGATGGATGTCTGGTTCATGGTCGACAGCAACGGAACGACGTTGCCGGCCACGCAGCCGTAGCGGGACGATCTCTCGAGGGATTCTTTCATCGCAGTTGGTAAAGCTGAACGGGAACCTCGGTGGGCGGCGGCTGGGTGACATCCGCGTAGGTGCTCGACGCCGTCGCCGACGCGGCCCATTTCGTAACTCCCTTCTCGTCGAGCAGGCCGACCGCATCGATCTCGTTCCAACCCGGGACCTTTGGCGAGTCGAGATAGATGCGGATGCACTTCACGTCGCCCTCCGCCTGCACCGGGATGATGCAGATTCCCTTGTCCTTTCCGGCGGGTGTGGGGTCCGTTCCCGACCAGAGCTCCGTTTCGTTTCCCTTGTCATCGATCGAGGTGACGCGATCGACCGCTCCGGGATTGAACGTTTCATAGATCAACACTGCGGTGGGCCGCACGGGCGAGGCGTAGGTGAGCTGGAGCCACTCGCGCTGTCCGTCCGGCGTGCGCGACGCCCAGGCGGTCGGCAGGTCGCCGGATTTGGGCCACGTGTCCGGTGCGCCGGTGGCCTGTTCCGGGCTCCAGGGTCGCGGCCGCTGAGGTGCGGCGGAGCTGCTCACGTCCTCCTTGAAGATGTACCACTTTGGCGCCAGGTACACCCAGTAGCCCGCCGGCAGGTCGCTGTATCCCGCGTAGGAAGTTCCCGACCAGAAACCGAAATCGCAGAAATCGCCATAGGCTTCCGCATCATTCGGGACTTCAATCCACTTCAGCAGCGTTTTGTACCGGCTCCGGGGCTGCGACGGCATAGCCGGTAAGCCGGCGATGTTCCGGCCCGCAGCCTCAATTTGTTGGTTCGCCTGAGCCGGCGCGGGCGGTTGCTGCGCATCGTCCGCACCTCCCGCGGGCGAAAGCTGGAGAATCCCAGTCGTCAGGATGGAAAGCAAAAGCGGAAAACGAAGTGATGGCGTCATGGCAGGTCTCCTTCGAGTTGCCAGTTGGACGCGCCACTCAACGATAAGTTTCTGAAAATGACCGGAAGCTTCGCCGCTCATGCCCGGATGGGCCAGAACGCGACCGGCGATCAATATTCCTTCCGCTGGCGTGCCGTGGCGATGTTGAGGATCTTTCGGTACTTGGCGACGGTGCGGCGGGCCAGCTCGATGCCCAGCTCCTTGAGCTTTTCGACGATCTCGTCGTCGTTGAGCGGGTTTTTCTTGTCCTCGGCTGCGATGATCGCCTTGAGCTTTTCCTTCACGGCGTCCCAAGACATGTCCTCGCCTTCGGCGCTGGTGGTTCCGCCGGAGAAGAACCGCCGGAGCGGGAAGACGCCGCGAGGGGTCTGGATCCATTTCTCGGAAACCGCGCGGGAGACTGTCGCCACGTGGATGCCGAGCTGGTCGGCGACGGAGATCATCGGCAGCGGCTTGAGGTACTCGGGGCCCTTGTCGAAGAAATCGCGCTGCGCGTCGACCACGGCCCGGATCACCCGCATGATGGTGCTCTTGCGCTGTTCGATGCTCTCGAGCAGCCAGCGGGCATTTCGGACGTTGTTGGCCAGGAACTCGCGGGTCTTCTTGTCGCAGGAGCGGTTCTTGAGCCACTTGCGATACAGCCCGCTGATGAAGAGATTGGGGGCCGGGTCGTTGGCCATCTCGATTTCGTATTTGTCGTTCTCTTCGTCGTAATAGATGATGGCGTCGGGGATGACCGGCGGCGCGTCGTCGCCGCCGATCTGCTTCCCGGGGTACGGGTGCAGGCGGCCGAGGCGCTTTACCGCCACCTTCAGTTCGTCGATCGGGCGGCCAACGCGCTTGCTGATTTGCGGATAGCGATTCATCTCAAGGTCTTTGAGATGGTCGGTGATCAATGCTTTCTCGAGCTCGAAATCGTGACCTTCGGAAGCTTCTTCGTCCTGGCGCAGGGCTTCAAGTTGAAGGAGCAGGCATTCCTGAAGGTTGCGTGCGCCGACGCCGGAAGGTTCGAGGGTCTGGATGAGCTGCAGGGCTTCCTGGAGATCGGGGATCGTGATCGGGTCTTTCGAGTCCTTCTGGATGGTTTCGAAGTCGGTGCGAAGATACCCCTCGGGATCGATGTACTTGATGATTTCCTCGCCGGCCCTGCGAACCTGCGGGGAGCACTCGATGAATGCCCACTGGCCCATCAGGTGCTCGGTCAGGGTGACATCGCGGGCGGCGGTGTTGTTCATTGCGTCGAGCTTTTTGTCGCGCTCGCCGTCATACGAACTGGCCTGGCGAAACTGGGATGCGCCGTTGGTCGCGAACTCCTCGTTTTCCAGGTACTCGCTGATTTTGGCCAGACGATCAAAATCCGCTGCCTGATCGGAGTCTTCCTTAACGACAAGAGCCCGCTCATCCTCGCTCAATTCCTGTTTTTCACCGTCGGCGGGATCGCCATCGGGGATAGGTTCGGGCTCGGATTCACCTTCTCGAAATTCCAGAACGGGGTTGCTTTGAAGTTCCTGCTCGATGCGTTCCTCCAGTGCGGCCAGCGGAAGCTGGAGGATCTCCATGCTTTGGATCATGCGCGGCGTCAGGAGCTGCCTGAGCTCCGGCCGCATCGAAAGAGATTGCGTTAACTGCATAATAATACCCGGTTTGCAATCATATGCCTGTCTAAGGCATATGTTTTGCTACCGGGAAGCATATCACGTCTGCTCAGCTCCACAACGGGAAAATTTCCGTTCTGCAAGCAAATTTCACACCAATTGTCCAACCCGCGTGCGCAGTCCATCCAGAAGTGCCTTTCGCCTGTGCCGCTGCTCAGATTGCAGGCAGGTCGATCACTTGGCCGGCTTCTTCATTTGCCAGGTCTGCTTGAACTCGCCGCGATGTTTCCTGAGCAGGTCGAGATTCTGTGTCGGGATCTTGTTCTTGTCGTTCTCCCCATGAATGGCCTTTGCATACGAGCTGCCCGATTTCTCGAGCAGCATCATCCCCTGCTGCATGTTATTGATCTCGGACTGAAGGCTGGCGATTTGCTCATCATTGTCTTTTTTCATCTGTGCCTTTTCGTCCTCGGTGACGGGAAGATCGGGATTCTTCATCTTTGCCTCGGCGGAGGCAGCCTTGGCGCGGGATTCGGCTTGGGCCTTCGTCGCCTGGGCTTGGCGGTCATGAGCCTCTTTTGCGGCATCGCGGGCCTGCTGTGCTTCGGACTTTTTCTGCTCGATGTAACCGGGACGATCGTCCGCTGACGTCCGATGGCGGGTTGGCCGCCGCCGCCTCGGCGGCCTTGGCGTCGGCCTCCGCCTTGGCCGCTTCATCGTGAGCCTGTCTGGCCTCGTCGGCGTGCTGTTTGGCCTCGTCGAGCGCAGCCTGCTGCTCGTCCTTTGCCGTCACAATCGCGCGCTCGCGCTCATTCCTGGTCATCACCCGCCGGCCTGCCTTCTGGGCGTTCTCATAATGGTTCAGTCGGGCTGGTTCATAAGGAAGGTGGCGGCGTCTTCAAAGAACCGGCGAAGAACCGCGCTGGCATCGGCAGGCAACCCCACTTCGTCCAACGCCTGCCCCATCAGCATCATCCACCGGTCGCGCGCCCGGCGGTTCACCGGAAATGGTGCATGCCGCATGCGGAGCCGGGGATGGCCACGATGTTCCAGGTAGTGGTGTGGCCCGCCGAAACGCATGATCAGGAACAACCGCAGCCGCATCTCGGCCCCGGCCATGTCCTGGGCGGGATAGAGCGGGCCGAGAATCTCATCGTGCGCGACCTTTCGATAGAACGCGGCGACGAGCCGCGTGAAGCCATCCTCGCCGATGATTCCGTGAACTTCTGTGTCGAGCAGATCCATACCTTCTATGCCTCGATACATCCTATGGGGGCCAAACGGGGCGGCAAAGCGACCGCTGCTTCACGCCAGAACTTGCCAAGTTGAGTCAGTGGCGGGATAGTGCTGCGCCGGAGACATTGATGGATTCACATTTTTCCCGACGCCAGTTCATGACAGCCGCCGGCGCATCCGTTGCCGCACTCACGGCTGCTTCATCCGTTGCCGCTCCGCAGGCTTTGTCCAGGCGTAAGCCCAACGTCATCCTGATCATGCTCGACGATCTGGGGTCGATCGACGCCAACTGCTACG
>Ga0134125_10010858_pt1 | contig 10224 bp, 6 predicted proteins | sample KB31751_FD_96464 | JGI IMG/M metagenome (GOLD analysis project Ga0134125, IMG submission 96464) | Terrestrial soil microbial communities with excess Nitrogen fertilizer from Kellogg Biological Station, Michigan, USA - KB3-175-1 | ecosystem: Environmental > Terrestrial > Soil > Unclassified ... | reverse complement strand
GCAGCGCGCGCTGGAAACCCTGTGCGAGGATCAGCCCTGGGACTTCGGCGCCTGTTGGCGGCTGGAGCCGGACCGCGCCATGCACCGGCTGGCGCTCTGGCAGCGGCACCCGGCGCGCAGCCGCGGGCTGGCGCAGCGAGTCGCCGCCATCCCATCCAGCCAGTCCCACGGCCTGCTCGGACGCTGCTGGCGCCTCAACCGTCCGCAGTGGGTCGAGAACCTCGCCAGCGATTTCGACCTGCTCTCGCCCGGCGAAGCCGAAGCCGCCGGTTTGGGGGCCGCACTGTGCCTGCCGATGCAATTCCGGGGGCAAGCCGTGGGGATGTTGCTGTTTGCCGCTCCCGCCGGCATCCAGCCGCCGGATGAGTGTCTGCCGGTATTGCTCCGCACCGCGGACCGGTTCGCGCAGTTCATCGACCGGCAAACGCTGCTGGCCTCGCTGCGGGCCGGCGAAGAACGCTTCCGCTCGCTTTTCGACCATGCCGGCGTCGCCCTGCACTGCGCCACGCTGGCCGGCGATAGCTTGGCGCTCAACCAGGCCTGCATGCGGCTGTTGGGCTACGCCACCCGCGGCGAGGCCCTGCGCGCCACCGCCCGGCAGCTGTACGCCGATGCGGGGGTGCACGCGCTCATCCTGCAGCAGTTGCGCGCCACGGGCACCGACCCCAGCCGGGAGGTTCAGCTGCGCCGGCAGGATGGCTCGCTGGCCACGGTGCGGGCGCACTCGGCCCTGCTGCCGGCCAGCCAATGGCACGCCGAGCTCTGTCTCTCCACCTTTCTGGATCTCTCCGCCGAGGGCGATCTCGAGCGGCGGCAGTGGCAGGCGCGCAAGATGGAGAGCATCAGCCGGCTGGCGGGCGGGGTCGCCCACGATTTCAACAACCTGCTCACCATCATCAACGGCTATAGCGAGCTGCTGCTCGACCGCACCGAGCCCGACGATCAATCCCGCGCGCCGCTGGAACACATCCAAAGCGCCGGGGAGCGCGCCGCCGGACTGACGCGCCGTTTGCTGGCGCTCAGCCGCCAGCAGGCGGCCGAGCCCCCGCTGCTGGATGTCGCCACGGCGCTGGAGGGCCTGGAGCCGCGCCTGCGCGCCATTCTGGGACCTGGAATCCGGCTGACCCGCTTTGCGCCCGCCGGCCTGGATTGGATTCGCATCGAGCCCGAATCCCTGGAGCAAATGCTGTGCGAACTGGCGCGCAACGCGCGCGACGCCATGCCTCAGGGCGGCGACTGGATTCTGGAACTGAACCCGGTGGAGATCGACGCCGCCTACTTGCAACGCCACGTGCAGGCGCGACCCGGGACGTACTTGCGCCTGACCGCCAGCGACACCGGCTGTGGCATGGACGCGGAGACCCGGCGCCACGCCTTTGAGCCCTTCTTTACCACCAAGCCCAAAGGGGTCGGCCGCGGGTTGGGGCTCTCCAACGTTTACGGGTTGGCCATGCGGGTGGGCGCCTGGGTCGAGCTGTATAGCGAAGCCGGACACGGGACCACGGTGAAGATCTACTGGCCCCAGGCCCAGGCACGCACCGCGCCGCCCGAGCCCGCGCCGCCGCTCGAACGCGCGGCCGCCAAACCGGGCGCGGGCGCCTGCGTGATGGTGGCGGAGGATGAGAACGAGATCCGCGGTCTGCTGCGGGAAGTGCTGCAAGCCGCCGGCTACCACGTCGCGGTGACGGCGCGCGACGGCGAGGAGGCATTGGCGATGGCGCCGGAGCAGCGCCTCGACCTGCTGATCACCGACGTGATTATGCCCGGGTTGTTGGGCCCGCGGCTCGCCGAGCGGCTGTGGGAACGGCATCCGCGGCTCAAAGTGCTGTTCATTTCCGGCTTTACCGAACAGGCGGTGCTGCACCAGGGGCTATTGCCGCAGCGCCGGGCCGGCGTGGCCTATCTGCAAAAACCCTTCGGTCCCGAGGCGCTGCTCGCCATGGTCCGGTCCCTGGTGGAAGCGCCCGCGGCCCCCAGGGAGGCCGGCACATGAGCCCGCCGGTGACGACGCCGCGGCCGCCCATGCGGCACCGCCTCTGGCGCCGCCTGAGCCTGGCGGCCTCGCTCTCGCTCTGCGGGTTCGGGCTGGGCGCCCTCGCCGCGGCGGGGGCCGGGCGGCAGCTCCCGGCGCCGTGGTATCTCCCCTCCGCCGCGGCCGCTCTGGGCCTGCTGCTGGTGAGCGTGTCGTTGGTGTGCATCCATGCCGATTTCTGGCGCGGGGCCCAGGCCGCGGCCGGCGCCGCCGCCTTCTGGAGCGCCGCCCTGACCGCGGTCCGGTTGGGGGCCTCGCACGGCACGTGGCTGCAGCGCATTTCTCCGGCCATGGTTCTGCTGACGCTCCTGGCGCTCGCCGTGCTGATCGCGCCCCGTTACCGCGCCCTGGCCTTCACCTTGGTGGCCGGAACCGCCCTGGTGGGCTGGCTGGGAGTGCTGCACCGACTGTTTGCCCTGGGCGGACACACGACTCCGGTGCGCGCGCTCAGCCTGATGCTGTCGCTCTGCATCCTGCTCTGGAGCGCCGCCTGGCTGGGCACCGAACCGCATCTGCGGCCGCTGGCCCTGCTTTCGGAATTCAGCTCGACGGGCTGGTTGATGCGCCGCGTGATTCCGGTGGCGCTGGTGTTTCCGCTGCTGCTGGCCTGGATTCAAACCGAACAGGCGGCCGGGCTGCCGGCCTGGACCGCCTCGCTGGCCATCATCCTGATCTGCTTCGTGGTCTTCCTTACCCTGGTGTGGAAGGCGGCCACCGCGCTCGACAATCTGGACACCAGCCGCGCCGACCTCAAGGCCTACGCGCACGAAATCAGCGATCTGTACCACAACGCGCCCTGCGGCTACCACTCGCTCGACGCGCGCGGCGTCCTCGTCAAGATCAACGACACCGAGTTGCGCTGGCTCGGCTACCGGAGGGAGGAGCTGGTGGACCGGCTGGCCTTCTCCGACCTGCTCACCGAGCCCAGCCGCGCCAGCTTTGAGCGGCATTTCTTGACGCTGCGCGATCAAACCACACCCCACGAGATCGAGATCGAGCTGCGCCGCAAGGACGGCACCACCTTCGCCGGCGTGGTCAGCTCCACCGCCATTTGCGATCCGCGCGGCCAGTTCCAGCGCACCCGCTCGACCTTGTTCGATATCACCCAGCGCAAACAGGCCGACGCCGCGCTGCGCGCCTCGGAAGCCGGCAACCGCGCCATCCTGGCCTCCGCCGCCGACGCCATCATCAGCCTGGACGAGACCGGCGCCATTCTCGAATTCAATCCCGCCGCCGCCGGCATGTTCGGCCTGCGCCGCGCTCCCCTCGCTCCCGCGCACTTGGAAGCGCTGCTGGCGCCGGGCTCGGTGTTGCGCGGCGTCGCGCTGGAAGCCCTGGCCGCGTCCGACGGCGACCCGGCGCCCTCCACCCGCGCCGAGTTCACCGCCTGCCGCGCCGACCTCACCACCTTCCCGGCGGAGCTCACCGTGACCCGCGTGCCGGGCGGCCCTCCCGGCCGCTTCACCGCCTTCATCCGCGACCTCACCGAACGCCAGCGCGCCGAGGCCGAGCTGCGCGCCTCCGAAGAACGCTTGCGGCTGCTGCTGGAGTCCACCGGCGAGGGCATCCTGGCCTTGGACCTCGAGGGCCACTGCACGCTCTGCAATCGCGCCGCGGTGCGCATTCTGGGCTACCAGCGGGAGGCGGATCTCATCGGCAAGCGGCTGCACGAGCTCATCCATCACAGCTACGCCGATGGCACCCCTTACCCGCGCGCGGAGTGCAAATGCCTCCAGGCGGCGCGCGAAGGCAGCGACCTGGAGGTGGACGACGAGGTGTTCTGGCGCGCGGATGGGAGCAGTGTCCCGGTCGCCTATCGCAGCTATCCCCTATTACGCAACGGCCAGTGGATGGGTCTGGTGGTGACTTTCAGCGATATCACCACCCGGCGCAACCTGGAGAATCAAATCCGCCAGTCGCAGAAAATGGAAGCCGTGGGCCGGCTGGCCGCCGGGGTGGCGCACGACTTCAACAACCTGCTCACCGTCATCAACGGCTACTCCGAAATGCTGTTGGGCGAGGGCGAGCCGGAGCCGCCGGAGTTGCCCGCCGGCGCGGTGGATAAATTGTCGAGCATTCGCCAGGCGGGCCTGCGCGCGGCTTCGCTCACGCATCAGCTCCTGGCCTTCAGCCGGCAACAGGTGCTGCAGCCGCGGGTGTTGGATCTGAATGCCGTGGTGCTGGAAATGGAGCCGCTGCTGCGCCGCAGCGTGGGCGAGGATGTGGACGTATCGCTGCGGCTGGCCTCCTCGCTGCGCAGCGTGCGCGCCGATCCCAGCCAGATCGACCAGATCCTGATGAACCTGGTGGTGAACGCCAGCGACGCCATCAACGCGCGCGGACTGGCCGCCAGCGCGGGCCGGATTCGCATCCTGACCTCCAATTTGGAGCTGACGCCCGCCTTCGCCCGCCTGCATCCCGGATTGGCGCCCGGGCCCTACGTCCTGCTCGAGGTCAAGGACAACGGCACCGGCATGCGGCCCGAGACCCAGGCGCACATCTTCGAGCCGTTTTTCACCACCAAGCCGCAGGGGCGCGGCACCGGGCTGGGGCTGCCCACCGTCTTCGGCATCGCGCGCCAGAGCGGCGGCGCGGTGGTTGTGGACTCGGAGTGGGGCCGGGGTACGCGCATGCAGATATACCTGCCGGTGCATCATCCCCTCGTGGGGGCGCCGCGGCTCGATCCCGCCGCGCTGCGGCTGGAGCGCTCCCCCGCCCGGCCGGCGCCTCCGCCGCGGCGCGAGCTGGTTTTGGTGGTGGAAGACGAGGCCGGGTTGCGCCGCCTCTTGCTGGAAGTGCTGCGCACGCGCGGCTACAGTGTGCTCGAAGCCGCCGATCCGCATCATGCGCTGCGTCTGTTTGAGGAGCACCGCGCCGATATCCGCCTGCTCATCACCGATGTGGTCATGCCCGATATGAACGGCGGGGACCTCGCCGACCGCCTGCTAGCCCGTCAGCCGCGCCTGCGCATCCTGTTCATTACCGGCTACGCCGACCGCGACTTCGAGGGTTTGCTGGCGCGCCCCGGCTGCCAACTGCTGAACAAGCCGTTCGGGCCGGAAGAGCTGGAGCGGCGGGTGCGCGAGCTGCTCGACGGCGAGCTGACACCCCAGGCTTGAATATTCCTATTTCGGATCGAGCTTCAGCGAGGCCGAGTTCATGCAGAAGCGCTGGCCGGTGGGACGCGGGCCATCGTCGAAGAGGTGGCCGAGATGGCTGCCGCAGCGCGCGCAACTGACCTCGACCCGCGTCATGCCGTGGGAGCGGTCCTCGCTCAGCTGCACGCGTCCGGCTTCGAGCGGCGCCCAGAAGCTGGGCCATCCGGTGCCGGAGTCGAACTTGGTCGCGGAATCGAATAGCGCCGCGCCGCAGGCCACGCACAGGTACCGGCCCGGCGTCTTGGTATTCCAGTAGGCGCCGGTGAACGCCGGCTCGGTGCCTTTCTGCCGGGCTACGCGGTACTGCTCGGGCGTCAGCTCCGCCTGCCACTCCTGTTCGGTTTTGCGGATGGGATCGGCCACGCCTCTAGTCTACCTCCCGGGGGCGGGAAGGCCCAAGTAGCCCATGATCAGCTGCAAATCCTTCCAGGCCTCCTTCTTCTGCGAGGGATCGCGCAGCAGGTAGGCGGGATGGTAGGTGATCACCAGCTTGGTGGCGAAGTCGCCGATCTGGAGATCGTGCACGATGCCGCGCACGCCGCTGAGCGAACCCTTGTAGGGACGCAGGTTCTGCGCCGCGGTGGCGCCCAGGGCGCAAATGACGCGCGGGCGGATGGCGCGCAACTGGCGCAGCAGAAAAAGCGAGCAGGCCGCGCACTCGTCGCTCTCGGGGGTGCGGTTCTCCGGCGGCCGGCACTTCACCACGTTGCAGATGTACACCTGCTCGCGGCGCAGGCCCATGCCCTTTTGGATCATGTCGGTGAGCAACTGTCCGCCGCGGCCCACGAAGGGCAGGCCCTGCATGTCCTCGTCGGCGCCCGGGCCCTCGCCCACGAAGACCAACTCGGCCTGGGGGTTGCCGTCGCCGAAGACGATCTTGTGGCGGCCCAGGCGGTGCAGCTTGCAACGCCGGCAATCGGGACCGAGATCCTCCTGGATTTGCGCCAACGTTTCGCTGTCGGGGAGCACGACGGCCGGCGCCCGAGGCGCCGCGCGAACCGGCGAGGCCGCCGCTTGGGCCCGAACCGGCGGGGCGGCGCTCAATTTCGCGATCCTCACCGCCTCCACTCCCAGGTCGCGCTGGAAGCGCAGGTAGGCGGCCAGTTTTTCTTTGGCATCAGGCGTGATGGATGGCATGGCGGGGCAGGCGCAGCACGGCATCCAGCACCTGATGGGCAATGTGCATTTTGGACGCGCGTTCCAAGACTTCCGCGCCCGCTTCCGTCACCAACGTGACCGCGTTGTCGGATACGTCGAAGCCGATGTCGGCGCGGCTGACGTCGTTGAGCACGATCAAATCGGCGTTCTTCTTGCGCAGTTTCTCGCGCGCGTTGGAATGCGCTTCGGCGGGCTCGGTCTCGGCGGCGAAGCCGATCAGCAATTGGCCGCGCTTGCGCTCACCCATCGTGGCCAAAATGTCCGGGGTGCGTTCCAGTTCGAGGCTGAGCGAGGCCGCGTGCTTCTTGATCTTGGTGGCGCTGGGCCGCGCCGGCCGGTAGTCGGCCACGGCCGCCGCCAGGATGGCCAGCGTGCACCGCGGAAACGCCGCCAGGGAGGCCGCCGCCATCTCTTCCGCGGTGACAACGCGCGTCAGCTCCACCCCGGCCGGGGCCGGTTCCGCGCTCGGCCCGCTGATCAGGATGACGCGTGCGCCACGCCGCCGTGCCGCCTCCGCCAGCGCATAGCCCATGCGGCCGCTGGAGCGGTTGGTGAGGTAGCGAACCGGATCCAGCGGCTCGCGTGTGGGTCCGGCGGTGATCAGCACGGTCTCGGCGGCCAGATCCTGCTGGCGCGCGGGGGCTGCTTCCGCCGCCGCCACGATCGCATCCAGTTCGGCCATGCGGCCTTCGCCCTCCATGCCGCAGGCGAGGAAGCCGGCCTCCGGGTCCACGATCCTGACGCCGCGCTCGCGCAAGATGGCGAGGTTGGATTGGGTGGCGGGATGGCGCCACATCTGGACGTTCATTGCCGGGGCGGCGATCACCGGCGCGGGCGTGGCCAGCAGCAGCGTGGTGAGGTAGTCGTCGGCCAGCCCGTGCGCCATGCGCGCCAGGATGTGGGCGGTGGCGGGAGCGACCACCGCCACCTCGGCCGCCTGGGCGGCGGCGATGTGCTCAATGACGGTTTCGGTGCCTGGCTCGGCGCCGAATAGATCGCGCAAGACCGGAGCCCCGCTCAGCGTTGCCAGCGTGGTGGGAGTGACGAAGATCTGCGCCGCGCGCGTCATCGCCACCTGCACGGAGTGCCCGCGCTGCTGCAGACGGCGTACCAACTCGGCGCTCTTGTAAGCGGCGATTCCCCCGGAAATGCCCAGCAGGACCCGCATGCCCTGTTTTACTCCGCCGCGCCTTCCTCCACCTCGGGCAGGGTGACCGCCGACTGGGCCAGGGTGAAGTCGAGCAGGCCGCTCATGGCCTCCTGCTGGGCCACGCGGGTGGGCTTGCGCGAGGTGGGCGGCAGCAAGGGCCGCGCTCCTCCCTGAATCTTGCGGGCGCGGCGCGCCACTACATGCACAAATTGATACCGGCTCGGCACATCCTCGATGCTCTCAAAGGGTCCCAACATCCTAATTCCTCTTTCCTGCGCGCACTTCCAGCCCAAACGACGCCAGTACCGGCGCCAGACGTTCTCCCGCCGCGGCCTGGCGGCAGGTCGCGGCCAACTCGCAACTTTCCGCGTCCGGAAGGCCGGCCCGCCGGCCCTTCTCGCAGGAGACGATCCCGCAGAGCTGTTCCACCGACTGCGCCAGCTTGTCGTTGATCACTACGTAGTCATATCTATTATAAGCGGCAATCTCGCGCGAGGCATCCCGCAGGCGGGTGGCGATGACCTCGGGGGCGTCCAAGCCCCTGTGTTGCAAGCGCCACTCCAGGGTTTCGCGGTCGGGCGGCGCGATGAAGATGCTCACCGCGCTGGGCAGGCGCTGCTTGACCTGCACGGCGCCCTGGACGTCGATGTCGAGCACCAGATCCTGCCCCTGCTTCTCCGCCGCCTCGAGGAACGACCAGGCGGTGCCGTAAAAGTTGCCGAATACCTCGGCGTGTTCGAGGAAGGCGCCCTCGGCCTCCATCGCCAAGAAGCGCTCCCGGCTTACGAAGAAGTACTCGCGCCCGTTCTCCTCGCTGCCCCGCGGCGCGCGCGTGGTGTAGGAAATGGAAAAGGTAAGCCCCGGAACGAGCTTGAACAGCTCGCCCACCAGCGTGCTTTTGCCCGAACCGGAAGGGGCGGAGATGATGAAGAGCGCCATTGCTGGCTTATTTTATCGAACCGCCGTCGCGGCAGCCGGCTTGAGGTACTTCCCGTACCAGGCGACAATGCGGTTGAGGCGGTCGATTTGGTGTTTTTCTTCCTGGAAGCCGTGGTTTTCGCGGGGGTACTCCACCAACTCCGCTGGCGCGCCGTAGTACTTGAGGCCGCGGTAGAGGCCGGTGCTCTCGCCCAGCGGATCGGTGGTGTCGTTGATCCCCTGGAGGATCAGAATCGGGGTGTGGGCGTGTTGCAGGTACAGCAGGGGCGAGTGCTGCAGCATGATAGCGGAGCGTTCGTAGGGCAGGCCCCAGAACCACTGATCGTAGGCGGGGCCGTTCTCGGTGCTGAACTCGGAGATGAGATCCACCATGCCGGCTCCCGAAACCGCCGCCTGGAAACGGTCGGTCTGGGTGATCGCCCACTCCGCCATATAGCCGCCGTAGGACCAGCCGCCGATGCCCAAGTGGCGCGGGTCGGCGATACCCTGCTTGACCAGGTAATCCACACCGGCCATGACGTCCTTGAAATCGGCGCCGCCCCAGTCGGCGCGGTTGCTCTCCAGGAAATGCTCGCCGTAGCCGGTCGAACCTCGAATATTGAAGTAAGCGGCGGCGATGCCGTGGGCGGCGAGAAGCTGCCCCCAGGGTTCGATGGCATCCGACCAGGCGCCGGTGGGACCGCCGTGCACCAGCACCACCAAGGGCAACGGCCCGCTGCCGGCGTTGGCAGGCACCAGCAGGCGCCCGTCGATGGGTACACCGTCGAAGCTCGGGAAGTGCAGCTCGCGCAGGCGCACCAGCGCCACGCCATCCCAGGTGGCGTTCAGGTGGGTGACCCGTTTCGGCGCGGTCCCGGCGCCGGCTAGGTAAACCTCGGGCGGCGTGGTCGCGGTCTCTCCGACGAAGGCAAAGCGCCCGCCGTTCTCGACGGCAACCGCGCGGGGGTTGGGCTCCATGCCGCTCTGGCTGGTGACTGTGCCGGCGGTGGTGACGAACTCCAAGGCACTGTGAAAGCCTTGTTGCGCGGTCGCCACCAACTCCCGATCGTTGCGCCATTCCAGTCCGCTGATGGCGCGGTCCAATCCCGCGGCGCTGAGGTTGCGGCTGGGAAGATCTGCGGGCGCGGTCAAGGCGCGCACGTAGATGTCATGCGGCTGCGGACCGTCCACGCGCGCCCCCAGGTAGGCGAGCTGCGTCCCGTCGGGAGAAACCCGCAGCGTACCAAAGGGACCCGGCGGGGCGGCCAGCAGCGTCATCGCGCCGCCCCCGGCGGGAATCGAAAAGATCCGCTGGGTATTGCGGTCGGACTCGGGATGATCGGTGGCGCCGAGCACCAAGGCGGCGCCGGAGGGTAGCCAGTCGAGTTCGCGCACTTGCCAGTTGGCGGGGGTGAGCGGCTTGGCTTGGCGCGAAGCCAGGTCGAGCATCCAGAGGCGCGCGCGCTGCCCGTCCTGGTCAATGACGCGGGCGTCGTCTTTGTCGTTGATCTGCTTCTCCCGGGCCGCGTCCTGCGCCTCGGGCGCGAGGAAGGCGATCCGCTTGCCGTCCGGCGACCAGGCGAAGGCGCTGATGCTGCGCTTGCCGGTGGTTACCGCGTAGGCGTCGCCGCCATCGGAGGGGGCGAGATAGATCTGGCGGTTCTGGTCGCGGTCGGAGAGGAAGGCAAGGAACTTGCCGTCGGGCGACCACCGCGGCGAGGTCTCGGTCTTGGCCGAGTAGGTGTACTGGCGCACTTCCCCGTCAGCGACCTGCAGCATCCAGATGTGGCGGGCGTTCTCGGTACCCT
>Ga0134125_10010856_pt1 | contig 10224 bp, 8 predicted proteins | sample KB31751_FD_96464 | JGI IMG/M metagenome (GOLD analysis project Ga0134125, IMG submission 96464) | Terrestrial soil microbial communities with excess Nitrogen fertilizer from Kellogg Biological Station, Michigan, USA - KB3-175-1 | ecosystem: Environmental > Terrestrial > Soil > Unclassified ... | reverse complement strand
TGTGAAGTTGGAATTAGCACCTTTTAATGTTTTTAAAACCATTTTAGGTTGCCAAGGCGTCAACGGGCCATTCCCTCTGCCTTTCTTGATAAGTGAATCACAAAGAACTGGCGCAAAGTTGAGCGCCGGATTTTAATTTGCCAAATTTTTTTTGGTTAAAATTCTTTTTACCATCTACAGCAAAGCAACAAAAAACAAAGATTTGCATTTTCTTAAGATAAGTTTTTGCGCGTGGTTTGCTTTCACCTTTATGGAATTTATTTGGAATGATTGTCATTCTTAAGAATCAAATAATCTGCGAAAATCCTTTGAAATCCTATAATCGATAACATTTCGTTTTAAAAATTTAATTCCGTATTTCACAATTCATATACTTTCTGATTATTGCATATATAGTAACTTTGACATCCTAATTTTTTGAGATGAATGATATTGCAATTGCTCCCCAAAAACTGACTTCCAAAGATTTTATGACCGACCAGGAAGTGCGCTGGTGCCCTGGGTGCGGCGACTATTCTATTTTGGCACAGGTACAAAAAGTATTTCCAACTTTGGGAATTCCAAAAGAGAATTTTGTAATTATTTCCGGAATTGGCTGCAGCAGCCGCTTTCCTTATTATATGAATACTTACGGAATGCATAGTATCCATGGCCGCGCAACAGCTATTGCCAGTGGATTAAAAGCCAGCAGGCCCGAATTGAGTTTATGGATCGTAACAGGAGATGGTGACTCTTTGAGCATTGGAGGCAATCATACCATTCACCTGCTGCGACGCAATTTTGATGTGAACGTTTTGCTTTTTAATAATGAAATCTATGGTTTGACCAAGGGACAATATTCTCCGACCAGCGAACAAAGAAAAATCACGAAAAGCTCGCCGGTTGGAAGTATCGATCATCCTTTTAATCCTGCGGCGCTTGCCCTCGGCGCGGATGCAACTTTTGTAGCAAGAACGATGGACAGGGATCCAAAACATTTGCAGGAAATGCTTTTAAGATCTGCACATCACAAAGGTTCTTCTTTCCTTGAGATCTATCAGAACTGTAATATTTTTAATGATGGGGCTTTTGAAATTTTTACCGATAAAAAAACCAAACAGGAAGAAGCGATTTTTCTGGTCCATGATCAACCGTTGATATTTGGAGCTGAAAAAAATAAAGGCATTCGTTTAAATGGCTTAAAACCGGAAATCGTACAATTAGATGGAACGGTCAGTGAAAATGATCTGTGGATACACGATGAAAAAAACTTTTACAAAGCACAAATACTTACCAGGATGTATGATGATCCCAAATTAGCACATCATTTCCCCCGGCCATTTGGCGTTTTTTACGAAACAGAACGGCCTTGTTATGAAGACATTATGCAGCAACAAATTAATGATGCTCAATCAAAAGGTTCAGGTGATTTAGATAAATTATTACGTGGCAGAGAAGTTTGGACGATCTTAGAGTAATAAAATCAGTTTTTATTATTCAAAAAAACAAAAGGTTTTAAATGCCTTTGACCCAACGTTTCCTTTACTAATTTGTGGTTCGAAGAAATCCTGTATTTGTTTATGTTCACCACCTCGAAGGACGTAACGAGGTTGTCTATTTTTTCCACATAAAATAAAAGTTCGTGAAGAAGCTCTACTTCATGTTCGATGGATTTTTGATTTGATTTTTCTTTGAACAACACCAACAGATCGCGATTGAACTTGTCCATTTTGTTTAGGATTTTAGTAACCGACCATGCCGCTCTTTGCTGGACAACCGCATTTACTTTTGCGGGAAGCACTGCAGCTTATCGCAAGAACAGATACAATTATCAATAAAATGAACAAGGCCCGGTTTAAGTTTTTCATTAAAATATAATATTGATTTAATAGTCGAAATGAATTCAAATCAGCTTTCTATATTTAAATTTATAGAAAAGCAATTAAAATTCATAACACCAAATTAAACTATTTTCACGAATAAATATTGTAAAGTTTTTGAAAAAAGAAAAAAATTTTAACAATCCTGATGAGAAAATCCGCATCCTTGTCGCTCCACTCGACTGGGGGCTTGGGCATGCAACACGCTGTATTCCAATTGTTAAAGAACTGATCCTTCATCGTTGTGAGGTGTTTATTGTTGCAGATAAAAAAAACTTTTCATTATTAAAAAAAGAATTCCCTTCCACCGTATTTTTACGCTATCCGGGATATGAAATTGAATACAGTTATTCAAAAAAATTTTTTGGTCTCAAATTATTATACCAGTTTCCAAAAGTCATTTTTAAAATATTCAAAGAAAAAAAGTGGCTTTCCAAAATCATCAAAGACCATTATATAGATGCAGTTATTTCTGATAACCGCTTTGGCATGTACTCTAATAAAATCCCTTCAGTTTATATTACACATCAGCTTTGTATCAAAACAAGAAACCGGCTTACGGAAACCATCGCGCAGAAAATTCATTATTTTTTTATCAAAAAATACAAATATTGCTGGGTTCCTGACTTTAAAGAAAATGGACTGGCCGGAGCACTTTCTCATCCAAAAAAAATCCCTTCGAATGTTGTTTATATTGGGGCTTTGTCGAGGTTTAAATCTTTATCAAACATAGAAGAAATTTACGATCTGCTGGTTATCATTTCAGGTCCTGAGCCACAACGCACTATTTTTGAAAATCTAATTTTGAAACAATTAAAAACTTTTCCGGGAAAGGTTTTTCTGATTCGTGGCCTCCCTTCCGAAAGCATCGTTCATGCTGCTTTTGAAGGTTCTATAAAAATGGAGAATCATCTTCCGGCAAATGAATTAAATAAGATCATTGCACAATCGAAAATGATTATCAGCAGAAGTGGCTACACGAGTGTAATGGATTTTGCTTTGTTGAATAAAAAGGCAATTTTAATTCCCACACCAGGACAAACCGAACAAGAATATCTTGCGGAATATCTTTTGGAAAAAAGATATTTTTTTTCAACCAAACAAAAAAATTTTTCTATAAAAAATGCATTGGAAAACTGTGAATCATTCAGCTTTAAAACGATCGATTTATCTGATGAAAATTATCAGAAAGTGATTGGCGAATTTGTGCTCTCGTTAAAATCCGGCAATTTTGCAATTCAATAAAGTATTTTGAATTCTACATTAAAAGCGCATCTGGGGCTACTGGGGACGAATCTTTTTTTTGCAACGAACTACAGCGCCATCAAATATTTCACTTCACATCATTATGCAGGACCATTGGGAATAAATATTATCCGCGTTGGTGTAAGCCTTGTTCTATTCTGGATTTTATTTTTATTTAAACGACCTGAAAAAAGAATCGAGAAAAAAGATTTTCCGGCATTGATTTTATGTACGCTTACCGCTATTGCACTCAACCAATTGCTTTTCATCCAGGGACTATCACTTACTTTTCCAATTCACGCGGCGCTGCTCACATTAATAACGCCCATTCTGATCACTATTATTGCCGCAAGGATTTTGCACGAGAGAATAACGATTGCCAAAATGATAGGATTATTACTTGGGGCGATGGGTGCGGTTTTATTGGTTAGCCAAAGAGAAATTACCGCACCCGGCGAAAACGTATTTTTCGGTGATACGCTCGTTATTTTAAGCTCGATTGCTTATACATTTTATTTTATTTTGGTAAAACCACTTATGAATAAATATTCAGCAGTGCAGGTAATTCGCTGGATTTTTACCATTGGCTTTTTAATGACCTTGCCGTTTTGTTATACAGAATTTACAGAAATCACCTGGCAACTTTTTGCTTTCAAAGACTGGTTCTTTTTATTCATGGTGGTGGTACCCGGAACTTTTTTTGCTTATGTTTTCAATGTTTATGGAATACAAAAATTAAGCGCTTCCAAAGCGGGCGCTTACATTTATTCACAACCCGTTTTCGCAGTGATTATTGCCATTATTTTTTTGAAAGAATATTTGTCGTTTTATAAAATAATCGCAGCTTTATTGATTTTTGCGGGCGTATTTTTATCCAACAAAAAACAAAATTAAAAACACGAATTGCAACTATTCTTTTTCTACTGTTGAAGTAATTTCTTTGCCTATTCAGCCACTTTGCTTGCTTTAGATTTTTCTATTGCCATCATCTCATCCATTGCTAATGCGGAATGCGAATATGCCGCACCCGCCCTCATTTCGGCTGCAATCCAAACTGCTTCCATTATTTCTTCTTTGCTGCATCCTTTTCTCACTGCCTGTTCGGTATGGCTGTGAATGCAATAAGGGCACTGCGTAACGTGTGCTACTGCAATCGCGATTAATTGCTTTGTCTTTTCATCCAAAGCCCCTGCTTTAAAAACCGTTCTGCTAAAATTACGCCATGCATCCATGATTTCAGGAGTGGCTTTTGCCCGCAATTGTGAATTTTCGGGTGTGGGCACTGAATACAATTCTTCACTTTTCATAATGCTTTTGTTTATGGTTAAAAAAATATTCTTCAACTCTACTCTTACAACTCTTTAATTTGCCGGATCATTTGATTGGTAAATCCCCATTCATTATCATACCAGGCCATTATTTTGCACAAATCCCCATCTACTACCCGCGTCATTTCCGTATCGACTACGGCAGCGAAAGTGCTTTGTATAATATCGGTAGAAACCAATGGTTCTTCTGATATAGAAACCACTTTTTTATATCGTTCTGTTGCGGCTTCTTCTTTTAAAATTGCATTAATTTCTTCTAACGAAGTAGCACGTTCGGCAACGAAAGTAATATCGGAAATAGAACCCACCACCACTGGTGTACGAACCGCAATTCCATCAAATTTACCTTTATATTGGGGCAATGCTTTGGTCGTCGCAACGGCGGCGCCCGTAGTAGCGGGCACAAGGTTCATAGCTGCTGCCCGTCCCATTCTTGGCTTTTTCTTTGAAGGGCCATCTACCAAAGTTTGTGAAGCTGTATAAGCGTGCGTCGTATTTAAAATCGCCTTCTTTATTCCAATTCTTCTGCCCAATATTTCTATCAGCGGACTAATATTATTGGTGGTGCAACTTGCGCATGAAAAGATAGCGACTTTTCCATCTTGGGTGTTTACCCCATGTACAATCGTTGGCGTGTCAACACTTTTTGTAGGACCGGAAATAACCACATGTTTCGCACCTGCATGAATGTGTTTTTCCGCATCTTCACGATTGGTAAAAAGTCCGGTGCTTTCAATTACAGTATCTACCTGCAACTCTTTCCAGGGTAAAGCTGCAGGATCTTTTATCGATAAATACTTTATCTTCTTATCACCAACGTTCAATGTGTCGCCCTGCTCACTTACTTCTTTATCATAAATTCCATAAACGCTGTCATATTTCAAAAGATACGCCGCATTATCAATAGTCATTAAATCGTTGATCGCTACTACTTCCAATTCAGGCGCATCCATGATCACTTTTAAAGAAGCCCTTCCGATTCTGCCAAAACCATTTATTCCTATTTTCATTTTAATTAAGATTAATTCTTTTAAAAAATAGCAGCCGGTTTTAGCAATAAGAAAAAAAACAAAAAGTTATTATGCCATTTGCTTTTTCTTTTTTGAATCAATTGCTTTTAACAAAGAATCATAAGCTTTATTAAATTTCTGAACACCTTCTTCTTCTAGTTTTTGTGTAATGTCGTCTATGTTGATTCCGTTTTCTTGCAATTGATTTAATTCCTGTTTTGCCTGAACCAGGTTATTTTCCAAATGATCAACTGCTTTACCATGATCTCTGAACGCTTCAATTGTTTCCAAAGGAAGTGTGTTAATGGTATCTGGCCCGATCAGCGCTTCCACATATTTTACATCGCTGAATGCAGGATCTTTTGTACTCGTGCTTGCCCATAAAACTTTTTGTTTTTTTGCTCCCTGCTTTTCGAGATTTCTGAAACGGTCGCCAAAAAAAACTTCTTTAAAAATCTCGTAAGCTTCTTTTGCTGAATCAATCGCTATTTCTCCAACAAGATTATCTAATTTTTTTTCTTTCAACACCGGATCAAGCATCACATCAATTCTGCTCAGAAAAAAACTGGCTACGGAAGCGATATGATCTATCGGCTGGTTGTTTTTTACACGCGCTTCCAGTCCGGAAATATACGCTTCTGTTACTTCACGATAACGGGGAAGACCAAATAACAAAGTGATATTAATATTGATTCCTTCACTGATGCATTGTTTAATAGCGACCAGGCCTTCTTTCGTTCCAGGGATTTTGATCATTACATTTTTCCGGCTAACAGATTTCCATAATTGACGCGCCTGCTTTATTGTTCCCTCACTATCATTTGCCAGATGTGGCGACACTTCCAGGCTCACAAAACCATCCGTGCCCTTTGCTTTGTCATAAACCGGTTTCAAAATATCTGCCGCACGCTGAATGTCACTTACAGCAAATCCTAAAAATATTTCTTCGTCATTTTTCCCTTCGGCAGCGAGTGTTCTGATATCTTCATCATAGTCGGAACTGCTGGTAACCGCTTTTTCAAAAATGGAAGGATTGGAAGTAATACCCGTAAGGCCGTCTTCATCAATCAGCTGTTGAAGTTTGCCGCTGTCCATTAATTCACGATCAAAAAAATCGAGCCAGATGCTTTGTCCTAAATCGTGGATGCTTTTTACATTATTCATTTGTGCTTTTTTTATTTTTTTTTTAATGTGCTAAAAGCCTCAAAGGATATGCCATACAACAGGCCCTCCATAAGAGAATTTTAAAGTTTTTTGAGGGTTAAAATTACACAATAAAAAATAAAGAAGTTTTCTAATAAAGAAAAAATATACTTTTTAGTTTTGGAAGGATGTTTTGGAAGTAGCAAACAGTAAGCAAACAAATAAACGAATTTGTGTTTCTTTATTTGCAATAGAATTACACATCGTTATTCATTCCTATTTTTGATAAAATAAACAAACAAATAACCGGAATTCGTATTTTTAATTAAATAATAAAAAAGCCTGCTCTAAAAACTGCGAAATAATTATTTATGAACAGAAGAAAATTTATCAAGAACGGAACGCTTGCCAGCTTTGGTTTGCCTGCTATTATCAGTACCTCTCATCAGGAAAAAACAGCAGGTGGGAAAAAAGAAAACCTCTTTTTTAAAGATGAAAATTTACTTGAAACAACCATTCCTGCTTTACAGGAGAAAATGAAAAATGGCACGCTTACTTCAAAATTCATCACCGAATGGTATTTAAACAGGATTGCGAAAATTGATAAAAGCGGCCCTGCCATCAACAGTATTATCGAACTCAATCCGGATGCAATAAGTATAGCCGAAGCGATGGATACTGAAAGAAAAAACGGTAAAGTAAGGAGTGCCCTTCATGGCATTCCTGTTTTAATAAAAGATAATATTGACACCGGCGATAAGATGATGACAACCGCCGGATCTTTGGCACTGTTGGGAAATAAAGCTTCGAAAGATGCTTTTATAATTGGGCGATTGAGAGAAGCAGGTGCGGTCTTATTAGGAAAAACAAATCTGAGTGAATTCGCTAATTTCCGTTCTACTTTTTCTACCAGCGGATGGAGCAGCCGCGGCGGCCAAACAAGATGCCCGTACGTTCTGGACCGCAATCCATCGGGTTCCAGTTCCGGTTCCGCATCGGCAGTAGCGGCAAATCTTTGTACGATTGCCATTGGAACAGAAACAAATGGATCTGTAGTAAGTCCGGCATCAGTAAATGGCCTGGTTGGTATTAAACCGACTGTTGGTTTATGGAGCCGTTCAGGAATTATTCCAATCTCTGCAACACAAGATACAGCGGGGCCGCTGGCACGCACCGTAACAGATGCGGCCATTTTATTGTCACATCTTGCAGGCATTGACGAGAAAGATAGTCAAACTTTAAAAAGTAAAGGAAAAATTGAAAAAGATTATGCTCAATTTTTAACTAAAGATGGATTAAAAGGGAAACGCCTCGGTGTTGAAAAATCTTTTTTTAAAGGAGGAAACCCGGATGTAATTGCATTATACCAAAAAACAATTGATTTGCTTAAAAACAGTGGAGCTATGATTGTGGAAGTGGAAATTTTAAAAAAATTAAGTTCCGCTCAAAAAGGCGAATACACGGTACTTCAATATGAATTCAAAGACGGATTAAATAAATATCTTTCTACATCCAATGCAAAAGTAAAATCGCTAAAACAAGTGATTGATTTTAATAATAAAAATCCGGAAAAAGCAATGCCTTATTTCAAGCAAGAGATTTTGATCAGTTCTGAAGAAAAAGGTGATTTAAATAGCAAAGAATATAAAGACGCGCTTGAAAAAACGCTATCATCCAGGAATATTATTGATGAGATGCTCCAGGAGAACAAGTTGGATGCGCTTTGTGGAGTAACGAACGGATTAGCATGCTGCATCGACCTGGTAAACGGCGATTACGATACCGGTTTTTCATTTTCTTCGCCCGCTGCTATGGCCGGTTATCCTCACATAAGTGTACCAATGGGATTTGTGCATGATCTGCCTATTGGCTTCTCGTTTTTTGGAACAGCTTATACTGAGCATGCGCTAATTAAAATGGCTTATGCATTTGAGCAGGCTGCCAAAAAGAGAAGCGAGCCTCGTTTTATTGAAACGATTATGCCATCAGTTAAATAATTTTCGAAACGCTGTAGACGAGAGATTATTCCTCCAAAAATAAATCCGTATAAAGTTTACTCCCTGGTTTTACCGCATATTTTTCCAGGTCGGTAATTCCTTCTTCAGTCAAAACAGTTTCATCAATGAAGGAGTTGCCGCTGCATACTGTTGAAGGCCGTTGCAGAATATAGAATGCGCTATCAGCAATGATTTCAGCTGTCCGGCTCATATTGATCAATGCTTCTCCACCCAATAAATTTCTTACCGCTGCAGTAGCGATTGTGGTTCTGGGCCATAAGGTATTTGAAGCAATATGATATTTTTTTAATTCGCCTGCTAACCCTAATGCAATCATCGTCATGTTGTATTTACTCATCGTATAAGCGACATAATTTGTAAGCCACTTTTGCGCTAAATTAACTGGTGGTGAAAGATTTAAAATATGCGGGTTGGTTCCTTTCTTTAAAAACGGGATACATTCCTTGCTTACAAAAAAAGTTCCTTTAACATTAATATCGTACATCAAATCAAAAGCCTTTTGTTGCGTTTGTTCAACGGGAGTTAACGAAATTGCAGAAGCATTGTTTATTAAAATATCAATTCCGCCGAAAACTTCTACAGCTTTTTCAACAGCGTTTTTTATTTGATCTTCGAAGCGAATATCGCATTGAACTGCCAGCGCTTTTCCGCCGGCTTGCTCTATTTCATTTGCTGCACTAAAGATGGTACCTCCAAGTTTTGGATTCTCTTCAATTGATTTTGCCACTACCACGATATTCGCCCCTTCTTTTGCAAGCCGCACTGCTATTGCTTTACCAATGCCTCGTGAAGCGCCGGTGATAAAAACAGTTTTGTTTTTGAAAGTCATTTTAAATCGGTTTACTGTCCATTTTCAGAAATGTAATTTAAAACTTAAAAACAACTAATTCTGATTAGTGATGCAATCTTCTTAGAAAAGGTCATTATATTCGTTGCAAATCAATTGCCTATTTAAACTAAATTCACAATTGCTTATGCAGAAATTACCCCTGAACAAAGAGCGTTTTTATTCCCTTGACGTTTTTCGTGGTGCTACGGTATGCCTGATGATCCTGGTAAATAATCCGGGAAGCTGGTCAAACATTTATGCGCCTTTGGATCACGCTGAATGGCATGGTGTTACGCCAACAGATTTGGTTTTCCCCTTTTTTCTTTTTGCCGTGGGAAATGCAATGGCTTTTGTAATGCCGCGTTTGCAGGCAGGCGGTGCTTTCATCTTTTGGAAAAAAGTGATCAAAAGAACGTTGCTCATTTTTTTAATTGGCATTTTTCTCAATTGGATGCCTTTTATAAAATGGGATAACAACAACCTTATTTTTAAGCCGTGGAGCTATATTGATACGGCAGGAAATGCGCAAGGAATCAGGATCATGGGTGTTTTGCAACGAATTGCGCTGGCCTATTTTTTAGCTTCTGTCATGGTTTATTATTTAAAGATCCGTGGTGCTTTTGTTGCTTCCTGTATTTTACTTCTGGGTTATTGGGGATTATGTGTAGAAGCAAATCCGGCAGATCCTTTTAGCATTTACGGATGGTTCGGAACTGCTATTGACCGTGCTGTTTTAGGTGATGGCCACATGTATCATGGCGAATGGCGAAATGGACGGCCTATAGTATTTGA
>Ga0134125_10010854_pt1 | contig 10225 bp, 10 predicted proteins | sample KB31751_FD_96464 | JGI IMG/M metagenome (GOLD analysis project Ga0134125, IMG submission 96464) | Terrestrial soil microbial communities with excess Nitrogen fertilizer from Kellogg Biological Station, Michigan, USA - KB3-175-1 | ecosystem: Environmental > Terrestrial > Soil > Unclassified ... | reverse complement strand
GTTTCCGTGGAAACAGGCAATCGGCTTCGGCATCGGGATCTTGCGTCTTGCGCCGGAGCAATTCTGGCGCATGACGCCGCGCGAGCTTGCCTATGCGATCGAGGCGGCGACCGGGCGCACAGCACCCATCGACCGCGCCGCGCTGACACGACTGATGGAGCGATATCCCGATGGCCGATAGTACATTCGATGCAAGCGACACGATCGCGTCGGGCAACGATCTGTCCGCGTTGCTCGGCGGGCTCCAGGCCAACACCAATAATCTCGCCTCGAGCGCCAACAGCTTCGCCAATGCGATGACGAAGGCGTTCACGCAGGCGACAGCCGGCGGCAAGCAGTTCGACACGGTGCTGCAATCGCTGGCGCTGCGCGTTTCAGGGCTCGCGGTGGCGCAGGCGTTCAAGCCGGTGGCCGCGGGGTTGACCAGCGCGCTGACCGGCGGGCTCAACCAGTTGCTCGGCGGTCTGCTCGGCACCAATGCGGCTTCGCTGACGTTCGCAACCGGCGGCATCAAGCCTTTTGCCGCGGGTGGGGTGGTCGGCACGCCGTCTTATTTCCCGCTCAGCACCGGCGGGATCGGTCTTGCCGGCGAGGCGGGGCCGGAAGCGATCATGCCGTTAACGCGCGGGTCCGACGGCCGTCTCGGCGTCGCCATGAGCGGGGCTTCGCAAGCCGGCAACATCAGCGTGCAGATCGTGTCTCCCGATCCGGGCAGCTTCCGCCGGTCCGAGGCCTACATCACCGGGCAGATCGCGCGCGCGGTCGCGCGCGGGCAACGCAGTTTTTAATTGCCGTGTCCCGGGCGCAGCGCAGCATGAGCGCCAGCGAATGGTGCGCTGCAGGCCCGGGATCGTCGAGATTCGGCATGCGAAACGGTCCCGGTTCTGCGGTGCACCGCTTCGCAAGGGCTTCGCGCTGCACCGCGTCCGGGACATGAGAGCAAAATTATGACTGCCTTCCACGAGATTCTGTTTCCGCTCGACATCGCGCTCAAAAGCGCGGGCGGGCCGCAGCGCCGCACCGACGTGGTGGTGCTCGGCTCCGGCGCCGAGGAGCGCAATGCGCGCTGGGCCAATTCCCGCCGCCGCTATGACGCCGGTTACGGCGTGAAAACGTTCGAGGCTTTATCGGACGTGATCGCGTTCTTCGAGGAGCGGCGCGGAAGACTTTACGGCTTCCGCTGGCGCGACCGGCTCGATCATTCCTCGGCGGCGCCGGATGCCGCGGTCGCCGCGACCGACCAGGCGATCGGCACCGGCGACGGGACGACCGCCACATTCGCGCTGAGCAAGACTTACGGTTCGCTCTATTCGCCCTATCAGCGGCCGATCGCCAAGCCGGTCGCCGGCAGCGTGCGCGTCGCGGTCGCCGGCACCGAGATGGCCGAGGGCGCCGATTTTTCCGTCGATACGACGGCCGGAACGGTGACGTTTCTGGCCGGGCATATTCCGGCGGTCGGCGCGGCGATCACCGGCGGCTTCCTGTTCGACGTGCCGGTGCGCTTCGATACCGATTACCTCGAGGTGGACATGTCGGCCTTCGCTGCCGGCGCGATCCCGAAAATTCCGCTGGTCGAGATCAAGCCATGAGGACGATTCCGCCCGCTTTGCAAACCAAGCTCGACAGCGGCGTCACGACACTGTGCCGCTGCTGGATCGTGACGCGCAACGACGGCACAGTGCAGGGCTTTACCGATCACGATGAAGACGTGGCGCTCGACAGCGTCATCTGCCTTGCCGGAAGCGGGCTGACCGGCTCCGAGGCGACGCAGAAACTCGGGCTATCGGTCGACAGCTCGGAAATGTCCGGCGCGCTTAACGCCGATACGCTCAACGAGGATGATCTTGCCGCGGGCCGCTATGACGCAGCCGGCGTCGAGATCTGGCTGGTCGACTGGAGCGAGCCGGCGCTGCGCGTGCTGCTTGCCAAGGGAACGCTGGGCGAGGTCAAGCGCGAGGGGACGGCGTTTACGGCCGAGGTGCGCGGCTTGAGCCAGCGGCTCGCCGAGGATTCAGGACGGCTCTACACCGCGACGTGCGGCGCCGACCTCGGCGACGGCCGCTGCGCGGTCGATCTGACGAACGCAGCTTTTCGCGGCAGCGGAACCGTCCTGGCGCTCAACGCAACGTCGAGTTTCAGCGCCGGCGGGCTCGACGGTTTCGACGACGGCTGGTTCACCGCGGGAAAGTTGTCGTTTACCACCGGCGCCAATTCCGGTCTCGCGGTGGAGGTGAAAAGCCACGGCAAGGCCGCGGACGTGACGATCGCACTGTGGCAAGCGATGCCGCAGCCGATCGCGCCGGGCGACGAATTCACCGTCACGGCCGGCTGCGACAAGCGTTTTGCCACCTGCCACGACCGCTTCAACAACGTCGCCAATTTCCGCGGCTTCCCGCACATCCCGGGAAACGACTTCGTCGTGCGCTATCCGGTTGCCGGTGAGCCGGGGAACGACGGCTCGAGTTTGCAGAGCTGACAATGGCCCTCTCACGTCATGACATCGTCGCGGAAACGCGCGGCTGGATCGGCACGCCTTACCGGCATCAGGCCTCGCTCAAGGGCGTCGGCTGCGATTGCCTCGGGCTGGTGCGCGGCGTCTGGCGCGGCGTGATCGGGCAGGAGCCCGAGCGCGCGCCGCCTTATGCGCCCGACTGGGCGGAGGCTGCTTCCGGCGAGCCGCTGGCGGGTGCCGCCGGACGCCACCTCGTTGCGATCGCGCGCGAGGCTTTCCACGAGGGCGACGTGCTGCTGTTCCGCTGGCGCGCCAACCTGCCGGCCAAGCACGCGGCGATCGTCACCTCCGCTACGACGATAGTGCACGCGCATGACGGCGCCGCCGTCGCCGAGGTCGCGCTGGCGCCGTGGTGGCGTCGGCGGCTTGCCTATGCGTTTCGTTTTCCCGGAGTGATCGACTGATGGCGGCGCTTGCTTTATCCGTTGCCGGCGCGGCGCTCGGCGGCTCGGTCTTCGGTCCCATCGGCGCCATTGCCGGGCGGCTTGCCGGCGCGCTCGCCGGCAACGCCGTCGACCAGACGCTGTTCACGTCCAATCGGAACCTGGCTTTTGAGGGCCCGCGTCTTGCCGACCTTTCGGTCATGGCCTCAACCGAGGGCGCGCCGATCCCGCGCGCCTATGGCCGTTCGCGGCTCTCGGGCGAGGTGATCTGGGCGACCAATCTCGAGGAGGTGGTGAGCACCTCAAGCCAAAGCAGCGGCGGAGGCGGTGGCGGCAAGGGCATGGGCGGCCCGACGGTGACCACCACGACGACCACCTATTCCTATTTCGCCAACCTGGCGGTCGGCCTGTGCGAAGGCCCGATCGGCGCGGTGATGCGCGTCTGGGCCGACGGCAAGCCGCTCGACCTTTCCGGCCTGACCGTGCGTACCTATACCGGGAACGAGACGCAGACGCCCGATCCGCTCATCGTCGCCAAGGAAGGGCAATCGCCGGCTTACCGCGGTCTCGCCTACGTTGTTTTCGAGCGGCTGCCGCTCGTCAATTTCGGCAACCGCATTCCCCAGCTCTCGTTTGAGGTGATGCGCCCGGTCGGCCGGCTCGAGCAGATGACGCGCGCGGTGACGTTGATCCCCGGCGCGACCGAGTTCGGTTACGAGCCGGCGACCGTCGTGCAGCAGCTTGGGCCCGGTCAGTCGGCGCCGGAGAACCGGCACGTGACTTACGCCGCATCGGATGTGGTGGCCTCGCTCGACGACTTGCAGGCGGCGGCGCCGAATATCGAGCGCGTCGCCATTGTTGTTGCCTGGTTCGGCAGCGATTTGCGCGCGGAGGAATGCCGCATCGTTCCCAAGATCGATAACGCGCTCAAATCGACCTACGGCGCGACGTGGGGCGTGGCCGGCTTGACGAGGGGGAGCGCGCAACTCGTCTCCACGGTCGACGGCCGGCCCGCGTTCGGCGGCACGCCGTCCGATCAGAGCGTTCTCGACCTGATCGCGGAATTAAAGACGCGCGGGCTCAAGGTCACGCTCTATCCGTTTCTGATGATGGATATTCCGGCGGGCAATACGCTCACCGATCCGTGGAGCGGCGGCGCCTCGCAGCCGGTCTATCCGTGGCGCGGACGCATCACGTGCGACCCCGCGCCGGGGTTGACCGGCTCGCCGGACGGCACCAGCACGGCTGCGGCGCAGATCGATGCTTTTTTCAGCGGCGGCAGCGATGGCTGGAATTACCGCAACATGGTGATGCACTACGCTTCGCTTGCGGCGAGCGCCGGCGGCGTCGATGCCTTTCTTATCGGTTCGGAACTCAAATCGCTGACGCGCGTGCGTTCCACATCCGGCGTCTATCCGGCGGTCGCCGCTCTGGCGAGCCTTGCCGCTGACGTCAAAGCGGTCGTCGGCAGCGGCACCACCGTCACTTACGGCGCCGACTGGACCGAGTACGGCGCGCATGTGGTCGATTCTGGCGCAAATGAAGTGCGCTTCCCGCTCGATCCGCTGTGGGCATCTCCCGCAATCGACGCAATCGGCATCGACTATTACGCACCGCTTTCCGATTGGCGCGATGACGGCAACCAGCTCGACCTTTCGCTCACCGATACGCCGTATCGCAGCAGCTACCTTTCCGGCTATCTCGCCGGCGGCGAAGCCTATGACTGGTATTACGCAGACGACGCGGCGCGCGATGCGCAGAGCCGCGCCCCGATCACCGACGGGTTGGGCAAGCCCTGGATTTTTCGGCAAAAGGACATCTGGAATTTCTGGTCGCAGCCGCATTATGAGCGCGTCGGCGGCGTCGAAGTGGGCAGTCCGACCGCATGGGTGCCGCAGGGCAAACCGGTCTGGTTCACCGAAATTGGCTGCCCGGCGGTGGACAAGGGCGCCAACGAGCCGAGCTCATTTCCCGATCCGAAGTCGTCGGAAAATACGCTGCCGTATTATTCGAGCGGCAAGCGCGACGACCTGATCCAGCGCCGCTATCTCGAAGCGGTGCTCGGCGCATTCGATCCGGCTTTCGGCGCCGCCGCGCTCAATCCGCTGTCCACGGTCTACGGCGGCCGCATGATCGATGCGTCCGCCATTCATATGTGGACCTGGGACGCGCGGCCATACCCGACATTTCCGGCGGCGACCGACGCCTGGAGCGACGCTCCGAACTGGGAAACGGGGCATTGGCTCACTGGCCGCCTCGGCTCGACGCCGCTGGACGGGCTGGTGAGCGCGATGCTCTCCGATTGCGGCGTGACCGACGTCGACAGCAGCGCGCTGGGCGAGGGGCCGGACGGCTATGTCGTCGACCGGCCGATGGCGCCGCGCGCCATGCTCGACCCATTGGCACTGACCTTTGCCTTCGATGCGACCGAGCAGGACGGCACCTTGCGCTTTTGCCAGCGCGGCGGCGCGCCGGTCGCTGAAATCGCCGAAGACGGGCTGGTGCTGGCCGACGACGCGGCACCCGCGCGGATGACGCGCACGCAGGAAACCGATCTGCCGCGCGAAGTCTCGCTCGGCTACACCGACATCGGTTCCGACTATCAGCGGGCGGCGGCGAGTTCGCGCCGTCTCGTCGGCGGCTCGACCCGCGCCTCGCATGCCGACGTCGCCATGGTGACCAACGACACCGAAGCCGAGCGGCGCGCCGAGATCTGGTTGCAGGATCTATGGGCCGGTCGCGAAGCGGCCGAGTTCGCGTTGCCGCCGAGCCGGCTGTCGCTCGCGCTCGGCGACGTTGTGGGGCTGACCGTCAACGGCAGGCGGCGGCTTGTCGAATTGCAGCAGGTCGTGGACACCGAAAGCCGCGCGGTGAGCGCGCAATCGATCGATCCGGAGGTCTTCGATCTCGCGCTCTCGCCGCCGCGGCGGCGCGCCCCGGCGGTGCCGCCGGCGGTTGCCCCGGTGCACGCGCTGGTGCTCGACCTGCCGACGCTCGACGACGAGCAGCCGCCGGTCCTGGCGCGGCTCGCCGTTTTCGCCGAACCCTGGCCAGGTCCGGAAACGATCTGGGCTTCGACCGACGGGCTGAGCTACGGCCCCGCGGCGACGGCGCAGGCCCCGTCGACTGTCGGCGAAACGCTTGACGATCTGCCTGCAGGCCCGACGGCGCGCTGGCAGAACGCGACGATGCGCGTGCTGCTTTACGGTGGCGCCCTGGCGTCGGTTTCCGACAGCGCCTTGTTTGCCGGCGCCAATGCGGCGGCTGTGCAGCGCGCCGACGGCGCCTGGGAGATCGTTCAATTCGCCAACGCGGAACTCGTCGCCGAGAACACGTATGCACTGTCGCGGTTTTTGCGCGGGCAGGCGGGCAGCGAATGGGCGATGGGGAGCCCGCTTGTGGCCGGCGCTCCCTTCGTGCTGCTCGACCAGAATGTGACTGCGATCGCCAGCGGGCTCGACGCGCTCGAGCGGACGTTGCAGTTGCGCGTCGTTGCAAGCGGCCGCGATCACGGCGATCCGACGGCGCTGGCGCTTGCAGCGACGCCGCAGACGACCGCGCTGCGGCCGCTGACGCCGGTGCATCTCAGGGCGGTGCGCGACGGCAGCGGCGTGACGTTCAGCTGGATCCGCCGCGCGCGTTTCGACGGCGATAGCTGGGTCGGCGAAGTGCCGCTCTGCGAAGTGAGCGAAGAGTACAACGTCGACATTCTCTCCGGCTCGACCGTGCTGCGCACGCTCGATACCACGGTTCCGTCTGCGTTTTATGCCGCCGCAGACGAGATTGCCGATTTCGGCAGCCCGCAGACGAGCTTGACGGTTGCTGTCACGCAACTATCGGCGACCGTCGGCCGCGGATTTGCGGCGGAACAGACCTTCAATTTCTGAGCCATCATGACCGACACACCCCGACTTTTACTGCCGGTGATCGAAGCCGCGCAGGCGCAAAAACACGTTACCCATAACGAAGCGCTGGTGTTGCTCGATGCGCTGACCCAGCTCACCGTCGAGAGCCGCTCGCTGACTGCGCCGCCAGGCGCGCCGGCGGAGGGCGCCTGCTATATCCCGGCAACGGGCGCGACTGGCGCCTGGAGCGGGTGGGACGGACAGATCGCCGTCAACAATGGCGGCTGGTTCGTGATCGCGCCGATCCCCGGTCTCAAGGCCTGGGTGCGCGACGAGCGGCTGACGCTGACCTACGAAGACAGCGTCTGGCGCGACGGCATCGCGCTCACCTCGCATGGCGGGCGCGTCACGCTGCGCGCGAAGGAAGAAGAGCTAACGCTTACCGGCAGCTATGTCGAGACGGCGGACGCAGCCTTCATTCCCGACCGCGCCATCGTGCTCGGCCTGTCCTCGCGCACCACATTGGCGATCACCGGAGCGACGTCTTACAGCGTCGGCACCGCCGCGAACGCCACGCAATTCGGCAACCTGCTGAGCACCGCGTTGGGTGCGACCAATATCGGCGTGATCGGCCCGGCCGGCTTTTACGCCAACACCAAGGCGCGCGTGACCGCCAATGGCGGGAACTTCACCGCCGGCAAAGTGCGCCTTGTTTGCTACTTCCTCGAAATGACCGCGCCAACCGCCTAACAGCGAGACAAACATGCAGCCCGTTATCGAAACCGAACCGATCGAAGAAACAAGCGGCGACGACTGGATCTGGCCGCTCGCGCTGACCGATGACAACGACGCGCCGGTCGACCTGACCGGCTGCACCTTCGACGGCGCGGCAATCAAGTGGCGCGGTGGTGAATTGCCGCTCACCTGCGCCAACGGCCGCCTCACGGTCGATGCGGCGACCGGCAGCATCACCGTTACCGTCGCCCGCGCCGACAATGCGATTGTGCCCGACGGTCAGCGTTCGCGCGCCGTGTTGCCGATCGTCGACACGCTCAACCGCAAATCCACGCTTCTCATCATTCCAATCCGGGTAATCGCGCCATGACGCAGGAAATCAGAACCATCCGCATCGCGACGCAAGGGCCGGCGGGACCCGCCGGCTCGGTGTTCAGCGTCGCGTCGCAGGCGGCGATGCTTGCCCTGACGGCGCGGCAGGGCGACGTCGCGGTGCGCACCGACATCAATACGAGCTTCGTTCTGGCAACGTCCGATCCGACGCAGCTTGCGAACTGGACGGAGCTGCTTTCGCCCGGCGGCGGTGGGGGTGGAGGTGACGGCGCGGTCTCCTCGGTCGCCGGCCGCACCGGCGCGGTGACGCTCAACGCCGGCGATATTTCGGGCCTGGCAGCGTCGGCAACGACCGATACGACGAATGCCGGCAACATCGCTTCGGGCACGCTCAGCAACGCGCGTCTGTCCGGCGTTGCCTTGACGGCCAGCAATCTGTCCGATCTTGCGAGCGCGGCAACCGCGCGCGGCAACCTCGGCCTCGGCGCGCTGGCGACCCTCGGCGTCGGCTCCGGCCTGAGCAGCAACGGCACGACGCTTTCGGCAACGGGGGGCGGTGGAGCGGTCAGCTCCGTCGCCGGGCGCACCGGAGCGGTGACGCTCGCGGCCGGCGATATTTCGGGGCTCGCGAGTGTCGCAACCTCGGGCGCCTATGGCGATCTCTCCGGCAAGCCGTCGCTCGCCGCCGTTGCTACATCGGGCGCGTATACCGATCTTACCGGCAAGCCGTCGCTCGCGGCCGTTGCGACCTCTGGCGCTTACGCCGATGTGTCCGGCACGCCGGCCGCCGCGGTGCCGCTCACCGGCGGCACGATGACCGGAAAGCTGGCGGTGACGCTTGGCGCAGCCAATACCTCGGCTATTGCCACCTCCGGCGGCTCAAATAGCGGCAGCGATGCAACGTCAGCCGTCAGTCATTCGTGGACGCTCAATACCACGGGATCGCCTGACGTGTTTGCCCTACGCGTGACGGACACGGCGCGCGGATCGGGCACAAAATTATTCAACATTTATGCAGGCGCCGCGGGCGCGAGCAGCGTGTTCAGCATCGATCGCAACGGCTCCATTTCGTGCGGGTCGATTGTGTCCGGCAATCTCGGATTTGCGGCCGTTTCGGCAATCTCCTGGTCGGGCCGGGGAGTTCTGTCGTCTCCTGCGGCCGGGATCATTCAAATCGGCGCCGCCGATGCGGCAAGTCCGGTCAGCCAGATCGTCGTGTCGCAAGGCTCGCGCGCCGGCACCGACAGCAACGTGGCGGGCGGCGACCTCACTGTGCAGGCGGGCGCCGGCACCGGCACGGCGACGCCGGCCGCGCTCAATTTCAAGTCGCCGGTTGTCGTCGGCAGCGGAACGACGGCGCAAACGCAAACGCTGACGCTCAAGCTGCAGGCGGGCAACGTTATCATGCCGAACTTGCCGTCATCCGATCCGCACATTGCCGGCGCGTTGTGGAGCAATTCGGGCGTGCTCACGGTGTCGGCGGGCTGACATGGCTGCCGCAAGCTACGACGAAGCCTTGCGCCTGCTGCTGGCGCACGAGGGCGGCTACACCGACGATGCTGCCGATCCCGGCGGCCCGACCAATTTCGGCATCACCATCGCCGACTATCGCGCCTACGTTAATCCCAAGGCGACGGCGGCCGATGTCAAGGCGATGCCGGTCGGGGACGCAAAAGCGATCTACCGGTCGCGCTATTGGGACGCGCAGCGCTGCGACGATCTGCCGGCGGGCGTTGATTATGCGGTGTTCGATTACGGCGTGAATTCCGGCATCGGGCGGAGCGGCCGCGTGCTGCGCCGTGAGCTTGGTCTCGCCGCCGACAGCGGCGCGATTGGTGACGCGGTGATCGTTGCCGCGCGCAAGGCGGACGCGCGCGCGTTGATCGGTACCATATGCGACGAGCGCCTGCGCTTTTTGCAATCGCTGAAGACGTGGGCCGTGTTCGGTAAAGGTTGGACGCGGCGCGTTGCGGAGGTGAGGGCGGCCGCGCTCGACATGGCGGTGGTCGATCCCGCGCCTCCGGTTCCGGCAGCACGGCCGTCCGGTTTGGCCGCGGCACTTCTTCTCGCAATTCAAGCGATGTTCAGGAGACGATAACGATGTGGAGCAAGATCAAAGTCTGGTTTCGGCATTCCCTCACCATCCTCTGGGCGCGCCTCGTCGCGCTGGGCGGCCTTCTGCTCGGGACGGTGCAGGCGCTGTCGGCCGACCGTTCGGTCAACGACGCAATCCACGCGGCGCTGCAGCCGAAATTCATTCCCTATTACGTGATTGCCATCGGCCTCGTCACCGAGCTTGCGCGACGGCGCACCGCGGCGAAGAGCTGATCGATGCTCGCCACCATTCTGAGCTGGCTCGGCAATTTGCTGGGCGGGCCGTTCGCGAAGGCTGCAGTTGAGGCCTATCAGGCCAAGCT
>Ga0134125_10010853_pt1 | contig 10225 bp, 8 predicted proteins | sample KB31751_FD_96464 | JGI IMG/M metagenome (GOLD analysis project Ga0134125, IMG submission 96464) | Terrestrial soil microbial communities with excess Nitrogen fertilizer from Kellogg Biological Station, Michigan, USA - KB3-175-1 | ecosystem: Environmental > Terrestrial > Soil > Unclassified ... | reverse complement strand
GTTCATCCTGTCGCTCACGCCGGGGCCGGGCGTGTTCTCGTGCCTGTCGTCGGGGATGCGCCATGGCTTCCGCAAGGGCGTCTGGAACGGCGTGGGCATGCAGTTCGCGAACGTGTTCATCGTGATCCTGGTATCGCTCGGCCTGGGAGCGATCCTCATGGCCTCCGGGTCGCTCTTCGCCACGGTGAAGTGGGTGGGCGTCGCCTACCTCCTCTACCTCGGCATCGCCACCTGGCGCGCCCCGGTGAGGGCCTTCGAGGCCGACCAGGACGAGGCGCCGGCCTCGGCCCGCGAGATCTTCATGCGCGGCTTCTGGGTGAACGCGACCAACCCCAAGGGGGTGATCTTCTTCGCCGCGATCCTGCCGCAGTTCATCGACGTGTCGCGCCCGCAATTCGCGCAATACGCCATCTTCGCCACCACGACGTTCACCATCGACGTGGTCGCGATGGCCGCCTACACCGCGCTCGCCGCGCGCGTGCTGAAGGCCATGCGCGACCCGTCCCGCATCCGCTGGGTGAATCGCGGCATCGGCAGCGCCTTCGTGGCTTGCGGAGTTGCGCTCGCAAGCTTTCGCCGCATCGCTTCCGCAGCAGCCTGAATTCCAACCAGGAGACAACCCCAATGACGATCAAGGTCGGAGACCGCCTTCCCGAAGGCACCGTGCAGGAATTCATCGAGGTCGAGGGCAACGGCTGCACCGTGGGCCCGAACACGTTCAAGGTGCAGGACGCCGTGAAGGGCAAGAAGATCGCGATCTTCGGCCTGCCCGGCGCCTTCACGCCCACCTGCTCGGCCAAGCACGTGCCGAGCTACCTCAACAACCTCGACAAGCTGAAGGCGAAGGGCGTGGACGAGATCTGGTGCTTCGCGGTGAACGACCCGTTCGTGATGGGCGCGTGGTCCCGAGACCAGAAGGCCGGCGGCAAGATCCGCTTCATGGCCGACGGCAGCGCCGACTACACGAAGAAGCTGGGCCTCGAGATGGACCTCACGGCGCGAGGCCTGGGCATGCGCTGCCAGCGCTTCTCGATGCTCGTGGACGACGGCGTCGTGAAGACGCTGAACGTCGAGGGCCCCGGCAAGTTCGAGGTCTCCGACGGCGACACGATGGTGAAGCAGGCGGCCTAGGCCGTCAGGGCGGGGGCAGCTCACCCTTCTCGATCTGGCGCCTGAAGAGGAGGGGGATCTTCTTCTCCTCCTCCACGCCACGCTGCGCGGTCCACTCGGTGGCGAGAAACCCGTAGATCGCCTGCACTTCGTCATCGGTGAAGTGGGCGAATTGCTCCTGCGCCACCATCCCCATCACGCTGCCTTCCGCAACCATGTTTCGCCCCGCCTTCGTGACGCCGGTCCTCATGAGGCGGCGAAACTCCGGCAGCGAGTAGGCCTTGACGACGACCAGCGGCGGCGCATTGATGATGCTCTTGTGCGTCTGGTGATGGCAATTCACGCAGCCCACGGTATAGACGAGATGCTCGCCGCGGGACGGCGCCGCGGCCACGGCGAGCGGGAGGGCGAGGGCCAACGAAGCGACGAGCGAGGGAATCACCACGGCGGCCCCCTCACGCGAAGACGACCATGGTCTGCCGCCCCAGCGCCACGGGCAGGCCACCCGGGCCCCAGAGCTCGAGCGACTGGTGGGTATAGCCCTCCCCGGCCGCGACCATGTGGGCATCCAGGCGCCAGCCTTCCAGGGGCAGCGCGCCCACGTCGTCGACCAGCAGCTCCAGCATCCAGTTGAGCGATGCGGCCGCGGCGCGCTCGGTGAGGAACGAGAGCGCGATCGGGGGGATGAAGTCCGCCATCGCGAGCACGTGGTATTCGCTCGCCCGTGCCGGGTCGCGCATGCCGAGCTCGATCACGTTGTCGCGTTCGGTGGCTCCGGTGAAGGGCGGCCCGCCGTGCAGCCAGCGCGCCTTGAAGTGCTGGGTGAACGCGGGGACGGCGGCTTGCACGTAGCGCATCTCGATGGGCTTGCCGGCCGGGACCGCGGGCTGCGCCGGAAGCACGTTCACACTCGAAGCGCGGGCGAGGCCGAAGACGCCGACCATCGTCGCGAGCGTCTCCTCCCCGTCCACGATGCGCGCCTCGACATGCGTGGTGTTCTTGCCGCTGCGAAGCACGCGGGCGCGCGCCTGCACCGGGCCGCCGGGCACCGGGCCCACGAAGGTCACCTGCATCGAGCGTAGCGGCGCCTGGGGCGCCAGCGTGCGCATCGCCTTGAGGGCGATCGCGGCCTGCAGCCCGCCGAAGAGGGTGCGGCCCTGGAGCCAGTCGTCCGGGACCACCACGCGCGACTCGCCCGGGCGCACCTCGACCTGCGACATGAGCTCCGAATACGGCGTGGCCTGCGTTGCCACGGCGCTCAGTGCCGGCTCCCGAAGATGAGGATGAAGAGGAGCACGATCACGATCGTGATCACCAGGAACGTCACGCGCTGCCACGAGAGCGGGCTCTCGCCGGCCACTTCGCCGGTCTGGCCGTTCACCAGGAACCGGTAGGTCTTGTTGCGGAAGCGGTAAGCCGAGACCCAGACCGGGAGCAGCACGTGCTTGAACTTGATCTCGCTGTAGCGCGTCGAGACGTTTTCCACGCGCTGCTCGTCGCCGCCGATGTCGCGGCGGACGAGCCCGTAGATTGTCGCGTCGATCTGCTCCTTGGCGATGGGGTAGCCCTCGCGCAGGCCCACCTGGTAGGCCTCGGCACGATAGCCGCTGATGTACTCGGGCTGGTAGGGCACGAGCCTCTTGAGATCCCACTTCGACATCGCCCCGCGCAGCTCGCGCGGCAGCGTGTTGGAGGCGAGCACCAGCACGTCGTCGTGGAAGTAGTCCACGTGCCCCGAGGCGGGCGTCCAGTTGGTGTGCTTCACCCGCACCGTCTCCGTGACGTTCTCGCCCGCGGAGTTCCTCACGGTGCGCGTCTCGTTGGTGTAGTAGTCCTCGCCGCGCTCGCCCGTGTAGTCCGACGAGGTGCGGCAGTCGTAGGTCCAGAAGGGAATGTACGTCCCGGTGACGCCGGCATCGCTCTCGGCGTACTTCTTGAGCTCTCCGGGCGCGAGCCACAGCCCCTTCACCCATTTGCGAAAGTCGTTCTGCGCCGCCTGCCGGTCGATGCCGAACGGGATCATCGCCTTGGGCTGGATGCGGCGGTGGGCGTAGCTCTTCGAGACGATGTTCGCTCCGCAGAAGGAGCACACGCCCGCGAAGAGGTTGGCGCCGAGGTTCTGCTCGGCGCCGCACTTGTCGCAGCGCACGTGCTCTTCCTCGAAGGTCTCCTGCTTGCCCTCGAGCGCGTGCAGGTAGGTCTCGAAATCCTGCTCCTCGACCCGCGCGTCGTTCTCGGCGATCTCGTTGGTGTGCCCGCAGAACTCGCACTTGAGCGTGTGCGTGCCGGGCGCGAATGTGAGCTTCGCGCCGCACCCCCCGCACGGGAAGGTCTTTACGAAGGTGTCGGGCATAAGCTCACGGAACGCATGCGCGCTTTGGTTGGGTTCCCGTCTCCACGGGAATGACTACTGCGGCAGCGGCGGCGGCGAGTTCGCGAAGAGGGGCGCCAGCTCGGGAACGTCGCCCGCCTTGGCCCATTGCGGCATGCCGTTCTTCCAGACCAGCGTGTTGCGGTTCACCTGCCCCGTCGCGGCCTGCTGCTGGAGCGTGGCCATGTCGAAGGGCCCGGTCTGCGCCTGGCCCTGCGCCACGTGGTAGAGCGCGGCGCCCGGGACGGGCGGAGGCCCGGCGGCGGCGGCCGACGCGGCGGCGGCGCCCGACATGCTGTTCATCATGTTGGCGCCCATGGCGATGCCCGCGCCCAGCCCCACGCCGGCGCCGGCCGCGCCTCCGGGATTGGAGGCGGCATCATGGATCGAGTTCGCGGTCTCGTACTGCGTGTACGCGCGCAGGTCGCCCACGGCGGCCATGGCGCCGCGCTTGTCGATCGCCTTCTCCACTTCCTCCGGCAGGCCGATGTCCTGCACCTGCACTTCCACGAGCTCCAGGCCCAGCGCGTCGAAATCGGGCTGCAGGCGATCGTGGAGCTTGGTGCCCATCTCGTACACCTTCGCCGACATCTCGATCACCGGGATGCCGAGCTCGGGCATGAGCTCCTTGATGCGAAGGCCGATCTTGCCGCGCAGGTTGTCCTGCACCTGCTCCACCGTGAAGCGTCCCTCGGTGCCGACGAGGTCCTTCACGATGATGCCGGGGTCCTTCGCGCGGATCGAGTAGATCCCGTAGGACGTCACGCGCACCATGCCGAAATCCTTGTCGCGCATCATCGCCGGGCCCGGAGTGCCCCACTTGAGGTCCGTGAACTTGCGCGTGGAGACGAAGTACACCTCGGCCTTGAACGGGCTGTTGAAGCCGTACTTCCAGCCGCGCAGGGTGGCGAGGATGGGCATGTTCTGCGTGTTGAGCTCGTAGGTGCCGGGCTTGTAGACGTCGGCGAGCTTCCCCTCGTTGATGAAGACCGCCATCTGGCCCTCGCGCACCACGAGCTTCGCGCCGTACTTGATCTCGTTCTGGTAGCGCTCGAAGCGGTAGGCGAGCGTGTCGTGCGAGTCGTCCAGCCACTCGACGATGTCGACCAGCTCGGCGATCAGCTTGTCCCAAAGGGCCATGGCGTCTCCTGTGTCACCCCGGAGAAGGGCCGGGGTCCAATTTCAATCGGGTAATCTTAGAGCCTTTTCCGACCGGCTGCCGATTCACATGGGGCTCAAGATCTCCCAGATCAATGTCTATCCCGTCAAGGGCCTGAAGGGCATCGCGCTCGAGGAGGCGCGCTGCACCGACCGCGGGATCGAGAACGACCGGCGCTGGATGGTCGTGGACGCCGAGGGGGTGTTCCTGTCGCAGCGCGAGCACCCGAAGATGGCGACCGTCTGGACGGACCTGGAAGGCGATTTCCTGTCGCTCTCCGCCCCGGACGCGGGCAGCGTCGAGGTGGCGCTGCAGCCGCCGCCGGCGCCTTCGATGAAGGTGCGCGTCTGGCGAAGCACCGTGGACGCCGTGCCCGCCTCGCGGGAGGCCGACTGGTGGCTCTCGCAGTACCTCGGGATGCCGTGCCGCCTCGTGCACATGCCCCGGGATTCCGAGCGCTACTCGAACGAGCAATACGCGGGCGAGGGCAAGCGCGTGGCGTTCGCGGACGGCTATGCATACCTGCTCATAGGCGAGGGGTCGCTGCAGGACCTGAACGGGCGCCTCGCCGCGAAAGGGCACCCGCCGCTCCCCATGAACCGCTTCCGCCCCAACCTCGTGGTCTCCGGCGCGGCCCCCTACGCCGAGGACGGCTGGGGCGATATCCGCATCGGCGAGGCGGCCTTCCGCGGCGTGAAACCGTGCGGGCGATGCCAGGTGACGACGACCGACCAGGCCACGGGCGAGGTGACCGGGCCGGAGCCCCTCGCCACCCTCGCCACCTTCCGCGAGAGCAGCGAGTTCGGCCTCATGTTCGGGATGAACCTGGTGTCCGTGAAGCCGGGCAACGTGAAAGTCGGCGACGAGGTTCATGCGTGACTTGCCTCGCGCGCCGGCGAACGCTCATGCGCCTGGCGCTCGGCGCGGGCGCGGCGTGGCTCCCGGGTTGCGGCGGCAGCGGGGGAGGCGACGCGGGCAGCTCGAGCGGCGGCGGTTCGCACCTACCTCACCTGCAACATGGGCCACGTGCCGATGTACACGCCGTTTTTCCATGACGCCCTCATGTTCATCCTCGGCGCCTGAGCGCACCCCGTGAGCACGCCCGCCGCGCAACGCTGGGGACCGGCCGCCACGCTCTTCTGGACGGCGTTCGTGCTCGCCCTCTTCTACGCGCTGCAGGTCGTGTTCTTCGGGATCATCCTGGGCGCCTCCTCCCCGCCGGGCCGCACACCCGGTGAATCCGAGATCGCGAGGCTCGCCGCCAACGGCGATTTCATCGCCGCGGCGATCTTCGTGGTCGATCCCCTGTGCCTGCTCGCGCTCCTGGGCATCGTGAAGGCGCGGCCCGGTGCGACGTTCGCCGATTCCCTCGCGGCCGAGCCGCCGCCCGCGGGCTGGATGCGCACGTGGATTCCGGCGCTCCTGGTCTTCGCGGTGGCCTCCGACATGCTCACGTGGGTGCTGGGCAAGCCGATCGTCCCGGAGTTCATGCAGGTGGCGTGGGCCACGGCGGAGAAGGTCTCGCTCACGATCGCGGTCGCCGCCGTGGCGCCGGTGACCGAGGAGCTCATCTTCCGCGGCTTCCTCATCTCGGGGCTGCGCCCCACGCGGCTGGGTGCGAGCGGGGCCGTGCTGGTGTCGGCGTTCGCGTGGGCCGCGATCCATGGGCAGTACGGCTTCTACGAAATGGCGACGATCTTCGCGCTGGGAGTGCTGCTGGGGACCGCGCGCATGAAGACGGGCTCGGTGCTCGTCCCGATCGCGCTGCACGCGCTCTCCAACGTGATCTCCACGGTGGAGACGATGATCCAGGCGGCAAGCTAGCCTACTGAAGGTATTCGGGCGGCGTGACGGTGTCGATGTAGAGCACGCCGTCGTAGGCACGCGCGGGAACGACCTTCGCCGGATACTTCCCCCAGTCCCTCGACAGGAGCGTCTCGCCGGCCCAGGACGCGAGGGGCTTCCTCGAAAGATCGATGAAGCTCATCTTCCACCCGGCGCCCGCGAGGATCGCCTCGAGCGACTGGGCGGGCGCGGGCGCGATATCGTAGGGCTTGCGGTCGTTCTCGGTCGCCACGCCGCGGCCCATGTAGAGGCCCACGGTGTACACCTCCGCGCCCCGCCGCTTCTCGACGAACGTGCCCATGGTCTTCGCATCCGCATCGGCGCGGGGCTCCTTCGCCACGTGGAAGTTGTGCGCCCAGACGATCACCTTTCGACCGGGGAATTTCCGGTCGAGGAGGAAGTCCAGGTTGTCCGCCATGCCTTCGTCGCGGATCGCGAAGCCGTCTTCAGGCGCCAGCGCGAGCTGCCGGACGTAGCGCACGCGCGAGCGTGCTTCCTGGATGGTCATGTCGAGCTGCGCCGCGTCGGCGCCGCGATGCACGAGCTCGTCCCGGCGCCTGGAAAGACGCTGCGCCAGATCCGCGTAGCTCTTCGCGATCCTCGCGGAGTCCGTTGCCGCCATCGGCGCCCGCAGGCCGCCCTCGTCCTCGAGGATCGCGGCCGCGAGAGGCGCATCGAGCATCGCGGCGAACCGCACGAGGCGTTCGCTCACCGCCCCCTTCGCCCTACCGCTGTTTTGCGTGTCGAAGCCCGCCAGGTCGAACCGGTGCCCCGCCTTTCGGCGGGCCTCGAGGTATTCGAAGAGCGGCTCGACCTCCGTCGTGTCCCAGACCGCGAAGATGCAGTCGCGCATGACTTCCCGGGGCGGCTCCGAGCCGATGCGCGAATCGGCGACATCGCAGCCCGAGAGCGAGCTCTCGAACGCGACCACGTCGAAGCCCAGCCGCTCGTGGAGGTACTTCACGAGGCGGACCTTCATCCAGTTGAACTCCGCCACGCCGTGGGCGCTCTCGCCCAGCTGCACGACGCGCTTGCCTTCCAGGAGCGGCGCGAGGAAAGCGAGGTCGGAGAAGTCGTCGCTGAAAAGGGAGCGGATGGGGTGCGAGCGCCTCACCGCCTCCTCGCGCCATTCGGCATTCACCTCGGGAAGCTGGCTTGCGGGAATGCGAAGCGCGGCATCGCCGGCAAGGGCCTGCGAGGGCACGGGCCGCGGCGCCGGCTCGACCTCGGGGTACGGCGGCACGTCCACGGACTCGTCCACCTCGAGCGAGAGGTCGTCGAACCAGGCAGTGCCGCTGCCCGTCATCAGCACGCCGAAAATCACCCGCGCCGCATTCGGGACGACGAGGATGGAAACCTCGAAGCGTCGCCAGTCGCCGGTGCCGCGCGAGCCGTTCTCGTGCATGTTCTCGAGCGCGAGGACCGATCCGCGCCTGCCGTCGACGCGCAGCCACAGGCCCGCGTATCCGTCGCTTACTTCCCGCGTGCGGACCCATCCCGAAAGCTTGAGGCGATGTCCGGCCGCCACGCCGGGCGCGAGACCCTGCCCGAGGCTCGCGAACTCGCGGCTCGCCGTGGCGATGTCGTCGAACCTCACCGAGCACCGGCCTTCGTGCGCGACGTCGCAGTCCTTCCGGACGTGGAAGCTTCCCGCGCCCACGGCCCAACGGCCGGGATGGCCCTGCTCGTCCCACGATTCGAAACCGAGGTTCACGCCGACGGGCGCCGCCGCGTGCGCACAGGCAAAGGACAGCGCGGCGATCGCCGGGGCGCCGATCGCGAGGATCGCACGGAGCATTGCGGCCCAGGTCTAGCGGCGCGCGGCGTGGCGCCCGAGCAGGAACGCGGCCAGCGCCGGCAGCAGGAAGAGCGCTCCCACCATGTTGAGGAAGAACATGAAGGCGAGCAGCACGCCCATGTCGGCCTGGAACTTGAGGGCCGAGAACGCCCACGTCGCCACGCCGATCGTCATCGTGACCGCCGTGAACACCATGGCCGTGCCGCGCTCGTTCAGCGCCTCGTAGAAGGCCGTGGCGAGGTCCTTGCCCTCCTCCAGGTGCTTCTCGATGCGGTCGTAGAGATAGATGCCGTAGTCCACGCCCACGCCCACGCCGAGCGCGATCACCGGCAGCGTCGAGACCTTGAGGCCGATGCCGAGCGTCGGCATCAGCGCCTCGCAAAGCACCGAGACGATCGCGAGCGGGACGAGGATGCAGAGCGTCGCCCTGAGGCTCCTGAAGGTCGCCATGCACATGAGGAGCAGCGCCCCGAAGATGGCGAGGTTCATCTCCCAGCGCGCCTTGTCCACGGCCTCGTTGGTGGCGGCCGCCACGCCCATGTTGCCGGTGGCGAGCTTGAACTGCAGCTGCGGCGAATCGTGCTCCGCGGCAAAGGCCTTCACCGCGGCCACCAGGCGAGCGATGGTCTCGCCCTGCTGGTCGGTGGTGTTCACGAGGACCTGCATCGCGCTGCAGTCGGGGTTGAGGAGCCCGGTGGAGGTGTCGATCGGGGAGACCGACTGGGCCATCACCTGCGGGTCGCGCGGCAGCTGGCGCCACTTGGGGTTGCCCTCGTTGAAGCCGGCGTTCACGATGCGCGCCATGCCGGGCAGCGAGATCACCGATTGCGTTCCCGGCACGTTCTGCATGTACCAGTCGAAGCGCTCGATGGTGCCCATGATGTCGTAGCGCGTGCAGGCGCCCTGCACGTCGTGGCTCTGCGCCACCACGCCCAGCGTGTTCACCCCGATCGCGAACTTCTTCACGATGGTCGCGTTGTCCAGGTTGTAGCGCGAGTCGGGCCTCAGCTCCGGGACGCCGATGCCGTAGTCGCCCACCTTGAGGTGGTGCGCCTGCCAGAGGCCCAGGGCGAGGATCGCCACCGCCAGCGCGACGATCACGCGCGCCCGCCCCGGATCCACGCAATGGGAGGCGGCGCGCCAGACTCGCTGCGCGCGGCTCTCCTGGTAGGCCTCCTGGTGCACGGCGCTGCGCGAAAGACGCAGGTACGAGAGCAGGATCGGCAGCAGCGCCTTGTTGGTGAGGATCATCCAGCCCACCCCGAGCGAGGCGGTGATGCCCAACTCGCGCACGATGTCGATCGGGATCAGCATGATCACCGCGAAGCCGAGCACGTTGGTGAGGAGCGCGAGCGTCCCGGGGATGAAGAGGCGCGCGAACGCCCGGCGCGACGCGGTGAGCCCATCGCTCCCCGAGGCCACCTCGCGTTCCCAGGTCTTCGTCATCTGCACCGCGTGCGAGACCCCGATGGAGAAGATGAGGAACGGCACGAGGATCGAGAGGGGATCGATGCCGAAGCCGAGCACCGGGAGCGTGCCGAGCAGCCACAGCACCGGCATCATGGCCACGACGAGCGCCACCAGCGTGAGCTTCACGTCCTTCACGAACCAGACCATGAGGGCGAGCGTGATGGCGAAGGCCACGCCGAAGAAGAGGATCACCCCGCGCGCGCCGTCGCGGATGTCGCCCACGGCCTTGGCGAAGCCGATGATGTGCACGGTCTGGTTTCCGGTGCCGTACTTGGCACGGAGCCGCTCGAGGCGCGTGGCGAAGTCGAAGTAGTCGAGCTTCTTCCCGGTCTGCGGGTCGATCTCCAGGAGGCCCGCCACCACCAGCGCGCCGGAGAAATCGCTGGCGACGGTGCGGCCCACCTCGCTCGATTTCTCGACGTTGGTGCGCACGGTCGCGAGGTCGGCGGGCGTGCCCTGGAATGTCGCGGGG
>Ga0134125_10010852_pt1 | contig 10227 bp, 4 predicted proteins | sample KB31751_FD_96464 | JGI IMG/M metagenome (GOLD analysis project Ga0134125, IMG submission 96464) | Terrestrial soil microbial communities with excess Nitrogen fertilizer from Kellogg Biological Station, Michigan, USA - KB3-175-1 | ecosystem: Environmental > Terrestrial > Soil > Unclassified ... | reverse complement strand
TATCACGACTGGAACGAACGGATCACCGCAGAGTGCTACGCACCAAACGCGGCATCGCGGATCCTGGACGGCCGCGGGCGAATTCGCCAGATCGTCAATAACTATTCGCAAATCAGCTTCAACTTTGGCCCGACTTTGCTCTCCTGGATGGAAGAGAAATCACCCGATACCTATTATGCAATTCTAGAGGCGGACCGCGAGAGCCAGAGGCGCTTCCAGGGGCATGGCTCGGCAATGGCCCAGGGTTACAACCATATAATTCTCCCAATGGCCAACGATCGCGATCGTTACACACAGATCGTCTGGGGAATCCGCGATTTTCAAAAACGCTTCGGCCGCTCTCCTGAAGGCATGTGGCTGCCGGAGACGGCAGTTGACACTCCTACTCTGGAAATTCTGGCGGAACTTGGAATCAAGTTCACCGTCCTTGCGCCAGGCCAGGCCGCCAGGGTCCGCAAAATCGGGGGACGAAGCTGGAAGGATGTAAGCGGAGGAAGAATCGACCCGACCCGTGCCTATCTGGCAAAACTTCCCTCAGGGAAAAAAATCAGCCTCTTCTTCTATGATGGTCCCATCTCACAGGCGGTCGCGTTTGAGCAGCTGTTGAACAGCGGCGAACAATTCGCCGCGCGGCTCAAGAGTGGATTCTCTGACAAGCGTACCTGGCCGCAGTTGATGCACATCGCTACTGATGGCGAAACCTACGGGCATCACCACAAGTACGGCGACATGGGACTGGCCTTTGCGCTTGATCACATCCAGTCTGAAGGGGATATTCGACTCACGAACTACGGAGAGTTTCTGGAGAAGTTCCCGCCGGAGCTGGAGGTCCAGATCGCCGAGAATACGGCCTGGAGTTGTTATCACGGTGTGGAACGCTGGCGCAGCAATTGCGGCTGCAACTCCGGACGCCCGGGCTGGAACCAGGCGTGGCGAGGACCACTGCGCACAGCTCTTGACTACCTCCGGGATCGCTCTTCGCAGCTATTCGAGACGCGGGCAGGAGAACTGCTCCGTGATCCCTGGGCAGCCCGTAACGACTACATTGACGTGGTCCTGGACCGGTCGCCAGAGAATCTCTGGATCTTTTTTGAGAAACATTCCCGGCGCGAGCTGCGCCATGAGGAGACGGTGACGGTCCTCAAGTTGCTGGAGATGCAACGTCACGCCATGCTCATGTTCACGAGCTGTGGCTGGTTCTTCGACGAGCTCAGCGGGATCGAGACCGTTCAGGTGATTCAGTACGCAGGACGGGTGATCCAGTTGGCCCACGAAGCAGCGGGTGAGGACTTGGAGCCGGAATTCCTCAACCTGATGGCCGAGGCAAAAAGCAATATCCAGGAATTTGGCGACGGCGCACGCATTTATAAGATGTGGGTGAAACCGGCGATCGTGGACCTGTGCAAGGTGGGAGCGCACTTTGCGATCAGCGGAATGTTTAACGGGACCTACGACGCACCGCAGTTCTGTTACGACTTCAAGACGCGCGACTATCGCCGGGAGGAATCTCACGGGGCACGGCTGGCGCTCGGCCGCGCACGCGTGAGTTCGCACATTACCCGGGAAAGCCGAGAGCTCACCTTCGCAGCCATTCACATGGGTGACCAGGTATTACACGCCGGCGTGGATGACTCAGCCAATGAAGAGGAATATCTTGAGTTCGCCTCAAAGATCCTGGCGACATTCGCCAGCAGTGACTTCGCCGGAGTTCTGAATGATATCGACCAGCAGTTTGGAGATGCGCTTTATTCACTGAAGTCACTGTTCAAAGACGAGCAGAAACGGATCATCGACATCATCCTGAAGCAGACACTTCAAGACGCAGAATCAAGCTACAAGACCGTCTACGATAAGCACGGCCCGTTACTCAGTTTCCTGAAGGAGATGGACCAGCCAATCCCAGAGGTACTCCGCATGACCGCGGAGTTCATTCTCAATTCCGATCTGAGGCGGACATTCGAAACCGATCCCGTTGATGTCATCCGCGTTTCCATGCTGCTGGAACTGGTGAAGCGTGAAGGCGTCAAGCTCGACGAAGGCGGCGTCTCATTTGCAGCCTCCAATGCGCTTACACGCCTGCTCGTCAAACTGCGCGAAAAGCCTGCCGACAACGAGCTACTCGAACGAGCCAACGTGCTGGCAACACTGACAGAGATGCTGCCGTTCCGCGTTAGCCTGTGGAACGCGCAAAATATCTACTACTCCATCCTGCAAAGGACGCTTGCGGACATTACCCACAAGCAAGATCCTGCGGCACGCTCCTGGGCGGAGCGTTTTCTGGCCCTGGGAGAAAAGCTCCAGGTCAGCGTACCGGAGCTGGCGCCCCAGGCTGAACTGCAAATGGCAAGCTGAACCAGAATGGAGGCAACATGCGAACCAGACACAAAATGATATTGGGCGGAATCGCCACTGGAAGCCTGCTGGCTGGAGCGGGCACGCTTATAGCCGCAGCACTCGCCGGACGGCGCGTAGCCAAGGCTGTGAATGACTGGCGTGGACACAACATCCGTGGGAAGAGTGTTTTGATCACCGGCAGCTCGCGCGGACTGGGGCTCGCCATGGCAGAAGAATTTGCTCACCACGGTTGCAACATCATCCTGTGCGCGCGGGATGAAGATGGGCTGGCGAGCGCTCGAGAGCAGGTCGAGCAGCATGGAGGGCAAGTATCCACATTTGTCTGCGATGTCACCAAAAAAGCAGATGTGGAGAACATGATCGAAGCGGCGCAGCAACGCTTCGGAACCATTGACATCCTGGTGAACAACGCAGGAATCATCGCGGTGGGGCCGATTCTTTCACAGACACCACACGATTTTGAAGAAGCGATGGATGTGATGTTCTGGGGCGTGGTGCACCCCACGCTTGCTGTTCTGCCTGAGATGGTGCGGCGCGGCGAAGGGCAGATCGTCAACATTACATCGATTGGAGGGAAGGTGAGCGTCCCACATCTGGTGCCGTACTGCTCGGCGAAGTTCGCAGCCACCGGATTTTCCGAGGGATTGCACGCAGAGCTGAAAAGATATGGCATCAACGTGCTAACGGTGGCTCCAGGCCTGATGCGGACGGGCTCTTATCGCAATGCTTTCTTCAAAGGGCAAAACGACAAGGAGTACGGCTGGTTCGCTCTGAGCGGCAACAATCCGCTGTTCTCAATTTCCGCAGCACGAGCGGCGCGGCAGGTCGTCAACGCGACGCGCCGGCGCCAGGCTGAGCTGATTATCAGCTGGCAGGCTGAGCTTCTGGCACGGACGCATGGAATCGCGCCGGGGCTGGTGACCGAGGCAATGGCTCTGGTCAACACGCTGCTCCCGAGCGAAGAAGGGGGTACCCGGGACAAGGTTGCGGGACATGCGAGTGAGACCGGCGTGACCCGGTCGCCGCTGACGTTCCTGGGACAAAGGGCCGCAAGGCGGTACAACCAAAAACCGAGGCCTGCTTAGATTTCAGCTTGCTTTCTTCCTGCGAGACGAGACGGGCTGCTGTACTTCAATTCGCAGGGACTCTGGGTGGGAGTGAAAAGGAGTTAAGAGCTCCGCGCCTGAACTGGTGACGGCCACCATCTCGCATTGGCGTATGCCATTGAGGCCGTCGCGGTAGATCGCCGGCTCGAGATTGAAGACCATCCCGGTTTCGAGCAGGTCATCTGATTTGGGATGAACTCGCGGCTGGGCATGGGCACTGATGGCGCGGAAACCTATGCCATGTCCGGCAGCATGCTTGAACCCTGCGCCGAAACCTGTGCATTCGATCACCGCTCGAGCCGCCCTGTCCACGTCACTGGCCTTTGCACCCGGTTTTATTACCGCCAGCGCCGCATCACGTGCTTCCAGAATGACCTGAAGCACATTGAGATTTTCAGCGATGGCGCTGCCCAGGAAATAAGTGCGGGTGATATCCGTCCAGTATCCATTAACCTGCGAGTTGCAGTGCACCAGCACGCAATCATTACGTGCTATCTTGCGGGACCGGGAATGCGCGTAAGCATAGGAAGCCTTGGCGGAGTTAGGGCCGGACATGCAGTAAACAAAAGCATGCTGGCGATCGACGGCTGCAGAGGTTGCGGCAGATGCAAACTGCAGGCTGAACTGGGAAGCAATCTCAATTTCTGACAAAGCCGGTTGTATGGCCTGCCGGCCAGATTCAAACGCTGACGCCGCGATGGAGCAGGCAAGCCTGATGTGTCCAAGTTCCAAAGCCGTCTTCACCGCGCAAAGGCGCGCAAGCATTTGACGACCATCATGCAACGAGACCCCATTCCATACGCCTTCTGCAATGGTGGCTAGAGCAGAGCCGTAAAGATTCATTGCCGAGTAGGAAGCTGGTTCAGACTCAGGACCTGACTCGATGGCCAATCGGCTCGGTGTGAAACCCATAGACTTGGCAAGCCGCCGAAGAGACTCGGTGGCCACGGCTTGCAGAGGCGTGAGCTTGTCCAGACTTGAAGGATGGAAGTACTCGGTGTGGTCCGCCCAGCCGGTACGCGAGAATTCCTGCTCGTCCTCCGGCGCAAGCAGACCGATTTGGCCTTCGCCCGTGCAAATCGCAATCGACGTTCCAACAACCGGATAGTAGCCGGTCAATAAGAGAACATGCCGGGGCAACGATACCAACAGCGCATCTGCACCTTCCGCTCGAAACGCGTCCCGGATGCGAGCGATCCGTTCGTTATCTCGATGCCCGGCAGCCACGGTCATGAGATCCGGGTCAACTGTTGCTGAGTGACGCGATTCGTTTGCTGCCCAGAGGATCCGTTGCGAAAAGCAAAATACAACGCTGTCCCCGCGACTGCGGCCCCTGCACCCACCAGAACTGCTGCCGGGACCTTGCGCGGCGATTCTTCCACCACTGGCTTTCCTTGCTTTTGGCGAATCGCCATCTGGAGCACTTCAGCAATGTGCATCGGCTGTCGCCCGGCCAGGCCGTCGATCTGTTCAAAGCAACTAAAGCCATCGGCAATGATAAGGGTGTTGCGGTCTGCCTTGCGGACCGCGGGCAGGAGAACACGTTCGCCGATCTGCTTCGATATGTCGAACTTTCCAGCTTCAAAGCCGAACGATCCTGCCATCCCGCAGCACCCGGAATCGAGTACCTGGAAATCAAGGCCGGTTCGTTTCAGCAGCTCCTGCTCGGAATCGAACTTCAGGATCGACTTGTGGTGGCAGTGTCCGTGGACAATGGCTTTGCGGTCCAGTTTCGGCGGGTGGTAGTCAGCCTTCTTGATCAGAAATTCGCTTAGCAGGAAGGTCTGTTTGGCCAGCCGGTGCGCATCTTTATCGTGAGCAAGCAGGTTTTGCATCTCGTCGCGGAACACGGAGACACAACTCGGTTCCAGCCCGATGACGGGAGTCCCGGCAACGATTTGTGGCCGGATTGTTTCCAGAACCTGCAGCAGCATCGACTTTGCCATGTCGAGCATGCCAAAGTCATACAGCGGACGTCCGCAGCAGAGGGAAGCTTCGGGCACGACGACCTGATAGCCAGCGTCCTCCAGCACTTCAACCGCAGCGCGCGCAATGGAAGGATGGAAGTTGTTGTTGAATGTGTCCGGCCACAACATGACCTGCGGCCTGCCCTGGTTAAGAACCCCGCGTTGATGGAACCATTCTTTGAAAGTCTGGGAAGCAAACTTCGGCATCTTGCGATGCTGCGAAATCCCGCCCATGAATTTGATCAGGTTTGAAGTGATCGGCGTGGCGCCCAGAAGATTGATGAGGCGGGGCGCAATCCGCGCCAAACGCGCCCACCAGTAGATGAGCCCCATGGAGTAGGCATGCCGGGGCCTTACCCGGCCTTCATAGTAATGAGACAAAAACTCCGCTTTATAAGTGGCCATGTCAACGTTCAGAGGACATTCGCCCTTACAGGCTTTGCAGGCGAGACATAGATCAAGCGCCTCACGAACGGTCTCACTGCGCCAGCCGCCTTTCATGGGATCGCCCTGAAGCATTTCGAATAGCAGGTGCGTGCGACCGCGCGTCGAATGCATCTCTTCGCGTGTGGCCATGTAACTGGGGCACATGGTGCCGCTTTCATCTTTACGGCATTTCCCTACCCCGACGCACCGTGTGGTGGTACGAGAAAAATCGCCGCCATCTTCCGGGAAATGAAATCGAGTAGCCACACGCGGAGGGTTGTAATCCGTTCCGAGCCGCAGGTCTTCGTCCAGGCGGTAGGGATCGATTTTCTTGCCTGGGTTCATCTTCCATTCCGGATCCCAGATGCGCTTGAACTCGCGCATTCCATCCATGAGTTCCGGACCAAACATCTTGACCAGCAGCTCGCCGCGGGACTGGCCATCACCATGTTCGCCTGAAAGAGAGCCGCCCAGCCTGACTACAATATCGGCCCCTTCTTCAACGAAGGAACGATAGTTGGCAATACCTTCCGCGGTGACCAGATCGAAATCAATGCGAGTGTGAACGCAGGCCTGGCCGAAGTGGCCGTAAAGAGCGCAGTTGTAACCATGCTTCTCGAATAGCTTGCGGAGTTCTCGCAGGTACTGTCCCAGCTTTTCCGGGGGCACCGCGGAATCCTCCCAACCTTCCCAGGTATCGGGCTCACCGGGAACACGGGCCGTTGCGCCAAGCCCGGATTCGCGCGCCTGCCAGACCATTTCTTCCTCTTTGGGGTCGTCAAACAACTTCATGGAAGGTGGATTGCCCTCCGTCTTTAGCCGGGTCATCAGCGCGTGCGCTTTTTCGTCCGCTTCTTCCTGCGTGTCTCCGCCAAACTGGCAAAGCAGCCAGCCTTTTCCGTCGGGCAAAATCTTCACGTCCTCCGGATGAAGCTTTTTCTTTTGCATGTTCTGGATCAAGACGTCGTCCATCCCTTCGAGGCCAATTGGATGGGATTCGCGGATCTGCGGGATGTGGTCTCCCGCCTCATAGACGCTTGGATAGCCAAGCACGAGCAGGTTACGATGCTTTGGCCAGGGGACGAGCCTCAATTTCGCTGCGAGGACAATGACGCAAGTACATTCAGAACCGACGAGAGAACGAGCAACATGGAAGTTGTTTTCCGGCAGGAGCTCATCGAGGCTGTAGCCGGACACGCGGCGCGGGATCTTGGGATATTTCGCGCGAATCAGGTCCGCATACTTGTCGCGCAATGCGCGAATACGAGAATAAATTTCGCCGCGACGCCCGCCTTTGGCAATGATCTGGTCCAGTTCCAGATCAGAGGTGGGGCCGACTCTCATGCGCAGGCCATCATAAGTGAGGATGTCGAGTTCGAGGACGTTGTCCACCGTACGTCCGGCCATCATGGAATGAACGCCGCAGGAGTTGTTGCCGATCATTCCGCCGAGATTGCAATAGGCGTGAGTGGAAGGATCCGGGCCAAAGGTGAGGTTGTACTGGTTGGCCTGGGAACGCAGGTGATCCAGCGCAACGCCCGGCTGCACCCACGCGTACTTTTCCTCTGGATTGACTTCCAGAATGTTGTTCAGATATTTGGAAAAATCGATCACAACTGCAACGTTGCAGCACTGGCCAGCCAGGCTGGTACCGCCGCCGCGGGCCAGAATGGGGGCACCATGCTTCCGCGCAAACGCCACAGTCTGCATGACATCTTCAATACTTTTTGGAATCACCACTCCAATGGGCACCTGGCGATAGTTGGAACCGTCTGTCGCGTAGAGAGCGCGCGTGCCATCGTCAAAACGAACTTCGCCGCTGACAACATGCCGGAGATCGGCGGCCAGAGCGTCGGCTCGATCGCGGGGGAACTTCTGGTCGGGGGTCTTACGAAAGCGGGGATTGAATTCCAGAGTCTTTGCCACTAACTCACCTCATAACGTTTCAGGGCATTCTGGTCGAACTCGATTCCATGGCCGGGGACGTCGGGCGGGATGGCGTGTCCATCCTGAATCCGGATCTTGCGCGCTAACACAGGCTCCATCTGCGGGATGTACTCAATGAACATGCTGTTGGGAACGGCGGCGGCCACGGTTAAGCTGAGTTCAGGTGAGACATGAGGCGCCACCCTGAGATTGGCTGCCTCAGCCATGCCACACACCTTCATTGCAGGAGTGATACCACCCACGCGAGCGACATCCGGTTGAAGAATGTCGAGCGCACCCAGGCGAATGTTTTCGTAAAAATAAGCAGGATCGTACAGGCTTTCACCGCCAGCACGCGGGATGATCGTCTTTTGACCGAGATGCTGATATCCCTGAAGGTCGGTCGCAAGAAGAGGTTCTTCAATCCAGACCAGATCGAATTTTTCCAGCGGCTGAAGCCGCCGAACTGCCTGGTCAATGGTCCAGGACTGATTGGCGTCAATCATTAGCTTGATGCCATTACCAACCGCTTTACGAACCTTGCCGACCCGTTCTACGTCTTCTTCGGGATCCGGTTTGCCCACTTTCAGCTTCAAGGCACGAAATCCGTCACGACGGACGGCTTTGCGCGAGAGTTCCACCATTTCGTCGAGGCTACGGCTGAGCCATCCAACATTCGTGTTGTAGATGGGCACTTTGTCTTTCGCGCCACCGAGAAGCGTGTGAAGCGGAACTCCGAATCGGCGGGCGTTCAGGTCCCAGAGAGCGATGTCGATTGCCGCCAACGCATTCGAGAGAACTACCCCCGGTCCGAGCGCGTGCAGGCTCTTGCTCAGATGGTCATGAAGCCATGCGATCCGGCGCGAATCCTTGCCTTCGAGTTGGTGAAGCAGCTCGCGGCGAAGGAGTTCGAGGATGGTTGTTCCACCCTGTCCGATGGTGTAGCCGAACCCAGTACCTGAGTTGCCGGCTGCGTCCTGAATCGTGACCATTGGAAGTTCCAGGGCAGAAAACTTCTGGATGGCGTCGCCCTTGGGAGGATCGACCGGAATCCGCAGCAGAAAAGAGTGGACGTCAACGATCGCCCAGGGTTGCGTTCGAGCGAGGATGGGGTGAACCTTAGCGCGATTACGAAGTGGAGCAGGCATGAATATCGCAATACGATCTATCTAACATTTTGGACTCAAGCCGCCGCAAGTGGGATGTCAGCGCCACCGCAAAAACTCGTATGAGGCCTTGATTTGTGAGATGGCGGGATGGAGGACTTGAGATGCCGTAGGAAGCAGGCCTCATATAATGGGCTTTCATGCAAACGCAAACTTTGCGGCATCGTGCGGCCAAACGCGATAGAGCTTTACTGGCGCACCCACGCTCGCTGTTTCTGGCGATTGTGATCATGGTCTGGGCTGGGGTTTATCTCACCACCATCTTTCGTCCGCCGCTCATGGACGACGCGGACACAGTGCACGCGGAGGCGGCGCGGGAGATGGCGGCGAGCGGCGACTGGGTCACGCTCCATATAAATGATGGCTTCCGGTACCTGGAGAAAGCCCCGCTCATGTACTGGTGTGTTGCCGCCAGCTTCAAAGTCTTCGGAGTGCATGACTGGTCGGCCCGGCTACCGATTGTCCTGGGCGTACTCGCGTTGCTGTTGGTCGTGTACCGACTGGGACGGCGCGTGTACGGAGAAGAAGGCGGGCTCTACGCAGCACTGGTCATGGCCACGGGATTTGGCCCATTCTTCTTCACCCGGATATTGATCCCGGACATGGCGGTAGCCCTGTGGCTGGCGCTGGGCTTCAACTTCTTTCTGACTACGCTGGAGCAGAGCGAGCGAGGAGAACAGCCGTCGCGATGGTCATGCTGGGGACTGGCAACGACTATGGCGTTGAACGTCCTGACCAAGGGCTTGATCGGACTTGTGTTTCCGGTTGGCGCCATCTTCCTCTATCTGCTGCTGACTGGAAACCTGAGGCATCTCTTGCGAATGCGGCTGCTCACAAGCTTTCTGGTGTTTCTGGTGATTGCCGCTCCGTGGCATTTGCTGGCCGGTCTCCGCAACCCGGCACAGGGAGAGGCGCGGGGATTCTTCTGGTTTTACTTTATCAACGAACACTTTCTTCGCTTCCTGAAGAAGCGTTATCCGGCCGATTACGACACCGTTCCTTTACTGCTGTTCTGGGGATTGATGCTGGTATGGCTGATGCCCTGGACTGCCTTCGTAGTCCAGGCGCTGCGCCAGATTCCGGTGCGGCTCAAGCATTTGCGCGAGGGTTTGACGACGCAGCAAAAAGGTACGCTGCTGTTTGCGCTATGGATGCTGGTGGTACTCATGTTCTTCAGCTTCTCTAGCCGGCAGGAATATTACGTGATCCCCGGCGTCCCCGGCCTGGCGTTACTGATTGGCGGATGGCTGGCCAGAGAAACGAAGTCGTCGCCCGATAGCG
>Ga0134125_10010850_pt1 | contig 10227 bp, 5 predicted proteins | sample KB31751_FD_96464 | JGI IMG/M metagenome (GOLD analysis project Ga0134125, IMG submission 96464) | Terrestrial soil microbial communities with excess Nitrogen fertilizer from Kellogg Biological Station, Michigan, USA - KB3-175-1 | ecosystem: Environmental > Terrestrial > Soil > Unclassified ... | reverse complement strand
GCGGGCATCAGCGCGCCGGCGCCGTTGGAAATCGTCAGGAACTGCAGGCCGACGTTGTCCGGCTCCGATCCTCCCGCCTCGCTGGAGGCGAAGACCGGGTATTTCCTCAGAACACCATCGCGCTTGGCCGCGGCATAGAACGCCGATTGCCACTGGGCAACCGGCATGAATGTCTTGCCGGACTTCTGCCCGTGCCAGGTGACGGCCCAGTTGTTCGGTTCATTGGGGCCTTCCAGCGCGAGCAGCGCGCCAACCTCGGCCAAGTGCCGGGACATCGCCAGAATGCGTGGAATGGATGAATCGGAGGGGCCGCTCTGAGTCAGAACCACCTTCACGCCGGCCTGCTTGTGAACGAGGATCCAATCGCGAACGTGCCGCGGGCTGGCGTCGTCGCGGATGTTGCGGATGCCGGCGTACGTCAATGCGTCGGCCGCTCTTTCCGGATCGTCGGCGCCCTGGCCGATGTGGGTGCAGACGCCGAGAGAATCGAGGAAATCCCGCGCGCTGATCGCGGCCACGTCGCCCGCCTTTGCGGAAGCGCCATACGCGATCAGGGCGATCACCGCCGCGGCCGTCATGAGCTTTTTCGTGTTGAAGTTCATCGCTCCCTTGATTACACCGCCGCGCTTATTCTGATGCGAGGCCAATTGTGAACCGGGCCGATGGTTCGAAGGACACCCCATGGAAATGCATTCGAACACGATTTTCATCACCGGCGGCACGTCGGGCATCGGCCGCGGGCTGGCGGAGGCGCTCGCAAAACGTGGTAACCGCGTGATCGGCTCCAGCCGACGGACCGACGCGCTCAAATCCGTTGCCGCGGCCAATCCCGGGATCGAGCAGGTCCGGATGGACGTGACCGACCCGGCCAGCATTCGCACCGCCATGGCGGATGTGATCGCACGTTTCCCGGAGCTGAATGTCGTCATCAACAATGCCGGCGTGCAGCGCCGGCACGACTTCGCGGCGGATCAGCCGCTCGACGAGCAGGCCATGCTCGACGAGGTGAACACCAATCTGCTCGGCCTGATCCGCTGCGCCGCCGCGTTCCTGCCGCACCTGAAAACCCGGCCGCGGGCCACGCTGATCAACGTCTCCTCAGGGCTGGCGTTCGTCCCGCTGGTGCGGTTCCCGATCTACTGCGCGACCAAGGCCGCCGTCCATTCGTTCACCGTCTCGATTCGGCATCAGCTCAGGGGCACGGCCATCGAGGTGATCGAGCTGATTCCGCCGTACGTCGCGACGAATCTTGGCCAGGGCCATCCGCCGTCGGGCGGCCCGGTGCCGATGCCGCTGGACGCGTTCATCGCCGACGCGATGAAAGCTCTCGCGACCGGCGGCCAGGAGCTGGCCATCTCGCAGGCCGCGAATCTTCATGCGGCCGTGACCACAGAGGCGGCGAAGGCGTTGTTTGCCAGAATAAATGGTTGAAAGGCTTCCGGTCGCTTCGTTTGCGATGACCTTCTATTGCGTCGCCGCCGGCCGACCGTGGCGCTGCGGCGTTAAGAGCTGTTTCGCGGCCGAAATCCCCGCAATATGTTCAGCCTGGCCCTGGCCTCGCGTTGATTGACACATCGAACGATGGTGCCGAACAAGACCCGCGGCGTCCTGGGGGCCGGAGGTTCTTCGCTCTGCGGGTTTGCGTGCATGTCCATACATCGACTGCCGCGCGGCCTCATCCGGCGGACGCTTCAGGCATCATTCCTCCGAAGCTGCCCAGCGGGTTTCGGCGTAGGGGGAGGATGTTCAGCAGCCGGTGCCACCCAGCGGTAGAACCGCGGCTGCAGGTGCTACTGTGCCAGCCCCGCCACGAATTCCCCCAGGCTGCTGAGGGGAACGGGCCAGAGGATTGGGGTCAGCCCGGCGGGAAGGGGGCCGTCAATCCGGCCTGTCAGCCAAAGCAAGGGAAGCGAAACGTTTGTTGATTGCGAGGCCTTGCCGATCTCGAAACCGCCCAGGCCGGGGGCGGTGGTGCTGCGCGAGACGACCACCAGCCCGCGATGCCCGGCGGCTTCCTCGCTTGTGGGCAGCCGGTCGGAGATGGTCGCGTCCGACAGCGACTCCAGTGCCGCGGCGATCGGATCGAACGAGGAGAGCGAAGGGTCGCGGGCAAGCCACACCCTCACCTTTCGGTGCGGGTATGGCGGCGTCATGAGTGTGGCCTCGTCTTTGGCGCTCATTCGCGCCAGCATCGCCGTCAGGGCGAAGATTTCGCTGCGGAGCGAAACGGCGTCGGGGCGGGACGGATGTTCCTCGGCGGTGGCGCCGCGGCACTCGGGTCGCGACAGCGGCATCACCGGCGCCTGAACGGAAGCGGCCAACAGGACGCCGTTGGCGTAGAGATCGGCCAGCCGCAGGATCCGGGCGGTCGGATCGTTGGCGGGCCGGGCGGCCACTCCCGCGTTGTGGAATGCCTCGATGGGATTGCGGATGGTCTCCGGCAGACCGAGGCATCGCAGGATCGTCAGCACCATCTCGCCGTGCGTCAGCCCGAGCATCTTGCGCTCCAGTTCGTCGCGCCGCTTGCCCGTGGCCTGCTGGGATTCCAGGACCTGGCGGTATTCCGCGCCGAAGTGCGTCTGAAAGAGGATCTCGCCCAGGTCGTGACACAGGCCGGTCAGGTACGCAAGGCCGCTGTTGTTGTCCCCGGACAGTCGCTGACACAGCGTCGCGACGGCGAAGGAGTGCTGCCAGCAGCGGATCGGATTGAACCCGTCCGGCGAGCAGGCCGGCATGGCATCAAATACACCCAGGCTGGCGGCGATGTCGCGCACCGCCGCACAACCGATGTTCCGAACCGCATCGGGAATGGTGGAAACCATCCCGCGGGTCGAGGTGTAGCTGACGCTGTTGGCCGCCTGCAGAATGCGGGCCGAAAGCAGCGGATCGCGCGCCACCAGCGAGGCGATGTCGGACAGGTCGGTGCGCGGGGAGGCCGCCATTGAGATTACCTGGGCGACGACGCCGGAAAGCGTTCGGGCCTGCATCGCCTGCTCCGCGCGCTTGATGCATTCGTCGCGGGTCAGGAGTTGTTCGACCGGGCCGGCGGGACGCGGCGGGTTGGCTGGAGTCGGTGAGCGCGCGGTCACGGGTTCGGCTCGCACCGACGTTTGAGACGCCGGTTTTGGCGCGATCGCGGGCGCGGGCTGGGCCTGAACCTCGGCGGTCCGCAGTCGTGCCTCGAGCGTCTGGATCACGCGAAGCTCGTCCGCATTAAGGACGCCTTTGAACTGCTCGCGAAAGGCCTCGATGAGTTGTGGCACCGGAAGTGAAGGCGGCGGGGGCTCCGGCGTCTCTGTTGCGGGCGTACCGCTGACCTGGCCGTTGGGCTTCAGGAGGCTGACAAACATCGCGCCGATGTCAAATCCGCCTCCCGCCGCCGGGCGGCTGTTGGTGGCGACGCACAGCACCCCCTTGGCCACGCCCGCCAGAGTGGGCGGCAAAACCAGAATGAAACGCTCGCCTTTGGGAAGATCGGAGGCGTGATGAATCCCGATTCCCCCGGCCGACAGGTCGCGGATGGTGACCGCAACTACCGACCGCTTGGATGCATCCGTGCATCCGGTGATGATGGTGGCCCTCCCGGAACAGGCGGTGCGAGGTTCGCGTCGTCGCTCCGCGCCGGGAGGCAGTTCCGGTTCGCTTTGGAACGAGACTGCAACCTTCTGGAGAATTGCATCCGTGAGTTGCATCCGTCACCCCTTTCCATGGCGGCCGACTTGATGCGCCGCCGTCGTTCATCGTTCCTATCCGCTACGCCCATCGGCGTATCATGGGGTGCCCCTTTAGCACGTTCCTATCGTTTCCGAAACATTCGCTTGCGACTGTAAACTGTCACACACAGTGGGGCGATCCGAAAAACCTCGTGCGCCAGACCGATAAGAATGGAACCCCGATAATCGCCAGGAAATCTCTAAATCAGACGGTGGGTCCGGAGTCGACGGTGCGGGCCTCGGTAGCCGGGCAATTGGCAATCCGGCCTCGCCGCCTCAGAATACCGGCTTCAGATGGAGGCTGAGAGTGATGACATTGCGCGGACCCAATTTCGGTCAGAGGATCACTACCGCGGCCCTGCTGGTTTGCGCGTGCGTCGCAGCAACGGCCGATCCGGCGATGAAATCTGAATCGTTCGATCGCGATCCCGGATGGGACGCGCGCAACAACCGCATCGTGCCGGCGGATCGTCCGCTCATCGCACAGGACTTTGGATATCGCTCGACCCAGACGGCGGGCACGAAGCCGGGCGAAATCGGAGGCCGGATCACGCGGGCCTCCGAGCCTGCCTGGTACGCCGACAAGATTGGCGTCAAGACGTTGGACCAAAAGCTCAGCGCCTCGGGGACATTCGCGCTGACGCAGACGGCCGGCGGCTCGGGCATCTTCTTTGGCTTTTTCAACGCCGCCCAATCCGGAGCGAGCGGGCGGCCGATCGGTTCGCTCGGGATGGACATGGACTGCGAGCGCGGGGGCGCCAGGCTGGCGTTGCGGCTGATCACCGCCCGCGAAAAATCGTGCGGAACGTTTGTGACCCCATTCATCCCCGGCCATTTCCGTCCCACGCCCATCCGCAACGACGGCACGCGCTACCGCTGGACGCTCGACTATGACCCGCAGGCGAACCATGCCAACGGCCGCATCACATTCACTCTTCACAGTGACGCGAATTCGCCCGATGAGCTGCTGAAGAGGGATCTTCCCCAGAATTACCGGCAGGAAGCCCTGAGCCATTTTCCGCACGAGACCAGTTTCGTCGTCGATCTGCCCGCGGGCTTCAAACAGCAGGGCACGAGCTTCGATCATTTTGGCCTGATGAACGGCCTGAAGCCCGGCAAGTCCGCCACAGTCTATTTCGCAGACCTGAAGTACTGCGGACGCGCGCCGGATCTGTCGCACGACCCGCACTGGGACTCGCTGCGCAATCAGTCCAGTTACAGGGCCACCGACGTGAGCGGCGCGCAGAATTTCGGCTTCAGCAACACGAGCCACGCCGGCGGCAGGCCCGGAGAGATCGGCGGCACGTTCTGGCGCAGCGGGAGCAACTGGGGTTTCTACGCCGACAAAGTCGGTCCGCTGACGTTTCGCGATCGGCTGGAAGCGCACGGCAAGGTTGTGCTTGTGGCCGCCGGACCCGATGCCGACATGTGCATCGGCTGGTTCCGGGATGACGGTCACGATAAGGCCCCGGACAAGGCCGGCGATTTCATTGGCATCCACGTCGGCGGCCCGACGCGAATGGGCCACCCGTTTCTGCCGGCCTTTTGCGCCGGCTCCAATGCGCACGGAATTCTCAAGTCAGGTCCGGCCCTGCTGCCCGGAAAGCCATACGAGTGGACATTGCTGTACGACCCCAATGCCAATCACGGCGACGGATCGATCTCGCTCACCCTCGGCGCTGAATCGGCCACGCTCAATTTGAAGAGGGGGCGCAAGGACCAGCCCAATGATGCGCGGTTGGATCATTTTGGCATGTTTTCGACGGGTCCCGGGGGCCAGATGGTCAAGATCTACCTGGACGATCTGAGCTACACCGCCGCTTCGAACCGACATGAGAGCCGCCCGTCGAGCGGCGGCCGCCGGGCCAACTGAACGTTTGGAAAACGCTTACAATGGGTCAGATGGCGGTTCGTTCGGTTCTGATTCTGGCGGCGATGCAGATGGAGGCCAATGCGGTGGCCGATGCGCTGCAGCTTCCGCGGCCCGGGCCCGCCAAGCCGTCGCGCGGATCCGTCGGAGGCGTCGAAGTCTCGATCGAACGTATCGGCATTGCCGCCAAGCGGTTGCCAGACGGGCAATTGGATCGCAGGCCCGATGTAGTTCTGCTGGCCGGGTTGAGCGGCGCCCTGGATCCCTCGCTGGAGGTCGGGCAGATCGTAGTCGAAGATTCCATCGACAGCATGGGGATTCAACTTTCGCATCGTCAAGGTCCTCTGGAATCCGGCGATCAGATTATTTCCACACCTCGGCAGAAGTCGGAGCTTTTCCGGACAACCGGCGCGCTGGCGTTCGATATGGAGAGCGGCATCGTTCGTGCCTGGGCGCAGAGACATCAGTTGAAATACCTCGCCGTCCGGTCGATCAGCGATCGTGCCGACCAGACGGTGGTTCCGGAGGTGGTCGGCTGGGTGGACCAGTGGGGCCGGCCGCGGATTGGGTCGGTTCTGGTTTCGCTGCTTCGCAAGCCGGGGCTGATCAATCACCTGCGACGACTCGCGGTCGATTCGAAGGCGGCTGCCAGGAGCCTGGGTGCGGCGGTTCGGGAGATCATCCTGCATCTGGGCCGGCAGTGACCTGAATTATGTGGCGGATTTGTCATTCCGGCCGATAAGTCGCTTTGCTATAGATCAGATGGCCTGCTTTGCCGGAGGGCAAGATTCCATATTTAGCGAACTCTGCCACTCGACGGTTTGGCAAATCTGGTGCTATATTTGGCCCCGTGGGTAAGGTCACTCCAACTTAACAGGAGAAGGAATCGTGAAGAAGGCTTCGCGTATCGTGAGGAAATCGTCCGCCCGGCTGATCGACAAGGCCGTGGCGCTGGTTGAGCCGTTGGAGTCGCGCGCTTATCTGACGGGTGTGGTGTTCGGCTCACCGTCGAACATCGCCGCCTCGGGCGCGGCGATCGCGCCGGTGTTCGTGAATATCGACACGATCAGCGGCAAGCAGGACCTGATCTCCTCGAACCAGCAGAGCGGCGGGGTTGCCAACAGCATCAGCGTGCTGCCCGGCAACGGCAACGGCACGTTCGCCGCGGCACAAACCATTCCACTAGCCTTTGCGCCCCTGACCATCAGCGAGGCCGACTTCAATGGCGACGGCGCGCTCGACATCGTCGCCGGCAGTCCGAATCAGGGCGTGATCGGCATCACGCTGAACAACGGCAGCGGGACGTTCGGCGCCGCGGCCGACTACGCGGCCACCGGGCTGGCCAACAGCCGCTCGATTACCGTCGGGGATTTTAACGGCGACAGCAAGCCGGATGTCGCGGTCCTCAGCTACGACGCCACCGTCAACCCCGGCACGCCCAACTTCGCGGTCTTCCTCAACAACGGCAACGGCACTTTCACGCTGGGCCAGACACTCACCATCAACCAGTCGCGCATGGCGGCGATCACGTCGTTCGTCCCCAGCGGCAATGCCCATCCCGATCTGGCGATCGCCAATCAAAACGGGAATTCCGTCACCATCCTGACCAACAATGGCGACGGGACATTCTCGGTCGGCTCGAGTATCGCGGTCGGGACGGCGCCGGTATCGATCTCGACCGCCGACTTCAATTCCGACAGCAAGGCCGACCTGGTTGTCGCCGACAGCCAGAGCGGCGATGTCGCCACGCTGCTGGGCAATGGGGACGGTACGTTCCAGGCCGCCCAGGCCAGCGCCGTGACGGGCGTTCCCGCGGGCGGCGGGCCGCTCAAGGTCCGCGTCGCCAACATCAACAACGACGGCAAGCCCGATCTGCTCCTGCTCCTGGGCGCCGGCTCCTCGGGCGACGCCGAGGTCATGCTCGGTAATGGCGATGGCACCTTCCACGTCGGCACCGTCGTCTCCACCGGCGGCGCGACGAGAACCTCCATCGCCGCGGGGGATCTGAACGGCGATACGCTTACCGATCTGGTCGTGGCAGACCCGACGCAGGTCACCACGCTGCTGAACATCACCAACCAGGACACGTCCGCCCCGACGGCGGCGGTGGACATCACCCAGCCCCAGCAAACCGCCGGGGCGGCGGTCATCACCTTTACCGTCACCTACAGCGACGCGCTCCAGGTCGATGCCTCCACCATCCAGACCGGCAACCTCACCGTCACCGATCCGCACGGCGGCGTGCAGACCGCCACGCTCGTGCCGGGGCAGAACCTCGGCAACGCGCAATTCATCACCGCCAGGTACCAGATCAGTGCCCCGTCGGGCCACCTCGATCAGACCGACAACGGCGCCTACAGCGTGACTGCAACATCGAACAGCGCGCTGGCTGTGAAAAACGCGAATAACGTTCCGGTCGGCGGCGGCTCGATCGGGTCGTTCATCGTCACCGCCCCGACCGCCACCACCGGGCCCGATTTGTCGTCCGGTCCCGTGGTCGCCAAGCTCCCGACGTCGATCGTCGGCGGAAAGAAGGGCAGCGGCGCCCGCGTCGTAATCACCAATTCCGGCACGACCGCCGTCGCAGGAACCATCGTCGTGCGGCTGTATGCGAGCCCAAGCAACACCGCCATCACCGGCAACGCGCCGGTCCTGGCCACCGTCACGAAGAAGATCAACCTCAAGAAGCACGGGCAGAAGATCACGGTCAACTTCCCGCGGTTTACCTGGCCCAGCGGCACGACCGCGACCTATTACCTGGCCGCCGACGTCAATGCCACCAACTCGGTCAGCGAGTTCACCTACGCCAACAACGTGGGCTTCTCGTCGGCCGGCGTGAAGGTCGCTCCGCCGTTCGTCGACCTGCAAAACAACTGGCCGGGCACGTTCAAGACGCCCGTCGGCAGCAAGAACTTCGCCCTGCGCATCCCGGTGAAGAATCTGGGCAACGTCACCGCCAAGGGAGCGGCGACGATCACCGTCTCGGCCGTTTCAACCAGCGACGGAACGACCCAGACGCTTTCGACCCGCACGGTCCACGTCGGCACCCCGGCCGGCAAGAACAGCACGCTCCATACGAACTTTAAGTTCCCCGCCCTGGCCGGCGGGAGCTATCACCTCATGGTCAACGTGACCCTGCCGGGTGACACCAGTGCCAGCAACGACACCGTCACCAGCCCGGGGACGTTCACGGTGTAACGCGAGAGACAGATCCGATTTGAACAAGGGGCGCCCGCGGGGCGCCCCTTGTCGTTTATCAGGATTGATCTTCCGTGCAGCCGGCACGCATGCGTGACGGCTAAACCAGAAACTCAGTCATCATGCGCATCAGTGCGGGGCCATCGTTGACGGTGGCACGCCATTTGGCCCCGGCCCCTTGAATTGATCCCAATACGCCTGCTTGAACGGGTTGACCTTCGGAGCGGTCTTGTACGCCTGCTCGTTTACCAGCAGAGGGACCGACTCGCGCCACCAGTCGTCGTAAGCCGTCCGCAGCTTGGCAAGCACGTCCGCATGCTCCTTTGAAATGTCCTTCTGCTCGCCCGGATCTTGTTTCAGATCGTACAGCTCCCAATTCCCTTTCTCGCTGATGGCCAGATACGTTCGCCACCGCACGCTGCACCCGGCGCACTTGTACTGGTTCGGGTCGGCCCCCAAGGGCCACCTTCCGATGTGCGTAAACAGCATCCGATCGTCGTGCCACGGCGCCTCGGGATTCTCCAGCAGCGGCACCAGGCTGAACCCCTCCAACTTCGACCGCACATCTGCCGGAATGTTCGCCCCGGCCAATTCCGCGAACGTCGGGAAGAGATCGATATGGGCCGTGAGCTTGTCGCACGTGGCCGGCTTGAGTGTCCCCGGCCATCGCCACAGCGACAGCGCCCGCGTCCCTCCATTGTGCGGCGTGTTCTTCCACCCGCGCATGTGGGCGTTCCAGACCTTGCACGCCAGGTCCATCCCGCCATTGTCGTTCATGAAGATCACCAGCGTGTTCTGGTCAATTCCCCACCGCTGGAGCTGATCGAACAGCCTGCCGAGATTCTCGTCGATGTTCGCGATCATTCCGAAAAACGTCGCGACCAGCGGATGAACCCGACCAACGTATGGCTTCACATACTCCGGCGGGCAGGCCAGCGGCGGGTGCGGCGCGTTCGTCGCCAGGTACAAAAAGAACGGCTCCCTTCCCTTCACCTGCTCAATCCACTTTGTCGCATGATCGAAGAACACGTCGGTGCAGAATCCGTGCGTTTTGACGAATACGCCGTTGTGGCGGATGACCGGGTCGAAGTAGGTGTTTCCCGGCGCATCGCCGCAGGAGCCGACGTACCCCTGCCCGATGCCGCCGCCGCCGTGGATGAACACCGCATCAAACCCGCGCCGCCCCGGCTGATACGCGTCCTCGTCCCCCAGGTGCCACTTGCCGACGATTCCCGTCCGGTACCCGGCCGACTTGAGCACCTGCGCGATCGTCGTCGCTTTGAGGCTCATTCTCTCGCGCTCATTGATCGTGTGATCCACGCCGCTATGAAACTCATGCCGCCCGGTCATGATCGCGCATCGCGTCGGCGAGCAGGTCGGGCTGACATGAAAATCCGAGAACCTCACGCTCTGCCCGTACATCCGATCGATGTTCGGCGTCTTGAG
>Ga0134125_10010849_pt1 | contig 10228 bp, 10 predicted proteins | sample KB31751_FD_96464 | JGI IMG/M metagenome (GOLD analysis project Ga0134125, IMG submission 96464) | Terrestrial soil microbial communities with excess Nitrogen fertilizer from Kellogg Biological Station, Michigan, USA - KB3-175-1 | ecosystem: Environmental > Terrestrial > Soil > Unclassified ... | reverse complement strand
GCGTGTCGCCGTCGCTGACGAGGTAGTAGCCGTTGTTGCCCTTGGTCGCTTCGATGCCGAAGAAGGCCTCGCCGGGCGGAATCACCGGACCCCAGCTGACGCTGAGGAAGTGGGTGATGAGCGTTTCGATATCGTGCATCGTCCGCTCTTTGAGCGGCGGCGTCGCCAGCTTGTGCAGCGACTTGTAGGGCCCGCCCGGCATGTGGTCGACGCACTGGCGGATGATGCGCAGGCTCTGCCGCATCTCCTCGACGCGCACGAGCGCGCGGGCGTAGCAGTCGCCCTCTTGCGCCGTCGGGATGTCGAACTCGAACTGGTCGTAGCCGGAGTAGGGACGCTGCTTGCGAAAGTCCCATTCGAATCCGCACGCGCGCAAATTGGGACCGGTTACGCCCCATTCGATCGCGTCGGCGAGCGTGTACACGCCGACGCCCCTGGTCCGCGCCTGGAAGGTGCGGTTGCGCATCACCATCTTGTCGTATTCGCGCAGGCGCTTCGGCAAAAAGTCGCAGAGCTCGCGCACCAGCCGGTCCCAGCCGTCGGGCAGATCCTGGGCGACGCCGCCGATGCGGAACCAGTTGGGGTGCATGCGGTCGCCGCAGATCGCTTCGATGATGGCGAACGCGCGCTCGCGATCGTTGAAGGTGAAGAAGACCGGTGACAGCGCGCCCAGATCCTGCGCGAACGTGCCGTACCAGACCAGGTGGCTGATGATGCGGAAGACCTCGGCGAGCATCACGCGGATGACCTGCGCGCGCGGCGGCACGTCGATGCCGGCCAGCTTCTCGACGGCGAGACAGTAGGCGAGGTTGTTCATCACGCCGCCGAGGTAGTCGATGCGATCGGTGTAGGGCAGAAACGTGTGCCACGACTGACGCTCGGCCATCTTCTCGGCGCCGCGGTGGTGAAAGCCGATGTCGGGCACCGCGTCGACGATGCGCTCGCCGTCGAGCTGCAGGATGATGCGCAAGACGCCGTGCGTGCCGGGGTGTTGCGGGCCGACGTTCAGGAACAGGAAGTCGGTGCCGTCGGATTGCCGCTCGAGGCCCCACTCCTCGGGGCGAAAGCGCAACGCCTCCTGCTCGGCCTCCTCCTGATCGTCGGGGAGTTGGAACACGCCCATTTCGGTGGCGCGAGCGGGGTGCTCCTTGCGCAGCGGATGGCCCTTCCACGTCGGCGGCATGAGGATGCGCCGGAGGTGGCGGTGGCCGTCGAAGCGGACGCCGAACATGTCCCAGACCTCGCGCTCGTACCAGCTCGCCGACGGCCAGAGATCGGTGATCGTCCGCAGCGACGGCTGTTCACCGACGAGCGGAACCTTGAGGCGGATGTCGGCGTTTCGTTCGAACGAGAGCAGGTGATAGACGACCGTGAAGTCGCTCGGCGGCTGCTCGGGCTTGTGTGCGCGTACGCGCTCGTCGATCGCGGTGAGGTCGTAGAGCATCCGATACGGCCGCTCGACGCTCTCTTTGAGGTGACGCAGGACGCCGGGCGCTTCGTCGCGGCTCACCCACAGCGTCGGGACGTCGTCACGCGTCGGCTGCGGTGTCGGCGAAATATGGAGCGCGGCGCGCAGATCCGCGACGAGCGTTGGTTGCGTGAGCGTGTCCACTCATACCTCGTCGGGTGTCCGCAGCGTTACGAGGCGCTGGCGCTCCGGCCGCTTCAGATCGCGCAGCGATGGCAACGGCGCGCGCTCGACGCCTTGCGGACCGACGGCCCAGCTCAGCGGCCGTCGCTCTTTGCCCACCGCCTGTTGCAAGAGGAGCAGTCCTTCCATGAACGCATCGGGGCGCGGCGGACAGCCCGGCACGTAGACGTCGACCGGCAGGAACGTGTCCACGCCCTGCACGACGCTGTAGATGTCGTACATGCCGCCGGAGTTGGCGCACGAGCCCATCGAGATCACCCAGCGCGGCTCCATCATCTGCTGGTAGAGGCGCTTGATGATCGGCGCCATCTTGATGAACACGGTCCCGGCGATGATCATGACGTCGGCTTCGCGCGGCGTGCCGCGGATGACCTCCGCGCCGAAGCGGGCGATGTCGTACTTGCTGGTGATGCTGGTGGCCATCTCCACGTAGCAGCAGGAGAGGCCAAAGTTGAAGGGCCATAGCGAGTTCTTGCGGCCCCAGGCCACGAGATCCTGCACGCGCCCGAGGATCAAGCTGCGCCGTACCGCCTGCTCGACGGTGTCGGCGGCGCCTTCGACGCGCTCGGGTACGGCCGTGGTGCGCTGATAGTGCCAGACCATCGATCAGCGCTCCCTGTGGGCCAACGCGGGCCGCCCCGCGATGCCCCACTCGAGGGTGTGCCGCCGCCACAGATACACGAGCGCGCACACCAGCACGCCGACGAAGACCATCGCTTCGGCATACCCGGCCCACCCGAGCTCGGGTGCGGCGATCGCCCAGGCGAACAAGAAGACGGCTTCCAGGTCGAAGACGACGAACGCCACCGCCACGGTGTAGAAGCCGACCGACAGCCGGAGCCGCGCGCCGCCCGTCGAGGCAACACCGGACTCATACGGATCATCGGTCGCGCGTTCGACGTGGCGCTGGCCGAGGAGCCACGAGGCCGCGAGCATCGCCGCGACCAGCGCGATCACTGCGGCGGCATAGAGTGCGAGCGGCCAGACTGGCGTCATCGGAGCTTGGAGTAGGAATCGGCGAGCCGATTTCAATCGGTGTCATGCGGAGCGCCGACGCTCAGCGGCGGAAAGCGTGTCTGCAGAAGATCGCGCATCGACCTTCTCCTGCGGCGATGCGGGCGGCGTGCGCAGTGTTTGCCGACGGGCGTCCGACTGATCCCTTCGCATCAGGCTTTCGCACCAGGGTTGACGTGGCTGGGCGCAGCCATGGGAAGTGACGACTGGAGGATCGCGTGATCAGCAACGTCGACGGAACGCGCATCTGCGACGATGATGTCGAAGCGCTGGCGCGCTGGCAGCCCACCGCGACACGCACCGCCGAGGTGCCGTTCGTCGTCGGCCGCGTGCTCCTGCAGGACTTCACCGCGCGTTCCGGTCGACCTCGTCATCGACCACTCGGTGCAGGTCGACTACTACGCGCGTCCCGATACGCTAGGGCGCAACATGGAGATCGAGGCGCACCGCAACGCCGAGCGCTATCGCTTCCTCAAGTGGGCCATGCAGGCGTTCGACGGGCTGCGCATCGTGCCGCCCGGGTTCGGCATCTGCCACCAGGCTCGAGCTGCCGCCGTCAGCAGCCCTTGTCGAGTCCGCCGCGAGCGTTACAGCTTGCCTTCAGATGGAGGCGACGCCGACGGCCGAGTGGCAACCGCTGCACCTGTCGGTGCGGCCAGCGGCGCCGTTCGACTTCGCGCTGACGGCGCGGGTGCTGCGCCGCTCGACACGCAACGTGATCGACCACGTCGACGAAGACGGGACCTGGTCGCGCGTCGTCGTCCTCCGACAGGGCCCGGCGCTCGTCCGCGGCCATCAGCATGGCGACACGGTCACGTTCGAGGTCGCGCCCGCGCACGCTGGCGATCGACGGACGATCGCCGCGCTCGTGACCCGACTTTTCTCGCTCGATATCGAGCTGGGCTCGTTCTTCCGCCGGCTTCGCCGCGAGCCCGGCCTCGCCGAGGTGGCTCGTCGCTGCGCGGGGCTGCGGCCGCAGCGCTTCGCCACGCTGTTCGAGACGCTGGCCAACGGGCTTGCGTGCCAGCAGCTGTCGCTCGACAGCGGCCTCATGCGACTCGGCCGCCTCTGCGAACGCTTCGGTCCACGCACTGCCGACGGCTGGCGCGTCGGTCCGCCTGATCCCGAACGGATCGCGCATGCGCCCGTGTCGATCCTGCGCCAGGCGGGATTCTCCAACCGTCGCGCCACCGAGCTGCGCGAGCTGGCACGCTTGCCGCTCGATCGCTTCGAGGCCGAGCTGACCGCGCTCTCCGACGACGACGCCCGCGCCCGCCTGCTCGAGCTGCCCGGCGTCGGGCCGTGGACCGCCGACTACGTGCTCTTGCGCGGGCTCGGTCGGCTCGATGTGTTCCCCTCCGGCGACGTCGGCGCAGCGCGCACGCTCGGCCGCATCCTCGGGCGCACCATCGCGCCGGCCCGCGCCGGCCGCATCGCGGCGCGCTTCTCGCCGTTTCGTGGATTGCTCTACTTTTGCATGCTCGGCTGGGTGCTCGGCGCACCGTCACATTGAAGATGCGCGCGCAGGAATTCGCGGCTATTTCCAGCGGACCTGCTCGTGGCAATCGGCGCAGTGGCCCGCTGCCGGAGCTCACCGCCGCACTACGCGAGGAGGTCCCGCATGGATGAACCGAAGATCGAGCGGATGGTGAGAGAGCTGCTCGTCGAGATCGGCGAGAACCCGGAGCGCGAAGGGCTGCTCAAGACACCGCATCGCATTGCGGCTGCGCTGGCGTTCTTGACGTCGGGTTACCGCGCCGACCTGAGGCAACTGATCAACGGCGCGACGTTTCGACAAGAAGAGAACAACATGATCGTGGTTCGCGACATCGAGGTGTACAGCCTCTGTGAGCACCATATGCTGCCCTTCTTCGGAAGATGCCATGTCGGATACATCCCGAAGGGCAAGGTGTTCGGCATCAGCAAGATCGCGCGCCTCGTCGACATGTTCGCGCGGCGGCTGCAGATCCAGGAGCGGCTCACCGAGCAGGTGGCGAAGACGATCATGGAGGCCATCGATGCCTGCGGCGTCGGCGTCGTCATCGAAGCGCGCCATTTGTGCATGATGATGCGCGGAGTGCAGAAGCAGAATTCGATGCTGACGACCTCCTCGGTGCTCGGCAGCTTTCATTCCTCGCACGTCACGCGCACCGAGTTCCTGGCCCTCATCGACCGCCCCAAGCCATGAGACATCTGCCGCTCAACCCGCCGGACGATGCTCCGACCGAGCCATGATCCGATGCGCGTGTCGCTCCAGCTCCTCCTTCAAGACGACGGCGTTGTTATGCTCGGCATCATGAGACGAGAAGACGAGCGTGACTGTCCCGTCGGCGGCGCGCATGGCGAGCTCGTGAAGGCGCTCCGAGAGCGACCGATCCTTCAGCTCCTGGCGGTAGCGCTGCTTGAACTCTGACCACTTCGCCGGATCGTGAGCGAACCACTTGCGCAGCTCGTGGCTGGGCGCAATGTCCTTCTCCCAGCGAGCGAGCGGCAGGTCTTGCTTTCGGATGCCGCGGGGCCACAGCCGCTCGACGAGAACCCGATAGCCGTCGTTCCGAGAGGCAGCCTCGTACGCCCGCTTCAACTTGATCATCGCGTCCCTCCGGAAGCAGGGTAGGGCGCTCGAGCAGGCGCGCCAATGGTGTGGATGTTGCTCGACTGATGGACATGAGCTCGCGGATCGCGATCAATGGATTGGGACGCATCGGGCGCGCTCTCCTGAAGGTCGTCACCGACGAGCCGGCGTTCGAGCTGGTCGCCGTCAATGATCTGGTCGATGTAGAGAACCTCGCGTACCTGCTCCGCTATGACACCGCCTACGGCCGCTACGCCAAATCGGTCGCTGTCGACCGTAGCGAGCTCGTCGTAGCCGGGCGGAAGCTGCGCACGCTTCGCAGCCGCGACCCACTCGAGCTGCCGTGGAAGGAGCTCGGCGTGGAGCTCGTCTTCGAGTGCACCGGTGCGCTCACCCGCCGCGAAGACCTCGAGAAGCACCTTCGGGCGGGGGCTCGGCTGGTGCTCCTCTCGGCGCCGTCCAAGAGCGCCGATGTGGAGACGATCGTCCACGGCGTCAACGCGCCGAACGGAGGCGTCAGCATCATCTCTTGCGCGAGCTGCACGACGAACTGCATCACGCCCGTCGTCGAGGTGATCGGCCGCCGCATCGGCTTCAAGAAGGCGGTGATGACGACCGTGCACGCCTATACCTCGTCGCAATCAGTGGTCGACGGTCCGAGCAAGCAGCTCCGCCGCGGCCGCGCGGCAGGCGCAAATCTGGTCCCGACGACGACCGGCGCCGCCCGCGCGACGACGCGGGCGCTGCCGCAGTACGCGGGCCTGTTCGACGGCATCGCCGTGCGGGCGCCGATCCCGGTCGGCTCGATCGCGGACATCACCTTCGTGACCTCGCGCAAGACCAGCGCCGAGGAGGTAAACCAGGTTTTCACCGAAGAAGCCGCGACCCAGCGCTACGCGGGCGTGCTCGGCGTGTCGAGTGACCCGCTCGTCTCTTCGGACATCGTCGGTGACCCGCGCGCGTCGATCGTCGATCTCGGCCTGACCCACGTGATCGACGGCGACCTCGTCAAGGTCATGAGCTGGTACGACAACGAGTGGGGATACGTGCACCAAATGGTGCGGGAGGCGCTGTCAGCACTCGGCACGCGCTGAACGACGGCACGCGCATCGACGCCGGCCTCGAAGTGCACGACCTCCTCCTCTAGTATGGGAAGACGCGGCGGGTGACGTTCAACACGCCGGTGGAAGACATGCTCACCGTCGGCGGTGACACGGGTTGCGGCGATGCCGACGAGCGTGCGCGCGGGCCTCGTGCGCGCGCACGACCACGGCGTCGACACGTGCCTCGACTGCGCCGATCTCCGGGACGCCTACTTCGACTGCGGCGAAGGCGACGGACACTAGAGGTCGAGGCGAGCGAAGCGGCGCATGGCGGCGCCGAGCGGCAGCGCGACCCAAAGCGCGAGCGATGCGACGAGCAAGAACGCCGCACCGCCGGCGCCGCTGGTGAAACGGAGCAGCGCCAACGAGGCGGCGCCGAACGCGCCCGTGCCTTCGATGCCGAGGAGCGCGCCCGTGCGCGCCGCGCCGATCGGGTTGACCATGACCGACACGATGAGCAGACGTGAGGCGAGCGCGGATGGCAGCATGCTCGCGATGCCGAGCGTCACGAGGTCGACGAGGATGACGGTGGCGAACCAAACGAGGATGGCGAACGCGAGCGCTCGCGTTCGCTTCTTGCCGACCGCCGCTGCCGAAAGCCACGCCGCGATCGCGAGGAACACCGCCGTGAGCGCGATGGCGACGGCGACGAGGAGCGCGTAGCCGGCCTCGCCTTCGTCGCCCGCCGTCGAGAAGACGGCGATGCCGGCGATGCCGAAGCCGATCAGCTGCGCGCCGGAGAGCGCGGCGAACAGGCCGATGAGCTTGCCGCCGAGGATCGTGCGGCGCGAGATCGGCTGCGCGACGAGCAGCTCGGCGGTGCCGCGCTCGGGCGCGAGCGCCAGCACTCCGGTGACCAGCGCGGCGAGCGGAACGATGAGCACGACCAGCTGCACCAGCGACGCGCTCGTGCGCGCGAAGTCCTGCACGCCGTGGCCGCCGGACAGGATGTAGCCCGAGGTGGCGACGCCGAGCGCGAGCAGCGCGAAGGCGATGGCGAAGGTCTGGGTCCAGCGCGAGCGCAGCGCCAGCGTCAGCTCCTGGCGGGCGACGAGCACGAGCGGTGATGAACCGAGGTCACGCATCTCAGTTGGCCTTGAAGACGTCGGCGGCGCTGAGCGGCGTCGCACCGCGGGCCGCCCCGTCGCTGGCGCGTGACGCTTCGTTGGCGTGCGCGATCAGCTGCGAGCCCATCGGCGTCTCGAGCGCCGGCTGGCGCGCGTAGACTGCTTGCGAGAGCGGAACCCAGGTCTTGGTGCGATGGTCGCCGACGTAGACGGCCGCCTTCCACGGTAGCGTGGCCGTCGCCAGATACGAGCGCAGGCAGCCGAGGTCGTCGAAGAAGCGCGGCTCCTCACCGGGCGCGACGAGCTGCGCGGCCGTGCTGCCGTCGACGATCGCCATGCGGCAAAACGCGCACGCTTCCTTGCCCGAGGTGTCGAGCGCCGCCGGCGTCGTGCGCGAGAGGCTGCAGCCGGCGAGCAAGAGGATGAATAGCCACTTCATGGTGTCGCTCCGGTCAGCTCGCGATAGAGCGTGTCGAGGTGCGCCTCTTCGGCGCTGAGGCTCAAGATGTCGACGGCAGCGGCGCGCACGATGTCGAGCGCAGCGGCGCGAATGCCGGCCCGTCCCGGGATCGAGAGCTGCCCGGCGTTCCAGCGCGTGCCGGGGGCCAGCGCGTCGAGCCGCGCGACGAGGCCGTCCGGACAATCAGGCAGGCGCAGGCGCATGACGCCGTGGTTCGCCAGGCGCTCGGTGAGCTCGGCTTGCGTCAACAGCGCCACCAGCTTGCCGGAGACGAGGATGGCCACGCGATCGGCGAGCCGCTCGACGTCGCCGAGCTGATGCGAGGTGAACAGCGTCGAGCGGCCGGCGCGGCGCTGCGCGTCGACGAGCGCGTAGAACGCTTCGAGGCCGGCGGGATCGAGCGACGCGGTCGGCTCGTCGAGGATCAGGACCGGCGCATCGGCGACCGCGGCGACGGCGAGGCCGAGCCGCTGCACCATGCCGCCCGAATAGGTGCCGACCGGGCGCGCCGCGGCGCCGTTGAGCGCGGCCATCGCCAGAAGCTCGCGCGAGCGCGCGACCGTCGCGTGACGGAGCGTGCGATAGAACTCCATGACTTCGACCCCGCTCAGCGCCTCGGGGAAGCCGACGCGCTGAGGCAGAAACGACAAGGCGCGGCGCGCAACCGCCGTCGCGGCGTCGCGCCCGGGATCGCCGACGAGCACACGGCCCCAGGTCGGGCGCGTCAGACCGGCGGCCATCTTGAGCGAGGTCGTCTTGCCCGAGCCGTTGGGCCCGAGCAGCGCGACGATTTCGCCGGCGCCGATGGCCAGATCGAGCCCATCGACGGCGCGGTGCGCGCCGAAGGTCTTGACCACCGAGTCGAAGCGGATCATGTGTCGCCTCGACGGCGGCCGCCGGCGACGACGGTGATACCGACGAAAAGCGCGGCCAACGCGCTCGCCAGCGCCGCGCGATGCGATCCGCGACGCGCCGGCTCGGGCCGCGGCACCAACGGCAGCGACGGCGCGCGCACGAGCGGGGCGTGGTCGACCGCGCGAATCGGCTCGAGCACGGGAAAGCTGCGCTCGGCCCGCGCCAGCGCCGCCGCGGCCAGGCTCTGCGCCAACAGATCCGCCGCCGTCAGGTTGCCGCGAAAGTGGTCGAACAGGTTGCCGAGCACGTAGGGGCGATCGCTGACGCCGTCGCCGTCGAGGTCGGGCTCGTCGTTGTCGGACCAATAGTTGCCGTCGAAGCTGGTGTCGGTGCGCTTGCCGACCAGTGTCAGCGACGTCAAGTTGCCGACGAACGAGTTGCCGGCGAAGCGCACGTCGCCGCAAGAGTCGTAGAGCATGATGGCGGTGTCCGAATCGGCGACGACGTTGCGCCGGAAGACGTCGCGATAGGATCCTTCGAGAAAGATTCCGCGCGCGTTGTCGGCGACGAGGTTGTCCTCGGCGAGCGAGTCGTCGCACGCCTTGAAGAGGATGCCCACCGACGCGAAGCCGCGGTTGTGCAAGAGGCGGTTGCGGCGGAAGGTGATGTGCCGCGAGTACATCAGCACCGTGGCGGCGACGGAGTCCGCGAAGACGTTGTCCTCGAAGACGTTGTCGTCGGAATACATGTAGTGGACGCCGTAACGGAGATCGTGCGCGCGGTTGCCGCGGATGTAGCCGTGCGACGACGACTGGATGTAGAAGCCGTCGCGCACGTCGACGAGCTCGTTGTCGACGAGTAGAAAGCCGTCGGTGTTCCACACGTGGATGCCGGAGCCCTTCTCGCCGGGAGACTTGTCCTTGATGCCGCGGATGACGTTGCGCGCGACGCGGGCACCATCGGCTGCGCGCAGGTAGATGCCGAAGAGCGTGTTGGCGATGCGGCAGTCGCGGACCGTCACGCGCGGCGTGGAGACGTGCACGCCGGCCGAGTCGCGGCCGAGATCGCCGCCGCCGCGGCCGTCGATGTCGAAGCCTTCGAGGACGACGTCGGCCGCGCGCACGCGCACGACGCTGCCGGCGCCGGAGCCGACGAGCCGCGGCCGTCCATGGCCGACGAGGCGCAGGGGATGATCGATCAGAAGGTCGCCCGCGTATTCGCCCGGCCCGACTTCGATGGTCGCGCCGTTGGCCGCGTTGTCGACGAGCGCTTGCAGCGGCGACGCGTCGGCCGGCGACGGCCGTCCCTCGAGCTGCCCGGGCGTCGTCGCCGGCATGTCCACGCCGACGGCGGCGCCGAGCGCCATCGCGAGCGTGAGCGCGAGCGTCACGCCGCTGCCTCGCTGCGCGCGCGATAGGCGAGCACGAGCGCCGCCGCCAGCGCCGCCGCCGAGACGCCCAGCGTATAGGTGCTCAGCGCCGGATACGAGTAGACATCGAAGTT
>Ga0134125_10010848_pt1 | contig 10228 bp, 9 predicted proteins | sample KB31751_FD_96464 | JGI IMG/M metagenome (GOLD analysis project Ga0134125, IMG submission 96464) | Terrestrial soil microbial communities with excess Nitrogen fertilizer from Kellogg Biological Station, Michigan, USA - KB3-175-1 | ecosystem: Environmental > Terrestrial > Soil > Unclassified ... | reverse complement strand
TCCTTCGCGAGCGACATGTCGGCCACCTCGTTGAAGGGCAGGACTTTCTTCTGAATCCCGAACTCGACGTTGAGCTTTTGCATGTAGTCGATCCGGTCCTCGCTGAGCGTCAGATCGGTGGCGTAGGCCTTGTACTTCTGGGCGAACTGCCATTCGAATTCCCCCTCGGCGGCATCCGACTTCTTCAAAACGGCCGCGCGTGCGCGCATGAAAGCGTCGTGGGAATTGGGCGACGATAAGAAGCGATAGAGCTTGCCATAGACGGCGAGCACGCGAACCAGCGCATCACGCTTTTCGGTGATGGCGCGATCGGCGGCATAGGAGCCTTGATAAGTGTATTCCGGCAGCTCTTTCCAGAGATCACCGTCTTCCAGCGAATGGACGCCGTATTTCTTCTGTTCGGGATAGACGTCGATGAGCGACGGCCCGGCATCGACCGTGCCGGCGACCACCGCGTTGAAGACGGACGCGCTGCTGCCGACATTGACGAATTTCACCTTGCTCACGTCGACACCCTTCTTGCGCAAGAGAGCGACGGTGAACTGGTGGAGCAGCGCGCCGGGCGAGCCGGAGCCGACCGTCCGACCTTCGAGATCCTTGACGTGATGAATGTCGGGCTTCGCCGAATAGATCGCATCTTGCAGGAGCAGGCCGGCGCCGGCGATGATTTTCAGCTTGCCGCCTTTCTCGACCGCCGGGAAAACCTGGCTGAAGCCGGAGAGGATGCAGATGTCGCTGCTGCCGCTGAACAGCGCACCCATGAGCTTCGAGCCGTCGGCAACATTGAGAGTGGTTGCCGCAAGGCCGAACTCCTCGAAATAGCCCTGCTGCTTGATCAATTCCTGCAGCGCCATAGTGCTGTTCGAGGCGGTGTTGACGATGTTCACCGGTATCGGCGCCGTTGCCGCGCGCGCGGCGCGATTGAAGCTGGTGAGTCCGGTGGACGCTGCAACGCCGGCGAGCCCGGCGATGCCGCCCAAGCGCAGAACGTCCCGCCGCCGCCATCGATTCTTGATTGTCATGTCTGTCTCCCTGATCCCTGTGCCGACGCTCCAGCGTCATATTCTATAAAAGTTAGCGATAGCTATCTACCGAGTACAATAGAACGTCCAGTGCTTCCGGTCAGGCGAGATCGCCCAGCAGCGCTTTCGCCGGCGCCAGTAATTCATCGACGCTCATCTTGCGCGGCAGCAGCAATTGCTGATTGCAGGTATCGAGCGCGATCTGCAGCGGCTCGCGGATCGCCGCGAGGCCGAAGAGGCTCCGGCCTGATGACGTACCCTTCTTTTTTGCCGCTGCATCCGCGTCGCGCATCATGCGATAGGCGATGCGCACCGCCTCGGGGTGTTTGGCGACGATGTCGTTCTTGGCGCAGACCATGTGGTTGGTTGGCATGAAATGATGCTTTGCCTGCCACGCCGCATCGACTTGCTTATGGTTGGCGATGACGGGCACGAAATCCGGATCGTCCGGCAGGTCGTTGCCGAGGATGCAGGCGGCGATGTCGCCATCCTTCAGCATCTGGACCAAATTCTTGTCCTTGGCCACATGCTCGACGATCGGCGGGTCCTCGTATTCCTCGACATGCGCCGGGTCCTGCGTGACCCAATGCATTTTCTCGATCGGCAGGCCGAAATCCTCGGCCAAAGCCGCGCGCACCCACATGCCGGTCGTCTGGGTATAGGCGCGAACGCCGATGCGTTTGGTGACAAGGTCTTGCGGCGCGACCACGCCATTCGGCTTGTAATAGACGATGCAACCGCGCTGCAGCCGCGAGGCGACGACGATCGGCAGCAAGGTGATCGGCTTGTTGTACCCGGCCGCTTGTAGATAGGTGACGATCGCCACCTCGCTGATATCGTAGGTCTGCTTACGCACCATCGGCGTGAAGGCGTGATGGATCGGCTCCACCTCGGTGAATTTCAGCGTCACCGCCGGATCGGTGATCGTGCCGTCCTTGAGCGGCACCGTATGCGGGTAGGTGCCGAGCACCGTCGATAGCGTCACGCTCATCACTTCTTCGCCAAGCTCGGGTAAAGCCGTTTGGCGGTACCGCCAAGGATCATGTCCTGGTCCGCCTGTGATAGCGGTGCGAGGCCGCGGCGCGCATCGGCCAACAACTCCGGCAACGGCTCTTCCGCCGCGGGGTAGTTCGAACCCCAGGCGATGCGGTCGGCGCCGAAGGCTTTGACCACGAAAGGCACGAATTGATCGGCGGTCGATTTGCCGGCATTGGCCGAGGCAACCGTGCGGTTGGTCAGCTTGAGGAACACGCCGGAATACTTCGCCAAGCCGAAAAGCGCTTTCGCCTGCGCATAAGGCGGCCCGTCATCCAGTTTCGGGCGCGCCAGATGATCGAGTAGCACGCGCACTTTCGGAAAGCGCTCGAGTAGCCGCACGAGCATCGGAATTCCGTCCTGCGTCATCTGCAGGCAGACCGGAATGTCATGCGTCTCGCAAAAGGCCCAGGATGGAAAGGATTGCTCGCTGTCGAGCCAAGTCGCCTGGCCCGGCATCGTCGTGCCGGTGGTGAAGAGACGGATGCCGGCCATTCCCGCATCCGTCCAGCGCTTGATCTGATCGACGGCGTCGGCCGCCAGAACATCGGCGGAAAAAACACCGATGAAGCGGTCGGGGTGGGCTTTCACCGCCGCGACCGCGTAGCGATTGTCATGGCCATAAACGGTCGAGGCTTGCACGACGACGGCTTTCGCGATGCCCGCCTTGTCCATCGCGGCGATCAAGCCGTCGTGGCTGACTGGCCGTTCCTGCGACCAGGTCGATTGATGCCCGCCGATCGGCGCCAGCGGATATGTCGCCGTATCCGACGAGATCACATGCGTATGCGTATCGAAAATCTCACCCAAGGCGTTCCCTCACGCTCGTCCCGGTTTTTTCGCGATGCCGCCACCCTAGGACCGCTCAGCCGGACCGCGCGCATAGAAAAGATCGGCGCAGACCCATCAATTTATGCTAATACTGCAGCGCACAAAAATCGATGACCATGAGTTCGACCGACCCGCAACGCCCCCATCTCCGCCGTCTGGTGATGTTCGATGCCGTCATGCGCAGCGGCTCGACCGGCGCGGCGGCGCGACAGCTTGGGCTCTCCCAGCCGGCGGTGAGCGATGCTCTCTCGAAACTGGAGGCCGAGACCGGTACCCGGCTGCTCGATCGCGGGACTGCCGGCAGCGTCGGCACAGAAGCGGGCAAGCTGCTGCATCGCCGCGTCGCGCGCATGCTGCGCCAGATCGAGCAAGGCATCGCGCATATCGGCGAAGCAAATGCCACAGCCGTCGATACGCGCGCGGTCACGCGGCTGCTGACGACGACGCAGATCCGCTACCACATCGCGATCACGGAGCACGGCTCGTTCCGCGCCGCCGCGCGACATCTCTGCATCGCCGAACCCACCCTTCACCGCACCGCGCGCGACTTCGAGAGCGGCCTCAGAGTATCGCTCTATCGTCGACACCTCCGCGGCATGGTAGCGACTGAGATTGGCACACATCTCGCGATGATTCTGCGCGTCGCGTTGCGCGAGATCGATCAGGCCCTCGCCGAGATCGCCAATGCGCAAGGACTTGCCGAGGGGCGCATCTCCTTCGGCTGTCTGCCGATGATGCCGAAGCAACTTTTGGCGCGCGCCATCGGCCGCATGCTTCGCCTGCATCCCCGCGTCGAGATCGAGATGGAGGAAGGCAGCCACAGATACCTTATGGGGACCTTGCGCAACGGGACGGCGGATTTCGTGATTGGCGCGTTGCGCGGCAATGGGCTAGCGCCCGATCTTATCGAAACGGCGCTGTTCGAAGACCCGTACGTCATCGTCGCGCGCTCAGCGCACAGGCTGGCTCGCGCCGCTCGTATCGAAGATGCGGATTTAGCCCGTCAGCGCTGGATCATTCCGCCACGCGGCATGCCACGCCACGCGGCCCTACAGGCGCTATTCGCGCAACTGCCCAAGCGGCCCAGCGCCGTGCTGGAAACAAGCTCGCTCGCCATGATGACGACTGCGCTGGCGGAGAGCGATTGTCTCAGTGTGCTCTCGCGCTCGCAGGCTTTTACCCGGGAGTTCAACGCGGACATTGCCGTATTGCCGGTCGATGTTCCGTGGCCCAAACGGCTCGTCGGTACCACCACGCGCGCAGGTTGGTTGCCGACCCACATCCAAAGACGCTTCCTCACGCTTGTCCGACAGGAGTGCCGCAGCATGGCTTCGGCGACATCCCGATCCGCTGAGGATCGCGACGCGGTAGTGCCGGTCAATCGATCGCGGTCAGCGGCAGAGCGTAGCGCGTATCGATCGGCGCTTTCGCGCTGACATCGCCCTTCAGCAGGTTCTGCGAGCGGAACCAATTGATCTGGCGATCGACATCGTCGGCACGATCGGACTGCTGCTGCATTTCCGAATATTCGGAAATAGCGCCATCCCCGCCGCACTATTTGAAAAAGGCCGCTTTCCTAAGCGACGATGCAGCCGTCATCAACCGGCTTGGACCAGCGGACGGACATGCGCGAGGAGAACCTCGCCGATCTGCGGCACCTGCGCGGCGATGCGCTCGGCCGGGCCGCCGACGCCGATCGCCAGCCGCTGCGCATGCGACGCGACCGGCAACGGCGCGGCGACGATCGCCGCCGCTGGGTTGAAGGCATCGCGCACGAAGGCATAGCCGACGCGGCGACATGCCTCGATCTGCTGCATCAGCGCTTTCAGCGGCAATTCGGCACGATCGCAAAAGCCGCGCGCCAGCGATCGGCGATAGACGCGCTCGACGAACCGATCGTCTTCGATGCTGAGCAGCGCTTGGCCGACGCCGGATTTTATCAAGGGTCGATGCGTCCGGCGGCCGCTGGTCGCGCGGCCGCCTTGCGCCGATTCCAACACCGCGAGATAGAGCACCTCGAGCTCGTTCGGCGTTCCCAGCAGCACAGTATGCCCGGTCGCCTCGCGCAATTGGCGCAAGGTTTCGACCGGATAGCTGCGCGGCAGCAGATCGGTCATGATCCAATCGCCGAGCTCGCCCAGCCGCGTCGTCGGGAAATAGGTGCGGGTGATCGGATCGAAGCTGATATAGCCGCCATGCGACAGCGTTTTGAGGATGTCCGCGACGCTCGACGAGGGATAGCCGAAATCCTTGACCAGCTCGGTCAGCGACAGCGGCCGCTGCAGCTGGCGAAAGCGCTCCAGTATCTCGAAGGCGCGGGTGATCGAGCTCATCGCGCCCGATCCTATGCAAGAAGCCTCAACACTTCTATCGCCCCAACTTCTATCACCCCCCAAACTTCTATCGCCCTACGGGAGATGATCCGATGAGTTCCGGCAAAGTCACCGCGGTTCGCAGCGTCACGCTGGGCGTTCCCGATCTGGCGGCCAGCAAAGCTTTCTACACCGGTATCTGGGGCCTCACGCCCGTCCTCGAGCGCGCGGATACGGTCTATCTGCGCGGTACCGGCCCCTATCACCAGGTGCTGGCGCTGACGACGCATGCCAAGCCGCAGGTCCTGGAGCTCGATCTGCTGGCGGACGACCGCGACGCGATCGACACCCTCCACAAACAAGTGGCCGGCGCGGCGGTCGCTCAGCTCACGGCGCCGGCGCAACGCGACGCACCCGGCGGCGGCTACGGCTTCTCCTTCGTTGATCCCGATGGCCGCCGCGTCAACGTCCTGACTGGTGACACGCGGCACACCGACACGGCACCGCATCCGGACAAGCCAGCGAAGATCACCCATGCGGTGCTGAACTCGCCCGACATGGCCAAGATCTCGGCCTTCTATGCCGAGCGGCTCGGCTTCGAGGCGAAGACCTATAACCCGAGGATGTTCTTCCTGAAATGCAATCAGGATCATCACTCGCTGGCTTTCGCGACCGGCAATGCGAGCACGCTCAACCACCTCGCCTTCGCGATGAGCGATGTCGGCTCGGTGGCGCGCGGCGCCAAGCGGATGATGGTGCATGGCTATCCGATCGGCTGGGGCGTCGGCCAGCACGCCGCGGGCGAAGACGTCTATGCCTATTTCGAGGGACCGGAAGGCGGCGGCATCGAATACATCACGAAAGTGCCCGATGGCTGGCTCGGCAATGCCGACAACACCGAGAATTGGGACGTCGCGCTGCGCCCGACGGAAAAGCAGGCCGCCGCGATGCGGCGCATCCCCTTTACCCTCGCCTCGTAAGGACGGCCATGGTCACACGCGAAGAGAACGAGCTCCTGACTCGCGTCGGCACCGGCACGCCGATGGGCGAGCTGATGCGGCACTATTGGATACCGGCCGCGATGTCGAGCGAGGTGGTCGCCGACGGCGCGCCGCTGCGGCTGATGCTGCTCGGCGAGCAATTATTGGCGTTTCGCGACAGCGCCGGGCGGGTCGGCATTCTCGACCATGCCTGCCCGCATCGCTGCGCCTCACTGTTCTTCGGCCGTAACGAGGAAGGCGGGCTGCGCTGCATCTATCACGGCTGGAAATTCGATGTCGAAGGTAACTGCCTCGAGATGGCGAATGTGCCGCCGCATCAGGATTTCAAACACCGGGTCCACGCCAAGGCCTACAAGACGATCGAGCGCAACGGCTTGATCTGGGCTTATATGGGGTCAGGCGAGCCGCCGGCGCTGCCGCAGATCGAAGCGACGCTATTGCCGGCGCATGCGGTCACCTTCAACTGGATGCAGCGCGAATGCAATTGGCTGCAGGTGCTCGAAGGCGATCTCGACACCTCGCATACCGATTTCCTGCATGGCGGCGCGCGCACCGAAAAGGTCTTCGCGCCCGACGATCCGCGGCGTTTCGGCGCCATCAACCGCTCGCCCGAATACGAGATCAGCGAGACCGATTGGGGCACGATGTATGGCGCCTTCCGTCCCGCCGATCCCGGCGAGACCTATTGGCGCATCGCGCATTTCCTCTTCCCGTTCTGGACGATCACGCCGAGCGGACCGTTCGGCCGCCATATCTATGCGCGCGCCTGGGTCCCGATGGACGACACGCATACGATGGCGGTACGCATCATCGGTAATGCCGGCCGTGTCGATCCGGGCGGCGCCAAGCAGCTTGGCATCGTCACTGGCCTTGAAGATCTGCTGCCGAATTCCAGCGACTGGTACGGCCGCTGGCGGCCGCGTACAAGCGCCGAGAACGACTATCTGCTCGATCGCGACAAGCAGAAGAGCAACAGCTTCTCCGGCATTCCCGGCATCGCCGCCGAAGATCAGGCCGTGACCGAGAGCATGGGCGGTGTCGTCAACCGCATGAACGAGCATCTGGCGCCCAGCGATCGCATGATCGCCGTGACGCGGCGCCGCCTGCTCGATGCGGCGCGCGCCGTCGAGCGCGGCGAGCTGCCGCCGGCGGCCACGGCGGAAACCTATACCGGCGTGCGCGGCGGCTATTTCGTCGCCAAGCAAGGCGGCGGCATGCTAGATGCGTACCGGGCCGCCAGCGCCAAGAGCGAAAGCGCGCCGGCCTAGCGCTCGTTGTTGGCAAAACCAAAGGGATAGGTAGGAAGGATCGTCGATGACATCGAAGTGGGGGAAATTGAACTGGGGGAAATCGACGTGGGGTTTTGCCGTCGCGGCGATCGTTCTCTGCCTCACCGTAGCCCCGTCGGTCCGGGCCGAGGAAATCGAGCTCACCTTCGCAACAGGTGCGCAACCGAACCAGTCGCCGCATCCGCAGGTCAGTCTCCCCTGGGCGGAGCGGATTAATGAGGCCGGTAAGGGCCTCGTACATATCAAGGTGGTCCAGGGCTTCGGTGTGGTCACGCCGCAAACCTTCTATGAGCGGCTGAAGAACGACGTCGTGCAAATCGTCTACGGCTTGCAAGGCTCGGTCGGCGGCGTGTTCCGCCTTTCGGATGTGGTGCGCATCCCCTATCTCGCGCCCAACGGCGAGATCGGATCGGTCGCGTTCTGGCGACTCTATAAATCGGGCTTGCTCGACAGCGACTACAAGGACGTACACCCGCTGGCGCTGGGGATGTACCCGCAGGCCGTCCTCCATCTCACCAAGCGGCCGAACTCGATCCTCAATCTCGCGGGTCTGAAAATCGTCGCCAACGCGAAGATGACCGGGGACATCATTCAAAAGCTCGGCGGAACGCCGATCAGCCTCTTGATCCAGGAAACCTATCAGGGATTGCAACGCCGGACCGTGGACGGCGTGATCACCGGCTACCCCGTGATCACCGTGTTCAAGTTCAACGAGGTCGCACCCTTCCATGTCGATGCCGAGCTAGGCGGCGGCGCGACGATGCTGGCCATGACCAAGGAGAAATGGAACAAGCTTCCGCCGGCGGTGCAGAAGCTCCTCGACGAGAACTCCGGCGAGGCGCTGTCGCGCGCTTACGGCGTCGCCAACGATGCCGAATGGGTGGCGGGCCGGAAAGCGGCGATGGCCATGAAGGACCAGACAATCGTGGTGCCGACGGCTGCGGAGCATCAGGCCTATCAGCGCGAACTCGCGCCGGTGGCCGATGACTGGGTGAAGGACAACCCGGATGGTGCGGCCGTGTTGGCGAAGTTCCGCGAGCTGCTTTCCCAGGCGCAGGCGGAGGTCGGGCAAAAATAAGCCGGAACGGGGATCAGGCAGCGGTTTGCACCGGAAACGGGGGCAGACTAAGACCGCGCAAACACGAGGGAGGGTCGCATGCCGAGAGTTCCTTACGCCGATCTTGAAGCATTGCCCGAAGACGCGCGCAAATATCTGGGTGCGCGCCGCAGCCCTCAGGGCAATGTCTTCAAGATGATCGCCAATGCGGGCAAGGCGACAACCGGCTATCTCGGCCTCGGCGCGATATTGCGCCAGAACCTCGCGATCGATCTGCTGCTCTACGAATATGTCATCGTGCGCGTCGCCAATCTGTCACGCGCCGCTTACGTCATCCGCCAGCACGAGGCATTCCTGCGCAGACAGAAAGTATCCGAGGACATCATCCTGGCCCTGCGCGTCCGGCCGGACTCGCCGGTCTTCAGCGACGCCGAGCGCGCCGCGCTCCGGCTGGTTGATGAGATCGTGCTCAATGTCCGCGCTTCGGAAGCGACCTTCGCCGCGGCGGCGAAACATTTCAGCCCGGAGCAGTTAATGCACATTACGCTGACCATCGGTCAATACATGATGACCAGCCGGATCGTCGAATCCTTCGATGTCGATCTCCAGCCGGTGGCGAGCGAAGGCTAAAGCTTGCGCCGACGCGCTGCCTGCTGCGCCGTTTCGATGATGATCGAGGGGGTCTCGAGATGACCCCGCCCCGCGTGAGACATTGGCCATGAGTTCCTCGCAGTGTCGTGCGCTGTTGATGACCTCGGCAAGTTCGGCACGCTTTTCTTCCTTCTCGATAAACTCGTGCACAAGACCGCAAAGCTTGAACTGACTTAATCGACACTGGCTATATCGCTTCGCCGGCCATGACGAGAGGCGTAGACTTGAGCCGCGGGGCGCGACATACGGGGCACGCCGGAAGGGGGACTCATGACGCTTTTGCTCACCTCTTGGCCAATTTGGCTTTCCTTTCTGATCATCGTCGTCCTGCCGACCGTGGTCGCAATCTGCGGCCTGCTCCTTATCCGGCGGAAGATCGGGATCGAGTTCCTCGCGGCGAATAACGAGGTCGCGGGCTTCAAATTTGCGGTCGTCGGCGTCATCTACGCGGTAATGCTCGGCTTCGCTGTAATCGTCGTTTGGGAAAAATTCCACGACGCCGAGGCCGCGGCCGCTCAAGAAACCTCGGGCGTGGTCGCCATATCGCGGCTCGCCAAAGGCCTTGGCAACGAAACAGGCAAGCCCGTCCTCCAAAGGCTGGCCGATTATGCGCGCGACGCGATCGACATCGATTGGCCAGCCATGGCGCAAGGGCGTGGCAGCACGGAGGTTACCGAAACCCTCTCAGCGCTTTACGCCGCCGTGCTTGCGGTCCCCGTATCCGATGAGCGGCAAGCCGCAATCCTCGGCGCGCTGCTGGAGCAACTCGATTCAATCACTCAGGCGCGGCGCACGCGGCTGCTGCTTGCTGCCGGCACGGTACCCGACATGCTCTGGGGTGTGTTGCTGACCGGTGCTGGCGCGACACTGGGTTACATCTTCTTCTTCGGCGCCCCCAGTATCCGCGCCCAATTGATGATGAGCACAATCCTCGTCGTGATGGTATGCATGGCCCTGTTCGTCGTGATCGAGATCGAGCATCCGTTCACCGGCCCGGTCAGCGTAGAGCCGGTGGGATTGCAGATCGCGC
>Ga0134125_10010846_pt1 | contig 10229 bp, 6 predicted proteins | sample KB31751_FD_96464 | JGI IMG/M metagenome (GOLD analysis project Ga0134125, IMG submission 96464) | Terrestrial soil microbial communities with excess Nitrogen fertilizer from Kellogg Biological Station, Michigan, USA - KB3-175-1 | ecosystem: Environmental > Terrestrial > Soil > Unclassified ... | reverse complement strand
TTCGATCCTCCTCCTCTCCACCACAACAACGTTTAGTCAAAAGTGGGTTCTTAGCTCAGCTGGTAGAGCAGCGGACTCTTAATCCGTAGGTCGAGAGTTCGAATCTCTCAGAACCCACCACTTCATAAGCGGCGCCAATGTCAAACAGCTAGCTATCAAATGAATAGCAAATGGCACTGTCTATTTCATATCGTTTTGCCCCATGTAGCCACCATGTAGCCGGCGGTACGGGGTTTCGTACCGCGCCGCGACGTAGACAACCACGCGGGAAGTCAATACGCCACTTCAAGCTGTCACTCACGCTCTGCAGACGCCCTGTCGTACAGAACGATGGTCCACCCCCACACCCGACCCCGGTTCAACCCTAGGTAACGGAAATCCCAAAATAAATGGCGAGTGCCTGCGCGGCCATCGTCACAAGCGAGACAGCCCCTGTTTCCGCCGCCTTCTGACTTGACTTGAGGGCAAGGTCTGCCAGCCACACTTTTGCTTTCGACCCGAGCCCCGTTGCATCAGCCTTCCTGTCTTCTTCAATCGCCAGTTCAAGTTTCCTTATCCTGTCAGGCTCGATGCCAAGGCTTATTAGTGCCCCAATGAGAGATGCAACGTCTCCTGGCTGAATCCCGTTGATAGCTGACTGCTGCGCCCCAGTGCTGCCCATGGCGATGTTCTGGACAGTGCCCGCGCTGATAGTGGTATTGAAAATTTGCGTCACCTGCTCCTCCTTCAGCACACTTACTCCGGCCCCCTGAACCTCTCCTGCCGTGGGATCAGCCTCTTCAATTTCTAGAGCAAATGCCATGACCTTCGTTTTGATCTGATCTAGAAGACCCACCATTTCTGAAGGAGAGACCTCAGTCCACGCCGACGTGCACTGCGCATTGTGCACAGTCTTGCTCGCATATTTAACGGCCAACTCGACGGGCCATGGAACCATCATCCGCCCGTTTTCCATTTTCGATACTAGGTCCGCACACTCGGCAACGCTCTCTCGACAACGGACTTGCCTGTAGTGCTCTCTAAGCTCCTCGGGCAGAACTACCAGCGAAATCTCAAGAACTCTGCTCCCTCCTGAGTTTGAAAACTTCCCTTTGTGCTGACCCCGAAGAACCCTGAATTGGGGCAGCGAGGCATCAAGCGGGTAACCCTCAAGCTCCCGCCGCGCCCAAACCTTTAGGGGTTCATGCTTCAGACGGGAAGCAAGTAGTAAACAGAGCCGAAGAAGTCGGGGAACGTCGGCCTGACTGGATACGGCCTCGTTGATGATGTCCTGAAGAAGGCTCATGTTTATGCATTGGGTGGGGGTAACCTACCCATGATGCCATCTCAGTGATGGCGACTCACAATCGATGCCTCCAACCAGATTTATCAGCGGCCTTGCGACACTCCGGACCCCCTGATTGCCCTTGGACTTCGCCTATGAAGATGACCACGATTGCAGCCGCCCAGGAAAGCGTCAAGGCCCTTTTCGATCTCCCCAAGATACCGCGATCATTTACCCCGCTGCCCGCTCTCTCAGCGTCTCGTACAGCTGGGCGTGATTCAGCAAGATGTCCTTGAGCCCCCCCTGCACCGTCACTGAATTCAGCGCTTGCGTGCTCATGGCCGTGTGCGCGTCCAGCGCGCCCATGATGGCGTTCAGCAGCTCGGTCTTCAGATCCGGCGAGTTGGCGAACTGTTCCTTGGAGTTGTTGCTCGCCTGCTGCTGCAGGGTGGTCGATTCCAGCAGCTTGCCCTTGATGACGTTGTTCACATAGACCAGCTTGTCCTGGTCGGTGAGCTCGCCTTCAAACAAGTCGTTCACCTTCTCGATGATCTCGTTGAGCAGGGCCTTTTCTTTCTCCTGCACGCTGCCGCTGCCGGCTTCGGTGATGGGCGGCAGCTTGGGCGTCTCGCCGTCGCCCAGCGGCATCGCCTTGCGGCCCTGGTCTTTCAGGTGGTGGTGCGTCAGCACCACCTTGGACAGGTCGATGCCTTCGCGCTCGCGGCCAAACTCCAGCAGGGGCAGCAGGCGCTTGAAGAAGATGGCACGCTTTTCGATGGCAGTGTTGCCGTAGTCGAAGATTTGCGACAGGAAGGTGTACAGGCGCAGGTACGCCCCCATGTCCCCCTTGAACAGCACCAGCGCGTCCAGCTCGTCCTGGGCCGTCTTGGCCCCTTCCTCGTCCTGCTTCTCCTGGGCCTGCTTGAGTGCCACCTGGGCCGCCTTGTAGCGCTTCATCACGCGGTCCAGCACCGGCTCCAGCGCCGTGATCAACTCGCTCTGCCTGGCGTTCGGGTCGAGCTCCACCGCGACCACGCGGTCCACCTCGAAGTCGTCGTAGTGGCCGGCGCCATCGAGCTTGGCGCGCAAATTGAAGACCAGGTTCGGGTCGGTGGTGGCAGAAAGTTCCGCCGTGGTGTAGTACGCCTTGAAGGAAGCCAGCACCTCCTGCGGGTCGTTCACGAAATCGAGCACATAGGTCGTGTCCTTGCCGGGATGGGCGCGGTTCAGGCGCGAGAGGGTCTGCACCGCCTGGATGCCGGCCAGGCGCTTGTCCACATACATGCCGCACAGGAGCGGCTGATCGAAGCCCGTCTGGAACTTGTTGGCCACCAGCAGGATCTGGTACTCGTCGCCCTTGAAGGCTTCGCGGATGTCGCGGCCCTTGAGGCGGGGGTTCAGCGCCGGGCTGTTCTCGGTGAAGCCATCCGGGCCGGAGGCTTTGTCGTTGACCTCGCCGGAGAACGCGACCAGCGTGCCGATGGCATAGCCACGGTCCTTGATGAATCGGTCGATGGCCAGTTGCCAGCGCACCGCCTCCATGCGGCTGCCGACCACCACCATGGCCTTGGCCTTGCCACCCAGCAGCGGGGCAACAAACTCTCGGAAGTGCTCCACCACGACTTCCACCTTCTGCGCGATGTTGTACGGGTGCAGCCGCACCCAGCCCATGATGCCCTTCATCGCGGCGCTGCGTTCCACCTCTTTCTCGCTCATCTCCTGGCCGTTGTGTGCCAGCCGGAAGGCCAGTTTGTAGGGCGTGTAGTTCTGCAGCACGTCCAGGATGAATTTTTCCTCGATGGCCTGGCGCATGGAATAGACGTGAAACGGCGCGGGGACGTTGTCCGGCGCCGGTTTGCGCGTGGGGTCGGGGCGCGTGCCAAACAGCTCCAGAGTCTTGTTCTTGGGCGTGGCCGTGAATGCCACGAAGGTAATGCCAGCCTCGTCGGCGCGCGTCGCCATCTGAGCGGCCAGGATGTCTTCGGTGCTGACTTCGCCGCCATCGTTCAGCTCAGCCAGTTCCTCAGGACTCAGCACCGCCTTGAGCTTGGCCGCGGCCTCGCCGGTCTGCGAGCTGTGGGCCTCGTCGGCGATCACGGCAAAGCGCTTGCCCTGGGTAGCGGCCAGCTTGCGCACGGCCTCCAGCGCGAAGGGGAAGGTCTGGATGGTGCAGACCACGATCTTCTTGTCCCCCGAGAGCGCCTCGGCCAGCTTGCTGCTCTTGCTGCCTTCGTTATTGTTGATCGTCGCCACCACGCCGGTGGTGCGCTGAAAGTCAAACAGCGCCTCCTGCAACTGCGAGTCGATCACGTTGCGATCCGACACCACCAGCACGGTGTCGAACACCTTGTGGTGCTGGGCGTCGTGCAGCTCGGCAAGGAAGTGCGCCGTCCAGGCGATGGAATTAGTCTTGCCCGAGCCGGCCGAGTGCTGGATCAGGTATTTGCCGCCCGGCCCCTCCGCCGTCACGGCGGCCTGGAGCTTGCGCGTCACGTCGAGCTGGTGATAGCGCGGGAAGATGATTTTCTCGATCTGCTTTTTGGGGTCGCGCTGGGCGATCAGGTAGCGGCCCAGGATTTCCAGCCAGCTTTCGCGCGCCCAGACCTGCTCCCACAGGTAGGCGGTGCGATGGCCGCCAACCGCGTTGACGGGATTGCCGGCGGCACCGTCGTCACCCATGTTGAAGGGCAGGAACACCGTGGCCGGGCCGGCCAGGCGGGTCACCATGGCCACCTCGCTGTTGCTTACCGCAAAGTGAACCAGGGCGCCAGCGGGGAAGGACAGCAGCGGCTCGGCCGGCTGCCCCTTGGGTTTCGGGTGGCGGTCAAAGCGGTATTGGTCAATCGCGTCGTCGATGCTCTGGGTGAAGTCGGTCTTGAGTTCCACCGTAGCCACCGGCAGGCCGTTCAGGAACAGCACCAGGTCGATGCTGTTCTCGTTGTGCAGCGAGTAACGCACCTGGCGTACCACACGCAGCCGATTCGCGGCATGGCGGGCCAGGATGTCGGGGTTGATGGCCAGGGCCGGTTTGAACTCGGCCAGCTTGAGGGGCGTTTTGAGGCCCAGCAGTTCGATGCCGTGACGCAGTACATCGAGCGTGCCGCGCTGGTCGAGCTGGTCGCGCAGACGCGCCAGCAGCGTTTCATCGGCCTTGGCGCCGTGGTTTTTGGTCAGCACCTCCCAGGCTTGGGGCTGGGTGGCCTGCACCCAGGCCAGCACATCGGCGGGGAACAGGGCCAGCGCGCGGTCATAGCCCGCTGCGTCGCCCTCGGCATAGAGCCAGCCGTTTTGCGACAGGTGCTGGCAGATCTCGGTCTCGAAGGCGATCTCGTGGTGTACACCCATCAATTCACCCAAAGCGCAATAAGTTGAAGAATGAAGCCCACGACCAGTAGGCCAAGACCGCAGCGGTTTAGTGTCTGGCGCCGGTGGTTTCGCCACTTCGCGCCGTAAAGCGCGTCATTGATAATTTTGTTACGCAAGGCGATTGCAGCGGGGCCTGAAACGTTCTTCTGCAGTATTTCCATATCGGCGAAATTTGATACTTCTCGAACCAAATCGGAAATATTCATATTCGGCTCAGGTTCATACGCCCAAGTACCCTTGTACAGCAAGAAGCTGCCGATTGCGTTTATGGCAAGACCGAGCGTACCCATGACCAACGAAAAGTTATTGATCATGATTTCGTGTGCGCAACTGATGAATGATCGAAGACTTTGATTTTCCCTGTCACTGCCGCCGAAATCAGAGTGGTTCGGCGCTCTGTCAGCAACTCGATGGCGCGTTTTGATTCGGCGGCTAGTCTGTCAAACTCACCGACTTGGTCAATGACGTAAGCCACAATGCGACCCTGTTCACTTAATGGCGGCAGAGGAATCGAGATGTCTTTTACGTTTCCGCAATTAAGGTGCGGATGCAATGCTCCCGTTTGAATTGAGAGTAGTGTGTGAAACCCGTAATGGGAGTTGAGCACCCATGACATCCATTCTCCGTCAACGGCAGATCTGATTGGCGCGACGATGATGAGCGCGTGGCAGTTGCAGCCGGCAAATTCTTCCGTAACCACCGCGACCTGACCGATGTCCCCTGTTTGGACGATCAGGACATCGCCGGCTTCCAGGATTGACTTCCTGTGTTGATCGCTCCACTGGTCGGAAACGTAGTACGGCTCGTTAAATTGGATTCGATTTCCTTTGATGTGCAACGACTGCAAGTATCGAATGCCGTCATCCAACAAGATGTCGCGTGTTGGTCCAACATATCCATTCGTAATTTTCGTGCTGAGTGACGACAATCTTCGCACCTCCCAATGCGCTGGCACATCCCCCAGCCATTCGATACCGGACGGCTTCATGGGGGCGTGGGGATTCAGGCCACGGGTGACGGCGTGGGAGATAACGGCCTGGCGCTTTTCTCTCAAGAGGTCCATCAGTCGCCGCTGCTCCGCCACCAGCCCATCGATCTTCGCGGTTTCGCGGTCGAGGAAGGCGGCGATTATGGTCTGTTCTGGGAGCGGAGGCATCCCGAGCAAGATGTTGCGCATCTCTGAATAGTTCGTGCTCCAAAGATCGGCGACGATCCCTTTACCGTTCCGATAAAACTCCTCCTGGAACGGCTGACAGCGAAGCAGATGATGAACGAATGGAGTGTGAACTTGCTCTTGCGGTCGCAAGACTGTGCAGATCAACGACACCGAGCCATCGAGTTGCGATGCCCCGGCAGAGCCTTTCCTGTCAGATCGACTGTTGATCACGAAGTCGCCTGTCAAAACCTTCTTTCGGTTGTCGCCATCGTCCGATTTGGCTGCGGTATCAAGTTGCGGAACGATACCGTTTTTGGTGACTGAAAGGGCCGGGAAGTCCTTGTCACTGACCTTCTCCCGTCGCTCATTGAAGACGTAGCCGACACGCTTTACCTCCCAGTGCGCCGGCACCTCCCCCAACCACTCCACGCCACAGTCCTTGTATTTCTGATAACGCGGAAAGCTCATGCCGTCAGCCCGCCGATCATGGTCAGGATGCGGTCGGTCACGCCTTTTAGCTCAGCGTCAATCTCGGTCAGCGGACGTGGCGGCTTGAAGACGTAGAAGTGACGGTTGAACGGTATCTCGTAGCCGACCTTGGTCTTGTCGGGGTCGATCCAGGCATCGGGCGCATGGGGCAGCACCTCGCACTTGAAGTAGGCGTCGATGTCTTCGCCGAGCGGCACGTTCTCGGTGTCGCGCAGGCTGGCATCGGGCACAGGCTTGCCCTTGGACTTCCCCTTGGAGCCCAGCACCACCTTGCCCATCGCGCTGCGCTCAGGGCGCTCGACCGTAATAGTGCGGTAGCCGAAGTCCTCGTTTTTGAAGATACGGCTGATGGGCACGCCGTCACGGGCGGATTCCTGAAACTGGCCAAACAGGCGGGTGATGTCCTCGATGTGCTCGGGGCTGAGTTCCTTGCGCTTGGAGCCCAGGCTCTTGCGCATCTTCTGCCAGAAGCTGCTGGCATCGATCAGCTGCACCTTGCCTTTGCGCGCAGCGGGTTTGCGGTTGCTGACAATCCAGACATAGGTACTGATGCCGGTGTTGTAGAACATGTCGGTGGGCAGGCCGATGATGGCCTCGACCAGGTCGTTTTCCAGCACGTAGCGGCGAATCTCGCTCTCGCCACTGCCGGCGCCGCCGGTGAAGAGCGGCGAGCCGTTCAGCACGATGCCGAAGCGGCTGCCGCCATCCTTGGCCGGGCGCATCTTGGCGATCAGGTGCAGCAGAAACAGCAGCGAGCCGTCGCTCACCCTGGGCAGGCCGGGGCCGAAGCGGCCGTTGAAGCCCATTTGCTCGGCTTCCTTGCGGATTTCCTTCTCGATCTTTTTCCACTCCACGCCGAACGGTGGATTGGACAGGCTGTAGTCGAAGTGCTTGCCCGGCAGGCCGTCGTTGGACAGGGTGTTGCCAAAGATGATGTTGGCGATGTCCTGCCCCTTGATGAGCATGTCGGCCTTGCAGATGGCGTAGGACTCGGGGTTGAGCTCCTGGCCGTACATGACGAGCCGGGCGTTCGGGTTCAGGCCGGCCAGGTGCTCTTCGGCCACGGACAGCATGCCGCCGGTGCCGGCCGTGGGGTCGTACAGGGAGCGCACCACGCCGGGCTTGGTCAGGGCCTGGTCGTCTTCGATGAACAGCAGGTTGACCATGAGGCGGATGACTTCGCGCGGGGTGAAGTGCTCCCCGGCGGTCTCGTTGGACAGTTCGGCGAACTTTCGGATCAGCTCCTCGAACACGGCGCCCATCTCGGCGTTGCTGACCCGGTCGGGGTGCAGGTCGATGGTGGCGAACTTCTCGGTGACCATGTACAGCAGCCCGGACTTGGCCAGCTTGTCGATCTGGGTGTGGAACTCGAACCTCTCGAAGATGTCGCGCACTGCCGGGCTAAACGCCTGCATGTAGGCGCGCAGGTTCTCCCCAATGTGGTCCTGGTCGCCCATGAGCCTTTTGAGGTCGAGGGGCGAGGTGTTGTAGAAGAAGGTGGCGGTGGCGCGCAGCAGGAAGGATTCCGGATTGAGCCCGGCCTTTTCCCGCGCGGCCTTCTCGGCCAGCACGGCGGCCTTGGTGGGCTCCAGCACGCAGTCCAGCCGGCGCAGCACGGTGAAGGGCAGTATGACCTTGCCGTATTCGGATTGCTTGTAGTCGCCGCGCAGCAGGTCGGCGACGGACCAGATGAAGGAGGAGAGGTTGGGATTGGGGCTGGCCATTGCTATTTTTGGGGCAAACGGATCGTGAGCGTCGCTCAGCTCGGGCGAGGCTGGGGTGACAGGATTTTTGCCTTGGATGGTACGGCAATATGGGCCAGCAGAGTCACCCCCTGGCCTCGTCTTACCCGAGGTGCTTTTGGGCCCGAGGAATATTGCCGCCCTCGCTCGCGCGCATTGGACTAAAGAAAGTCATTGCGAAATTCGTGCGGATTCAACCGGTCAAAGCCGGCGCCGAGGCGAATATCAACTTGGTCTTGGTCTTAACCGTGGTGCAAGCCGCCCGCCGGCCCGGGGGCGGCGCACCGCATTGACGATCAGCCCGCTGGCATCCTGGGCGCCATGCCCCGCTGCAATGAATTGATCGGCGCAGCTGGGACCGCCGGCAGCGCGCCATCAGCCGATCGCTTGCCGCCTCAAGCATCATTCGCACAACATCGAGCCCATCCTCATCCCCGAACGCGAGAGGCGATTTCCCTGAGCGCGTGGTCGCGCAATGGCCCCTCTATGATGCCCAAATGTGCTCCAACTACCGCCCCGTCACCAGCTCCGACAGGCTGCTGACCTTCTTCGGCGTCGAGCGCGAGCGCGACGAGGCGTCGGTCGATGTATGGCCGCTGGGCGTAGCCCCCTTCATCCGGCTGGCCGAGGATGGTTCCGGCAACAGGGTCGTGGACGATGGCATCTACGGCTTGCTGCCGCAGTTTGCCGCCGAGATGGCCTATGGCCGGCGCACGTACAACGCGCGCAGCGAAACCGTGGCCAGGCTCGCCAGCTTTCGCGAATCCTGGGCCAGGGGTTGGCGCTGCATCATCCCGGCCGAGTCGATTTACGAGCCCTGCTGGGAGACCGGCAAATCGGTGCGCTGGGTGATACAGCGTCCCGCCGCCATGCCCATGGGCATTGCCGGGATCTACCGCAAGTGGCGTCACCCGGATGGGCGCGAGGTGTTCTCGTTTTCGATGCTGACAGTCAATGCCGACGGCCACCCCGTCATGCAGCGATTCCATAAGCCCGAGGATGAGAAGCGCATGGTCGTCATCCTGGACGAACACGACTATGGCGCGTGGCTGTCCTGCCCCGTGGCCGAGGCGCCCCGGTTCTTCCAACAGTGGCACGGCGAACTCGAAGCCCGTCCTGCGCCGCTGCCGCGCAAGGCGCCCCAGGCCAGCAGCGTGAGGACCAGCCGGCCACCGCCCCCCGACGAGGCGCAGCTGTTCTGACGCGCGCGGAGGTGCGGCGCTGCGTGCCACGTTCGTGCGAGCCGGAATATCCAGGGTGATGATTGACGTGACGGGTTTGACTCGCGATACTGTAATAATATCCAGTAGTCCAATTGAACCCCGTCGCCATGTCCGCCGTCCTGCCCACCCGTCCCGACCCGCTGGAACTGCTCAATCAGGAGCAGCGCCAGGCGGCCGAGCATGGTCTGGGCGAACAGGCCGGCGATACCCGTCCCCTGCTGGTGATCGCCGGCGCGGGCTCTGGCAAGACCAACACCCTGGCGCACCGGGTCGCGAACCTGATCCTGCAGGGTGCCGATCCCCAGCGCCTGCTGCTGCTGACGTTCTCCCGGCGGGCCGCCGCGGAGATGGAGCGGCGCGCGGCCAGCGTGATGAACCGCGTGCTGGGCCTGAAGACGCAGCAACCCCCTTCGCTGCCCTGGTCCGGCACCTTCCACGCGATTGGCGCGCGGCTGCTGCGCGACTACGCGGGGCGCATCGGCCTGGACGAATCCTTCACCATCCATGATCGCGGGGATTCGGAAGATCTGCTGGGTCTGGTGCGCCATGACCTCGGCCTGTCCTCGACCCAGAGCCGCTTTCCCAAGAAAGGCACCTGCCTGTCGATCTACTCCCGGGTCGTGAACAGCCAGCAGCCCCTGCTCACGGTGCTGCAGCAGGTGTTTCCCTGGTGCACCCAATGGGAGGCGGAGCTCAAGCGCCTGTTCGGAGCCTATGTCGAGGCCAAGCAGGCGCAGAACGTGCTCGACTACGACGATCTGCTGCTGTTCTGGTCCGAGATGATGGCCGAGCCGGAACTGGCGCTGGAGGTCGGCGCGCGCTTCGACCATGTGCTGGTCGATGAATACCAGGACACGAACCGGCTGCAGGCGGCGATCCTGGTGGGCCTCAAACCCGATGGCCGCGGCGTCACTGTGGTGGGTGACGATGCCCAGAGCATCTACAGTTTTCGGGGGGCAACGGTGCGCAATATCCTGGACTTCCCGGAT
>Ga0134125_10010845_pt1 | contig 10229 bp, 8 predicted proteins | sample KB31751_FD_96464 | JGI IMG/M metagenome (GOLD analysis project Ga0134125, IMG submission 96464) | Terrestrial soil microbial communities with excess Nitrogen fertilizer from Kellogg Biological Station, Michigan, USA - KB3-175-1 | ecosystem: Environmental > Terrestrial > Soil > Unclassified ... | reverse complement strand
GGTGAAGCCGCCCGCTTCTTTGGCGTCGACCGGCACGCTCCACACGCGCACCGTCGCGCCGCGGTCGACGCGGTGCTCGAGCAGCGTCGAGCCGCGCCACAGCTCGAGGTGATAGGTGCCCGAAGCCGCGCCGCCACCGACGAGCAGCTCGGCGTGCTCGCCCGGCTGATACTCGCTCTTCTGCGCCAGCGCCGTCGCCGGAATCGGCAGCGGCATGGCGCGCGTCTTGGCGTCGGCGACGAGGAACGAGAACGTGCCGCGCGCGCCGCCGGCCGCCGACAAGCGCACGCGATAGCCGCCCGCGGGCAGCGCCGGAAGCGCGATCGGCGCCGGCGATTTTCCGTCGAGCGTCGCGGTTCCGTGCGCCACGTGCGCGTCGGCCGCCGGATACTTCTTCAAGACCGCTTGCAGCAGCTGGCCCTCGGCCGGTTTGTCCTTGGGCGCGCCGAGCCGCTCGAGCTCCCAGCTCACCGTCGCTGCGATCGGCTGCTCCTCGAGGTTGGTCGCCTTGACCTTGAGCGCCGGCGCTTCGTTGCTCAGGAAGAACGCGTGCTCGGCCTCGGCCGACACCAGCACCGACTGCGCGCCGACGCGCAGCGAGCGATCGGCCCCGATGGTGCGCCCGCCGGCGTCATGCGCTTCGACCTCGACGATGTAGTCGCTCACGTCGGGCACGTCGGGATCTTCCGACGGCAGCGAGTCGGCGTCGGGGATCGCCGTGAACTCCACGTCGAAGGTGCCGGACTTGTCGGTCTTGAGGTTGCCGCGCGCGATCTCCACTGTCGGGCTCTCGCCCTGGCGCCAGTACCACCACGGGATCCAGCGACGGCGCGACACCTTGAACTTCACCGGCACGTCGCCGGCGGCGCCGCCGAAGTAGTACTTCACGTGTCCTTGCAGCTTGGTCTTCTCGCCGTACTTCGCCGCCGCCTTGGGCGCGTCGAGCGTGACCTCGAACTCGGGCCGCTTGTACTCCTCCACGCGCAGCGCCAGGTCGCGCGAGACCTCGCGCATGCCCGGCGCCGTCGCCTCGAGGTTGTGCTGCCCGAGGAGGCCCTTGTCCGGCAGCTTCACCTCCGCCGACGCCGAGCCCATGGCGCCGGTGACGACGTCGGCGTGCCACATCTCCTTGCCGTTGGGATCGCGCAAGACGAGATGGATCTTGCGGTGCGCGTCTATCTTGAAGCTGCCGTCCTTGACGCGCTCGACGGAGGTGACGCGCACTTTGGCGGTCTGCCCCGGCCGATAGATCGGCCGATCGCTGGCCAGGAACAGCTCGAGCGGCGGCGGCGGCGTACGCTGTCCGTGATACGACGGCGAGCCGAACAGCGCCACCGCCTTGCCGTGCACCGCCATCGCGTCGACCTGCAGATAGGGCGCGCGCGGAAAGCTCCAGGTGGCCACGCCGTCGCTGCCGGTCTTGGTCTCGTCGGACGCGCGCGAGCGCCAGTCCTCGGACACCAGCAGCCGGAAGGGCACGCCGCCGAGCGGCGCCTTGCCGTCGACGTCGAAGGCGTAGTAGCGCAGGCCGGCCGCCGTCTCGGCGCGCGCGATCGCCAGATCGGTCACGTTGGCGAAGGCGGCGCGCATCATCGAGTGCTTGTAGGTGAAGCTCGCGTCGCCGGAGACGACCGCCAGGTAGAGCCCGACGCCCGGCGCCGGCGCGTCGACGTCACGCTCGAGCTCGTCGTGATCGCCCTTGTCGCCGGTCGCGATCTTCCACTCGGCGACCGGCTTGCGATCGGCGATCCACGCCGGCACGCGGTCGTAGCGCGGCGAGAGCAGGCTCTGCGACCAGAACTCGTTGCTGCCGTCGCGCATCGGATCCATGCGATAGAGGCGCGCGTAGACGGTTGCGAGGTTGCGCGTCGAGAGGTGCAGCGCGCGCTTGCCGTCGCGCGTCACCTTCGACGACAGCCCGAGCACCTTCTCGGTGATGTTGTGGCGCAGCTGGCGCAGCTCGACGGCGACGTCGCTCTCCGGCGTCTTCGGCAGGATCTCGTCGACGACCGCGAGCGCCTTGACCCGATCGGTCTGGAAGTAGAGCTGGCCCGCGTGCAGCGCCGCGTCGGCGCGCCCGAGCGGCGTGTGCAGCTTGTGCGACCAGCCGAGGTAGCGCTCGAGGGCGGCGGCGCGCCACGCGTCGCGATCCTGCTTCGTCGCCGACACCGACTCGCCGAGGGCCACGCGCGCCACGCGCCAGCGCTCGCCGGCCATGGTGCGATCGATGGGGCCGCCGTCGAGGTGCGCGCTCTCGTCGTAGAGCGCGCCGAGCCGCGCCAGGCCGGGCACGCCGCTGCCGAACGAGCGCGCATAGTCGTCGGCGGCGAAGGGCAGGGCGGTGGTGCGCCCCTTGACCCCGCGCAGCCAGTCGCTCATGCGCAGCACCGCGAAGTCCCACAGCGACGGGTAGCGCTGCAGATCCGCATCGGTGAGCACGAAGAATTCGCCGTACTGTTTGAGCGGCATGCGCGCGAGCGCGGCGCGATCCTTCCATAGCTGCTGCGCCGCCGCTTCCATCTCGCGCTCGGCGGCCGGCTTCGACAGCTTGGCCGATCCCTGCGCGCCTTCCTCGGTCTCCTCGGAGAAGCCGTACCAATTCTGGACGCCGCGGAACATCTCGAGCCGGCCGAGCGAGACGATCGCGCGCAGGCCGGCGTCCGACGGCAGCCGGGCCGCGCGCACGCGGTCGAGCGCCTTTTCGTGCTGCGCCAGCAGGGTCTCGCACTCGACGGCGCGGAACAGCGCGCGGGTGTACAGCCGCTCGTCGGGCGCGTTCTTTTCGAGCGCGTCGTACTTCTGCAACGCCGAATCCCAGCGCCCTGCCGCGAACAGCTTGTCCGCCTCCTGCATCGTCGCCGACTCCTTGGCCTGCACCGGCGGCGTGTGGCATCCGATGAGCAGGCACAGCAAGACCAGCTGCTTCCTCATGCGTCGACCTCGTTGGATGCTGTTGATACGCGCGAGCTTGGGCTCACGATCTGGGATTCAGCGCCTTCTGCGCGCGCGGAGCGTAGAGCCGGCCGGCCACCGCGCGGATGACGACGCGCGGGAAGATCTTGGCGAAGAACGCCGTAAGCCAATTGACGAGGCCCGGGACGAAGACGGCGCGTCCGCCGTCGTAGGCGGCGAGCGCGCGCCGCACGAGCGCGTCGGGCGAGATGGTGTGCGGCGCCTGGGCGAGCGCCTGCGGCACGCCGGCGATCCCGGCCCACTCGGTGGCGACCGGCCCGGGGCAGATGCAGGTGACGCGGACGCCGCTGCCGCGCAGCTCGTGCGACAGCGCCTCCGACCAGCTGAGCAGGAACGCCTTGGTGGCGCCGTACGTGGCCATGTAGGGCACCGGCTGGAAGGCGCCGATCGACGAGATGTTGATGATGCCGCCCGCCTTGCGGCCGATCATCGCGGGCAGGAGGCGCTGCGCGAGCACGAACGGCGCCACCGCGTTGAGCTTGAGCTGGCCGAGCTCGCGCGCGGGATCGAGCGCGACGAAGGCGCCGTTCGAGCCAAAGCCGGCGTTGTTGACGAGGAGCTCGACGTCGCCGAGGTGCAGCGCGTGGGTGGCGACGCGCTCGACGTCGGCTTGGTCCTCGAGATCGGCGGTGAGCACCTCGGCGCGCTTGCACGCGCGGGCCAGCTCTTCGAGCCGCTCACGCCGGCGCGCCACGAGCACGAGCGAGTAGCCACGCGCATCGAGCGCGCGCGCGAAGGCCGCGCCGATCCCCGACGACGCGCCGGTCACCACCGCCCAGCCACGCGCGCTCATATCCCCTCCGTCTTCGTTCCCATCGGCACCAGCTTGTCGAAGTGCGCGTAGTCGACGTAGCGCACGCCGTCGCCGTCGATGCCGATGATGTCGGCGAAGCGCATGTCGTACACGAAGTCGGCCGGATCGTAGCCGTGACGCGAGTGCACCTGCTGCGAGAAGGTCTCGTCGAGGCCGATCAAGGAGCCGATGAGCTGCACGCCCGACTCCTTCATCTCTTCGAGCGTCATGCCGGCAAGCGGGCTCGCCTCGTCGATCTCGTGCACCGCGGTCCAGGTGAGCACGAAGATGACGTTGCGATCGCGCTGCAGCTTGAGGTCGTGGAAGCGGCGCTGGCGCTCGCCGTCGGCGGTGACCTCGGTGCGCGCCACGGCGACGCGCAGCTGCGCTTCGACGATCTGGTTGGCGCGCTCGTTGGCCATGCGGAACTGGAGGAGGCGCCGGCCGGCGCGCTCGACGATCACCACGTTCTTCGACCACATCACGCGCGCCGTCGGGCGCGAGAACTTGGCGAAGACGAGGCCGGTGAGGAGGGCGACGAAGAGCGTGCCGCTGAACGCCTCGATGGTGACGAGCACGTTGGCGTAGGTGGTCTTGGGCGCCATCGTGCCGTAGCCGATGGTCGATAGCGTGTGCACGCTGAAGAAGAAGAGGTCGCGGAAGCGCGCGGCGCCGGTCACGCAGTCGCCGCCGAGATCGTAGAGCACGGCGAACAACAGATTGGCGAGGATGTAGACCGTGGCGACGAGGCCGAGCAGGCGCGACCACGAGCGCGCCATCAGATAGTGATAGAGGTCGGCGAGCGGGGCCCGACCGATGTTGCGTCGTTCCACGCCGACGACGATCGAGGGGCGGCGACGAGCCATGCCGGCTGGAGTATATAACGGCGCGGAGACGATCGACACCGCCGTCGGGAACCTGGCTCGTGCGCGTTTCGTCGAACAGACGCCGACTCCATGCCCGCCGACGAACCGATCTTCGACGTGCGCGATGCGCGCTCGAGCGCGCGCATGCTGGCGCTGCTGGTCGGCTGCGCGGCGGTGGTGAACCTCCTGTGCGGTCTCGGGCACGCGCTGCCCTGGACGTTGCGCGCCACGCGGATCGTCGAGCTCGTCGCGGCGGCGGCGGCGCTGATCGCGCTCGGGGCCACGCGGCGACGGCCGGGGCGCGGGCTGGCGCTCGCCTGCTGTGGGGTGCTGATCGCGCTCTACTTCGTGCTCCTACCGGTGCAGGCGGTGGCGTGGCGCGAGGCGGGGCGGCCGTGGGAGGCGATGGGCGATCTGCACTTCGCCACGATGGTGCTGGCGCTCGCCGTGCCCGGCTCGTTCGCGCTCGGCGCGGCGCTGCTCGGCGGCTTCGCGGTGATGGGGCTGGCCATCCACTTCTGGCTCCGCGGCGTGGGCACGTCGCCGAACGAGCTGATCGCCGGCGAGCCGACGCTGACGCTGGTGTTCGTGGTCATCGGCTTCGCGGTGCTCTGGGTGCGGCGGCGGCGGCGCGCGTTGGCGCTGCGCTTCGTGCGGCGCTCGGCCGACGTGCTGACGCTGACGCGGCTGTCGGCGTGCCTGGGCGAGATCGCCGGCGAGCTCGGCAGCGCGACGCGCGCGCTCGGCGAGGCGCTGGCGCCGCTGCGCGCGGGCACCGACGCGGCGGTGGTCGAGCGCATCGATCGCGCGCTCGGCCGCATCGGCGACGTGCGCAACGGCCTCGACCGCTCGGTCACTTTCGGCCGCGAGGCGCGGCCGCTCGATCAAGAGGAGCGCGCCTTCTACGCGCGCGACGCGCACCAGGCGGCGATGACGCTGACGCTGGCGATCGTGGTGGTCGAGACGCTGGCGATCTTCGGCACGCGCGATCTCGCCGTCGGCATGATGCGCCGGTTCTTCCTGTTCTCGGGCGGGCTCGCGGCGCTGTCGGCGGCGGCGCTGTTCGTCATGCGCAAGCAGCCGTCGGAGCGGTTCGCGTTCGCGCTGTTCCTGGTCAACATCCTGCCGGCGTTCGCGCAGTACTGGTATTCGACGCCGGCGTGGGCGGGCGCGGGCGGAGCGTTCGATCCGCTCGCCGGCAACAAGACGTTCCTCGTGCTCGTGCCGCTCATCGTGCCGCGGCGCTGGTGGGTGGCGATCGGCATCGAGGGGGCGATGACGGCGATGTCGGTCGCGCTCTACCATCATCACGGGTTCGCGGCCATGCGCGATCGCTCGCCGCTCGCCGAGCCGTGGGCGACGGCGCTCTACCTCCTGGTCGGGCTCGGTCTCGTCGCCACGCGTGAGAACCGGCGCCTCATGTCGGTGCGCCTGTTGCGCGCCGATCGCGAGGCGGCGGCGCTATTGTCGAGCGCCGAGGTGTCGCTGACGCTGCTCGATCAGCTCGGCTCGCCGCTGCAGGTGCTCGCCTCCAGCCTGGCGCAGCTGCGGCTCGCCGGCACCGACGAGCCGGCGCTCGAGCCGCTGCAGGCGGCGCTGGTGCGCCTCGTCGCCGCCGCGCGCCGCGTGCCGCCGGCGGACGCCAAGACGCTCGCGCAGCTCGGCGTGTCGCTCTAGCCGGCGACGAGCGCGCGCAATTCGTCGAGGCCGATGGGCTTGCGCAGCAGCGGCACGCCGCCGACGGCGCAGGCGCGCGCGATCAGCGGATCGCCGGCGCCGTGGCCGGTGAGAAAGACGATGCGGCCGGCGAAACGCTGATCCTTCAGCCAGGCGAGGGCGTCGAGGCCGCTCGGCAGATCGCGTCCGAGGTTGAGATCGAGGATGACCAGATCGGCGGCGAGCACGTCGTGGCGGTGGGCGGTGAGCTCGGCGACGCTGCGGACGGCGGTGGCCGGTGCACCGAGGGCGGCGAGCAGCGACGCCAGCGCGTCGAGCACGTCTTCGTCGTCGTCGAGGACTACGGTGCGCGTCGCCATCGCGTCGCGCCAATCATATCGCTACCAGCCGCGGTAGTAACGCGGATGATGACGGAGCCACTCGTAGCGGCGCCACTCCCAGCCGGTCCGGTACTCGGGCCGATAGCCATCGCCGTAACCAGATCCGTAATAGGGCCGCGCGACCGGCCGATAGATGGGCCGAGCCACCGGCCCGCGCACGACGCCGCCCCCGTGATACCCCCCGTGCCAATCGGCAAACGCCGGCGCGGCAACGCCAAGCGTCCCCGCAATCCCCGCGACGGCGATTATCTTCTTGAGCATCGAACCCCTCCTGCAAGGTACGACGTGCAGGACGGCGGGCTATTCAGGAAGAAAACCCACAGGGAGATCACGAGATCAGGAGATCACGAGAACAAGACGCTTACAGAAAGATCCCAAGGCATCCCTCTGTAAGAGTTTTGTTCTCCTGATCTCTTGATCTCCCTGTGAAGCTTTTCAAGAAGGGATCCTAAGGGTGAACGTGGCGCCGTCGACGGTGATATGACCGCCGTGCGCCTCTGCCACGCGCCTCGCCAGCGTCAATCCCAAGCCGAAGCCGCTGCCCGGCGTGCGCGCCTTGTCGCCGCGGTAGAAAGGCTCGAAGACGCGCTCGCGCTCCTCCGGCGCGATGCCGGGGCCGGCGTCCTTGACGCGCAATGCGACCATCTGGCCGTCGCGTTCGGCGCTCAGCTCGATCGGCGGCGCGCCGTACTTGGCGGCGTTCTCGACGAGGTTCCACAGCGCGCGCCGCACCAGCGCGCCGTCGGCGGTCACCACGATCCCCTCGCCGCTGCTCGCGCGCACCGTCTTGCCCGCCGTGAGCGGATCGTGCGCCGCGCGCTCCACGAGCTGCGCGAACAGCTGCGCCACGTCGACCGGCCCGAGGTGCGCCGGCAGCCCGCCCGCGCCGAGCCGCGTCGTGGTCAGCACGTCCTCGATCAGCCGATCGAGCTCGATCAGATCGGCCTCGACGTCGCGCAGGCGCGCCTCGTTCTTGGCGTCGCGCGGAAGCAGCTCGAGCGCCACGCGGATGCGCGCCAGCGGGGAGCGCAGCTCGTGTGACACGTTGGCCAGGAGCTCCTTCTGCCCCTTGACCAGCGTCTCGATGCGCTCGGCCATCTCGTTGAACGCGCGCGTCAGTTGCTCGAGCTCGTCCGGCGGCCGGTGCCGCGGGCGGAAGTGCCACATCCCGCGCAGCGGCGCCACGCGCGCCGCCAGGTCGCCCTCGCCGAAGCGCCGCACCGCCGACGTCAGCCGCTCGATGGGCAGCGAGATCCTCCGCGCCAGCGGCCCCGATGCCACGCCGGCGATGATCATGATGACCGCGATGAGCACGAGCGGCCGCCACAAGCTCGGCATGCGAAAGCTGCGATAGAGCGGCGACGACTCGACGAACCCGACCACCACGCCGTCGACGATCACCGGCGCCGCGATGAAGAAGCGCGGCGCCTGCTCCATCACCAGCTGCCCACGCCTGAGCTGTCCCAGATCGCGCGCGTCGAGCGGCGGGAACTCGGTGCCGGCGACGGCGAGCGCGCGCCCGTCGACGCCGCGCACCGTCAGGTCGAGGTCGAGCTCCTCGGAGACGCGGCGCACCGTGCGATCGCGCTCGGCGGGCGCATACCAGTCGCGCGACAGCTGCGCCGCCACGTGGCGCGCCAGCCGCGAGCCCGTCGAGTGGATGAAGGCGGTGCGCCAACCCGTGGTGAACACCACGCCCGAGGCGAAGATGCCGACGATGAGCACCACGAACAGGTGGGCCCAGATGCGCTTGCGCAGCCGCGCGCCGCGGCGGCGCTGCCAGCGATGATCGTGATGATCGTGGCGATGGTGCGGCCGCATCAATCGCGCGCCAGCACGTAGCCGACGCCGCGCACGGTGCGGATGTAGCGCGGCTCCTTCGGGTTCTGCTCCAGCTTGGCGCGCAGCTTCGAGATGTGCACGTCGATCGAGCGATCGAACGACTCGAACTCCTCGCCCTTGAGCGCATCCATGAGGTGCTCGCGCGACAGGACGCGCCCGGCCGCCTTGGCCAGCGTGGCCAGAAGCTCGAACTCGAAGTGCGTCAGCACCTGGCGTTTGCCGTCGACGGTGACCTCGCGCGCGTCGAAGTCGATGGTCAGCCCGCCCGAGGTGAACAGCTGGTGTCCCTCGCCCGGCGCCGGCGCCTGCGCGCGCCGCAAGATGGCGCGCAGTCGGGCGAGCAGCTCGCGCGGGTTGAACGGCTTGGCCAGGTAGTCGTCGGCGCCGAGCTCGAGCCCGACGATCTTGTCGACGTCGTCGCCCTTGGCGGTGAGCATGATGACCGGCGTGTGGTTGCGCTCGGGCAGCGCGCGGATGCGCCGGCAGACCTCGAGCCCGTCGACGCCGGGAAGCATGATGTCGAGCAGCACCACGTCGAAGTTGCCCTTCTTCAGTGCGGCCAATCCGCGCTCCCCGTCGCCGGCGACGGTCACGTCGACCTCGTTCTGCTCGAGATACTCGGCCACGAGCGAGGCGAGCTTGGCATCGTCGTCGATGAGGAGCGCGGCGGTCCGCTTGTTCACGCGATCATTCTCCGTGGCGTGGGTGATGCGCGCGCACGAAGGCCGCCACCTCGTGGCGCTGGCCGGCGTCGAGCGCGTCGTGTGCTTCCGTGAGCGCCTGCACGATGGCGTCGCCGGCCTGCTGCATCTTGGCCTGACGCTCCGCCTGCAGCGAGGCGAGCTTGGCCTGATCGATCTGGTCGGCGGTGAACACGGCTACAGCGTCGTCGAAGTGCGCGGCGTGATCGTCGAAGTTGGCGCTGATGGTCGCGAACGCGCGATCCACGGCCGCGGTCACCTTGGCGCGCTGATCGGCGGTGGCATGGATCTGGTCGAGCATGTCGTCGAGCCGCTCGGCCACCATGTGCCGAACGAACGGCTTGGCGCCGTCCGACCATTTTTGATTCTGCGGCGGCTTGTGCGAGCGCAGATAATCGGCGAGCTGCTGCCGCTGCGGCGCGGTGAGCGCGTCGTGCGCATCGGAGAGCGCCTGCACCACCGCGTCGCCGGTCTTCTTCGCCGCCGCCTGGTGATGCGCGCGCAGGCTCGCGATCGCCGCCGGATCCATGCGCTCGGACTCCCACAGGCTCAGCGCCGCCTGCATGTCGCCGCGCTCGGCCTCGCGGTTGGCGGCGATGGTGGCGAACACGTGATCGCGTGCCGCGTGCACGGCGTCCCGTTGCGCGCTGGTCGCGCCGACGGCGTCGAGCGCCTGATCGATGTGCCGGGTGACGCGTCGCTTGACGAAGCCATCGTGCATGCGCCCCGACGCGAGCGCCGCTCCGCCGGCGGCGAGCACCAGCACGAACGCGCCGGCGAGCGCGATCCCGATCTTCCAGCTCCGCTTCATGGTCGTCTCCTTGGCAGTATCAGCCATCTGCCGTGAAGATGACAGGTGCACGTAAACCGCCCTTTGGCCGCGTGTAAAGGTCGTGTAAAGCCGGGCGGGCTAGTTGTTTTCGCTGAGCACGATGGGGCGGGTGACGTCGAGCGTCGGGTCGAGCGCGACGGCACCCACCAGCTCGACGAGCGTGCG
>Ga0134125_10010844_pt1 | contig 10229 bp, 8 predicted proteins | sample KB31751_FD_96464 | JGI IMG/M metagenome (GOLD analysis project Ga0134125, IMG submission 96464) | Terrestrial soil microbial communities with excess Nitrogen fertilizer from Kellogg Biological Station, Michigan, USA - KB3-175-1 | ecosystem: Environmental > Terrestrial > Soil > Unclassified ... | reverse complement strand
CGTCGTGCTAGTTAGTCAATAATTACTTTACCAATCCTTTTATACCGTAGTAGCCCTATTCAGGCGCGAGTATGCAGCGCAACGGTCCTCAACCTGGCGCGAGAAACGTTTGATAATTGCGGTAAATGGGGTGATCCATGGGGATACGCAGCTCAGGATGTTTACGGGGAGTTTATAAAAGAACCTACCTCGCGGCGAGGTAAAAAGATTTTAAATTCAATTTTGTCAAGGCTGGTGTTTCAACATAAAGATACAGATATCGAAGACGATCTAAAAAAAATCGAAGATAGTATAGAGAATTCAAAAACACAGAATGACGTTATTGAAATAGTGGATTAACCAATTGTATTGTTAAGAAGCTTAGACGAACAAGAATAACGTTAAGAGTTGATGTGTTGATTTAGCCAACAAATTTCTATAATACGGACGACCGCGTAAGGGATTGCAATGAATACCTGCGTGTGCTCGTAAGGCCTGCAGGCGCATTAATGGAAAGCCCGGCCGTGTGCCGACTCACCCCGATCCGCCCAAGGTCGGATCACCCCTGCCTGCGGCAAGCAGGCCTCTCTTCGCGCGGCGAAAAGAGGGGTTGGGGGATTAAATTTGAATACGGACACCTAATTGCCTGTCGCTAGTAACGACGATTGCCGGTTTGTCGCCATATGATATTACTGTGCCGGTAACGCACATTCGCGCGCCAACCCATGAGCCTGGGTTCAAGACAGTATTTCGCCCCTTTATTATGATTAACAACGCTTTGTTCCGTTTTCGGTTACCCATAAATAATATCTTCAACGTGTCGTTAACATTTTTGTAGTTAAAGACACTATCGCAAATATATACTTCGGTCCCAATTAGTTTGGCCGCGCCTTTTGCAGTTATTGATGGTTCAAATGAACCATTAGCTTTTCCTTTTAAGAGCTGTTCGACACTTTGCTGTGCCAATCCTTTATACGCTAAACAGATCAAGGCACAGATGAGCAGAAATAAGTGTTTCATGATTTGAAGATAACAAACCTCTTCGAACGTTTGATATTGTCAACGAACAAAAGATGCAAATACCGTGTAAGGGATTGAAATGAATACCGCGCTTCGACAGGCTCAGCGCAGGCTTTTCGAGAGGCTCAACATGATACCCCTTTTTACACCGACCAAAAATCAATTCCGGGCCTGTGCCAGAAACGCTGCGAATTATAATTTTTTTAGGAAAAAATCTTGTTTTTCGTGGGTTTACAGTCAAAAAATACAACTACCTGATTATCAATAATTTAATTAAAAATTCATTGAAAAAGCGTAAACTTTTGTAAACTTTTTTACCTTGTTGAGGGCGTTACGGGTGGTTAGTGATGAGCGGGCAGTAGTGAATAGTCCCTTCACTCCGGTCCTATACAAATCGGCGTGATCTCAACAAAATCGGTGTAATCCCAATAAAATCGGTGTAATCTCAACACCAATCGATGAAATCCAGGCTAAAACGCTATTTTTGCGCATCGATGGAGAACATACGTAATTTTTGTATCATAGCGCATATTGACCACGGCAAAAGCACCCTCGCCGACCGCCTGCTTGAATATACCCACACGGTAACTAATCGCGAGTCGCAAGCCCAGGTGCTTGATGATATGGACCTGGAACGGGAACGCGGCATCACGATCAAAAGTCATGCGATACAGATGGATTACGAGTTGGACGGTCAGCAATATGTGCTGAACCTGATCGATACGCCGGGCCATGTGGATTTTTCGTACGAGGTTTCGCGTTCCATAGCGGCTTGTGAAGGCGCCTTGCTCATTGTCGACGCGGCACAGGGCATACAGGCGCAGACGATATCCAACCTGTACCTGGCCCTGGAGAATGACCTTGAGATCATCCCCATCCTGAATAAAATGGACCTTCCCGGCGCGATGCCCGAGGAAGTGAAGGACCAGATCGTGGAGCTGATAGGCTGCAAGCGCAAGGAGATCATCGCTGCGTCCGGCAAGACCGGGATGGGCGTTCATGATATATTGCGCGCTATCGTCGAGCGTATACCGCACCCGGTGGGCGACTCCAAAGCGCCGCTGCAGGCGCTGATATTCGACTCGGTGTTTAACTCGTTCCGGGGGATCGTTGCCTATTTTAAAGTGGTGAACGGCGAGATCAGGAAAGGCGACCGGGTGAAATTCTTTAACACCCAGAAACAATACGCTGCCGATGAGGTAGGTACGCTTAAATTAAAGCAATCGCCCCGCGACGTGATAAAAACCGGGGATGTAGGTTATATTATTTCGGGCATTAAGGAAGCGCGGGAAGTAAAGGTGGGCGATACGATCACACACATCGACCGCCCCTGCGAAGCGGCCATACAAGGCTTTGAGGAAGTAAAACCAATGGTCTTCGCGGGGATATACCCGGTTGATACCGAAGATTTTGAAGAGCTGCGCGACTCGATGGGCAAACTGCAGCTAAACGACGCGGCGCTGGTTTTTGAACCGGAATCTTCGGCGGCGCTGGGGTTTGGCTTCCGCTGCGGATTTTTAGGGATGCTCCATATGGAGATCATCCAGGAACGCCTGGAGCGCGAGTTTGATATGACGGTGATCACCACCGTGCCAAACGTATCGTACATCGCCTATACCACCAAAGGCGACGCGATGACGGTTAATAACCCCTCCGACCTGCCCGACCCAAGCCGTATCGATTATGTGGAAGAGCCGTACATCAAAGCGACCATTATTACCAAGTCGGAATTTGTGGGGCCGGTGATGTCGCTGTGTATCCAGAAACGCGGGTTCATTAAAAACCAGTCGTACCTGACCTCCGACCGGGTGGAGCTGATATTCGAGATGCCGATGGGCGAGATCGTTTTTGATTTTTACGATAAGCTCAAAACCATTTCAAAGGGCTACGCCTCGTTTGATTACCACCAGATCGGTTACCGGCAGTCGGACCTGGTAAGGCTCGACATCCGGCTCAACAGCGAGCCGGTAGATGCATTGTCATCGCTGATCTTTCGCGGCAACTCCTACGATTTCGGCAAAAAGATATGCGAAAAGCTGAAAGAGCTTTTACCGCGGCAGCAGTTTGAAATCATTATACAGGCCTCCATCGGCGCGAAGATCATTGCGCGCGAAACCGTAAAGGCGCTCCGCAAGGATGTGACGGCTAAATGCTATGGCGGCGATATCTCGCGTAAGCGGAAACTGCTCGAAAAGCAGAAAAAAGGCAAAAAGCGCATGCGCCAGGTGGGGAACGTTGAGATTCCGCAATCGGCGTTTATGGCGGTTCTGAAATTAGATTAATAGATGTGAGATATGAGATTTGAGACTGAAATGGTTGAACATATAGGGAACTACTACTCTAAGTGGAGAATCTTTAAAAACTTCACTAACTTTTATCAAATTAACTAAAATGGCATTATCTGATCTCACGTCTCATATCTAACATCTCATATCTGACTAATGCAATTACTCGACGGGAAATACGTATCCGAAAAGCTAAAAGGCGAAATTGCCGAAGGCGCGGCTAAAATATTGCAGCAAACCGGTCGCAAGCCGCATTTGGTGGCTGTTTTGGTGGGGCACGATGGCGGCAGCGAAACCTACGTGGCCAGCAAAATAAAGAATTGCGAGGCGGTGGGTTTTAAATCGACGCTGGTACGGTATGAAGACGATGTTACCGAAACCGAGCTGCTGTTAAAAGTGGGCGAGCTGAACGCCGATAGCGATATCGACGGGATCATCGTACAGTTGCCGTTGCCAAAGCATATCGATCCTGAAAAGGTGACCGAAAAAATCGATTACCGCAAGGATGTCGACGGCTTCCACCCCATTAACCTGGGGCGCATGCAGCGCAACCTGCTGTCGTTTATCCCGGCAACGCCTTACGGCATCACCCTGATGTTAAAAGAATACGGCATCGAAACGGCGGGCAAGCATTGCGTGGTGGTTGGCCGCAGCAACATCGTGGGCTCCCCTATCAGCATCTTAATGGCGCGCAACACCTATCCCGGCAACTGCACGGTTACCATCTGCCACAGCAAAACGCCCGACATTAAAAACTTTACGCTGCAAGCCGATATATTGATCGTCGCGATCGGCAAAAAGAACTTCATCACCTCGGATATGGTAAAGGATGGCGTTGTTGTGATTGACGTGGGCATGAACCGCGAAACTTCGACGGTAACCAAGTCGGGTTTTAAGCTGTATGGCGACGTTGATTTCGAAAACGTCGCACCCAAAGCCTCATGGATCACGCCTGTGCCGGGCGGCGTTGGCTTAATGACCATCATCGGCCTGCTCAAAAACACGCTTTTATCGGCGAATAAAGAAATCTATAAGTAAACTCAGAAATCAATCTTTGACCTCACCTAAATCCTCTCCAAAGGAGAGGACTTCGAGAATTTGTTACCTTAAAAATCGATCTTCAGGTTCATGACCGCGGGATTCTTGATCACATCGTCCATATTGGTTACCAGGGTAACCCGTTTCCTGTCAGCCGATAGGATGGCCTTCGGGTTGTTCACCTTTTTAACCGGCTTGGCGAAATTCAAAACAACTTTGTAAGGCATATCGATCAGCATCGCCTTCGCCATCGCAAACGTTGACGCCGTTTTCTTTAAAAAGCTGTTGAACTTCGCCTTATCGATCACCCGGTAAAACTTATGCGGGGTAATCTCGTACGAATAGTAGTCCTCGCCGGCAACCAGTTGCTGCGCGTCAAAATCCTTACTTTTCTTATCGCTTTTTGTAACCGCCTTTACCTGGCTATCCATCGAAATTTTGGAGAGGTGCTTAAGGTAATATGACAAGTCGGCCGAGTTTTTTGCCATGTGGCTCACACTCACCTTCATAATGCTTTTTTTCAGGTCCATCTTTACCGACAGGTTGCTGCTTTTGGCCATGTTGGCCTCGTCGAAGGTCATTTTTTGCTGGGTGCTGTCGGGCAGGGCAGTATAAAAATTCAGGGTGGTATCCTTTACCATGCTGAACTGCGGCGTTTCCTTCACCGAATCGCTCATCAGGTTCATCAATACCGATACCGCGTGGCCCATGTCAAAGCTGTAAACTACGTTGCACGACCCGTCCGCCTTAAAGTCGTAATGCTCCTCCACATCCACGCACGACGACAGGCAAAGGCATAAGAAAAACAATATCAGGAAGTAAAGTTTTCTCATAGGGTAAATTTTAAGTAAGGATAAATAAAAGTTTTGGTATTTGAAAGAGGTAAAAGCAGAAAGATGAAAGGTGAAAGGTTAAGGGTGAAAGGTAGGGATTTAAATCAGATTAGACCTTTCGTCTTATATGTCCGGTTTTAGGTGTGAACATAATTTCAACAAGCGGACAGGATTCTATTAAATACTTACACCCGCTTAACAAACCTTTCCCCTTTGACCTTTCGCCTTTCACCTTAATAAAGTAATTTTGCCGCTTCATTATGGCACACCAGATTCCGGACGACGGCACATTGCTTCCCTTGATGGAGGAGTTTTACACGATACAGGGGGAAGGGTACAATACCGGCAAGGCCGCTTATTTTATCCGGCTGGGAGGGTGCGACGTGGGCTGCCATTGGTGCGATGTGAAGGAAAGCTGGGACGCTGAGCTGCATGCCCTCACCCATGCCGACCAGATCGTGGAAAATGCCTCTAAACACCCTTCGAAAGCGGTGGTGATAACCGGCGGCGAGCCATTGATCTATAACCTGGATTACTTAACAGCGCAGCTGCAAAGCAGGGGCATTAAAACCTTTATCGAAACATCGGGCGCATACCCCTTGTCGGGCCATTGGGACTGGATATGCCTTTCGCCGAAGAAGTTTAAGGCGCCAACATTGAACGTTGCGGCAAAAGCCGATGAGCTAAAAGTGATCATTTTTAACAGGTCGGATTTTGCGTTTGCCGAAGGAAATGCAAAGCTGGTAACCGCCGATTGCAAGCTATACCTGCAGCCCGAATGGTCGAAATCAAAAGAAATGACGCCGTTAATCGTTGAATACGTAATGAACAACCCGCAATGGGAAATATCGCTGCAAACGCATAAATTCTTAAATATTCCTTAAGAAACTGTACCTTAGAGTTGCAAAACCTATATAAACACGAATGAGAATAGTAGTTTTCTCGCTTCTGTTATTTCTTTTGTCCGTTTCCGCATCCGCCCAACGGCAGTATAGTACAACAAATAGCGAAGCTATCAGGTATTATGCATTGGCCCATCAAAGCCTCGACGATCATGCTTACGACGAAGCCATTAATCAGTTGCAAAAAGCGATCTCGATAGACAACAAATTTATTGAGGCCCACTACCAGCTTGCCGACATTTACCGGTTACTTCGAAACCATAAACAGGCTGCTGAACAATACCTTAGCGTAATTAACTTAAATCCCGACTTTAGCAATGGTGCGTATCTAAAATTGGGCGACGAAGAGATAAACGGTGCCCGTTATAATGAAGCACAGCAGCACCTGGAGAAGTATTTAACCTTTCCGAATTTAACATCGCAGAATATTTTCCATGCGCAAAAACTGATCGCCGATTGCAAATTCAGTATACAGGCAATAGCACACCCCGTTCCGTTTAAACCGCTTAATATGGGGCCGCAGATCAATACCGCCGACGATGAATACCTGCCTGTAGCCACCGCCGATGAAAGCATGCTGATATTTACCCGGAAAATAAATAACAACGAAGATTTTTATAAGAGCATTAAGCTTAACGGGAAGTGGCAAAAAGCAACTTACCTGAGCGACCAGATCAACACCCCCCAGTATAACGAGGGGGCGCAATCTATTTCGCAGGATGGCAAGTATCTGTTTTTTACCGGGTGCAACCGGCCCGACGGGCTTGGGCGCTGCGACATTTATATCTCTCAAAAGAAAGGCGACGACTGGACGAAGCCCTTTGACCTGAGCCCCCCTATCAACACCCCTGGCTGGGAATCGCAGCCATCCATAAGCGCCGATGGCCGTACGCTTTATTTTGTGAGCAACCGCAAAGGCGGCTATGGCGGTTATGATGTGTGGAAGTCGACGCTTACTGCAAGCGGATGGGGCGAGCCTGAAAACCTTGGCCCTAACATAAACACGCCATACGACGAACAATCGCCCTTTATTCATCCCGACGATAGCACGCTTTACTTTAGCTCGAACGGATGGCCGGGGCTGGGCGGGAAGGATTTGTTTGTAAGCCGTTTAGGCAAGGACGGTAAGTGGAAAAAGCCAGAAAACCTGGGCTACCCCATTAACTCAAGCGGTGATGAAAACGGGCTTTCGGTTACAGCCAACGGTAGCTCGGCTTTCTTTTCGTCCGATAACTTAAACGGTTATGGCGGGTATGACATCTATACCTTTGAATTGCCGCGAAGCGCACGGCCCCACGTGGTTACATATGTAAAGGGAAAGGTAAGCGATATAAAAACAAAGGCGCCGTTAGAAGCGGCGGTCGAAATTATCGACCTTCAAAAAAATATCCCTGTGTACCAGGATTACAGCGACGCCGTAAGGGGTGATTTCCTGGCTACGCTTACTTCGGGTAAAAACTACGGCTTAAATATTTCAAAAAGCGGGTATTTATTTTATTCCGAGAATTTCTCGCTCATCGGCCACGAAACAAAAAATCCGTTTAACATCACTGTTTTTCTGCAACCCATTGAAATTGGCAATAAGGTTATCCTGAACAATATCTTTTTTGATACGAATAAGTTCGACCTGAAACCCGAATCCGTAGCCGAACTGCAAAAGCTGGTGGAGTTTTTAAACGTAAACCCGACCGTTCATATCGAGATATCCGGTCATACGGATAACGTAGGCAACGACCAGCTGAACCAAACCCTTTCAGAGAATCGCGCCAAAGCGGTATATCAGTACCTGATCTCGAGCCAGGTTAACCCGGCAAGGCTGGTTTATAAGGGCTATGGTAAAACGCAGCCTATCGCACCGAATACTACCGACGAGGGCCGCCAAAAAAACCGCAGGACGGAGTTTATGATCATTGCGAAGTAAATACTATCCCCTTAAAAAAGGGTTAAAATTCCGCGTGCCAATTTCCATGCCCGCGGCGCGGCATACGGTTTTATCGCCAAACTTAAAGTTGATCTTATCCATCGCCTGGTATAGCTTTATCCGTTCCTCGTTGTCCTCAAAAAGGTTTATCTGGTAGCTGCCGCTGCACAGGTCGCTTAGCCTCACGCCTATCAGCCGTATGGCGCGGTGCTGGTTCCAGGCTTTTTTCAGCAGGTTTTTTATGCCCGGTATCAGTATATGCTCGGCCGCGGTTAGCGGTATCTTTTCCTGCTGGGTATGCGTTTCAAAATTGGCGTAACGCACTTTGATGGCCAGGCACGAGGCCAGCTTGTTTTCCCTGCGAAGCTTGGCCGATAGCTCCTCCGTCATCGAAACAAGGGTGTTCTCGATAAAATTCTTATCCGCAATATTGCTGTTAAAGGTATGCTCGGTTGATATGGACTTACGTTCAGCGTGCGGCACAATTTCGCTTTCTTCGATCCCATGCGCTTTTTCCCAGATATATTTCCCGGTTTTACCAAAAATCGCTTCCAGGAACCTTTTGTCGGCCTTTTGCAGGTCGGCTATTTTCTCGATGCCGTACATATATAGCTTTTGGCAGGTGCTTTCACCCAGACCGGGGATTTTGCCTATCGGCAGCGGCGCTAAAAATTCCTTTTCCAAACCGTGCGGCACTAATAGCTGGCCGTTGGGTTTGGCCTGGTTGGTGGCCATTTTTGAAACGGTTTTCCCGGATGACATGCCGAACGAAATAGGCAGGCCGGTATCCTTCATGATCTTTTGCCTCAGGTCGCTGGCGTGTTTATAACAATCGAAATAACGGTCCATGCCGGTATAATCTACATAAAACTCGTCGACCGATGTTTTTTGATACAAAGGCACCGCGTTGTGGATGATCTCCGTCACCTCGCGCGAAGCTTCGGAATACAGCCCGTGCGACCCGCGCACCACGATGGCATGCGGGCAAAGCTTTAACGCCTGTGCCGTGGGCATGGCCGAGTGTACGCCATACGCCCGCGCCTCGTAGCTGCATGAAGCCACCACACCCCGCTGCGCCGATCCGCCGATGATCACCGGTTTACCGATCAGCTCCGGATGGAATTTTCGCTCCACCGATACGAAGAACGAATCGAGATCGATGTGCATGATGATACGTTTGCCGCTCATGGATACAAATATAAAAAAGATTTGGAATATGCTAAAAATATTAGTATAATTGTTTTATTAAAATATACAAACGATGGTAGGTTACCAGGATTATTTAGTGGTGCTTTCGCCCGAGAGCGTGACAGGCAAGGTACAACAGTTGAAGAGCGAAGCGTTCGGAATGATCGGTGAGTATGAAAGCCATTATTCAAAGGCGCATATTACCATTCAAAATTGGGTGCGAAAAAAACCGGTATGGATCGAGCCTTTGCTGCCCAGGCTGGAGCGCGACCTTAAAAGCCTGCCACCCGTGGTACTGGAGATCAACGGTTTTGGATTTTTCGACCACCAGGAGTACCCCACCATTTACGCCCGCTTTAAATCCACGCCGTTAACGTCGGTATGGTTTAAGCATTTGCGCAAGTATTTCGGTATCTCCAACTTTGAACCGCACATTATCATAGCCCGCACGATACCCCACGACACATTTAAAAAACTATGGCCGCATTTTAAAAACCTGGAATGGAACGAGCAGGTGACTATCGATAAATTAACCGTATTGCGCCGGCCCACTATAAGCCATAACCGGCGTTTCGAGGTGTTCAAAGAACTCGAATTTAACCAACAGCTGGATTTCTACCAGTTCGCGCAATCGAAACTAAAACCGGCGATAGCACCCAAAAAGCAGCCTAACGAGCAGCAGTTTAGCTTGTTTTAAGCGGAAAGCAGAAAGCAAGGAAAACTATTCGCTATTGATCGGTGCCGGTATGCTGTCCGTCCGATTTTGGGGGTCGACAGGATTTGGACAGCGGACGGGTTACCGGTTTACTTCTCTGACCCTTCGCTACTCACCACTGACAAAACAGTGTCACCATTTTTACCAGGCCGATCAATTATTTTTGTATTGAGCATCATCCCCGGTTTATCCGCCAAGAGTTGTCCGTTCGTTTATGAGTAGTCTTGACTTGTCCTAAAAGAGGTTGACGGTTTTTTTAATAAAGATAATACATTGTTGTTGTTTGTTTGTCGTGTCTGAATGTGGGAAACTCCTTCAGTTTTCCATATTCAGACAGGTTTTTCTTTT
>Ga0134125_10010843_pt1 | contig 10230 bp, 9 predicted proteins | sample KB31751_FD_96464 | JGI IMG/M metagenome (GOLD analysis project Ga0134125, IMG submission 96464) | Terrestrial soil microbial communities with excess Nitrogen fertilizer from Kellogg Biological Station, Michigan, USA - KB3-175-1 | ecosystem: Environmental > Terrestrial > Soil > Unclassified ... | reverse complement strand
TGACCGGCACCGGGTTCATGAAGTGCATGCCGATCACCTTCTCCGGCCGCTTGGTCTGCGCGCCGAGGAGCGTGATCGAGATCGACGACGTGTTCGACGCCAGGATCGCGCCCGGCTTCACCGTCTTGTCGAGCTCGGTGAAGATCTTCTTCTTCAGCTCCTGGTTCTCGGTCGCCGCTTCGACGACGAGATCGCAGTCGGCAAAACCGGCGTAGCCGTCGGCGATGCGGATCTTCTCCATCGCGGCCGCGCACGCGCCGGCGTCGAGCTTGCCCTTCGACACCAGCTTGTCGAGCGCGGCGCCGATCTTGGCGCGCCCCTTGTCCGCCCAGTCGCGCTGCGCGTCGACGAGGACGACGTCGATGCCCGACTGCGCCGCGACCTGGGCGATGCCGCCGCCCATCTGTCCGGCGCCGATGACCCCGATCTTTTTTATTTCCTGGGCGATGCTCATGCGCGCTCGACCACCATGGCGACCGCCTCGCCGCCGCCGATGCACAAGGACGCCACGCCGCGCTTCTTGCCCTGCGCCTGCAGCGCATAGAGCAGCGTCGTCAGGATGCGCGCGCCCGAGGCGCCGATCGGATGGCCCAGGGCCACCGCGCCGCCGTGCACGTTCACCTTCTTGGGATCGAGCTCGAGGAGCTGGTTGTTGGCAATCGCCACGACGGCGAAGGCCTCGTTGATCTCGTAGAGATCGATCTCGTTGCGCCCGAGCTTCGCCTTCTGCAGGGCGCGCTCGATCGACACCGCCGGTGCCGTCGTGAACCACTCGGGCGCCTGCGCCGCCTGCGCCATCGCGCGAATCTTCGCGAGCGGCTTCCAGCCACGCGCCTGCGCGACGTCGGCGCCGCACACGATCACCGCGGCCGCGCCGTCGTTGATCGTCGACGCGTTGCCCGCCGTGACCGTGCCGTCCTTCTGGAACGCCGGCTTCAGCGTCGGGATCTTCTCGATGTCGCCGCGCGCCGGCCCTTCGTCGGTGTCGATCTTCTTGGGCGCCCCTTTTCGCTGCGGCACTTCGACGGCGACGATCTCGTCCTTGAACGCGCCCGCCTTCTGCGCCGCGAGCGCGCGCTTGAACGACTCGATCGCGTAGGCGTCCTGCGCCGCGCGATCGATCTTCTTCTCCCTGGCGCACAGCTCGGCCGCGGTGCCCATGTGGAAGTTGTTGTACACGTCCCACAGACCGTCCTGGATCATGCCGTCGACGGCGACCTGGTTGCCCATGCGCATCCCGGCGCGCGCCGTCGGCAGGTAGTACGGCACGTTCGACATCGACTCCATGCCGCCCGCGACCACGACGTCGGCTTCGCCGGCCATGATCGCCTGCGCGCCGAGCATCACGGCCTTGAGGCCCGAGCCGCACACCTTGTTGATCGTGGTGCACGGCACTTCCTTGGGCAGCCCGGCGAAGATGCTCGCCTGGCGGGCGGGCGCCTGGCCGACGCCAGCGGGAAGCACGCAGCCCATGAACACTTCGTTGACGTCGTTCGGCGAGACGCCGGCGCGGCGCAACGCTTCGACGATCGCTGCCTTACCGAGCTCGGGCGCCTTGACCGGTGCCAGCTCACCCTGGAAGCTGCCGATGGGCGTCCGCGCCGCACCGACGATCACGACTTCGCGCATGATGAACTCCTTCCGCGGGGAATAACGCACGGATTGCCAAAGGTCAACGGGGCAACCTCATTCCGCGATCGATCACTATGGGATCGGATTTGACGCTGTGCACCCCAGACGATACCGTGCGGGGAATGCCTTTCCCTGCTCGCTGGCTCGGCCCGCTGCTCGCATGCGCGGCGGCCGCCTGCAGCGGCAACTCGGGGCGGCCGGTCCGCATCCGGCTGGCCCACCCGGCCACGGCAGATGCGCGCTGTTTCGTGCCGGGCGGGGGGCCGCAGCCCGAAGATCAGCAGCTCGCCGGCGTCATGCTCGACGATCTGCGCATTGACACGGTGCGCATCACCGTGCGCGAGCACGCGCCGGGCGACGTGCCGGGCAAGTTCGTCTGCGACCGCGTGCTCAAGGTGCCGCACGACGTGCCGAGCCTGAGGCTCAAGCGCGCCGGCATCCAGTCGATCGACATCTACGCCGAGGCGTGGGCGCCGCTGGCCACCGGCGACTCGTTCCCGCGCCGCGTCGCCGTCGGGGCGCTCTTGAACGTCCCGCTCGACGGCAAGCCCATCCCCGATCTGCGCCTCTATCCCGACGAGCGCTTCCGCTGCGTCGACACGGCGATGATTCGGCCGCGCGCCTTCCACTCGGCGACCAAGCTGCCGAACGGCCAGGTGCTCATCGTCGGCGGCCTGACGCCGACGCCCGACGCCGGCGACGAAGCGTTCAGCACGGCGCCGCTCTACATCACGTCGCAGGCGGAGATCTACGATCCGTCGAATGGCACGTTCGTGCAGGTCGCCGAGGACGACGCGGCGCTCCCGCGCGCGTTCCACCAGGCCGCGCTCGTCGGCACCACCGACGACGGCAAGTACCAGATCCTGCTCGTCGGCGGCGCGACGGCGGATCCGGCGTCGGCGGCGTTCGGGCTCAACACCGGCGCCGCGCCGGGGCCGCGGCTGGTGCCGTTCGACACCTCGGGCGCGTTCCCCAGCCCGCTCATGGTCTCGGCGGCGCAGGCCGAGCTCATGGTCTACGACCCGGTCGCGCGCTCGGCGACGCGCACGGTGATGGCCGGCTTCACGCCCGGCGTGTACCAGGGCGCGGCGACGTTCAACGCCAACGACGGCATCGCCGTCGCCGGCGGCATCGACTGGATGGGCAACCCGCTGGCGGCGACGATCCCGGTGGTGCAGCGCCTCGAGGTCTCGCGCGCGCTCGAGGCCCCGCGCGGCGCGGCGCTGACCAACGTGCGCATGGGCGCCACGCTCACCTCGCTCGACGGCGACGATCGCGGCCTCGTGTGGGGCGGGCAGGTGACGCCGACCGATCCGGCCGGCGAGCTCATCACCGGCCTGTCCGCGGGCGGCACCGTCAAGAGCGTCGCGATCACGCTGGCGACGGCGCCGCCGACGCAGTTTCACACGGCGACGCTGCTGCCGCCGGACACGACGACCAATCGCACCATCCTCGTGACCGGCGGCTTCGTCGAGACCACGATGAACATGGGGCAGGCGCTGCAGCCGCCGGCGCCGAACGCGGCGGCGCGCCTCTTGACGGTGACGCTGACCGGCACGGTCTCGCAGACCACGCCGGTGTTCTCGGGCTACTCGCTCGACTCGACCTGCATGCTCGACGACCGCTATCGTCCCGCGGGCTGGGAGAGCGCGGTCGATCTCGGCCGCGGGCGCGTCCTCGTGACCGGCGGCGCGCCGACGGTGCTCGGCACCTGCAACGACTGCGACGACGGCGGCAGCGACGCCCGCTGCGCCACGGCACAGGCCTCGCTGTTCACGGCGCCCTCGACGCTGTCGAAGGCGCGCGAGACGCTGCAGATCGCGCGCTACGGCCACACGTCGACGCTGATGGACGACGGCAACGTGCTGGTCGTCGGCGGCGTGACCTCGGCGGCGGGCGCGCCGCGCCTATTGCGCGACGCCGAGGAGTACAACCCGCGGCCGATCGTGCCGGAGTTCGATCCGAGCTCGGGGATGCCCGATCCCGACGATCCGCTGGCGCTCGACATGGACGGCCGCGTCAGACCACCCGGCGGCGAGCTCGGCACCACGACCGAGTGCGGCGAGCTGTAGTCCCGGTATACTTCAGCCCATGCGGCAGATTGCGTGCGTTCTGCTCGGGTTGGCAGCGGGCTGTGCGTCGACGGGAAACGAAGCGCGCGTGCGGCGCCAGGCCGAGTCGGTGGTCTGGGGCGCGATGGCGTCGCCCTCGCCGACGATGCGCGAGCGGGCCACGCGCATCACCGCCGACGTGGCCGATCCGCTGCTCGATCGCGGGCTCGGCGCGCGCCTCGCCGATCCGTCGGCGTCGGTGCGCGCCACGGCGGCGGTGGCGCTGGCGCAGCAGCTGCCGGCCGCGGCCGACGTCCTGCGCCAGATCCTCGACGGCAACGATGCCGCCGCCAAGGTCATCGCCATCGACGCCATCGGCGCCATCGAGGACGGCAAGGCGCGCCTGCCGGCGCTCGCCGCCGACGCCGATCTGCGGGTGCGCGCGCGCGCGGCCACCGCGATCGCGCAGTGGAAGCCCGAGGGCGCCCGCGCGCTGCTCGACAAGCTCCTCCGCGACGAAGATGCCGGCGTGCGCGGCCAGGCGCTCGCGGCGCTGGCGCGCTACGGCGATCGCAGCGCGCTCGGCGAGATCGCCGCCGCGCTCGAGGATCGCTCGCTCGGCGTGCGGCTCGCGGCGCTCGGCGCGCTCGTGCGCGTGGGCCGTGACGCCGTCGGCGATCGGCTCTTGGCGCTGGGCGCGGGCAAGGATCAATATGTCGCTCTGCGCGCGGCGGTGCAGCTCTCGCACGACGGCCGCGGCGGCGCGGCGCTGCCCGCGGTGAGGGCCGCCGCCGACGATCGCGATCCCGCCGTGCGCGCCGCGGCGATGAACGCGGCCGGCGAGCTCGGCGCCGCCGGCTATCCGCTCGCGACGGCGCACCTCGGCGATCCCGACGTCGACGTGCGCCTGGCCGCGGCGCGCGCCACCATCGCCAGCGGACATCACGACGAGGCGCTGCCGGCGCTCGTCGGCGCGCTCGGCACCGCGCGCCGGCTCGACGCCGCCGACGAGCTGGCCCGCCTCGGCGACGCGCGCGGCCTGACGGTCCTGCAGACCTCGGCGCGCGCCACCGATCCGCAGGAGCGCCGCGCGGCGATCATGCTGCTCGCGCCCATCCTCGAAGGGCGCTCCACGCTCGAGACCGCGCTCGGCGACGCCGACGCCGAGATCCGCCTCGACGCCGCCGGCGCGCTCCTGCGCAAGATGATGCGCTACGAGCGCTGACCCTCGATCAGCGTCGCCAGCGCTGCCACGTCGTCGTCGCTCAGCTTCTCTTTGCCGAGCTTCGGCATCTCGTTGTGATCGGAGAACAGCGTCGGCAAGCCGCCGTCGCGGATCAGCTTCTCGATCCACTCCGCCGACGCGTGGCCCGCGAAGTTGGGCGCGCCGTCGACGCCTTCGGTCTTGCCGTCGTCCGAATGGCAGTCGTCGCAGTCGTCGCGCTTGTAGATCTCGTGCCCGCGATCGGCGAGCGCCTGATCGAACTTGCCGCCGCCCTGCGCGTAGATCCACTCGACGAGCGCGCGCAGCTCCTCGCCCTCGGCTTTGACCGGCTTCATGCCGTGCAGCTTCTTGGTGTTGCCGAAGTACTTGGGCGCGTCGGGCTGCTTCAGGAAGTCGGTGAGCCACGCGCGCGACATCCAGCCGGTCAGCAGCGGCCCCTTCTCATCGCCATTCGCCCGCCGCGGGTCGGCGGCACCATTCCCCTTGCCTGCGGCGGGCTCATCGTCGAGCACGTGGCAGCCGACGCACTTGTCGGCGAAGAGCTTGCGCGCGCGCTCGGCGGGATCGTTGTCGTACACGGCCATGCCGCCCGCCGGCGGCACGCCCTTTTTCGCCAGCGCCAGCGCGCGCCGCGCATCGGCCTCGGCGCGCGCGCGCCCCTTCTGGTAGGGCTCGTTGTGCGCGTCGGAGATCTTGGCGATCAGCGCCAGCCCACCGGCGCCGATCCCGATGGCCGCGACGGCCACGAACGCCGTGCGCCGCGACGCCATCGGCAAGAACACGAGCACCGCGCCGACCACGAGCGGCAGCCCGAGCGCGCCGATGGTCTCGAGCTTGCCGGGCAGATACTTCAGCATCTGAAACAGCGGCAGGAAGTACCACTCCGGCCGCGCGTCGTACTGCGACGACGGATCGGCCGGCGCCTCGAGCGGCGCCCCGTGCGCGCGCACCACGAGCGCGTAGCCTACCGCCACCACCGCCGCGCACGCGATCGCGTCGCGCCACGCGTCCTCGGGCCACCACGCCTGCGTGCGCCGCGCCCAGCGGATGTGGATGACCACCAGCGTCGCGGTCAGCGCCGGCAACAGCATCGTGTGCAGCGCGTAGAAGTGCGTGAGCGTCAGGTTGCCGTAGTCGCCGCCGCCCTGCACCACGCGGCGCAGATAGTCACCGACGAGCGGCGTCTCGCCGAGGAGGCTGGTCGCCACCTGCGTCGCCCAGTAGCCCTTCTGATCCCACGGCAGGAGGTAGCCGGTGAGCGCGAACGCCAGCACCAGCGACATGGCGACGAGGCCGAGGAACCAGTTGCGCCGCGGCGCCGTCGCGTAGGTGCCCGACGCGATCGTCTGCACGAGGTGCAGCCCGAGCAGCACGACGGTGATGCTGGCGCCCATCGAGTGCAGCCCGCGCACGAACCAGCCGAGCGTGACCTCCTCCTGGATGTAGGCCACCGCCGCCCACGCCGTCGTCGCCGAGGGCGCATAGAACGACGCCATCAGCATGCCGGTGACGGCCTGCAGGAGGAGCGCGAACGCCAGCGCCGCGCCGAGCACCCGCCCCCATTTCCTATCCACTAGACCGGCTCTTTCTTCGTGGTCGCGGTCTTGAAGCGCCGCCAGGCGACGGCGACGCGCCCGTCCTTCACCTCGACGTCGAGCGTGTCGAGCGGGCGCGGCGACGGTCCCGACTGGCGCTCGCCGTCGAGCGAGAAGCGGCTGTCGTGGCACGGGCAGACGAACGCCTTGCCCTTGTCATCCCAGTCGACGGCGCAACCCGCGTGCGGACAGACCGTCGACATGGCGCGGACTCGATCACCAGCGCGCACCAGCCAGCAGCCGCCGAGCGTGACGTCGCTGAACGCGGTCCACGCGTCGCGCCGCTGGTGCGCCTTGACGCTGACGCGCACCGGCTTGCCCTCGGGCAGCGCGTCGAGCCGCGCCACGTCTTCGGGCGCTTCCCCGCCGGTGACCGTGCGCCGTCGCGCCGGGAACGTGAGGAACGCAGCCGCCGGCACGGCGATGGCGACACCGATGACCGTCGCGACCGCACCGACCACCCACTCGAGCACTCTCCGACGATTCATCCGCGCACCATCATAACTGATGGCGCGGACGATCTCTCGGTTACGAGCGCTTCTTGCGGCGGCGCTTCTCGGCGTTCGCGCTCGGCTTCGGCATCGCGGCCGCCACCGCCCCCGGCGTCGCGGCGACGAGCGCCTGCCCGTCGGTCCACAGCTGCATGGCGTGCGGATTCTTGCGGTAGCGTGAATAGAGGTACCCGAGCAGCGCCGCGCCGGCGAGGAACGTGGCCACGCCGATGAACTGCGACGTCGTCAGCGGCCCGACGTTGCCGCGCTGCTCGTCGGCGCGCAGCACCTCGACGTAGTAGCGCAGGATCGCGTACCCCATCGTGAAGGCGACGAACATCTCGCCCGAGAATTTTCGGTAGCGCCGCACCAGGAACACGAGCCCGAGAAGCATGAGCCCATTGAGCGACTCGTAGAGCTGCGCCGGATGCACCGGCAACGAATGCGTCGCGTGCGGCGGCAGGAGGCCCTCGACGCGCTGCTGGTTGTAGGCGGGCGATCCCGCGGGGAAGACGATCGACCACTTGCCGTCGAACGGCTTGCCGAAGTCGCAACCATAGAGGAGGCAGCCGATGCGCGTGATCATGAGGCCCGTGCACAAGGACGGCACCGCGCAGTCGGCCCACGCCAGGAGGCGCACGCCCTTGAGCTTGCAGAACACCGCGGCGCCGACGAAGCCGCCGAGGAACCCGCCGTAGGCGACGAGCCCGCCCTGCCACACCTTGAACACCTCGAGGAAGTTGTCGAAGCGATCGAGGTTGGTGAGCACGTAGAGCAGGCGCGCGCCGGCGAGCGCCGCCCCCGCCGTCCACATGTAGCAACGCCCCATCTCCTGCCGGTCCATGCCGTCGCGGACGCAGAGCTCGAGCGTGAGGTACCAACCGACAATGAGCGACAGCGCCAACATGAGCCCGTAGCTGTAGAGCGGCACGTTGGCGAAGCCGAGGGGGATGTGGAAGAGGACGGGGCGCATTCAGGCGTAAGTATTGCCCACGGCGCCCGACGGTCAAGCTATGCTGGAAGACGGACCATGAGCGACCGAGCGGAGGCGCGGGATTTTCGCGCCCGGGAGCCGAGTGCAGCGAGGCGACTTGGCGAGCCGCGCCGCAGTGAGGAAGCGGAACAATAATGGTCGGACCCGATTCGAGCCGGCTCTTACGCGAGCGAATCCTCGTCGCGTCCGTCGCGCTCCTGGCGATCTTCGCCGTCGGCACCTTCGGCTATTGGTTCATGGGACGCTTGTATCTCGGCAAGTTCGCCTGGGACCTCGGCGAATGCGCGTACATGACGGTCATTACCATCACCACCGTCGGGTTCGGCGAGCTGCCCCACCTCGGCCGCGTACCCTACGGGCGCGCCTTCACCGTCGCGGTGCTGCTCGCCGGGCTCGGCATCGCGGCCTACTTCGTGTCGGCGCTGACGACATTCTTCATCGAAGGCGAATTCACCAAGGCGAGGACGAGGCGAAAGATGACGCGAGCGATCGAGCAGCTCCACGACCACATCATCGTCTGCGGCGTGGGCACCACCGGCGTGCACGTCGTCGAGGAGCTGGTGTGGACCAAATGGCCGCTGGTGGCCATCGACCGCGACCCGGCGCGCCTCGAGAAGCTGCAGGATCTGTCGATCACCATGCTGCCGACGGTGATCGGCGACGCCACCGAGGACGAGACGCTCGAGCGCGCGGGCATCCGGCGCGCGCGCGGCATCGTCGCCGCGCTCACCGACGACAAGGACAACCTGTTCATCGTCGTGTCGGCGCGGCAGCTCAACCCTTCGTTGCGCATCATCGCCAAGGGCGTCGACATGCAGGCCGGCGAGAAGCTCAAGCGCGCCGGCGCCGACAGCGTCGTCAATCCCGCGTTCATCGGCGGCGTGCGCATGGTGTCGGAGATGATCCGGCCGCAGGTGGTCGAGTTCCTCGATCTCATGCTGCGCGACAAGGACAAGAACCTGCGCATCGAGGAGGTGCTGGTGCCGAAGGGCTCGCCGCTCGTCGGAAAGCCGATCTTCGAGGCGCAGATCCGCAAGCACACCGATCTCCTCGTCGTGGCCGTGCGCGAGCCGCCGACGACCGACGCGCAGCCGGGCAAGTTCGTCTACAACCCGCGCGCCGAGATGCGCATCGCCGAGAACATGGCGCTCATCGTCCTCGGCGAGACCGAGAGCGTGCAGAAGCTGCGGAGCTCGATCGCGCGCGGCTTCGACGCCACCAAGCACTGACGGCGGCACCGCGCCGGCGACGGCCTACCTTTTCACCGCATGCGGTGGATCTTGGTTCTGCTCCTCGCCGGATGCGCCTCGTCGGCAGGCGTCGATCGTCACGCGGCCGCCGCCCGCGCTCAGGCCGCCGCGCGCGAACAGCCGCCCTGGGCCCTCGACGGCGTCTTTCTGAGCCGTCCGCGCGCCGGCCAGCTCTCGGCCTCGCGCGAATGGGAGCGCGGCGGTCACGACCGCGTCGTCACGCAGTCGGACGACGCCGTCCTGCGCAACACCTTCGTGCGCGACCTGCGCGCGGCGCTGCCGATCGATCAGCGCGCCGCGCGCCGCGTGCGCGTGACCCTGACGGTGCAGGACACCGCCTACTTCGAAGGCCTCGCCGCCGAAGCCGGCGACGTCACGCTGCGCGCCGATCTGCTCGATCGCGACGGCAACGCATTCTCGACGGAGGTGTTGCGTGAATCGGCGAGCGCGCCGCTGCAGCGTTCGGCTTCGCGCGTGCAGCGACTCGACGCCGCCTTCGATCGCCTCGCCGCGCGCCTCGCGCAGCGGCTGGCGACCTATCCTTGAGACGCCCGCTTCGCTGCCGTAGGGAGAGGCTTCGCTAGCCGTAGGCCTTTTCCATCCGCTCCTGATCTTCCTTGCAGCGGATGCACAACGTCGTCTCGGGACGCGCTTCGAGCCGCTTGATCGAGATCGGCTCTTCGCACTCCTCGCAGATTCCGAAGGTGCCTTCGTCCATCTTGGCGAGCGCGCGCTCGATCTTTTTCAAGAACGTCTTTTCGCGCCCACGCAATCGGAACGTGAAGGACTGCAGATATTCGGATGACGCCAGGTCCATCTCGTCCGGCAAGTCATCCTGGTCCAGCGTCATATCCTCATTGAGCGTCCGTTTGGCGTTCTTGAGGATCTCCTCCTTCTTTTCCAAGAGGAGGTCGCGGAACCGCTTGAGTTCCTTCTTCTTGAGGCCTTCTGGGTGCTTGGCCGTCATGGGGCAGCCCTACGTGGGTGAACCT
>Ga0134125_10010842_pt1 | contig 10231 bp, 7 predicted proteins | sample KB31751_FD_96464 | JGI IMG/M metagenome (GOLD analysis project Ga0134125, IMG submission 96464) | Terrestrial soil microbial communities with excess Nitrogen fertilizer from Kellogg Biological Station, Michigan, USA - KB3-175-1 | ecosystem: Environmental > Terrestrial > Soil > Unclassified ... | reverse complement strand
GGATAATTGTAAAACTATTCCTAACGGTTGCAATGACTATATTGTTGTTACTTCACATACAGCCGATTAGTTATTTGGCAGGGGCAGCAACAAGTTCAACGTTTTCAAATATTCAAGAGTCGGGTTCATTAATACAGATTATTTCAAAAGCGGGTGCGGCTATGTTAGGGCTAATAGCCATTACTACAATATCTGTATATAAACCTTGGGGCAGAACTAAAAACAACAATATCCAGCCAACAGATACACAGAAAAAGAAAAAACCATTAAGTTATTATTTACTGATTGGATTTATCAGCTTAATGATGATTTTAATTGCCGTGCATTTATTTGGTGGTGGCATGAAACATTAATTAACAATAAAAACATGAAATTAAACTTAACTACGGCAGCATTAATAATACTGTTATCCGCTTGTACCGACAAACAGGAGGATGCTAAAACAGAAGAAGAAACTGTAAAAACAGTTACGCATCAATTTAAAACAGTTGATGAACCATTTTCGGAACACGTTAAAAATATTATAGAAAACTATCTTTTATTAAAGGATAATTTGGTTAAAACTGATGCTGTTTCAACCATTCAATCAGCCGAAGCAATTAAAAAATCAATTGAAGGTTTTGATAAGAAATTATTAATAGCAAACCAGAGAGAGGTTTACGAAAAGAATATTTCTGCCATTAAAACTGAAATAGATGATATTATTAAACTAAAGGATATAAACCAACAGCGAGAAGTTTTTGCCGAGCTTACAGAAAATGTTTATCAATTGGCAATAGCATTCGGGTATAGTAAAACACTTTATTATGAGCATTGCCCGATGGCTTTAAATGATAAGGGTGCCATGTGGCTAAGCACGGAAAGTGAAATAAGAAATCCTTATTTCGGCGATGAAATGTTAAGTTGCGGAAGCGTTAAGGAGGAAATTAAATAAACATATAAAACAATGAAAAAAATAGCAACCATAATACTACTCATAGTGTGTTTTATTTCTAATGCACAGGAAAAGAAAAACGAAATAGTAACTGTAAGTTTTAAAGTCTCAGGTACTTGTGAGCAATGTAAAAAACGCATAGAAAATGCAGTGGACATTAAAGGCGTAAAATTTGCCGAATGGGATGTGAAAACACAAATGTTGAAGATTACTTATCGCACGGACAAAGTTTCAGAAACCCAAATTAAGCAGGCAATTTTAAATGCAGGGCATGATGTAGATAACGAAAAAGCATCCGTTTCTTCATACGGAAATTTACCAACTTGTTGCAAGTATAGAAAATAAATGAAATTATTCTCAACGCTGCTATTTGTTTTTATATGCAATTTAATTATTGCTCAAAATCAACTTAGCGGTAAAATATTTGAAGTGACTGAAAAGGGTGATACAAGTGCCTTAACAGGGGCAACATTGTATTGGTTAAAAACAAACATAGCAACCAATAGCGATGTAAACGGAAATTACTCGTTAAACAAAACACCCGAAAGCAGTACACTTGTAATTGCTTTTGTAGGTTTTGAAAACGATACATCTGTTATTGATACCTCGCAAATACACGTAGATTTTTACTTGTCTAATGCAAAAACATTAAAGGCAATAGAAGTTGTATATCGAAAAAAATCGTCGGAGTATTCTTATATAGACCCCATGAAAATGGAAATGCTCACTCAAAAAGAATTAGCTAAAGCTGCTTGCTGTAATCTTTCTGAGAGTTTTGAAACAAACCCTTCGGTTGATGTGAGTTTTGCCGATGCCGTAACAGGAACAAAACAAATACAAATGCTTGGACTTGCAGGGCAGTACTCTTTAATTACAAAAGAAAATATGCCATACCTGCGTGGTTTGGCAAGTATATATGGGTTAAGTTTTATACCCGGCTCATGGATACAATCTATTCAATTAAGCAAAGGTGCAGGAAGTGTGATAAATGGCTATGAAAGTTTTACGGGGCAAATAAATACTGAATTACAGAAGCCGGATAACAGCGAAAAATTATTTTTTAATGCCTATGCAAACTCCATGTCGAGAAATGAATATAATCTTAATTTATCACATCGGATAAATGATGTATGGAGCACAGGTTTATTAATGCACGCAAATTTTACTCCTTTAAAAAATGATTTAAACCACGATGGTTTTTTGGATTTACCCACAGGCAAGCAATATAATATAATGAACCGATGGAGTTACCAAACGATTAAAGGTTTTCAAGGGCAGTTTGGCGGAAGCTATGTAATCGATGACCGAATTGGCGGTCAAGTCAATTTTAATTCATCGGTAGAGAGAAATGCGCAGCCTTATTATGGAATTGGTATAAAATCAGAAAAAATAGATGCTTTTGCCAAAAATGGCTATGTGTTTAAAAACAAGCCCGAAACAAGCATGGGTTTACAGCTTAATTATTCTCAACAAAACCAAAACAATTTTTACGGATTGAATAATTACAATGGTTTTCAACAAACGTTTTATGCTAATTATATCTTTCAGGGCATTATAAATAACACAAACCACAAATACAAAACAGGTGCAAGTTATTTGTTAGATAATGTTTCTGAAACGTATGGGCTATATGATTTTAAAAGAATGGAATCAGTACCCGGTGTATTTGGGGAATACACCTATTCTTATCTTACTAAATTTAATATAGTAGCAGGTATAAGAGCCGACTATCATAATTATTATGGTTTATTCGCTACGCCACGTTTACACCTGCGGTACGCCTTTACCGATAATACAGTAATAAGAGCTTCAGGGGGTAGAGCATTAAGAACAGCCAACCTGTTTGCCGAAAACTCATCGTTTATGGCATCTTCAAGGGATTTTGTAATTATTCCTTCAAACAACAATATGCCTTATGGTTTAAACCCTGAAATTGCTTGGAACTATGGCATAAATTTCATGCACAAGTTCAAACTGAATTACCGTGATGCACAATTTTTAATTGATGTGTACCGAACCGATTTTGTAAATCAGGTGGTGGTTGATGTGGATGCCAACCCACAAAAAGTGCTTATTTATAATCTAAAAGGGAAGTCTTTTTCAAATACACTGCAAACTGAGTTCAGTTGGGAAGTCCGTAAACGCCTTGATGTGCGTATTGCTTACCGTTATATTGATACACGTACACAATACACAAGCGGACTGCTACCAAAATATCTTTTATCAAAAAACAGGGCATTTATCAATATTGCTTATGAAACAAAAAACCAGCATTGGAATTTTGACTTTACAACGCAATGGTACAGTCCAAAGCGTTTACCTGCAACAACAAGTAACCCTTTTCAATACAGACGTGATAATTATTCGCCAAGCTTTTTTCTTTTAAACGGGCAGATTGCCTATAAAACGGGTTTAAAACGCAAGTTTGAGTTATATTTAGGTGTAGAGAATATATTAAATCTAAAACAAACCAATCCTATTGTTTCATCGGATACTCCTTTTGGTACTTATTTTGATGCCTCTATGATATGGGGGCCAATTTATGGCAGGATGTTGTATGGAGGGCTTAGATATAAAATTAAATAGATGGATACAGCTTCTACAACAAATACGGATAAACAAAAGTTTTATAAACTGGCATTGTGGCTCGCTATTTTCACAATTAGCTATAATATTATCGAAGGCATTATATCCGTTTACTTCGGCTATGAAGATGAAAGTCTAACACTATTCGGGTTTGGAGCAGATAGCTTTATTGAGGTAATTTCAGGTATCGGAATTGCCCACATGGTTATTCGTATTCAAAGACAACCCGAAAGCAATCGGGATAATTTTGAAAGAACTGCCTTACGTATAACAGGTTTTTCATTCTATGGGTTAGTAGCTGCTCTTATAATAACAAGTGGGTACAATATTTATATAGGTCATAAACCAGAAACCACTTTGTGGGGAATAGTAATCTCGTTAATTTCTATTGCAGTTATGTGGGGTTTAATTATAGGAAAAACAAAAGTAGGGAAACAACTTAAATCCGAAGCTATACTTGCCGATGCCGAGTGTGCGAGAGTTTGTATCTATATGTCAGTTATTTTACTCGTTAGTAGTTGTATTTATGAACTTACAAAGTTTGCATATATAGATAGTATTGGTGCAATCGGGCTTGTTTATTTATCTTTTAAAGAAGGAAAAGAATGCTTTGATAAGGTAGAAAGCAATAAACATTGTTCTTGTGAGATTTAAAATGAAACGATTGTATTTATAAAATGAAAGAAATATCAATAATAGCAATCATATTCTTTTTTGCCATAAAATCCTTTGCACAAAAAACAGTCCGTTATGATTTATTTGTAGCTGATACTAGTGTAAATTACACAGGTAAAGCTAAACACGCTATAGCAATAAACGGAAGTATACCTGCACCTACATTGTATTTTACTGAAGGTGATACGGCGTTAATTTATGTTCATAATACATTAAATACCGAAACCTCTATCCATTGGCACGGATTGATTTTACCAAACGAGCAAGATGGAGTTCCTTACTTGACAACAGCACCGATTAAACCCAAAACAACGCACCTATATAAATTTAAGATTAAACAAAACGGCACATATTGGTATCATTCTCATACTAAATTACAAGAACAAAGTGGTATGTACGGCGCATTTATTATCCATAAAAAAGATGTGGAAAAAATGCCCGAATATACAATGGTACTGAGCGATTGGACGAACCAAAAACCTTACGAAGTGCATCGTTCTCTACATAATGCTAATGATTGGTATGCCATAAAGAAAGGCTCTACACAGAGTTATGCAGAAGCCATAAAGCAAGGATATTTTGGGCAACGCTTAAAATCTGATTGGCTAAGGATGAACCCGATGGATGTAAGTGATGTTTATTACAATGCTTTACTAACTAACGGACAAACTGAGCAAAATTTGCCGCAATTAAAAGCCGGTGATAAAATTCGCTTGCGTATTATAAATGGAAGTTCATCAACTTATTTTTGGTTAGGATACGCCGGAGGCAAAATAACTGTTATTGCAAATGACGGAAAAGATGTTGTGCCTGTTGAAGCAGACAGAATGATAATTGCCGTTGCTGAAACCTATGATATAATCTTGACTATTCCTGAAAATATGAGCTATGAATTTAAAGCAACAGCAGAAGATAGAACTAAATCAACTTCATTTTGGCTCGGCGATGGAATGAAAATGATTGCACCCACACTTCCGAAACTTAAATACTTCGAGGGTTTAAAAATGATGAATGGAATGATGAAGATGAATGGCACAATGGATAATATGGGAATGCAAATGGGCAATCAGGTAATGGATATGAACTCTGTTATGTATCCTGAAGTTAAAGGTGGTGGGATGAATATGGATAATATGGGAGGAATGGATATGTCGGGTATGAAAATGGATAAAGACACTGTAAAGGATATAGTTACTCTTAATTATAGTATGCTTAGGTCGCCTATAAAAACAACCTTACCTGATGCACCTACTAAAATTTTATATTTTAAACTTACCGGAAACATGCTACGTTATTTATGGACGATTGACAACAAAACGGTTTCTGAATCAGATAAAATAATGATTAAGAAAGGCGAAAATGTAAAAATAATTTTAGAGAATGGAAGTATGATGCGCCATCCAATGCACTTGCACGGACACTTTTTTAGGGTGCTGAATGGGCAAGGAGAATATGCGCCATTTAAAAACGTGTTAGATATTCTGCCTATGGAAACTGATACAATAGAATTTGCAGCAACTGAAAGTGGAGATTGGTTTTTTCATTGCCATATTCTTTATCACATGATGAGTGGCATGGGCAAAATATTTAGCTATGAGAATTCTCCACCAAATAAAGAGTTACCTAATCAAAAGAAATCGATAAAAAAATTATATGCTGATGATAGGTCATGGCATCCTATGGCTCACATAGGTCTCGAAAGCAATGGTAGCGATGGAGAATTTATGGTTTCAAACAAACGTTATTTTGCAACTACAGAATGGCGATTGGGTATAGACAATCGAATGGGTTATGAAAGTGAAAGTCATATAGGTAGATACATTGGTCGTAATCAGTTTCTAAAAGCGTATGTTGGTTGGGATTTACGTTATCGAAAAAATGGGTATTATAATCCAAATGGTGGTGATAATATTTTTGGAATTAAAAACACAAAAAACAACAGGCAAGTTGCTTGTATAGGCTTCCAATATACATTACCATTTTTTATAGTTACAGACTTTCGTTTAGATAATACAGGCAGGTTTCGTTTTCAAATTGGACGAGAAGATATACCAATTACAAGGCGTTTACGTATATCAGCCTTAGTTAACACAGATTTAGAATATGTGATAAGTGCAAGATATATCCTGACAAAATATTTTTCGGTATCTACCCATTATGACAGCGATATGCAATTTGGGGCTGGTATGACAATTGTATATTAATCTGAAGGTTGATTGCACGTAATTATGTAAGTGTTTTTAATAAATGTGTAACATTTTAAAATTACGTATTTACACCTTTGTTGTAATAATTATAAAATTTAAAAAAATGAAAAACTCAAATTGTATCGACACTTGTTTAGCCTGCGCAGTAACTTGTGAGAAATGTATTACCGATTGTATCAAACATGGTCATGAACAATGTATTGCATTGTGCCGTGATTGCGCAGATATTTGTGCTTTATGTGCAAGATTTGAAGCAAGAGGCTCACAGTATTCAAAAGACCTATGTGCTTTATGCGCTAAAATTTGTAAAGCATGTGCTGATGAATGTGATAAACACGCTGCCCATCATGAAAGTTGTAAAGCCTGCGCTGAAGCCTGTAAAAAATGTGCGGAGGCTTGCTCATAATAATCAAATAGTAAGGGCTGAAAAGCCTTTTACTATTCCTTAATAAAAAAGGTTTATTTAGATTGTATCGTTTTTCTTATATTTGCCTCGTGAAATTATTTTGGACAATATTCAGTATTTACATTCTCGTACTTTCTGTCGCACCTTGCGGAGATGAAAGTAATTGTAATGAAGCTACCGAAACACACACAAATATTACAACCAATGCCTCTCAGAATGGTTCTCATCAGGATGAAGGTTGCTCTCCCTTTTGTATGTGTTCTTGTTGCGGTTGTCAGGGTTTTCATATAGAGCCTTTTCTTTCAGCTTCAATAGTTTTTAGTCAATCTACCAACAAAAAAGCCATTGCTTACGAATCACAATTTCTTTCGCAGTTCAAAGCCAATATTTGGCAACCACCTAAATTAGGTTAATCGTTTTTTTCTATCACACTTAAAATAAGTGTGTGTATTTGCTATTGGATAAATTCCGATGGCATTATGTTTTACGATTAATTTATTTTTTTATGTTGGATAAAATCATTCATTTTTCCATAAAAAATAAACTTATAATAAGTTTATTTACGCTTGCCCTGATTATATGGGGAGGTTATTCGGTAACGCAGTTACCTATTGATGCAGTGCCTGACATCACAAATAATCAGGCTCAAATAATAACGTCAAGCCCATCGCTTGCAGCGCAGGAAATAGAAAGGTTGGTAACCTTTCCTATTGAGCAAACAATGGCAACTATTCCTGATATAGTTGAAATACGCTCTATTTCTCGTTTTGGGTTATCTGTTGTAACCATTGTGTTTAAAGACAAGATCGACATTTATTGGGCAAGGCAACAAATCTCTGAACGCCTGCGTGAAGCGAGTAGTAAAATTCCTAATGGAGTTGGCAGCCCTGAGTTAGCCCCCGTAACAACAGGCTTAGGCGAAATATACCAATATACATTGCACGCTAAAAAAGGATATGAGAAAAAGTACGATGCGATGGAGCTTCGCACAATACAAGATTGGATTGTAAGAAGGCAATTGTTGGGTGTTGAAGGTGTTGCAGATGTAAGCAGCTTTGGGGGGTATTTAAAGCAGTATGAGATTGCCCTTAATCCAAGCAAACTACGCAGTATGAATGTTTCTATAAATGACGTGTTTGTAGCATTGCAAAAGAACAATCAAAATACAGGCGGCGCATATATTGATAAAAACCCAAATGCGTATTTCATTCGTAGCGAGGGGTTAATTGGTACGCTGCAAGATATAGGAGCTATTGTTATAAAAAACACTTCGCAGGGTATTCCGGTTTTGATGCGAGATGTATCTAAAATACAACTTGGTCATGCTAACCGATACGGAGCAATGACATACAATGATAAAGGCGAAGTTGTGGGTGCATTAGTGCTTATGCTGAAAGGAAAAAACTCTAACAAAGTAATAGCCAATGTTAAGCAACGTATAAAACAGATTGAAAAAAATTTACCCGATGGAGTAGTTTTAGAACCATTTATAGATAGAAGCCAATTAGTAAGTAGAGCCATTGGAACAGTACAAAAAAACCTTTTAGAAGGCGCATTAATTGTAATTTTCGTATTGGTATTGTTCTTAGGAAATTTTAGAGCGGGCTTAATTGTTGCATCTGTTATACCGTTAGCTATGTTATTTGCTATTTGCATGATGAACCTTTTTGGCGTATCAGGTAATTTAATGAGCTTAGGCGCACTTGACTTTGGGTTGATTGTAGATGGTGCGGTTATTATAGTAGAGGCTTCGCTGCATCATTTAATGATAAAAAAAGGATTAAAATTATCTCAGGCAGAAATGGATGAAGAAGTATATGATTCTGCAAAAAAAATAAGAAGTAGTGCTGCCTTTGGCGAAATAATCATTCTGATAGTTTATCTACCCATACTTGCATTATCTGGCATTGAGGGCAAGATGTTTAAGCCTATGGCACAAACAGTTTCGTTTGCCATCTTAGGGGCATTTATTCTTTCTTTAACCTACGTGCCAATGATTTCCGCTTTATGTTTGAACAAAAATATTTCTAATAAACGCTCTATATCCGATAAAATGATGGATTTCTTTCAGCGTGTTTATAGCCCCATTATTAACGGTGCATTAAAAAAGAAAGTATTGGTGTTAATTACTACAATTTCTTTATTCATTATTAGTCTAATTGCTTTTTTAAATATGGGAGGGGAATTTATACCCACTTTAGAAGAGGGCGATTTTGCTGTTGAAACAAGAGTGTTAACAGGAAGTTCTATGCAAAAAACAATTGAGGCGGCTACAAAAGCAGCTATCATTTTAAAAGCAAGGTTTCCCGAAGTAAAAACAGTAATAGGCAAAATTGGCAGTAGTGAAATTCCAACTGACCCTATGCCTATCGAGGCTTGCGATATAATCATCGTATTAAAAGATAAAAGTGAATGGGTATCTGCAAAAACAAGGGATGAAATGGCAACCAAAATGGGCGAAGCATTAGCAGATATACCGGGCGTTACATTTGGTTTTCAGCAACCGATACAAATGCGTTTTAATGAATTAATGAGCGGAGCAAGGCAGGATGTGGCGGTTAAAATATTTGGCGAAAACTTAAAGCAGCTTACCCAACTTGCAGCAAAGGTTAGTAAAATTATTGGCTCGGTTGATGGTGTAAAAGATTTGTATGTAGAAGAAGTTTCGGGCTTGCCTCAAATAGTAATTAAATATAATCGTGAGAAAATTGCACAATTTGGTTTGAATATCGAAGACATCAATAAAGCTGTTCAAATATCTTTTGCCGGACAAAGCGCAGGTTTAGTTTACGATGGCGAAAAGAGATTTGATATGGTTGTGAGGTTAGAAAAAGATAACCGTAAAAACTTAGAAGATGTACAAAACCTTTTTATTACAGCAGCAAATGGAAATCAAATACCATTAAATCAAATTGCTGAAATAAAAATGGAAACAAGCCCTAATCAAATACAACGAGAAGATACTAAGCGAAGATTGACTATTGGCTTTAATGTTCGTGGCCGTGATGTAGAAAGTATCGTAAATGAATTAGAGCAGAAAATAAATGATAAAGTTAAAATGCCATCGGGTTATTATATAACGTATGGCGGGCAGTTTCAAAATTTGATTGAAGCTAAACAACGCTTGTATGTTGCTGTACCCATAGCATTAACTTTAATTTTAATGCTGTTATTTTTTACATTTGGTTCATTTAAACAAAGCGTTTTAATTTTCACGGCTATTCCATTATCAGCTATTGGTGGTGTATTTGCCCTCTTAATCAGGGGTATGCCTTTTAGTATTTCGGCAGGCGTTGGCTTTATTGCATTATTTGGTGTAGCTGTTTTAAACGGCATTGTGTTGATTGGAGAATTCAATCGTTTAAAGAAAAGTGGCTTAACCGATTTTAAAAAAATTGTTTTACAAGGCACCCGAACACGTTT
>Ga0134125_10010840_pt1 | contig 10233 bp, 9 predicted proteins | sample KB31751_FD_96464 | JGI IMG/M metagenome (GOLD analysis project Ga0134125, IMG submission 96464) | Terrestrial soil microbial communities with excess Nitrogen fertilizer from Kellogg Biological Station, Michigan, USA - KB3-175-1 | ecosystem: Environmental > Terrestrial > Soil > Unclassified ... | reverse complement strand
CTCGACGCGGACCTGCCGCTGGCCGTTGACATCCTGTCCGACATGGTGACCAGCTCGCTGATCGAGCCGAAGGACGTGGCGGCCGAGCGCGGGGTGATCCTGGAAGAGATCGCCATGAACGACGACGATCCCTCCGACACCGTGCACGAGGCCTTCGCGGCCCAGCTGTTCGGCGACACCCCGCTGGGCCGTCCCATCCTGGGCACGGCCGGCTCGATCAACTCGATCACGCGCGAGCAGATCGCGGACCATTACCGCGCCAGGTACACGCCGCCGAGCCTGGTGGTGGCCGCCGCGGGCAGCGTGCAGCACGACGCGGTCGTCGCCGGGGTCCGTGAGGCGTTCGGCGACGCGGCGGCCGCGCCGGCGGCGGCGCCGGATCCCCCGCGCCTCGGCGGCCTGGGGGAGGCGCTGCCCGGCGGTGCGGGCCGCGGCGTGCGGCTGGTGTCGCGGGGCATCGAGCAGGCGAACCTGGTCCTCGGGTGCGAGGGGCTGTCCCGCAACGATGACCGCAGGTTCGCGCTCGGCGTGCTCAACGCCGCCCTGGGCGGGGGGATGTCGTCGCGGCTGTTCCAGGAGGTCCGGGAAAAGCGCGGGCTGGCCTACTCGGTGTACAGCTTCACCTCGCAGCACGCCGAAACCGGCATGTGGGGGGTGTACGTGGGCTGCCTGCCCGCCAAGGCCGACGAGGTGCTCGCCATCTGCACCGACGAGATCGCCAAGGCCGTCTCCGGTGGCCTGACCGACGCCGAGCTGGAGCGCGGCAAGGGCCAGCTGCGCGGGTCGATCGTGCTGGGCCTGGAGGACCCGTCGTCGCGGATGAGCCGGCTCGGCAAGGCCGAGCTGGTCTACGCGCGGCTGGAGCCGGTGGAAGAGATCCTGGCCTCGATCGAGGCGGTCACCCACGACGACGTGCGCCGGGCCGCCGCCGAGATCATCGACCAGCCCAAGGCGCTCGCGGTGGTCGGCCCGTTCGACGATGACGCCAGCTTCGCGGCGGCGCTGTCCTGAGCCTGCCGCCGCTGGACGCGACCGAGGAGGCGGACATGGCAGAGGAGATCAAGGTCGGGGTGCTGGGCGCCAAGGGGCGCATGGGCTCGCAGATATGCGCGGCGGTGGCCGGGGAGCAGGACATGACGCTGGCCGCCGGCGTCGACGTGGGGGACGACCGGGAAGCCCTGGCCGGCTGTGACGTGGTGGTCGACTTCACCCATCCCGGCGCGGTCATGGACAACCTGCGCTGGTGCATCGGCCAGGGCCTGGATACCGTCGTCGGCACCTCCGGCTTCGACGACGCCAGGACCGCGCAGGTGACGCGGTGGCTGGCCGCCGCGCCCGGCACCCGGGCGCTGATCGTGCCCAACTTCTCGATCGGCGCGGTGCTCATGATGCGGTTCGCCGTGCAGGCGGCGCGCTTCTTCGACTCCGCGGAGATCATCGAGCTTCACCACGCGGGCAAGGCGGATGCGCCGTCGGGCACCGCGACCAGGACCGCGTCCCTGATCGCCGCCGCGCGGGCGGAGGCGGGTCTCGGGCCGCCGCCCGATGCCACGGTCACCGCCCTGGACGGCGCCCGCGGCGCGGACGTGGATGCCGTGCGCGTCCACTCGGTCCGGCTGGCGGGACTTCTCGCCCACCAGGAAGTGCTGCTCGGCGGGCACGGCGAGACGCTGACCCTGCGGCACGACTCGCTGGACCGCGCCTCGTTCCTGCCGGGGATCCTGATGGGGATCCGCGGCGTGGGTTCGCTGCCGGGCGGGCTGACGTTCGGGCTGGACCGCGTCCTCGGCCTGGACTAGGCGGGGCCGGACGAGCCGGGGCCGGGCGAACCGGGGCTGGCTAGGCGGAGCCGCCGGAACCGGCCTGGACGACGCTGACGCTCAGGATCCTGACCGGCTTCGAGCATCCAGTCGTCTTGTAGGCCAGGTAGAAGGGCGTCGTCTGGTTCGGCGGGTAGACCTGTATCCACTGCGTCTTCACCGGGCCGCACTTGGACGCGGGGAAGTTCAGCGCGTCGACGATCCGCAGGAGCGCGTTGGCCACCTGGCCCGGTGCGAGCGTCACCAGCTTCCGCGGCGTCGTCGGGTCCTCTGACGCCGCCAGGCCGACCTGGGCGACGGGGCTGCCGCCCGCCAGGGACACGCCGGGATAGCCGTAGAGCGTGCACGTGACGTTGGAGATGTTGGTGAAGTCCAGCACCTGGTAGACGCTGCCCGCCGCGCCCTGGCTGACCCCCGGCTTCAGGCCCAGCGAACGGGTCGGGCAGGGGGCGGCCGCACCCGGCGCCGCGGGCGTTCCGGTCGCCGTCCCGGGGCTGGTGCCCGCCGGGGCCTGCGGGGACGCGGTGACCGTGACGGTCTTGGTCGGGGTGGCGGCCGGGGTGGAGCCGCCGCAGGCCGCGGCGAGCACGGCGACGCCGGCGAGCGCGGTGCCGGCGATGGCCCGCCGGGCGGGGTTCACGGGTGCGGTCATTCAGGGTTCCTTGTGCCTGGGCGGCTCCGCGAGCCGGACTGACATCTATGACGTCGGCTGGGCCGCTGCGGTTGCCCGCCGCCAGTCCCGGAAAAGGCACAATCTGGACACGATGGCGGGCCGGGGCCACGGCGGGCGCGCCCGGGCCACCCGCCCCGGTGGTCGCCGGCCGGGCCGCCGGCGGCCCCTTGATAGCCTGGGGCCAGCGCGGGACGAGGCGAGAATGCTCTGGGCGGTGCGATGAAAACCATCCTCAACGTGATCTGGCTCGTGCTGTGCGGCATCTGGATGTCCATCGCGTGGGCGCTGGCGGGCCTGCTGTGCTTCCTCCTGTTCTTCCTGGTCATCACCATCCCGTTCGGGATCGCCGCGTTCCGGATCGCGAACTACGTGCTGTGGCCGTTCGGCCGGACCATCGCCCCGCGCGAGGGCGGGATGGGCATCGGTGCCCTCATCGGCAACATCATCTGGGCCATCCTGTTCGGCTGGGAGCTTGCGCTCGGCCACCTGGTGGCCGGGGTCCTGCTCTGCATCACCATCATCGGCATCCCGCTCGGCCTCGCCAGCTTCAAGATCATTCCTGTCTCGTTCGTGCCCCTGGGAATGCGGATCGTTTCGACCGATGAGCCGTCGCCCAGCTACACCTGACCTGGCCCAACAGCAGCGCCGTCCCCTATGCCCGGCTTAGGATGATTTACGGGATTGCGCCACTAATTTGTGGCAAATGTGGCGTAGCGTCGGCTTCATGTGCCGCAACATCAAGATCTTGCGTGCGCCGTACGCCGTCGGGGTGACCGACGACGACGTGCATGCGGCCGCCCTCGAGTACGTACGGACGGTGGGGGGCGTCCGCCTCCCGGGCCCGCACCACGAGGAGGCATTCAGCCAGGCGGTGGAAACCATCGGCGCCGCCACCCGGGAGCTGCTGGCCCGCCTGGAGGCCAGCGCCGAACCGGCCGGCGGGTTAGCGCGCGCGCTGATCGCCGGCGCGCCCGCCCCGGCGGTCACGCGGTAGGGGCGCGGTCCGCCTCCCCCAGGTCGAGCTCGCCGATGGAGACCTCGCGCATAACGAACTTCTGCACCTTTCCCGTCACCGTCATCGGGAAGTCCTCGGTGATCCGCAGATAGCGGGGGATCTTGAAGTGGGCGATCTGCCCGGTGCAGAACTCCCTCAGCTCCTCCAGGCTCAGCTCGGCGCCCGGGCGCAGCTTCACCCAGGCGCACAGCTCCTCGCCGTACTTGGCGTCGGGAACCCCGATCACCTGGACGTCCTCGATCGCCGGGTGGCTGTAGAGGAACTCCTCCACCTCGCGTGGGTACACGTTCTCGCCGCCCCGGATGACCATGTCCTTGATCCGGCCCGCGATGTTCAGGTATCCGGCGGCGTCCATGACCGCGAGGTCGCCGGTGTGCATCCAGCGGGCGGCGTCGATGACGCTGTCCGTCTGCGCCTCGTTGTCCCAGTAGCCGAGCATGACCGAGTATCCCCGGGTGCACAGTTCCCCGGCGGTGCCGCGCGGGACGACCAGCCCGGTCCCCGGATCGATGACCTTCACCTCGACGTGAGGGTGCACCCGGCCCACCGTGGACACCCGGCGCTCCATGTCGTCGTCGGCCCGGGTCTGGGTGGATACCGGGGACGTCTCGGTCATCCCGTAGCAGATGGTGACCTCGGTCATGTGCATCTCGCTGACGACGCGCTTCATCACCTCGACCGGGCACGGCGACCCGGCCATGATCCCGGTCCGCAGCGTCGACAGGTCGTAGTCGGCGAAGCCGGGCAGCGCGAGCTCGGCGATGAACATGGTCGGCACCCCGTACAGGGAGGTGCACCGCTCGGCCTGCACCGCCGCCAGCGTCGCGGCCGGGTCGAACCCGGGGGAGGGGATGACGATGCAGGCCCCGTGGGTGGTGCAGGCCAGGTTGCCGAGCACCATGCCGAAGCAGTGGTAGAAGGGCACCGGGATGCAGACCCGGTCCTGCTCGGTGTAGCGGCAGCCCTCGGCGATGAAGAAGCCGTTGTTGAGGATGTTGTGGTGGGACAGGGTGGCGCCCTTGGGGAAGCCGGTGGTCCCGCTGGTGTACTGGATGTTGATCGGGTCGTCGAAGGACAGGCCGGCCTCCCGTTCGGCCAGCGGGTCGGGCTCGCCCGGGGCGGGCGCGCCCGCCGAGGCGAGTTCCTCCCACTCCGGCGACCCCAGGTAGACGATCCGCTCCAGTCGCTCCAGCCCGTCCCGGGCCTCCTCCGCCATCGCCCGGTAGTTGCTGGTCTTGAACGACTCCGCGCTGACCAGCAGCCGGACGCCCGACTGGCGCAGGGCGTAACCGAGCTCGCTGCTGCGGTAGGCCGGGTTGATGTTCACCAGCACGATTCCCGCCTTCTCGGTCGCGTACTGGAGCAGGACCCACTCGGGGCGGTTCGGCGCCCAGATGCCCACCCGGTCGCCCGCCTCGATGCCCGCCGCGATCAGCCCCCGCGCGAGGGCATCGGTGTCGGCGTCGAGCCGGGCATAGGTCCACCGCTGCCCGGTGGGCACGTCCACCACCGCCTCCCGGTCCGGGTGGCGGGCGGCGACGCGGCGCAGGTTGGCGCCGATCGTCTCGCCCAGCAGCGGCACCCCGGATGCGCCGTGGCTGTAGGACGGCTCTGTCACGCTGGTCATGGTGGTCCCCTCTGGCATCGGCCCGTCGGTGTGGGCTGGCACCATCGTGCCCCCTCATGCGGCCGGGTGTGAATACTCGGGCCGGCGGCGGCCGGGCCGCGGGCGGGCGCCGGCCGGCGGGCGTGAGCCGCGGCCGGCCCCTCGTGCTACTCGCCGGTAAACCAGATGGCGGCCCCGTCCGTCACCATGGTGTAGGGCGCGTCGCCGTGGGGTTACTGTCAATACAGGGACGCGGGGGATCGGCGAGGCCGGCCGCCCGCTCCGGGAGTGATCATGGAGTCGTGGATTGCCTGGCTGGTCCTGGCCGCGCTGCTGGGGCTCGCCGAGATCATGACGACGACGCTGGCCTTCGGGCTGCTGGCCGTCGCGGCGGGGGTGGCGGCGGTGGTCGGTGGGGTCGGCCTGGCCCTGCCCTTCCAGCTCGGCGCCTTTGTCCTCGCGGCGGGGGCGGGCCTGGGCATCGTCCGGCCGCTGGCGGTGCGCCACATCAAGCAGCCCCCGCTGCTGAGGACCGGGACATCCGCCCTGGTCGGGCGGTCTGCCGTCGTGACGCAGGAGGTCACGGCGCTCGATGGGCGCGTCCGCATCGGCGGCGAGGTCTGGTCGGCGCGCTCCTACGATGAGTCCTCGGTCATCCCCGAGGGCTCCAAGGTCGACGTCCTTGCGATCGAGGGCGCCACCGCGCTGGTTCATCCCAGGGAGTAGTTATGGCAGCAGAAATAGCCGCGGCCGTCATCGCGGTGATCGTCGTCATTTTGATGCTCGTCTTTGTCGCCAAGACGGTGCGCATCGTGCCGCAGGCGCGGGCGCGCAACATCGAGCGCTTCGGCCGGTACCGCAAGACTCTGCAGCCGGGGATGAACTTCATCATCCCGTTCGTGGACCGGGTCAAGCCGCTGATCGACCTCCGTGAGCAGGTGGTCGCGTTCAAGGGCCAGCCGGTCATCACCGAGGACAACCTGGTCGTGCTCATCGACACGGTGCTGTTCTTCCAGGTCACCGACCCCCGGGCGGCCGACTACGAGATCGTCGACTACATCCAGGCGATCGAGCAGATCACCGCGACCATGTTGCGCAGCGTGATCGGCAACATGGACCTGGAGGAGACCCTGACCTCGCGCGACAAGATCAACACCATGCTGCGCGGCGTGCTCGACGATGCGTCGGGCAAGTGGGGGCTCCGGGTGACCCGGGTAGAGATCAAGGCGATCGACCCGCCCAAGAGCGTCATCGACGCGATGGAGAAGCAGATGCGCGCCGAGCGGGAGAAGCGCGCGGCCATCCTCACCGCCGAGGGCGTCCGGCAGTCGAAGATCCTCACCGCCGAGGGCGAGAAGCAGAGCCAGATCCTCACCGCCGAGGGCGACAAGCAGAGCCAGATCCTGCGGGCCGAGGGCCAGGCGCAGGCGATCGGCACCGTGTTCCAGGCGGTGCACCACAACGACGCGGATGCCAAGGTGCTCGCCTACCAGTACCTGCAGACGCTGCCGCAGCTGGCCCAGGCCGAGGGCAACACGTTCTGGGTGATCCCGAGCGAGGTGACCTCGGCGCTGCGCACGCTGAGCGGGGCGTTCGGCGGCGAGGGCGCGGGCCAGCCCGCCGGGCCGGGCCATCCGGGCCAGGTGACCGGCGCGGCCACCGCGGCCCTGGCCAGCGGGACGGCCCAGCCGGGGGCCGACGGGGACCAGGCAGGCACGGGGGATCCGGCCGCGGGCCCGGACCTCACCGGTGACCCGGCCGCTGCCGGGGATCCGGCCACCAACGGGGACCTGACCAGGGCGGAGCAGGCGGTCGCGGAGCAGGCGGCCCGGACCAGGGAGGAACTCGCGCACGTGGAGGACGAGGTCGCGGCGGTCCAGGCCGAGGCGCAGAGGTTCAGCCCCAGCTAGGCGCCGCTCAGAACATCGACGGGCACCACGGCGCCGGGTCGGAGTACATGGCGGCCGAGAGCCGTGCCACCGCGCCCTCCCTCCGCTCGGTCACCAGGCCGGCCGCGGCGAGCGCGCCCAGCCTGGTGCCGCCCAGGTACCCGGCCCCGAGCGCCGCGACGGGCAGCACGATGTCGGCGGCGGCCCCGGTGCGCTCGCAGCTGGGCGTCCCGCCGTCGGCGGGCCCGGGGCACTGCAGCCGCCACCGGCCGGCGTTGGCGGGCAGCAGGTCGTCGGTCACCTCGATCACCAGGTCGGCCGGGCCGGAATAGCGCCGCTGGCGCAGCGCGGCGCCGACGTCGACGAGCCGGACCCAGAGCCCGTCGCTCAGGTCGGGGCGCGCCCGGCGCCGGTCGGCGAGCATCTCCAGCAGCGGCTCGTCGGCCGGCCGGTTCCTGGCTGCCACCTCGCCGATCAGGTCCCTGGTGAGCAGGTCGGTCCACAGCGCCGCCGCGGCCGCGGCGTCGGTGGCGATGAGCTCGCGGACCGACAGGCTGCCGTAGGGCAGGCCGTCGTCGTCCCAGTCCGGCTTCGTGCGGTACAGGGCGTAGCCGCGCGGGCCCGCGTCGTCGCCCGCCAGCAGGCATCTGCGCGCGCTCATCCCCCGGCGCTGGAACTCCGGGTCGTCGAGGGTGTTCTGCCACCAGCGTTCGTCCCTGGCCACCATCCCGGGCCGGTGCGGGACCGCCGCGTCGTAGACCTTGGCCAGCTCGGCGCGCAGCTCACCGGGGGGCGCGGCCCGCAGCCGCACCGGGCCGTGGCCGGTGCCCGCGCCGCCCGCCCCGCCGCCCGCTCCCGCGCTGCCGGTCACGGCCGGGCTCAGCGCGCCTTCGCCGCGGCGGATCGTCAGGTTCAGCTGCCACGACGCGCAGCCGTAGCCGTACCGCCCGTAGATGCCCGTCTCGGACGCGTACAGCGCCGCGACGGCCTCGCCCCGGCCGGCGATGTCGGCGAGCTGGTGGCGCATCATCGCCGACAGGATGCCCCGCCGCCGGTGGCTGGGCAGGACGCCGACGAAGGTGACACCGGCCGCGCCGGTGATCCCGCCGGGGACGGTGAGCTGGAACGAGTACGCGGCCGTCGTCCCGACGATGGCGTCGCCGTCGAACGCGGCGATGCTCCGGTCGAACTCGAAGACCAGGCGCTCGTGCTCGTTGAACTCGGCCGGCGCGTCGCTGTCGTTGAACGCCTGGACCGTCACCTGGCAGTAGGTATCGAACTCATCGGGCGTGATGGGCCGCAGGGGATAGCGCTCCGTCATGCTGCTACACGTACCCCATCCACCGCCCGCGGGCGAGCCGTTTTCCGGCGCCGGTCAGATGGTGACCGCGAGGCCGACGGTGAGCAGCAGGCCGAACGCGAGCTGCAGCCGGCCGGTCTGCCCCAGCGCACCGATCAGGGCCGGGCCCCGCGCGCCGGCCCGCACCGCGCGGAGTGGGGGCAGCGCGAGCGGCAGCGTGGCCAGGGCCAGCAGCGCGAGCGGCCGGGCGAAGGCGATCACCGCCAGCATGCCGAACGGAAGCAGCAGGCAGCCGCCGTACAGCACGCGGGTCCGGTGATCGCCGATGAGAACCGCGAGGGTGTGCTTGCCCGCCGCCGTGTCGGAGGGGATGTCCCGCAGGTTGTTGATCACCAGCAGGGCGCACGAGAGCAGGCCCACCGGCACGGACGCGGCCAGCGCGAGCCAGGTCAGCCGGCCCATCTGCACGTAAGCGGTGCCGGCCACGGCGGCGACCCCGAAGAAGGCGAAAACGGCGACCTCGCCCAGGCCGTGGTAGCCGTAGGGGCGGCTGCCGCCGGTGTAGGTCCAGGCGGCGGCGACCGCGGCGGCGCCGAGCAGCAGCAGCCACCACGAGGTGACGGCGGCCAGCGCGAAACCGGCCACGCAGGCGGCCGCGAAGCAGCCGAGCGCGGCGGCGAGCACCCGCCGCGGCGGGGCGAGCCCGGCGGCGACCAGGCGCACCGGCCCGACCCGGCTCTCGTCGGCGCCGCGGACGCCGTCGCTGTAGTCGTTGGCGTAGTTGACCCCGACCTGCAGGGCGAGGGCGACGACCAGCGCGAGGGCGGCCCGCCACGGCGAGAAGCGGCCGTACCCGAAGGCGACCCCGCTGCCCACCGCGACCGGGACGATCGCCGCCGGCAACGTCCGTGGCCGGGCGCCGCTCACCCACTCCCGCGGCGTCGCCATCAGCGCAGGTCTCGCGGTTTGATGCCGAGCGCGTTCACGCCTAGTTCGTGGCCGGGCCCGGCGCCGGCCCCTCCGCGTGCGCGGACATCGGGCGCCACGAGCCGGGATCACGCACGGCGCCGGTGGAGGCCGACGTCGCCATGGCGGCGTAGACCTGCAGCGCCTGGCTGACCGGGCGGTTGCGGCCGGCCGGCTGGAAGCCGCCGGCGGCCAGCCGCTCCCGCCGGGCGGCGAGCCCGGCTTCGGGCACGTCCAGCGTGAGCTCGCGGCCCGGGATGTCGATCGCGATCCGGTCGCCGTCCTGGACCAGCGCGATCATCCCGCCCGAGGCGGCCTCCGGCGCGATGTGGCAGATGGACAGCCCCGAGGTCCCGCCGGAGAACCGGCCGTCGGTGATGAGCGCGCAGGCCCGGCCCAGGCCCTTGCCCTTGAGGAAGCTGGTCGGGTAGAGCATCTCCTGCATGCCCGGCCCGCCCTTGGGCCCCTCGTACCGGATGACCACCACGTCGCCCGCGGCCACCTGGCCGTTCAGGATGCCCTCGACCGCGTCTTCCTGGCTCTCGAACACCCGGGCGGGCCCGGCGAACCGCCACAGTTCCTCCGGCACCCCGGCGGTCTTCACGATCGCCCCCTCGGGCGCCAGGTTGCCGTAGAGCACGGCCAGGCCGCCGTCGGTGCTGTAGGCGTGCTGCCGGTCCCGGATGCAGCCCTCCACCCGGTCCTCGTCGAGCGATTCCCACCGGGCGTTCTGCGAATAGGGCTTGATGGTGCGAACCCCGCCCGGCGCGGCGTGGAACAGCTCGCGCGCCGCGGGCGACACCGCATCGGAGCGGATGTCCCACTGGTCGAGGAAGGCCCACAGCGAGGGGCCGTGCACCGTGTGCACGCCCTGGTTGAGCAGGCCGGCCCGGTCCAGTTCGCCCAGGATGGCGGGGATGCCGCCGGCCCGGTGCACGTCCTCCACGTGGTAGCTGCTGCTGGG
>Ga0134125_10010839_pt1 | contig 10234 bp, 8 predicted proteins | sample KB31751_FD_96464 | JGI IMG/M metagenome (GOLD analysis project Ga0134125, IMG submission 96464) | Terrestrial soil microbial communities with excess Nitrogen fertilizer from Kellogg Biological Station, Michigan, USA - KB3-175-1 | ecosystem: Environmental > Terrestrial > Soil > Unclassified ... | reverse complement strand
GGCGCGCCGCCGAACAGCGCCACCGCGCAACTCACCCAGGCGATGGCGTCGTTCGCGCCAAGCCCCGGCACGTCAGCCGCGGCCTCGCCGCTTGACCAGCAAATGGGACCAGCGCCAATCAGCACCACCTTGCTGACGACCAACCACGCCTAGAGCCGTCGAGAAGCTCCATGTCACGATGAACGCAGAGCAGGGGATTCTCGTCGAGCGGATGAAACGGGGCGAAAAATATCCCGGTTTCCAAATATCGATCTTGCATCATGGACTCTTTCCGATCGCTTTGAGCTCGGCCTTGGCGGCAGCCAGTTCGGGTTGGTAACAACTCTTCGCTGCCGCCTGGAAACGCAGGACCGCCTCGTCCTTGGCGCCGGACAACAGCCTGAACTCGCCGATAAAGAGATTGGCATCGCACAGTTGAGCCGCTTTCTTGGCGGTATCCGGATCACGTCCACCGCAGCCTCCACCGCTTCCGGCGTGAGTTCGCCCAGGAAGAATTTCAGTATCCGGGCCGGCCATGCCGTCATGTCGACCTGCGGTATGGCTTGTTGCACGCGGCTTGACAGATTGCTGCGCCGATCGACGATATCCAGCCAAAGCGCCCCGTAGGCCCATTTCGGAGCCATCGTGGTGAGTTGGTCGATGTCAGCCAGGCTTTTGGGCAGCGCGCCGGTGTACAGATTGGCAAGGCCACGCCACAAATACGGATCGGCGTTCTTCGGATCCCGCTTGCTCCACTCGCTGAAATCAGGGATGGCGGAAGCAAAATCGTTCAGACGAACGCTTTGCCGAGCAATTTGTAGGGGCCGCTGGCGTCGATATCGGGGTTGAGCTTGATGGCTTCGGTGTAGTCGGCGACAGCCTTCTCAAGGTCTTGCGCTTGGCCGCGGTAATAGTAGGCCCGGGCGTTTTTAGGGTCGAGCCGGATCGCCTCGCGGCAGTCGGCGATCGCGAGATCCCAGTCGGCTTTATTGCCGTTGCGGTTGAGATACAGCAAACGAAAACCGATGTGTGGACTAACGTATTTCGAATTAAGCCGGATTGCCTCGGTATAGTCCGCGATGGCGCGCGGAAGATCTTCTTTCGTGAGGTATGCGTTGCCTCGGTCGTTATACGCGAAGGCTTCTTTTGGATCGAGGCGGATCGCCCTCGTTATAGTCTGCGATCGCACGATCGTTGTCGCCGCTGCTATAATACGCGTTCCCGCGATGCTCGTAGACCCATACCAGGTCCTTGCCGCGCCAGCGTCTGGATTTGATAACCGCGGTACAAGCCGCGATCGTTACTCTGGGTTGCTTGTCGCCATTGCACGGATCGATCTGCTGGTTTAGCGTCGCTGTCTGTGAGGCGCTTGCGAACGTCGCAGTCGCGAAAAGTGCTGCCGCGCAGTCACTCAAGAAACGTATGTTTGTTGCCCCCTCGAGCTTCGCCGGAAGCCTAGTTAACACCGCGCCAACGGACGTGTCATCATACGTGGTTGTGTGCTAACATTTATTTCCACAAGCTTGATGGCTTGAGTCCTTTTGGTCGAACTTTTCGATTCAAAGAGACGACCATGGGCTCGGCGCTTGTCATCTTCAGATTGATGAGGCAAGATTGTCGAAAATGGGAATGCCTGGGGGCGGGCGCCATAAAACAGTTCTGCGGTATTATTGCCTGTAATAAGTACGCCGGCAGCGCCGTCGTATGGGCATTCTTGCTGGTGACGCCATTTTGGCTGCACTCCGGCTACGGTTATTTCATCTTCGCCTCGATCGTTGTGACGGCGCTGGCCGCGACGTCGCTTAATTTGCTGCTGGGCTATACGGGCGTTCTTTCACTCGGTCATGCAGCTTTTTTTGGCGTTGGCGCTTATGCGTGCGCGCTCGTCCTGCGGTCCCCCGTACACTCCACAGCGCTGGCCGTTTTGACCGGCACGATTGTCGGCGGCACGATTGGCGTTCTTTTTAGCGGTCTCGTCTCCATTTTGTTCGGTAACCTCAGCCAGCGGTGGCGCCTGCTTTCGTTTGCGGTTTGTACCCTCCTATTCAACCAACTATGCTTCTATGCGGCGGGCCGGTGGAAGGATCTCACCGGCGGGCTTGACGGGATGCCCATCAATGGCCGGGGAAGTATCAACCTGGGCCCGTTCATACTCGATTTTTCCACGCAGGCCGCATCGCTGTATTATTTTATGCTCGCGATTTTCGCCGTTGGCGTAGCGGCGATGGGGCTGCTTCTGCGTTCGCGGTTCGGCCGCGCGCTAACCGCTATCCGCGATGATACCCGCGATGCAAGCCTGGGCGGATTTGGAGTCAAGCGCTCTATCTGGCTGTGTTTTTCGGTATCTTCCTTTTTCACCGCGCTTGCCGGCGCCCTCTATGCACTGGAGGTCGGTTTTGTTGAGCCCGGAGTGCTGCATTATTCCCGATCGTTCGAATTTGTCATCATGGCCGTGCTTGGCGGCATGCGAACGTTTTGGGGGCCCGTGGTCGGAGCGATGCTTGTCGCATTGCTGCATAACTTCGCGATGTCCAATCAGATAAGCATGAGCTGGTACGTGTTCGATGGCGTGCTTGCGGTTCCCACCATACTTCTCATGCCATTTGGGCTCGTGCCGAGCACGCGGCACTTTATTGATTGGATTCGCCGTGCGAACTGGCGGCGTCCGTCGGTTGGTCCAGCCACGCGCCGGCAAGAGCTCTCGTCATGGTACGCGATGAGCCGCGAATCGGCGACGCCGGGATTTCTCAAACCCTACGAAGCATATCTGATCAAGGTACCACGATGGTGGAAAGCGCTGCGCGCTGTCGCCGTGGCAATGCTGGTGCTGCTGGTCGTAACATTCGGCCTCTTCGGTCTGATCGTACTCGGTGTTTTGCACCGAGTTTCGGCGCCGGATTTTGTGGCCGGCGGCGATTTGACGTTCCAATTTCTCGACGGTTCGATTACCGCGTTTTGCTTCCTCTTGATCACGAGTTTCCTTGCCAAGGATGGTGCCGCCGCCCTGCAGAATGATACGAGGAGGCCCGTGCTCTACTTGCGATCATTCAAGTCGGATGAGTCCGTGTGGCGGGGATGGGTCGACTATTATTTCAAGAACGGGACCGCGGAAGGCGCCCTTGTGCGGGTAATGCGCGCCATTGGACCGGTTGTAGCGTTGGGCCCGCCGGGGGAGAAACTTCCGCCATTTGGCGCGGCGCGTTTCCACATCGGCCATGACAACTGGCAGAGTCTGGTCAAGGCCGTGGAAGTCGAGGCCGCTTTGGTCGTATTGAGGATCGGGCTCACAGAAAGCTTTTGGTGGGAGGTGAAGTATCTGACGGAAACATCGGCGCCGGAGAAGATCGTGATTTATTTGCCGCCGCAGGATCATCGCGAGGTCTATTCGCAATTCTGCAGCAAGGTGAATGACATCCTGCCAAAGCCGTTGCCCGCCCGGTTGGCCGACAATGCGCTGATTGTGAGCTTCGGCCCGGATTGGTCTCCCAGACAGACCGATGTCGACGGTCCCTCCATGAAGGCCACGATGCGGCGTAAGTTGCTGGCTGGGACGACCGCCCCGGCGATCCACGAGGCCCTTGTCCAAGCCGGCTATCTGGAAGGCACAGTCGCCTTCAGTGTGCGGGAATGGATCATGCTGGCCGTCTGGACAGTTGGCATAGCGTCCTCGTTGGCCTCTATACTGTCATTGGCATTGTCCAGTCTATAGACCGGAAATTCGTCATTCGTTTATTTGGGTGATCTCTTGTAAGCCCGGCACGGGCGGTCTGGCTATGTCAGCCATTCCTCCGGAAGCAAAATCGGTGGAGAATTATGAATGCACGGGCTAACCAGATCGCCGTCGTCAAATCTTCTGGAAATGAATCTCGTCGGCCAGTCCCGACCATAGCGCGATGTCGTCGGTCATCCGCTTCTTGAATTGCTCGGGCGTCGTCGGCGCCGGCTCGTTGCCGAAGGTGTGGAGCTTTTCGATCGTGGCTGGCTCCTTGAGGATGCGCACGACCTCGGTGTTGAGCCGCGTCAGGATCGGCGCTGGCAGGCCGGCCGGTCCCACGAGGCCCTGCCAGGCGCTGACATCGAAGCCGGGCACGCCGCTTTCCGCCACCGTCGGCACCTGCGGCAGGGCGAAGAAGCGCTTGCCGCTCGATACCGCAAGCGCATTGAGCTTGCCGCTGCGCACGTGCGGGATCAGGCCCGCCGCCGGGTCCATCATGAAATCAAGCCGGCCGGCGAGAAGTTCGGTGACTGCCGGCGCGCTGCCGCGGAACGGAATGTGCTGCACCTTGATCTTGGTCTTGAGCGCAAACAGTTCGATGGCGAGTTGCGGGCCGGAGCCGACGCCCGGCGTGCCGTAGAGCAGCGGCGTGGTCCGCGCCCGCGCGGCGGCGAGGAATTGGGCGACGGTTTTGATGCCGCCTGCGGCGTTGGTGCACATCACGTACGGGTATTCCGACGCCAGCGTGATCGGCGTGAAGTCGTCGACCGAGCGGTAGGGCAGGTGGGCGAAGGTCGCCGCGGCCGTGGCGTGTCCGGAGGGGATGACGAGGAGCGTATAGCCGTCGGGCGTGGCGCGCGCGACAAACGCCGCCGCGGTGGTGCCGGAGGCGCCGGAGCGGTTTTCGACGATGACCGATTGGCCGAGCGCCTTGGACAAGCCGTCGGCAACGAGGCGAGCGATCACGTCGGTCGGGCCGCCGGCCGGGAAGCCGGCGATAATGGTGATGGTGCGAGAGGGCCAGTCGGCTGCGTGGGCGCCGCTCGCGGCAAACGTAGCGAGGCCGCCGACCACGCTGCGGCGAGTGAGTTGTTGGGTCATCGAACGCTCCTCCTTTTTATCTTATCGGCTCTCGCGCCGCGCCATGAAGGCGAGCCGCTCGAACAGGTGTACGTCCTGCTCGTTCTTCAACAGCGCGCCATGCAGCGGCGGAATGAGCCTTTTCGGATCGCGCTCGCGGAGCGTCTCGACCGAAATGTCCTCGACCATGAGCAGCTTGAGCCAGTCGAGCAGCTCGGAGGTCGAGGGCTTTTTCTTTACCCCCGGCACGTCGCGGATTTCGTAGAACAGCTTCAGGGCCTCGGCCACCAGCCGCTGCTTGATGCCGGGGAAATGCACCTCGACGATGGCGCGCATGGTGTCGGGATCGGGGAAACGGATGTAGTGGAAAAAGCAGCGGCGCAGGAAGGCGTCCGGCAGCTCTTTTTCGTTGTTGGAGGTGATGACCACGATCGGTCGGCGACGGGCGTGTACGGTTTCGCCCGTCTCGTAGACGAAGAACTCCATGCGGTCGAGTTCTTGCAGGAGGTCGTTGGGAAACTCGATGTCGGCCTTGTCGATCTCGTCGATCAGCAGCACCGGCCGCTCGTCAGCGGCGAACGCGTCCCATAGCTTGCCGCGCTTGATGTAGTTGCGGATGTCCTTGACGCGGGCATCGCCAAGTTGGCTGTCACGCAGCCGCGTTACCGCATCGTATTCGTAGAGACCCTGCTGCGCCTTGGTGGTCGATTTGACGTGCCACTCAATCAGCGTCGCCGACAGCGCCTTGGCAATCTCGATGGCGAGCACGGTCTTGCCGGTACCGGGCTCGCCCTTGACCAGGAGTGGCCGCTCCAGCGCGATTGCGGCGTTGACCGCAATCTTCAGATCGTCGGTCGCCACATAGCCGCTGGTGCCTTCAAAGCGCATGCGTTCCTTCCGTCCGTTGCATCTGCCATAGAAACACGCCGCGGACGTGGCTCACAAGGCGTCTAGGCAAAAATGATATAGTTTCGACAACAGTGATTCGCACAGCCTCTTCGGTGTGCCGGTCTCGATTTTGCTTGCAATAAGGCAGGCATGAAGAAAAAGCCGAAAATTCGACTTGGCAATGAGCCGAAGGGATTCCGTCCGCCACAGCGGGCGGAATTGTCGCGTATGGCCCTGTTGCTGGCGAACGCAGTGGCCCTGCATCAAGGCGGCCGACTGGCAGAGGCCGAAAACGTCTACAAACAAGTCCTGGATATTGCGCCCGATCAATTCGACAGCCTGCACCACCTCGGCATCATTCTTTTCCAGCGCGGTGATCCGGCCGCAGCCGTCGCGCAGATAGATCGCGCGCTGAAAAGAAACCCCAATGATCCCGCAGCGCTCAACAACCGCGGCAACGCGCTGTTGGCGCTGCAGCGGTTTGACGAAGCGCTGGCGAGCTACGATCGAGCGCTGGTGCTGCAGTCCGCATACGCCGACGCGTTATGCAATCGGGGCGCGGCTCTGCACGCGCTGAAGCGCTACGGCGAAGCGCTTGTGGCCTGCGACCGCACGATCGCGTTGCAGCCGGATTATGCCGAGGCGCACTCCAATCGCGGCAACACGCTGAGGGAATTGAGACGCTACAGCGACGCGGTCGATGCCTGCGACCGTGCACTGGCGCTGGCGCCCGGTTTTGCCGAGGCGCACTGCAATCGCGGCAGCGCCCTGCATGCTCTGGAGCGGTTCGAGGAGGCGCTGGCGAGCTTTGATCGCGCCTTGGCGCTGCGGCCCGCCTACGCCGACGCGCATTGCAATCGCAGCGCGGTTCTGCACGCGCTGAAGCGCTACGACGAGGCGCTTGCGGCCTGCGACCTCACCATCGCTTTGCAGCCGGATTACGCTGAGGCGCACGCCAACCGCGGCAACACGCTCAGGGCACTGCGGCGCTTCAACGAGGCGGTGGATGCTTGCGACCGTGCCCTGGCGCTGGCGCCGGACTACGCCGAGGCGCATTGCTATCGCGGCAACGCTCTGCATGGGTTGCAACGGTTTGACGAGGCGCTGGCGAGTTTTGACCGAGCACTGACGCTGCGGCCCGCCTACGCCGACGCGCTGTGCAATCGCGGGGCGACTTTGCACGCGCTGAGGCGTTACGACGAGGCGCTCGTGGCCTGCGACCGCACCATCGCGTTGCAGCCGGATCATGCCCAAGCGCACTCCAATCGCGGCGTTACGCTGCAGGACTTGATGCGCTGCGACGAGGCGCTGGCGAGCTATGATCGAGCGTTGGCGCTGCGACCGGATCTTGCCGGCGCGCATAACAATGCGGCGCTGTGCCGCCTGCTCGTCGGCGACTTCGAACGCGGCTGGCAAGAACACGAATCGCGGTGGCAAGCCGACCAGCTCGCGACTGAGAGGCGCAACTTTGCGCAGCCGCTGTGGCTCGGCTCAGACGAGCTTGAGGGCAAGACCATCCTGCTGCACGCCGAACAGGGCTTCGGCGATACATTGCAATTCTGCCGCTACGTTCCCCTGGTCGCCGCGCGCGGGGCTCGCATCATTCTTGAGGTACAACGGCCGCTGCAGGACGTCATGCGCACGTTGGCAGGTGCCGCCCAGGTCGTGTTTCGGGGCGAAGCGTTGCCTGCTTTCGACCTGCACTGCCCTCTGTTAAGCCTACCACTCGCGCTGCGGACTCAACTCGATACGATACCGGCTCTCACGCCCTATATCGCTGCGCCGGACAACAAAGTGCGCGCGTGGCGCGATCGCCTCGCCGCGCGTGAAAAGCCGAGAATTGGCTTGGTTTGGGCCGGCAATCCGAGAAAAGAACTGGCCAATTGCAATCTGATCGATGCCCAGCGGAGCATGGACTTTGCGCAGCTTGCGCCGCTGTTGGAAGTCTCGGATTGCGAATTCTACAGTTTGCAGAAGGGCGAAGATGCCGTCAGGCAGTTGCGCGAGAGCGTCTTGCGCCAGCATGTCGTGGATTGGACCGACGACCTGCACGACTTTTCGGACACCGCCGCGCTGATCGAAAATCTGGATTTGGTCATCACAGTCGATACCGCGGTGGCGCACCTTGCGGGCGCCCTGAACAAGCCGATCTGGCTGCTTAACCGCTATAATACCTGCTGGCGTTGGCTGCTCGATCGCGAGGATAGCCCCTGGTATCCGACCGCTCGCCTGTTTCGACAGGATGCCAGCAGGCGCTGGGACGGCGTTGTGGCACGGGTTTGCGCGGCCTTGCGCGACTACGCTTGCCGGTCATGAGCGACCTGCGTCTCACGGCAGCGCCTGGTCGCGTCTGATGCTGTGGACGGCTCCCCCACCTTTGCCGGACTTCACCAAGCACCGCACCATACTGGCTCGGCAATATTGGTTCGTGGCGGTAAAAAAAGATGCGCGTGCTCCGGCCGATGAAAAAGACTCGGCAACGCGTGCAAAAAGCTTCCGCTCGCGAACTGGGAATACCCGTATGTCCTAATGAGCAGACCTACCATAGGTTATTTAAAAAATAAGTCCCGATTTTGCCGGAGCGAATTCTCGTCTTTAGACAAAATTAACCATAAGGCCTGATCAACGTAGTCGGAGGAAAGCGAGCAAGTCCAGGAGCCACTTGCTTTGTGGTCTTGGTTTTGTGTCGCCGTCTCGCGCAGTGAGCCTTGATCGTTAGGGGCGAACAGCACGAAGGAGAGTGCCGTGTCTACGATTGGCGCATCCACCAACGACGATCCCTGCGTTCAGCAACAGACACTGCGAAAACGGGGAGAGCAGAGCGACGCCGCCCAGAGCGACACCGCCTTGCAGCTATTTAGGCCGACTAGTTCCGAAGGCGGAAACCCGCCAGCAAGCATGGCAGAGTCAGCATGACGACACCGCGGCCTCGGATCGTGCTCCTGCAGGGCGCCTTCGACATCTTGAATTACGGGCACATCAGGGCGTTTAAGTACGCCAAGGCGCAGGGCGACTATCTGATCGTGGCGTTGAACACCAACGAGCTGATTCGCGACTATAAAGGCCGCGAGCCGGTGATGCCGTGGTCCCACAAACGGAGCATGATCGAGGCCTGCCGTTACGTCGACAAGGTGGTGCCGGCGCACGACTTCTCGCCGCTCAAGCTTTTGAAGCGCTATCAGGTTGACGTCTACGTGCTCAGCTACGAATGGGAGCACACCAAGGCCGTTGAGATCGCCTACATGAAACAAAAGGGCGGTCGAGTGTGTTTCTCGCGTCGCTTCCGTGGCGTCTCGACGTCTGCCATCAAGGCAACGCTGCTAAAAGAGCATCTGGATGCACAGAGCACGATCGTTCAATCGGCTGCCGTTTCTGGACGCGGCAATGAGCATATTCGCGACGACGCCGTGTTTGGCGCCGCCGCCGCCAACGGAGCGACCGTTATACCTTTACGGGGCCGGCAACCTCGGCAGGCTGGCGCGTGAGTTTTTGACAGCCGTGGGACATGAGCCATCCGGCGTCTTTGAGCGCGGCGACCCGACTCCGGAGGCGGGCGCTCGCGTCGCAGTGAGCGTTGTTACCTCGCCCTACGTGACGATCGAGCAGTCATTGGCGGCGCGCGGGTGCACCGATGTCGTGCCGTTCTACGACCTCGCCGAAAGCCTGCGGGGCCAGCACCCGTTGGCGAATGGCTGGTTTGCTGATCCGCTTACGGCAGCCGATCGGCGCGAGATCGAAAGCGTGTACGCTGGCTGGGATGATGATGTTTCGCGCGCCCACCACCTGCAATTCATAGCCTGGCGCCGGTTGCGCGAAGAATGGACGTTTGAGGACGCCCCAATCTCGACCGAGCGCTACTTTATCCCGGAGGTTGCGGCGGCCCTGCACGACCGCGAGACTCTCCTCGACGGCGGCGCGCATCATGGCGCCGTGTCGCTCGCGTTCGCAGCGATGATCGCCAGCCCCCGGGTCATCGCAGTTGAACCCGACGCCGGCAATCGCGCGCTGCTGGGTGAAAAGCTGCATAGGCTGGCCCGGACGGCGGTTCTCGATTGCGCGCTCGCGGTTGAAGACGGCACCGCTGCCTTCAGCGAAGGCTACGGCTTTGCGTCGAAACTGTCCGCGTCCGGCCAAGCCCAAGTCAGCGTCCGTTCGATCGACAGCCTCGACGTCGAACCGAGCTTCATCAAGCTTCATCTCGAGGGCGGCGAGCTCGATGCTTTGCGCGGCGCGCGCGAGACACTGCATACGCAGCGGCCGGTCGTGTCCGCGACCGTCTACCATAATGCGGACGGCCTGTGGCGCACTGCCGGCTGGCTCATGCGCGAGCTCGACGACTATCGGTTCTTATTCCGCAATCATTGCTGGTGTGCTGCCGGTGCGGTCGTCTATGCGATCCCCAGGGAGCGCCGCCAATGAAAGCGAGACTGGAGCCGCGTATCAATTTGCAGGGGCGCACGGCCCTCGAGACGGTCATCCCGCTCGCCACGCCGTTCATTGTGTTCGTCGATCCGGCCAGCGCCTGCAACTTTAAATGCACGTTTTGCCCTACGGGTCACCGTGACTTGATCG
>Ga0134125_10010838_pt1 | contig 10234 bp, 7 predicted proteins | sample KB31751_FD_96464 | JGI IMG/M metagenome (GOLD analysis project Ga0134125, IMG submission 96464) | Terrestrial soil microbial communities with excess Nitrogen fertilizer from Kellogg Biological Station, Michigan, USA - KB3-175-1 | ecosystem: Environmental > Terrestrial > Soil > Unclassified ... | reverse complement strand
CCAAGGCGCTTAAAGCCGCCGTGGTCACCCAGACGATGCCGCCGTGGTTCGCCGATCCGAAGTATGGGCACTTCGCCAACGACCGGCGCTTGACCCCGCAAGAGATCGCTACTATTTCGACATGGGCCGATCACGGCGCGCCCGAAGGCGACGCGAAAGATAAGCCGCTCGCGAAGACGTTCCCAGCAGGGTGGCGAATCAAACCCGATATGGTGGTCGAAATGCCGTCGGCGTTTCCGATCCCCGCAAAAGGAACTATCAACTATCAATTTATCCGGGTCAAGGGCAACATCACCGAAGATACCTGGGTGGAGGCCGCGGAGATGCGGCCCGGCAATCCCAAGGTTTTGCATCACGGCAAGGTTTGGGTGCTGCCGCCGGAGTCGCACTGGATGGAAGGCGCGGTTTTAGGCAAGCCCTATGAAGATCAAAAGATCACGGGAAACAGTCCTTTGGAGGGCAACGATATTCTCGGAAAGTACAATCCTGGATTGGGTCCACAAACTTTTAATATCGGCGGCTCAGCGAAGTTGATTCCCAAGGGTTCCGATTTCGTGTTCGAGTTGCACTACACCGCCTCGGGCGAAGCCACGTCGGACATTTCTAAACTGGGTCTGGTGCTGGCGAAGTCGCGGCCGCCGGTTCGTTATTATCTTTCTCCCGGCACGCCGTCGGCCTGGAACCTGGTGATTCCGGCGGGCGACAGCAATGCGGAAGTGGTGGCCGAAAGTACCGTCGGCATGGACGCCAGGCTGACCTACATCCAGCCGCACATGCACCTGCGCGCCAAGGATTACGAGCTCAGGCTGATCTATCCTGCCGGCGAATCGCAAACCGTATTCAAGGGCAAGTGGGACTTCAACTGGCAGTTGGGCTACACCCTGCAGGAGCCCATCGTGCTCCCCAAGGGCACACGTATCGTCACCGTGGTGCACTACGACAATTCGCCCAACAACAAATTCAACCCGGATGCGCAGAAGACTGTCTTCTGGGGGCTGCAGAACTGGGATGAAATGCAGTCCAGTTTCCTGGGCTTTCTGATTCCCTCCGAGACCAATGTCAGCCGGCTTCTGCGGCCTTCCGGAGCGAGTCTGCAACCACGCCCGTTGGCGGGGGCGGGACCCACGCTGAGCATGTTGGACCTCCCGAAATAGGTTACTGGCGCTCCTTCAACACAACCTTCCTCGCACTCTTGAGAGCCTTGCGCAGCTCCTGCCGTGCATCGTGCCAATAGCGCGAGAACACCAGGCTGCGCTTGTGATCGACGTAATAGGCGAGCGCTCCGGCGACCGCGAATCCCGCCAGCAGCATGCCTATCAGTTTGGGATCCGTGAATAAACGCTTGGCAGCCGAGAACAGCGGCTCCCACTGAACAGTAACCGCATCGTAAATCAGGGTTCCGGCGTTCTGCAGAAGGATCCGAAGGTCGCGGCGCGAGCCGGCGTCCGGAGGAACCGACGCGGCCAGGATCGTCAGCAGACAGCAAAGCACATAGATGTAGTAGGCGATTCGACCGATGAATACCGTACCGCGGGCCTTCCGAAGGTCAGATCCCTGGCGTGCGTAGGCTCCTTCAAGGGCCGATTTCGCAGCCTGTGCGCGAACTATAAGAGCTTCAGTTTGCATAGGATCATTAGTCTCAGTGAAAGTAACACTAGCATCCGGAGCGAGCGTGCCCGGAGCGTATCCATCCGTGCCATGGGCGATCCGTTCGAGCACGCTCAAGTGGATGGCAGGCGGCATCGCCGCCTTCTGGTCCAGGCACAGCTTCTGCATGTTGCGGGGCTTCCAGCGGTAAAATACGCCCAGGCCGGCCCGCGAATCGTACATCTTGTCGTCTACGTTGCTGTGTTCCCAGTACGTTTTCCGGTCGTCGGCGAGAATTCGCAGGCCGTTCTTCTGGGCCTTTTGAATCATCCAGTCGAGCGTAACCAGTGACATTCCCTGCTTAGGGTAACCGCCGCCCACGTTTGAATGCACGCCCGCAAACCAGACCTGCTCGATATTGGGTTTGGCCTCCCACAGCACCGGCCCGAAGGCCGCGCGCGCTTCATCGATGCTGAGGGCATGAACGGCCTGGTCGACTTTATCGCTCAGGATCTGGTCGGGAAACTTGAAGCGACGGAATACGGCATTAATCACATCGCTGGTGTGGAACGGGCCACCCACGGCATCGACAGTATCCCAGACGCCGATGAAGCGGATGCGAACTTCGCCGGGGAGACTGTGGGCTTGCTTGAAATCCGCCATCGCATCGGCGTCCGCGCGGCGCAGGCGCAATGCGACAAGGACCTGATTGACCACATTTCCAAGCCAGGTTCGATAAGACCGCCGATAGGTGCTGTACGCATTCCAGACTGCTGAGCGCAGGGCATCCGCGTCCGGCAGTTTATTGCGGTCCAGAACTCCGCACTTCGCGATCAAGCCAGCCAGTGTGCGCACGGTGAAGGCTCCCCGGCTGAAACCAAACAGGTAGATGCGATCGGCGGGCGTGCTTGGATCGCCCGGATCGTAGACCCGCACCAGATCCATATACAGATTGCGCACGTTCTTCGCCAGCCCAAAGCCAAACGCGCCGCCCAGGAGTTTCAATGGGAGCAAGGATTCCGTGCCGACTCCATCGTCGTAAAACGCGACCTGGGGATCGAGAGTGGGTTCAAGGCGATGGCCGTTGAGGTCGATCGCTTCAAACAGTTTGAAGACATTGGTGCCGCGGTTCTTGATGGCGGTGTTGCCGGTCCCATCCGAACAGATAATGATGCTCTTGGGCATACGCGAACGTTTTATCACAGACAGACAGGTGCATAGAACGGCTAGTACGGGAGTTGTTGATTTGGCGGCGTAAATCGCCGGGCGTCGCTGGTGATTGTGCAACCGTTCGGAGTGGTTTGCGCGCGACTTAGCCGCCTGGGGATCGCACTAGGGTGACTGGCACGATCTGCCGACTTCACGCCCAGGTGGGAGTCGCCGCGTTGAACTAGGCCGGAGTCTTGCCCTTGCACACCGCCAGGTTCAGCCGCGTGCACGATAGCGTGATAGGCCCGCGAGCACCGTGAATCTGCTGCCGAGGAGGAGCAGACTCATCAGATCTGGAACCGTCTCCAGGCTTCATCGCAAATATCTCGCCAACCGTTCACGGAACCTTCACCGCGACCCCGGGGCCGGCGGGCGGCTGTAGAGAGACGCCCGTTAGACTAGGTCTTGTGCGCGTCTTGATTTCAGCCGGGGAAGCGTCGGGAGACCTCTATGCTTCGCGATTGGTGGCGGCGCTGAAGGCGCGCCATCCCGAAGCCGAGTTCTTCGGATGCGCCGGCCCGCGGATGCAGGCCGCAGGAGTCGAGGCGGTGGTGGACGCGCGCTCGCTGGCGGTGGTCGGGATCGTCGAGGTCCTGGCGCACATCCCGCGCATTTACGGCGAATTCCGGAAGCTGGTACGGGAAGCGAAGGCGCGGCGGCCGGACTTGGCGATCCTGACGGACTCGCCGGATTTTCACCTGCGCCTGGCCAAGAAACTGCACGCGTCGGGAGTGCCGGTGGTGTACCTGATCGCTCCGCAGGCGTGGGCCTGGAGGCAGGGCCGAGTGAAAATCATGCGGCAAACGTTGACGCGCCTGCTCTGCATTTTTCCGTTCGAGGAGCAGTTTTTTCAGAATCATCAGGTGCCCACGACCTTCATCGGACACCCTCTGGCGCAGATTGTGAAGCCGGCGCTGTCGCGGAGCGAATTCAGAGAAAAATATGCACTCGCGGCGGACGACCGGTTGGTAGTTCTGCTGCCGGGCAGCCGCCACGGCGAGGTCGCGCGCCACATGCCGTACCTGCTGGACGCCGTTGAACGGATGCAATCCGCCGCTAAAATGCGATTTATTTTGGCCCTCCCGGCCGGTTTCGGCGCCGAACACACAACTTTTTGGGAACCGGCGCGCGCGGCGTCCATCCAAGTGATAGAAGGGTTGACTTGGGATTGTCTTGCCTACGCGGAAGTCGCTTTGGCGGCGAGCGGTACGGTGACCATCGAAGCAGCGATGCTCGGCACACCCATGGCGACCTTTTATCGGGTAAACGCGTTAAGTTGGAGTTTAGGGCGCTGGATGGTGAAGGCGCCGTTCCTGTCGATGGTGAATCTGGTAGCCGGGCGCAGGGTGGCGGCGGAGCTGATCCAGCAAGAAATGACGGGCGAACGAATTGCGGCTGAGGCCTTGCGGTTGCTGAATGACGATGCCGCGCGGCGCAAGATGAAAGCCGATCTGGAAGAAGTGAAGCAAAAGCTTTCGAGCGAGCGCGACCCTATGGATGTGGCGGCTGAGTGCGTGGAACATCTGTTAAGTGCGCCGGTCGGGTTTTAGTGGAAAATAGAATCAGGCGGTTGGAATTGCGCAATGAAGTTACTTAAAGTTTCGGGATTAGGGCTGGTTGCGGTGACTGCGGCGGTGATGGCTCACGCCCAGGACCGCCAGCAGGCGCGCGCGAGGATCGATGTTCAGACGGTGGCGCTGGACGCACAGATCAACCCGGCTGCGCAGACCCTGAATGCAACCGCGAAAATCACCTTCATTCCGCTGGACAATACTTCCACAGTTACCTTCGAATTGAATAACGCCCTGAACCTGACCCGGGTCACCGATGTGGAAGGCCGGCAGATTGCCGCGTCCCGTTTCGGCGAAGACATGAGCGTGCGGCTGAGCCTGCCGCAGCCATTGCCGAAAGGGCAGCCCGCGACGCTGACGTTTGTGTACGAAGGGAAGCTGACGGGACAGGAAGAATCGCCGGTATTCGGCAACAAATTCGCGGCCATCACTGCGGACGTGGCGTACCTGATGTACCCGGCGCGGTGGTTCGCGGTGAATGACGATATAGTGGATCGCTTCGCATCGGATTTCCGGGTGACGGTGCCGGACGGATACCGGGTAGTGGCGAGCGGCATCGGGCAAGTGGATGCGAATGCGCCCGCGGGCATGCACGCGGAGCGCTATCAGTTCGAAAAGGCATCGTTTCCGGGCAGCATCGCGGTGGTACGGGGCGACCCGGCCACACTTTCCGCGGACGGCGTTTCGACCACGTTTTATCTGCGGAAAGCCGCCTCCATGGCGCCGGCGTACGCGGGCGAGATCGCCAGAGCCATGACGTTTTTCACGGGAGTTTTCGGACTGCCGGCCAAGAAGGACTTGACGGTGATTGAAACCGAGGATGGCGCGCCCAACGGGTATGACGCTCCCGGGTTGATTTTTTTCGCGCCCAAGTCCATGGGCCAGCAGATCAATATGAAGCTGGTCGCCAACGAAGTTTCGCGGCAGTGGTGGGGCGCGCTGGTTTCGCCGGGGACCCGCAACCATATGTGGATTGAAAATGGCTTGGCGCGATACTCAGAAATCCTGTACCTGGAACATGTGAATGGCCCCAGCGCGCTCGACGCCGAGATCCACGACACCTACGTGGAAGCGCTTACGGTGGATCAGCCGCCGCTGATTCAATCGGCGCGGTTGGAAGATTATTCGCCCGAATACTGGGCGGCCACCGCCAGCAAAGGCGCGGCGGTTTTGAACATGCTGCGGGTGATTGCGGGCGAAGACAATTTCATGAAGATCCTGAAGGCACTGCCGGAGCGCTACATTTGGAAGAGCGTAAATACCGACGAGTTCCGCAAGCTTTCCGAGGAGTTCGCGGGGCAGAGTCTGCAGGGCTTCTTCATACAGTGGATTGAATCCAGCGGCGCGCCCGAATTTAAGCTGGAGTACACCGTGTTCCGCACGCAAAAAGGCTTCCGTGTGATGGGCAAAGTCTCGCAGGACCTGGATACCTTCCGCATGCCGGTGACACTGCATGTCGAGACCGAAGGCAACCCGGAGGAAAAGGCCATCGAGGTCGTAGGCACGTCTTCGGAATTCGCGATGGAGACGTTCGGCAAGCCCAAGACGGTGACGCTCGATCCCAAGCAACAGGTGCTGCGTTTCGACGACACGATGAGGGTGGCGGTGGCGATCCGTCGCGGCGAGCAGTTCGCCGAAGTGAGCGAATTCCAGGAAGCCTTGAAGGAGTATCAGAAGGCGATCGATGTGAAGCGCAACAGCTCGCTGGCGCATTATCGCGTGGCGGAACTGTTCTTCCTGCAAAACAATTATCAATCCGCCGCTAACGGCTTCCGCGAGGTGCTGAACGGCGATCTGGATCCCAAATGGACCGAAGTCTGGGCGCACATCAACCTGGGAAAGATTTTCGACGTCACCGATCAGCGCGAGCGCGCGGTGAACGAATATCGCCAGGCGCTGCGCACTAAAGACGACACGCAAGGCGCGCTCGAACTGGCCGGCAAGTATATCAACGAAAAGTACGTGCGGCCGCCGATTACGAACTAAGCCGAAGCCTGGCTCGCAGATGGGAACCGATCTGATAAGACCGGCCCGGCGTTGTCAAAGACCTGTTGGGGCCCCACAAATCGTCGTTAACCCCCGAGACCCTTGCGAGCCCGCACGACCCAGTAGGTACGTGCGCGAGAGGGATGGCGTTTGAGGTGCGCCATTTCTCCCCATTGATCCAGCGCTGGCGGCGTTGCCCGGGTATTTCTACCACCCTCGCGGCCGGGGCGCCCAATGGGTGGGCCCGGCACTGGCTCAAACTTATCGCATCGGTTCGGGAAATGATGGAAGGTTGAAATGCTAAATGACTGACGGCCCGGGAAATAAAAACTAAAGCTGCATGGTCTTGACGGGTTGCTTGACAATCAACTTCGCCGCCGTAGCCTTCTGCACTTCTTCTACGGTGGTATCGGACGCGATCTCTTCCAGCACCAGTCCCGCGGACGTCACTTGGATCACGGCCAGTTCGGTGACGACGGTGTCGACAACTTTGATGCCGGTGAGCGGAAGCGTGCACTTGGGCAGAATCTTGGGAGCTCCGGTTTTGGTGGTGTGCTCCATGGCAATGATGACGCGGCGGGCGCTGGCGACCAGATCCATCGCGCCTCCCATGCCTTTGACCATATTGCCGGGGATCATCCAGTTGGCGAGGTCGCCCTTTTCATCGACCTGCATCGCGCCCAGCACGCTAAGGTCGATGTGACGGCCGCGGATCATGGCAAAGGATTCGGCGCTCGAAAAGTACGAAGTGCCGGGCAGTTCAGTGACAGTTTCCTTGCCGGCGTTGACGATGTCAGCGTCCTCGCAGCCTGCGAGGGGATATGGCCCGACACCCAGCATGCCGTTTTCCGATTGCAGAGTGACGTCAATGTGCGGCGGCACATAGTTCGACACCATGGTCGGGATGCCGATCCCGAGGTTGACGTAGAAGCCGTCGTGTAGCTCGTGCGCGATGCGGCGCGCGATACGTTCGCGTTTCTGCTGATCTGTCAGGCGTACGGCGGAAGCGCTCATTTGGCCCGCTCGCGTACAGTCCTGCGCTCGATGCGTTTTTCGAAGCGTTCGCCTACTACCAGGCGGTGGACGTAGATACCGGGAGTGACGATATGATCGGGATCGATCTCGCCGGGTTCGACCAAGTGCTCGACTTCGGCGATAGTGATGGCGGCCGCCGTCGCCATGATGGGATTGAAATTGCGAGCGGCCTTGCGGTAGATCAAGTTGCCCAGACGATCGCCTTTCCAGGCTTTGATGATGGCGAAATCGGCGGTGAGGGCGCGCTCCAGGACAAACTGGCGGCCATCGAATTCGCGCACCTCTTTGCCTTCGGCGACCAGCGTGCCGACGCCTGTGGGCGTGAAGAAGGCCGGGATGCCGGCGCCGCCCGCGCGGATGGCTTCTGCGAGGGTGCCTTGCGGGAGGAGCTTCAGCGGCAGCGTGCCGGCGAGCACCAATTTCTCCAGTAATTTGTTTTCGCCGACGTAGCTGCCGGTGTGCGACGCGATCTGACCGGCGTCAAGCAGGCTGCCGGTTCCGTAACCGTCGATGCCGACGTTGTTGGCGATGGTACGGAGATTCTTGACGCCCTTGCGCACCAGCGCCGCGATCAGATTTTCGGGAATGCCGCAGAGCCCGAAGCCGCCGAACATGATGCTGGCGCCATCGTGTACGTCGGCGACGGCTTCATCCGCGCTGGCGATGACTTTGTTCACAAGCTTTCAGTATAGCGGCGAGCGATTTTGTACCGCGCGATGCGGCAGCCGCGAGCCGCCATTTGACCCTGCGAGTGATCAGATGCGGGCTCATCCGCTGGGTGAAATATCATCTATCGCCTTTCAACGTCAGCTGCCGGCTGGTTTCTTCTGGTTCAGATAGGCTGACAACTCGGACTGGAAGTCCGCGCTCTTGAGGTACTGTTCCCGGACACGGCTACCTTCACACGAGGCTGCTCTCCATGTCTGCCCCTGGATTTCATGAGCGAATCTAAGACCGGAGTGCATCGCGTTCAAACTGTAGTTCGCGACGGTTTGGGCGATATCCAGAGCGCGCTGGTCCACTTCCGCGACGGGAACTATCTGGTGCACAAGTCCGATCCGTAGCGCTTCGGCTGCGTTGATCACCTCACCGGTCATCGTCAGCGCGAGGGCGCGCCTCTCGCCCACGGCTACCGAAACCGCTGGGAAAATCACGAAAGGCCAGAGGCCAAAGCGGATTCCAGTAAGACCGAAGGTGGCGTTTTCGGCCGCGATCGCGACGTGGCAGTTGGCCACCAGGCCCATACCGCTTCCCAGCGCGACACCCTGCACCGCGCCAATCAGCGGTTTCGTGAGGCGGGATCCTATTGTGAACAGGGTTTCCTGAACACGGCTGACGCTGGCCACGTCTCCCCTGGCGACTTCATTGATCTCCATACCCGCGCAAAAGCAGTCGCCCATGCCACTCAGCAACACCGACCCGACCGTGCCGTCTTTTTGCGCCCGGTCAAACACCTGAACCAGATCTTTGCAGAGTTTCATCGTCAGTGAATTGCGCTCAGCGGGGCGGTTCAGCCACACACGCAGTACGCGGCCTTCGTGTTTTGTTTCGACGACGTCGGTCATAAGGACCTCATTGTACGCCATGCGCGGGCGGACACCTTCGGCTGCGTGCCTCAAGTAACGACACCGCGTGGCGCAAGTTCCAGCCCTCGTACCAAGCGCTATGAACCGGCAGCCAGGTCGAAATGATCGCGATGATCGCAGCGAAAGCCGGAATTGAAATTGCCGGTAAAGCCGGAATTACTTCGGCACATCCGCCAAAGCCAGCTTCACATACCGAATCTTCTTGCGCCGCCATGTATAGACGATGTGCAGATTCCCGTCCGCACCCTGAATCACATTCGGATACGAGAACTCCTCCCCCGGAGCGTCCTCCAAGGTACGGAACATTGTGAATTTTTCCGCATCCCGGCTCACCGCCAGATTCAACGGCGACCGTCCCTTGGTGGTGTTGTTGTAAACCAGCAGTACACGGCCGTCCCGCAGAGCCAGCGCGTCGATCCCTGAATTGGGGTTCGGGATATCCAGTGGCCGGGCCTGCGTCCAGGTTAAGCCCGCATCAGCCGAATCCGCCACGCACACATGTCCGATATTTTGAGTGGACCGCGTATACATTCGCAGCTTTTTCCCACCCAACGAAATCACCGAAGGCTGAATCAAGCCGCGCGTCGACTTGCCATCATCTGAATTACCACTCACGTCCGGCAGCGTAATCGGCCCGATACGCGAGAACGTCTTTCCGCCATCCGTACTCCTCTCGATCCAGGCGGCCCAACTCCGGTAGCTCTCGACCGAAGTGCCGCTGACGATGGTGCCATCCTCCATGACCAAAGGTTTGGCGCGAATCGGCCCATAGATTCCCGCCGGCAGATGCTCCACCGCCGACCAGGACTTACCGTGGTCAGCGCTATACTTCCGCCCTGCCGTCCATTGAGACGGCGAGGTTCCAAACTTGTAATATAGCCACAGGCGGCGGTCTTTCGTGTAGAAGAGCACGGGGTTCCAGCAGGGAGTCTGCCATTCCCGAACCATCTCCACGGGGTCTGCCCATTTCCCGCCGGCACGCCGGGAAGCCCAGATTGCGACGTCCGGCTTGCCCTCGGACGTACCGCCAAACCAGGCGGACATCAAATCGCCATTCGCCAACTCCACCAACGTCGACGCATGACAAGACGGAAACGGCGCGGAGTCGAAAATGAACTCACTCTCGGATGCAGTGGCCGCACGCGAAATTCCGATCCACGCCAGGGGAGCGCCAAGCATTATCGTCCGTCGAGAGACCATCAAGTCCCCTTTCTAACTGCACAGCAGTGATACTCGATAGTTTATTACGGCGCTTGTGGT
>Ga0134125_10010837_pt1 | contig 10234 bp, 11 predicted proteins | sample KB31751_FD_96464 | JGI IMG/M metagenome (GOLD analysis project Ga0134125, IMG submission 96464) | Terrestrial soil microbial communities with excess Nitrogen fertilizer from Kellogg Biological Station, Michigan, USA - KB3-175-1 | ecosystem: Environmental > Terrestrial > Soil > Unclassified ... | reverse complement strand
GCGGCTGACGTTCTGATTCAGGACGGCAAGATCTCTGGTGTGGGGCGAGGACTTGCTGCGCCTGACGGAGCGGACGTGCGCAACGTGCAGGGAAAAATCGTCGTGCCGGGTCTCGTCGATCTCCACGTCCATTTGCGCGAGCCGGGCAACGAGGACGAAGAGACCGTCGCGAGCGGCGCGCGGGCCGCGGCCGCGGGCGGATTCACCGCGATCTGCGCGATGCCCAATACCGACCCCGTCACCGACAACCAGGCGGCCGTCGGATTCATCGTGCGGCAATCGGGACGCGCCGGCGGCGCGCGCGTGCATCCGATCGGCGCCGTGTCGATCGGCCAGAAGGGCGAGCGCCTCGCCGAGTTCGGCGAAATGGTGAGTGCCGGTGCGGTGGCCGTCTCGGACGACGGCAAGCCGGTCGTGTCGAGTCACTTGATGCGGACGGCGCTCGAATACGCGCGCACGTTCAACATTCCCGTCGCCGATCACTGCGAGGACCCGACGCTGGCTTCCGGCGGCGTGATGCACGAGGGACTCGTCTCCACGCGCCTCGGCCTGAAGGGGATCCCGTCGGCTGCCGAAGAGATCATGGTCGCGCGCGACGTACTCCTCGCCGAGCTGACGGGTGGCCACGTGCACCTGTGCCACATGTCGGCCCGCGGATCGGTCGCGATCATTCGCGAGGCGAAGGAGCGCGGGATCCGCGTGACTGCCGAAGTCACGCCGCACCATCTCACGCTGACCGACCACGCCTGCGAGGAGTACGACACCCACGCCAAGATGAATCCGCCGCTGCGCGAAGCGGCGGACGTGGCGGCGCTGCGCGGTGCGTTGAAGGACGGCGTGATCGATTGCATCGCCTCCGACCACGCGCCGCACGCCTACGACGAAAAGGAAGCCGCGTTCGACGACGCGCCGTTCGGCGTCGTGGGGCTCGAGACGGCGTTCGGGATCGCGCACACCGAGCTGGTGGCGGCCGGCATCTTCACGCTGCCCGAGCTGATCCGTCGCATGAGCACCGAGCCGGCGCGCGTCTTCCGCCTCCCCGGCGGCACCCTCGCGCCGGGCGCCGCGGCGGACGTCGCCGTGCTCGACGTCGCCGCGAAGTGGACCGTCGATCCGGCCGCGTTTCATTCCAAGAGTCGCAACACGCCGTTCCCCAAGCGGGCGCTGACGGGACGCGCCGTCCTCACTATCGTCGCGGGGACGATCGTTCACGAGCTGTGACTTCAAAAGAGGCTCGGCGCATGGCGCTGTGCTGCCGGCAGCTCGCCGCGGGCGGACTGATCGCGGGGCGGGACGGCAATCTCTCCGTCCGTGTCGGTAAGGACCGCGCGCTCGTCACCCCCACCGCGTGCATCAAGTCGCTCATTACGGCGCGTGACATGGTCGAGGTCGATCTCGCGGGCCGCCCGCGGGGGCGTGGCTCCCGCAAGCCTACCAGCGAGTTGGACTTACATTTGCGCATCCTGCGGCACCGGCCCGATGTGCAGGCCGTCGTGCACGCGCATCCGCCGACGGCTACAGGGTTTGCGGTTGCGGGGGAGACGATTCCGGGCAATTTGTTGCCGGAGCTTATCTTCGTGGTCGGACCCGTGGCGCTGGTACCGTTTGGTCGGCCCGGGACCCCCGAGTTGGGAGATCGCGTCGTCCCGTTCCTCGAGGGACACAACGCGCTGCTCCTCGCGAATCACGGTGCGGTGACGCTGGGCCGCACACTCGACGAGGCCTGGATCCGGATGGAAAGTCTGGAGCACTGCGCAAAAATCATTGTCGCAGCCCGTCTGATCGGGACGCCGCAGCCGTTGAGGCTCGATGGCTAAGCATCCCTCGAAGAGCGCGGCGGCGATTCAACGGCTGCTGGAGGAGCGCCGGCAGTACGAGGCGTGGCTCGCCCGCATCAAGGCGACCGCGGACTCGGCGCCGGAGGAAGTGCGCACGCGCGTGCGCGCCGACTACGAAGCGCGCCTCAAGGCCGTCACCGAGGAGCTGAAGGCGCACGCGGAGGCCGCGCGTCACCTGGTCGAACAGCGCAAGGAAAACCTGCTCGAGCTCCAGAAAAAGGAAAAGGCGGCCGCCGAGCGGCTCGCCGAAACCGAGCTGCGTCACGAAGTCGGCGAGTACGACGAAGCGCAGTGGTCGCAGGTCCACAAGGACGCGCTCGCGGACCTCGGCGCGGTGCGCGACGAGCTGATGGATGTGGAGCGCGACATCAAGCGGCTCGAGGAGCTGGACGAGCTCGTGAAGGCGAAGCCCGCGCCGGCCAGTGCCGCGCGCGCGCCCGCGCCACCGCGGTCCCCCTCTCCGGAGAAGCGCAAGACACCGATCGACGAGCTGGCCTTTTTGAAATCGGTGACCGACGACGAGAAGAACGCGCCGTCACCGCGGCGGGCGAGCGGGGCGCAGTATCAGGTCGACCAGGATGTCGCGCCGGAAGCGCCGGTCGACGAAAACGCGCCCGTCGAAAAGACGCTGAAGTGCCGCGAGTGCGGAACGATGAACGTGGCGACGGAGTGGTACTGCGAAAACTGCGGCGCGGAGCTCGCCGCGCTGTAGCCTACTTCGCTTTGTCCTTGAGCTTCTTGACGAGAGCCGCAAGGCGGGACTTCTGCCGAGCGGCGTTGTTTTTATGGATCAGCCCTTTGCGCGCGGCTTGATCGAGGACGCGCGCGGCGAGCGCGTAGGCGGCCGTCGCGGCATCGGCGGTGGCGGCGGCGCGTACGCGCTTCAACGCGGTGCGGAGGGAAGACCGTTGGGCTTTGTTGCGCTCGGTGCGCGCGCGGGCCTGGCGCATCGCCTTTTTGGCGGATTTGATCTTCGGCATGGGCGGGAAAGTAGGCGGTAAGTTGCGTAGGGTCAAGGCTCTACGTTATCTTAGGCCGTGTCGTTAGAAGACATCCTGCTGCTGATTCCCGTCCTGCTTTTTTCCATCGTCGCGCACGAATACGCGCACGGGGAGGCGGCCTATCGGCAAGGTGACACCACCGCCTACATGCTCGGGCGGCTGACGTTGAATCCCCTCAAGCACATCGATCCCTTTTTGACGATCCTGCTTCCCGTCGTCCTGATCGCCATGGGCGCTCCGCCGTTCGGGGGCGCCAAGCCGGTGCCGGTGAACCCGCGCAACTATCGCAACTATGTGACCGGCGACATCATCGTTTCGCTCGCCGGGATTTTCACGAATCTCGTGTTGTTCGTCCTGTGCGGGATTGCGTTCGTGGTGGTGGGGCTGGTGGGGCAAGTCGCTGGCGGACTCACGGGGGCCGTCGCCTTGCTGCAACGGATGCTGTACATCGGCATGTTCGTCAACACGGGACTCGCCTTCTTCAATCTGATTCCGATTCCTCCCCTGGACGGCAGCCACGTGCTGAAGCATATGCTGCCGCCCGCGGCCGGGATGCAGTTTCGGCAGCTGTACATCCTCGGGATCTTGCCGATTCTCCTCGTGGTGCGATTTCTGCCGGGAGTCGTGGATGCGTTCATGTGGCCGGCGCGGTCGCTGATGCACGTCGCGCTGATCGTCGTCGGCGGCTTCGCGCTGCCGGGGTCCCTGTGACGACCCCCATCATGAATCAGGGCGGCCCGGGCGGGGGCTTCGTCGTCGAGCTGGAGAAGTTCTCCGGCCCGCTCGACCTGCTGCTGCACCTGATCCGCGAAGACGAAGTCGACATCACCGACCTGCCGATCGCGAAGATCGCGGACCAGTTCCTCTCGGTGATCAGCGAGCTCGGCCTCAATCAGGCGGCCGACTATCTCGAAATGGCCGCGCGGCTGCTGCGGATCAAGGCGCAAATGCTGTTGCCGCGGCGCCTCGGTGACGACGAATGGGAGGACCCGCGCGCCGAGCTGGTGCGCCGGCTGCTCGAGTATCAGCAGATTCGCGAGCTGGTCGACTGGCTGGGCCGCGCCGCCGACGTTCGTGCGGAGCGTTTCGGTCGCGGCTACGAGGCGCCGCCGCCCGACGCGCCGCCCGCGCCGCTTCAGATCGACCTGAACGATCTCCTCTCGGCCGCCGAGCGCGTCATCGCGCTGATCCCCGAGCCGATGCTGCACCGGGTCGTGCCGCGCCCGCTCGACGTCGAGGGGGCTACCGAGCGCATCATGAAGTTGTTGGGTGAAAGAGAACAGTTTGGGTGGATCGATATCGTCGGCAAGCAGGCGACGATCGTGGACGTGCTTTCCGTGTTCATCGCGCTGCTGGAGCTGGCCAAGCGCAGCACCGTCACCCTCTCTCAGCCCGAGCCGTTTGGGCCCATGGTCATCAAGCGTGCACCCCCTCACGAAGCTGCTTGAAGCGGCGCTGTTCGCCGCGTCGCGCCCGCTGACGACCGAAGAGCTGGCCTCGCTGGACCTGACGGTCGGCGAAGCGGCCGTGCGCAGTGCGTTGGAAGAGCTGCGCAGCGCGTATGGTGACGATCACGGCGTCGAGCTGGTCGAGATCGCCGAGGGCTGGCAGTTCCTGACGCGGCGCGAGTACGCGGAGACGATCGAGCGCGCGCAGTTCGCGCTGCGCCCGCGGCGCCTGTCGCCGGCCGCGCTCGAAACGCTCGCGATCATCGCGTATCGCCAGCCGGTCGGGCGGCTCGAGGTCGACGAGATCCGCGGCGTCGATTCCGGCGCGGTCATGGACAAGCTCGTGGAGCGCGGTCTGATCGAAGTCGTCACCCGCGGCGAAGGGCTGGGCCGGCCGCTGCTGTACGGCACGACGCCGTCCTTCCTCGAGATTCTCGGGTTGAAAGACCTGGAGGATTTGCCGCGGCTCGAGGAGCTCTCGGTCGCCCTCCGCCGTCCCACTCCCGTCGAAGAAGAAGAATGACGTTGATGCGCCTGCAGCGCGCCCTGGCGCGCGCGGGCGTCACGTCGCGCCGCAAGGCGGAAGACCTGATCCGCGCGGGCCGCGTGCGCGTGGACGGCCAGGTCGCGACGATCGGGATGAGCGTCGATCCCGATTCGCAGAAGGTCACCGTCGACGGCCGCTCCGTTCGCGCCGCGACGCGCACGACCTGGATCGCGCTCAACAAGCCGATCGGCTACGTGGTGAGCCGCTCCGATCCCGAAGGCCGGCGCACGGTCTTCGGGCTTCTCCCCAAGGTTCCCGGCCTCACGTACGTTGGACGGCTGGACGTGATGACGTCGGGTCTGCTGCTGCTGACGACCGACGGCACGCTGGCGAACCGGCTGATGCACCCGCGCTACGAGGTGCCGCGCACCTACTGGCTCGGCGTGCACGGCGCCGACGCCGCGGCGATTCGCGCGGCGCTCGCGCGTCCGATCGTCATCGACGGCCGGCCAGTGCGCGTCGTCGAATCGAGCGTGCGGCCCGCGGGCGGCGGCAAATCGGTGGAGATCGAGCTGACGCTCGCCGAAGGCCGGCAGCGGATCGTGCGCCGCATGGCCGAAGCGCTGGACCTCAAGGTCGAGTGGCTGCACCGCGTCGCGTATGGGCCCGTGCGGCTCGGCAAGCTGGCGGAAGGCAAATGGCGCGAGCTCACGCGCGCCGAGATTGGAGCGATCGAGCGACTGCATGGAACGCGCTGACCGGATGACGTCACCCATCGATCCGTGATGATGGCGATCGATACTGGAGCCGTAGACCGCGCCCTCGGCGCGATCGGCACGACGTTCCGGCTGACGCGCCTCTATCCGACGTCGCATCCCGCGGTACTGGAAGCGCTGCGTCAGGTGACGGTCGCGTTGCCGCCGCTGGCCGCGCTTGGGACGGTCGAGCTGAAGCTCGGGGCGACGGGATTGCACTGGCACGGACAACATCTCCTGCCACGCAACACGCAGGTCTCCGAGTTGTCGGGACTGCTGTTCGCGCGCGGCGTGCGCGCCATCCAGATCCACCCGGGCGCGACTCCCGAGCACTGGCTGGGCTTGTTCGGTGTCGCCGTGGGCAATGTGCAGCCGGACGATGCCGTGCTCGGTCGTATCGTAGTCATGCTCGGCCGCCGCGCGAGTCAACGCTTATCAGCCGTGCGCGCGCTCGAAGAGCCGCCGCCGCCGCCCTTGCCGCAGCCGGTCGTTGAGGCTGCACCAGCTCCGCCCGAGCCGACCACGTGGCGTGCGGATGCGAGTTTGGGGTCGCGCGCGAGCGGTATTTTCCGCCCTCAGGACGGCGGACTCCCCGCGGACGTCGAAGCGCGCCGGGCCGTCACGGCGTTGCAGGCGGCGACGACCCCGGAAGAGCAGCGGGCGACCCTGGAACAGTTGCGCCGCATCACGCCCGCCGTGCTCGCGCTGCGCGACATTGGCGCCATCGCGGAGCTCGTAACAGCGCTCGACCGCTCGTTGAGCAAGATTCAGGATCCCGAGATCCAGGAAGCGATCGGCGACGCGGCGGCGGCGCTTGCGGATGAGGCTATCGTGGAGCGTATGGTCACGCGGCTCGGCGAGCCGCGCGTGCCCGCGGCCGAGCGCGCGCACCTGGTTCATGCCGTCGGCGCGTTGGGGGCGGTATCGGCAGGGCTCGTGGTCGACGCCTACTTGCACGCGGCACCGGAGCTGCGCGAGCCTTATCGCGCAGCGATGCGCGCGGCCGGCGAGCGCGCCATCGACCTGCTGCGCGAACGCGTCTCGAGCAAGGTGCCCGAAGTCGTCGCGGCGGCCGCCGAGTTCCTCGGTCTGTGCGGCAGTACCGAGGTGACAGAGACGCTGATCGGCTTGACCCGTCACGCGGACGAGCGCGTGCGGGAATCGGCGCTGCTCGGCCTCGCCGAGCTGGGTGGGCGGGAGATCGGCCGGCCGGCGATGCCGGCATTGAAGGACGAATCGGTGCTCGTGCGGACGGCCGCGGCGCGGGCCGTGGCCGCGGCGGGAGACCCCACGGCCTCCACCGTGCTGATTCGGCGCCTGGAGCAGGAGAAAGATGAAGGGGTATTGGCTGCGTTGTTGAAGGCGATCGGCCAGCTCGGGGCGCCCGAGGCGCTCGAGGTGCTGGCGCGATTCGCGGAGCCCGGCGGCAAGCCGCGGCGGACGCCATTCATTCGCGCCGCGGCGATCGAGGGACTCGCGCGGCTCGATCGGGTCGAAGCCAGGGCGCTGCTGGAGCTCTATTCTCGTGACAAGGAGCAAACAGTGAAGCGGGCGGCAGAGGCATCGCTGAGATGACCGCGAAAACGGCCAAGACGAACGACGCCGCACTGGCGCAGAGCATCACGCGGGAAGTCGCCAAGCGCGTGGTGGGGCAGGAAGTCATGGTGGAGCGGCTGCTGATCGGCCTGCTCACCGGCGGCCATATTCTGCTCGAGGGTGTGCCCGGGCTCGCCAAGACGCTCGCCGTGCGAACGGTCGCCGAGTGTCTCCGGATCAGCTTTTCGCGGATCCAGTTCACGCCCGATCTGCTGCCGGCCGACGTGGTCGGCACGATGGTGTACGATCAGCGCTCGCAGGAGTTCTATCCCAAGAAGGGACCGCTGTTCGCCAATCTGATCCTCGCCGACGAAATCAACCGCGCGCCCGCGAAGGTGCAGTCGGCGCTGCTCGAGGCGATGCAGGAGAAGCAGGTCACGATCGGCGGGGAGACGTTCTTTCTCGGGGAGCCGTTCCTGGTGCTCGCGACGCAGAATCCGATTGAGCACGAAGGCACGTATCCGCTGCCGGAAGCCCAGCTCGACCGGTTCATGCTCAAGGTGCGCGTGGGCTATCCGACGCGCGATGCGGAGAAGGAAATCGTGGGCCGCATGGCGTCGGGCCGGCCGATTGAAGTCACGCGCATCGCCGAGGCCGAGGACATTCTCGCGGCGCGCAGCGCGATCGCCGAGCTGTTCATGGACCAGAAAGTCGTGGATTACATCGTCGATGCGGTGCGCGCCACGCGCGACCCGCAGACGGTCGGCCTGCCCGAGCTCAAGCCGCTCATCGCCTTCGGCGCGTCCCCCCGCGCATCCATCTATCTCGCGCAGGCGGCGCGCGCGCACGCGTACCTGCGCGGCCGCGCGTTCGTCGTTCCGGAAGACGTGAAGGCCATGGCGTTCGACGTGCTGCGTCACCGCGTCCTGCTGACGTTCGAGGCGGAAGCGGAGGACATGGACGCCGACCAGGTCATCACGCGGATCCTGGAGGCAGTGGGAGTACCGTGATCACCCGGGACGTCCTCAAGCTGGTCAAGGGGATCGAGCTCCGGACGCGCAGCCTCGTCAATACGCTGTTCACGGGCGAATACCGCTCCGTGTTCCGCGGCCAGGGCATCGAATTCGCCGAAGTGCGCGCGTATCAGCAGGGTGACGACTTCCGCGCGATCGACTGGAACGTCTCGGCCCGCATGGGCCATCCCTTCGTCAAGACGTTTATGGAAGAGCGGGAGATCACGCTCCTGCTCGTCGTGGATCAATCGGGCTCACTGCATTTCGGCCGGCCGTACACCAAGGCGGGACTCGCGGTCGAAGTCGCGGCGGTGCTGGCGCTGGCCGCGGCGCGCCACAACGACCGCGTCGGGGCACTGCTGTTCGCCGACAAGCCGGAGCTCATCGTACGCCCGTCCAAGGGGCGCGCGCACGCGCTGCGTGTGATTCGCGATCTCGTGGCGTTCACGCCGCGCGGGCGCGGCACCAACCTCGCGAGCGCGCTCGCGTATGCCACCAAGCTTTTGCGGCATCGCGCGATCGTCGTCGTGCTGTCCGATTTCCGCGCCGAGGGGTGGGAAGACCCGCTCGCGCGGCTCGCCGCGCGCAACGAAGTCGTCGCGATCACCGTGGATGACCCGCGCGAGTACGATCTGCCCGACGCCGGCTGGGTGGAGCTGCAGGACGCGGAAACGGGGCAGCGCGTGCTGGTCGATACGAGCCATGCTGCCACGCGCACGCGGATTCGGGTTGCCGCGGAGCGCATGCAACAGGAGCGCACCAGGAAGCTCGTCCACGCGGGCGTCGATCGTGTGTCGTTGCTGACCACCGTGCCGTACGGGCTGCCGCTGCGGAGGGCCTTCGCCGAGCGGGCGCGCAGGCTGTCCCGGTGATCGCGACGCTGCTGCTGGCCCTTCCTTTAATTGTCCAGGATGGCTGGACCGTATCACCGGAGCGCCCCACCGTCGGCGACACGATCCGCGTGGAGCGCACGATCGAGACGCCCGCGGGGTGGCGCGTGCGCGCCGGGAAGCTGGATCAGTACAGCGACGTCGAGCAGCTCGGCGATCCGGCGCTGATCGCGCGGCCCCACGGTTGGACCGTCAGTTATCTCGTCGTCGTCTGGAAAGCCGGAAGCTCGACGATCGCGATGCCGTCCGTGTGGCGGCTCGGACCCGATGGCGCTACCGATTCCCTGGCGGGCGGGAGCGTCACGCTGCGCATCGCTTCGGTGATTCCCGATACCGTCACGGCGCCGCAACCACAGCCGTCGCTGGGACTGCTGCGGCTCGAGCGCGCGAACGCGATTCCATTGCTCGTGGCGGTCGTGCTGGCGGCCGGCGCGCTCATTGGGCTCGTGGCCTGGCGGCGCCGCGCGCCGCGCCAGGCGCGCGCGGAATTGGCGTCGGGCACCGACGCGGAAGTCGCCGACCAACGCTGGCTCGCGGCCGGAGAGCCCAAAGCCGTCGCGGCGCGAGCCGCCCAACGGCTGCGACACGCACTGGCACGGGCGATTCCCGAAGCCCACGAAGCGCTCAGTACGACCGAGTGTCTCGCCGTTGTCGAGCGCGCGCGGCCCAACGCGCCGCTGCGTGATCTGCGGGAGCTGTTGCAGGCGCTCGACCAGGTGGCGTTCGCGTCGGCGCACGGCGTCGACGTGGCACCGCTCGCCGCGCGTGCCCGCGCGCTCGCGCGCGAGCTGAGTCCGAACGGTGGGAGCACGGCGGGGGCGAAATGACGTTCGCGCGCCCCTGGTTACTCCTGCTGTTGCTGGCGCTGCCGCTGTGGTGGTGGTGGCGGGCCCAGCGCCTGAAGCGCATGCCCGGCGCGTCGATGAGCGACGTGCGTCCCGCGTCCGGGCCGATCGAGCGACTCTGGATCGCGCGCTTGCCCGTGTGGTTGCGGTCGCTCTGCCTCGGCGCGTGGATCGTCGCAGCCGCGGGGCCGCGCCTGGGCTCGGCGCGCCAGGAGCTGCGCAGCGAAGGCATCTCGATCGTGCTCGCGGTCGATATCTCGAGCAGCATGCTGGCCGAAGACTTTTCGCCCGCGAATCGACTCGACGTGGCGCGGCGCACCGCGACCGAATTCGTGCGGGCGCGCGCCTCCGATCGCATCGGGCTCGTCGCCTTCGCCGGGCAGGCCCTGACGCAAGTACCGATCACGACCGACTACCAGGT
>Ga0134125_10010833_pt1 | contig 10236 bp, 17 predicted proteins | sample KB31751_FD_96464 | JGI IMG/M metagenome (GOLD analysis project Ga0134125, IMG submission 96464) | Terrestrial soil microbial communities with excess Nitrogen fertilizer from Kellogg Biological Station, Michigan, USA - KB3-175-1 | ecosystem: Environmental > Terrestrial > Soil > Unclassified ... | reverse complement strand
CTCGCTCTTCTCATTCAGCGTCCCGTGCCGCTCTCGATCAGATCAGCCGGGCTTCCAAGTCGTCGGCGATTTTCAACACCCTCTGGGAAGTGGGTGTATCGTAGTCGTCAACCGCCATCGAACAGAAGCGGCGGGCCTTTTGTCGGAGCTGCTCGGCGTCGGCGCGACGAAACCACATGGCCAACGCTATGAAGGTGCCTTTTCTAAACGTATGGGGCAAAAGCGGAACGGAAATAGGGGGCACTCGTTTAGTAGTTAATCCAACTCATAAGACAAACCCTCTCCATGAGGGCCTGTGGGAGGCCGAGATGCTCGGCATTGTATTTGCGCTTCCGATTCTGCTCATTGCTGCGACAGCGATGGGTCAATCCCCCAAAATCGATCAACCATCCGCGTCAGCGGGTTCGAGTACGCAGCGTGTCGCGTTGCCTGACATCCATTCGCGGGTTGCCATTACACCTGCACCCCGGACGATGAGCGGCGGCAGGAAGATCAGCGCCGACGCGCCCTCGTGATGATTCTGCTTAACGCCGGATGGTCAGTGCGGCCCTTCGGCGGGATGAGCCACTGAGACATGTCCTCTCGAGAACACCGGACAACGGCGGTGGCGCAAAGGAGGCGCGAATGTCGATATCCTATTTTCGACGGATGGCGGCGGAAAGCTTTCGCCGCGCCCGAGCGTCGGCCCAGCCGCACATCGACTACGAGAGCCTGCTGAGGCTCGGCCGCGCCTTCAAGGCGCAGGCGACGGCGGCCTGCGTGCGGTTGGCGGCGATACGGGCGGCGGCGGGAAAACGCACGGCGCAACGAGCGGAATACTACCGGGATCGCCGGGAATGATGGCCGAACGTCGAGGATCGCGCCATGAAAGCCTGGTGGGAGTAGCGCCAGTCCTCGCCTGGTGGGATAGCGCCAGTCCTCGTTCCGGCTGCTCCTGATCGTCGCTATGCGATCTTGGCGCGCGCTCTAGCGAGGTAAGGTATCGGATGACCATGCGCACTACGAGCCGGACGGTTACCTTTACCCAGCCCTTCCTCCTGGGCGCGGCCGGCGAGCAGCAGCCAGCCGGAACCTACACGGTGGAAAGGGACGAGGAGTTCGTCGGCAACGGGGCCACGGCCGCCTACCGGCGAATTTCCACGTTGATCCGGTTGCCCGGACGGCCCGGGAGCCTGATGCTGGCGCAGGTGATTGACATCGACCCCGCTGAGCTTGCCGCAGCCCTGGCGAGGGATGCAGACCAAGCGTGACGACTGGCACGCGTCGCCGTGCCGGCGCCCTATCGCTCCAGAGAGGCACCGGTGCGGCGTGAGCGCGCCGCATTGTGGCGCGTGCAAGGGGTACGAGGCGGAAGACGATCGCGCTGCCATGGTGGTTGCCGACCGGTGATTCCGGCTCGCTTGCGCGACGGGCTTGAGTTGGATCAAAGCGACAGGCCAGGAAACATAGGCAGCCGAGGAACTTGTCGCGGGATTGGGCGCGGCGTTCCCTTGCGCCGATTCGCAAGTCTCGACCGAACCACGCGCCGATCATGCGCAATATTCAAGAAGATCGTGTCCCAAGGCGGGGTGTAAGAGCGGCGTTGCCGTCGCGATCTCCGGCTGACTTGAGCCGCAGGACAGGCTTGTCATGGCGGGCAGCTTGACGAGGGGATCATTACTCAGCGGCGCGATGGTTTCCGGTATCATGTAGCGGGCCCGCTGCACCAAAACATTCAGGGCATTGACCAGGCGAGTTCGTCACACGTCAGCCTCAAGCTCGCGGGCCTTTGCCTCAAGCTCCGCCACCATCTCCAGCAGCTTGTCGGCGATCCGCTGTTGGCCCACGGCTCTGCGCTGCTCGGCGAGGCGGCGGTATTTATCGGCGTGCTGCCGCAGCGAGCCGATGTCCGTTTTGATTTCCGTAATCGCGTTTTGCATGGAGTTCCTAGCGGGCGGAGAACGGTTTGCGTCGAAGCGACGAAACCACACGCTACGAAGCCGCCTTGATTCGCTCTACGCGGCAAATGCGATGGTCCCGCTCCCAGACCTCTATCGCTTCTGCTGCTATCTCCCGATTTAGCAATTCGCGAGCGGTGCGCTCGACCGCCTGTGAATTCTCGCAAGCAACGACTTGCACATTCGTAATGTGGTCGTCGCGTTTTAAGCAGTAGAACCGATAGTTAGCCAAAGACATCGAAACCGCCTTGCCACTAAGGAGCGGCAAAACTACTTCGTTTCATTTGCTCACGAATTTGTTACAATGTCAAACAATGCGCAGCGATCCCAAATACCTGCTCGAACGGGCCGCGCAGTTGCGGCGCATCGCGCGCACCTGCGATGTCCTCGCCGCCGCGAAGATGCTCGGACTCGCCGTCGAGCTAGAAGCGAGGGCTGCAACGCTGATCAGCAAAAAGCCAAAATCCCCGCTTAGCCCTTTAGGGCAGTGAAACGCTCGGTCATCGCCGACGGTGAGCACGTTGATGAGCAGCCTGGCGCCTCGATGCGCGGCGACAGCGGGAAGCGGCTCGCCTCGATCTCGACGGTGAGGATGTTGGCGAGGAGCTGGCGCTCGTGGTCGGTGAGGTCAACGGCCATTCAGCTTTCGCTGCGGCCGCCCGACGCCTTCTAAGGCGCGGCGTTCCAGTCGCGCAGCTCGCGGAGGACAGCTTGATCGCTCAGCGTGTCTCGAAAACTGCCGATCGCAGCGAGTAGCCAGCGATCCGCGCCGAGGCGCTCCGCGGCACGGTAGAGTGCGCGGGGGTGTAGCTTCTCGGCGGCGTCGACGCTGGCGAGCAGCTTGGGCGAGGCGCCAAGGCTCGCCAGCGCCTTGCGCATCTCGTCTTTGATCGCCTGCTCCGTCATAGGCGATGCTCCGGCAAAGTGACGATCAACTACCTGCAAATCACTACAACGAGTTTGGCCGAAAGCAACGGTCCGCTAAGGAACACCCTTCCAAGATTGGCCATTGGTAGGCGGAGGTCAATCAAATGCTGGATGCAGCGCATCTACGTGCGAGAGCCGCGGAATATTGCGCCTGGGCCCGCGGGGCCGCCGATGCACGCACGCGTGATCAGTATCTCGCGGTCGCCAATTATCTCGCTGAATGGGCGGATCAGGCCGAGGCGAAAGCTGGCGCGCCTGCGCCTTCGGACCGGAAGGCGGGATAGTCCGCCGGCAGAGCGTGATAGAGTTGGTGCGCGGATACGTCTGTCCCTTCGGGGGACCATGTTGCGGTCATCACCAAGAGAGAGCGGCCCCTCAAGGCCGCTCTCTCGCTATCCGGGTTCTGCTACCGTGCTACCATCAATCCCGGACCGCCACGGAACTCAAAGCGGTAGCAGGGTAGCATTTTGCGTGCCTCAATTTTTCGAATCCGATGCCGTGGGATTCGAAGGTCGCCCATAGCGTGCCGCGAGTTCGTCGAGCAGATCATCGCGTCGACAGCGCGCTCGTAGCGCCGGATCGGCTGGGCCGGCTCCAGGGTGTGGAGGCGATTGAGGCCGAGGCGGCGCAGGACACGCGACACGGTTGCCTGCGACACGCCGCAGTCCTGTGCGATCTGCGCGCCGGTCCAGCGCGCCGGCGCAGCACCTCGATCCGCGTCACCACTGCCGCCGGCGTCGGCCGGCGCAAGCGATGCGGCCGCGACGAGCGGTCGCGCAGGCCGGCCACGCCTTCGACCTGAAAGCGGCGCGCCCAGCGGCGCACGGTCTTCTCGCAGACGCCCATCGCTGCCGCTACCTCGCGCGGCGCTTCGTCACCATCGACAACCCGGCGCACCATGACCTCTCGACCGGCGGGCGTCAGCCGGGCATTCTTGTGAACGTCCATTCGGTTCCCCCAGGTTCGCCAAAGCTTGAGCAACTTCAGGATCCTCGGTCGGAGCCGAATGGACAACCTACTGAAAGTTCACAGCTAGCCGCCTTTGTGGAACGGAACGCGGTAGGACGGACCAGCCTAAAAGGCTAGTGCGCTTGCTACCGTCGCCGGGAAAGGCCGCCTGATCGCCTCGGTCCTGCGCCGCCGTCTCACCCATCCGAGCCGCGCCAGGGTAGGATAACAACGCGACACAGTTCGCGTTCTTTATGTGAAAAGGAATGGTCGCGCTAGGATCGGCCCCATAAGGGCGGATTACCCGAATGCGCGACCGGGGAAGATGGTTGCAATCGTTAGTTGCCCGAACTGCTCAGCGGCAGTGAAGGTGTTCCAGCGAGGCGCGACGCCATCTCAATTGGCTGCTTGGAGAATCCGTGACGAGCAGCTTTGCAAATCGCCGCCGATCAGCGAATCCCCATTCATTCGCGCCCAAATCGAGCGTCTGTCCCGGGCTATTTCGAACCGCTAAAGCCACTGCGGCGCTGAAGCGCCCCGTCAGCGGCCGTCAACATGTCTCACGCTGCGCTTCCCTTGATGCGGGTGCACGCGCACGGCGCCGGCGCTGACTTCACTGTAGAGGCCGTTCGTCATCCCGGGTGGCAAATCCATCGTATCCTCCGTATGCCTCAATCTTCACTCGAGATAGTGGTCGGCGTCGGCGCGCGCGATGTCGCGCTGCGAACCCGCCGCGCCCGACGGCCGCCCTGAGCGCTGGCAAAGGGGCCCCGAGCGCAGGTCGCGGGAAACGTAGATGTTATCGCGACGGTGTCGAAGGTCCGGTTGCCGGGCGCGAGTTGCTCGCCGGCGGGGTGGTCGAGCCCGTGCTGGCGGCGCCACCGCTGCTGCCAGCGCTGCTCACCGACTTCCATTCCGGCATCTGCTTCAGCTCGTCCTCCGTCTTGGCGATCTTGAAGCCGCCCTTGGCCGCATCCCAATGGAACTGGTCGACCGGCAGCGCGACGTCGCGTGCGCCGACACCAAGCACGCCGCCGGCGCCGACGACGAGTCGATCGATGGTCTTGCTATTCGGCTTCATCAGGACGGTGGCGATGCTGCCGACCTTCTTGTCGTCGCTGCCATAGACGGCGGCGCCTTTGATCTCAGAGATGTCTTCCTGCTTCATCGGATCGGGTTTGGGCGCCGCTTGCGGCGCGGCGCTGGACGGGCTCGGGCTGGGCCGCGTGCCGGCACCACCAGGGCTGGTGGTCTGCGCCAGCGCCGGCGCGCCGAGGAGTGCCAGCGCCGCGGCGGCGAGAAACAAATTCCTACGCATCGGAGACCTCATCAGTGATTACACCTGCCGGATCAACAACCAGTGGCGCAGCGTCATTCCATTTTTCGCTCTTTACCATCGGTCAAAGAAGCGCCGCAGCATTGGCGGACGAGCACCTGGCGCGAAAGGCGTGTGAGCTCACCGACGCCGAGCGCCGGCTCCCCTCGTCAAGAGACCGCATCCTGGCCCGCAGCACCAACATCGTTGCCGAGTAGAGCCGATGCCGTTAGCTCGGCGCATGGGGGGCTGAAGCGGGATCATCGCGAAGCTGCGCGGCGACTATGCCCGCAAGTGGGATCGCTGCGGCCGCGACGTTCTCGCCAAAATGACCGACCTATCCCGCCGGTAAGCAACTTTATCGACGTGCGGGAGCAATTAGTATGTGACCGCTCTTCACCGCCGGCTGATTGGAGGGAGCCTTGCGCAAGTGATGAACCATCTTTGGTAATCCACGGATGTGGCAGCGATCGTCACAAAGCTTCGAGCCTTGTAGGGCGGGGCTGACCTCTACTTTGCGGCCGTCGTCTCATCTATTGTGGTCAAAGTGACGACGGACCGGCTTTATCAAGAGCTAGCGTCCTCCTGGCACTGGAACGATAGACCCTCGCCAGCGGAGCGCGGCGCCACAGTCAGCCCGCGAATTGCGTTTAGGAACTCTCCGCAAATGTTTGTTGTCGCGGAGAGTAAAGTCACGCTAACGACCGTCAAGAGCTTGGCTGACCATCTCGGCTCCGATAATTCGCTAAGAGGTTCCGGCACCGGCACAGGTGGTATGCGCGGCGCAGCCTCTTCGCCGAGCCCGCCCGGCATGCTGCGACCGGCCTCACCTTCGATGAACTCGCGTTGCGCCGCCCACGCGGCGAGGCGGTGCACCATTTCTAAGGACTACGAGGTCGGCTTTTGCCGGCCGCCCAAGCACACGCGCTTCAAAGCTGGAGAGTCCGGAAACCGGAGCGGGCGCCCGAAGAAAAAGCCCACCCTTGCCGAGACCGAGGCAAAGCTGCTGCTGGAAAATAAATTCACCGTTCGGGTGAACGGGAAACCTCAACGAGTTAATGCCTTCACCGCCATTCTGACCGCGCTAATTGCCCGGGCTATGAATGGAGATTCGCGTGCCGCTGAACGCCTTCTCAAACGCGCCGAGGCTCTTCAAGAAATTATCGCCAAGGCCGAGAGAGACCACCATGCCGAGCGAGCGGAAATGCTGGTGGAGATGCTTCGTGACACCTTCACCAGGCCTTAGCCCTAGATATGCGCCATAGCCGATGTTTGTACCCGGGGACGCCTCGGCATCGCCCGAGGCGCCCGAGCCATGGCATGACAATCGGCGCCGCAAATAAGCGATTTCGTGATCCGGAATGGACTGGATGCGGCGGCTAAAGGAAGCGTGAGTGGGGTTCCCCGAGCGGCGCTGGTGCCGCCGGGCCAACGGGGACCCGAACGTGCCTGCCAAGCGCTTTATGACCACCGTCGCCTTGCTCTGCGCCGGAACCGCCGCCTGCACCGGCTACGAACCAAGGGCGACGCCGCCGGGGATTAGCAGCCTCCAGGACCAACGACGCGCCACCATCGACCGCCTGCGCGCCGAGACCTTGCGCCCGCTGACGCGCTGGCAGCAGGAAACGCCGCCCTCCTGTAATTCCCCCTCACTTGCCAAGGCGTCCGCCTCGGCCCGGATGACCGCCGGCATGCTGAGCCCCGAGCGGCACGGCATCGACACGGCGATCGAGGGCGGCAGCTAGATGCTAGAGGTCGCCGATGCTGCCCGCGATCGGGGCTGCAAAGAGGCGGCGCGCAGACTCTATGACGCCGTTATCGGCACCTACACCGGGTCGGCTAGTCTAATGCCGCAGTCCGCCAGCGCGCGCAGATCGGCATCGACAACCTGCGCCAATGAGCATGCGAAAGGAGAAGCCCATGACCAAGAAGGCCAAGGCCCCGCGCCGCGCGCGCAAGCTGAAGCAAAAGGCGGTGCGGGGCGCCAGGCGCCAGGAGAACGGCCGCCCATCAAAGAAGGCGTCCTGCCTAGCCCTCCTCCAGCGCGCCGACGGCGCGAGCATCGCCGAGTTGCAGCAGGCGACGGGCTGGCAGGCGCACAGCGTGCGCGGCTTCCTTGCGGGCACCGTTAGCAAGATGCCCGATGTCACCCTCGACTCAGCCAAGCAAGGCGGCGGACTGCGTCGGTATTATATTCGCCGGACGACGGACCGGAAGCCATGACGCGGGCACTTGCCCCACTGGACATGCCCGCGCTACGGGCCAGCTGGGCAGCCCTGTTCGGCCGGCCGCCGCCCAAAACCATCAGCCGGCGTTTACTTGAGTACGCCGCGTCATACCACATGCAGGCACAAATCCATGGTGGGCTGAAACCGGTCGTTCGACGTCGGCTGCTCCAAGCAGCCGGATCACAGCCCGGCTCGGCGGATAAAGCGCTCAGCCGCAAGCGAGGTGGCGCCCTGACGCCAGGTTCCCGTCTGGTCCGCGAGTGGCACGGTCATTGCCACAGCGTCGAGGTAGCCGAACGCGGATTCCTCTACGGAGGACGGCGGTATCGATCATTATCGGAAGTGGCCCGGGCAATTACCGGCACGCGCTGGTCGGGACCGCGATTTTTCGGGCTATGACGAACCGCCGACGTTGCGCCATCTACACCCGCAAGTCATCCGAGGAAGGACTAGAGCAGGATTTCAACTCGCTCGACGCGCAGAGGGAGGCCTGCGAAGCTTTCATCAAGAGCCAGAAGCATGAAGGCTGGAACTGTTTGAGCGAGCGATATGATGACGCTGGGCTCTCCGGCGGCACCATGGAGCGTCCGGCCCTTCAGCGCTTACTTGCCGAAATCAGAACTGGCAAAATCGATGTCGTGGTTGTCTATAAGGTTGACCGACTCACGCGCGCGCTCGGCGACTTCTCCAAGATCGTCGAGATTTTCGATGCGAAGGGCGTATCATTCGTCTCGGTGACGCAGCAGTTCAACACCACGACCTCGATGGGACGGCTGACGCTCAACGTCCTCCTGTCCTTCGCCCAGTTCGAGCGTGAGGTTACTGGCGAGCGCATCCGCGACAAGATCGCGGCGTCGAAAAGGAAAGGTCTATGGATGGGCGGTGTCGTCCCGCTTGGCTACGACCTCGGGGATCGAGAGCTTATGACCAACCCTGCGGAGGCTGAGACGGTTCGCACGCTCTTCCGCCTGTATCGGGAGCTAGGGACGGTCCAGCGCCTCAAGGAAGCGGCGGACCGGCAGGGGCTAGTGACCAAACGTCACCATCAATCGTCGGGGCGCGTCACCGGGGGCGGGCCCTTCATGCGCGGCCATCTCTATTGCTTGCTCTCCAACGCGCTATATGTCGGCGAGGTGACTCACAAGGGCGCTACTTACCCGGGCCGCCATGAAGCCATCATCGATCGCGCGACCTTCGAGGCCGTTCAACGGCAATTGACCGCAAACGCAGCTTCGCGCCGCTCCCCAACCAACGCCAAGGCATCGAGCCTCCTCGCCAGCTTGGTCTATGACGAGACCGGCGATCGCTTGTGTCCGACACACGCCAACAAGAGGGGCCGGCGCTATCGGTACTACATCTCGAAACGACTGATGCACGCAATCGCCGGGGCCATCGGCGGCTGGCGCCTGCCGGCACGAGAGCTGGAGGGCGTCGTACTGCAGGCGGTCCGAGACTTCCTGAGCGACGAGCTGCGAATCGTCGAGGCGTTGCATCTGAATGCCATACCTCCAGACCGCTTGCGGAGAGTCATCGGATATGCGGCAGCGGCGGCCGACGCGTTGAAGGATGGCCCACCTGAGCGCCAGCATCAGCTGCTGTCCGCCCTGGTGCATCGGATTTACCTTCACCCCGACTCGATCCGCTTCGACATCAAGCGAACAGGCCTCATCGGCTTGCTTGCCGAGCCGGATGTCGGCACCGCCTCGGGCGCCGAGGAGCTGTTCAGCCTCGTCATGCCTATTCAACTGAAACGGCGCGGCGTGGAGGCCAAGTTGGTGATGAGGGCCGCTGGTAGCCGATGCCCGTCGCCGGACAAAAAGCTCATCACCCTGTTCGCAGATGCCCATCGCTGGATCGATGACCTGGCGCAAGGGCGTGCGGCTTCCGTGCGAGACCTCGCGCGGCTGTACCACCGAGACGCCGGGGAGGTCAGTCGCACCCTACCGCTGGCCTTTCTCACCCCGCACATCGTCGAGGCGATCCTTGGCGGCCAGCAGCCCATTGACCTGACCCCGCGCCGACTAAAGCGGATCGGAGCCCTTCCCCATCATTGGGGCGAGCAACGCCGCCGCCTGGGCTTCCCACCCTGACAAGCACGAGCTGATCCACCGTCCCAGCCGATGTGGCCGCGCGCGCCGACAGAAACTTCGTTGAAATACCCGGGCGCCATCTCGGCGATGACGTTTCTGCGAATGCATGCCGCAATGATAGCGGGTCAGCCGGTCTCGAGAAAGTGGCCCAGCCCGGGAATGCTGTTGGCCGCGCAACTGACCGACAGAGACTTTCTTCAAACTACCGCGGGTGCTTCAGCTACATGGCGTCTCTACGGCAGCGGTTAGCTCAGAAAGAGGCGGAAAATTGGGCTATCTCGGCGAGGGTCTATGGACCTTGCGAGACAGCCGGATGGGGTGGTTGACCGGACAGAACACAAACTTGCGACAGCGCGATGCTGTTGGCCGCGCAAATGCCCGACAGAGACTTTCTCCAGAATACCCTGGGCGCTTCGGCTACACGGCGTCTCTACGGAAGCGGCGAGCTCAGAAAGGGCCGTAAAACCGCGCCATCTCGGCAAGGGCCTATGGACCTTGCGAGACAGCGGGACTGGGTGGTGGGCCCGGCAGGACTCGAACCTGCGACAACACCGTTATGAGCGGCGCGTTCTAACCAGCTGAACTACAGGCCCGGATCAGAGGACAGGGATCAGGTATCAGGGATCAGGGCCGCGCTGTCAACGCACGCGCCCTCCGATCCCTGACCCCTGTCTTCTGATCCCTGATCCCTGATTTCAGGTATCGAGGAAGCTTCTGAGCTTGCGCGAGCGGCTCGGGTGCTTGAGCTTGCGCAGCGCCTTGGCCTCGATCTGGCGGATGCGCTCGCGCGT
>Ga0134125_10010831_pt1 | contig 10236 bp, 10 predicted proteins | sample KB31751_FD_96464 | JGI IMG/M metagenome (GOLD analysis project Ga0134125, IMG submission 96464) | Terrestrial soil microbial communities with excess Nitrogen fertilizer from Kellogg Biological Station, Michigan, USA - KB3-175-1 | ecosystem: Environmental > Terrestrial > Soil > Unclassified ... | reverse complement strand
CGTCGACCAGATCGGCAACCAGGATGTCGATGTGATGCCCCTGCAGAATGCGTCCTCCTCGGACGTGGTGCGCACGATCAATTCCCTCTACCAGGGCCAGGGCACCATTCAGGAGGGCCGCGCGCTGCGCGTCGTGGCGGATGACCGCTCGAACAGCATTCTCATCAGCGGCGATCCGGCGCAGCGGCTGCGCCTGCGCGCGCTGGTGGCGGAGCTCGATACGCCGCTGCAGTCCGGAGGCAACACGCAGGTGGTCTACCTGCACTACGCCACCGCCTCGAAGCTGGCGCCGAAGCTCAAGGAGCAGATGGCGGAGCTCGCGGAGCTGGGCGGCGGCGGCGGCGGCGCGACCGGCGGCGCCAAGAACCCGCAGGCAGAGGCCGAGAAGAACGCGCTCGTATGGGCGGATACGCAGAACAACGCGCTCGTCATCACCGCGCCACCGAAGTTGATGCGCACCGTCCTCGACATCGTCGGGAAGCTCGATCGCCGCCGGCCCGAAGTGCTCGTGCAGGCGATCATCGCCGAGGTCAACGTCAACAAGACCGATGACCTCGGCATCAATTGGGCAGCCTTTTCGCAGAACAACACGGTACCGCTCGGCGGCTTCGTCACTCCAGTCGGCGGCACCAGCATCGTGGACCTGGTCGGCGCCGCGAAGAACCCAGCCAGTATCAGTACCCAGCTCCTCACGGGTACGACGATCGGCGTCGGTACCCTCGCGACCGGCGGCGGCGAATCGTTTGCCGCCATGATCCGCGCGCTGCGCAGCGACGCTGATACCAACATCGTGTCGACGCCCTCTGCAGTGACGATGGACAATCAGGAGGCGACGCTCAAGGTCGTGGATGAGGTTCCGTTCGTCACCGGCCAGTACACCAGCGCCTCGACGGTGAGCAACGGGACGGTGACCCCGTTCCAGACCGTCCAGCAGCAGGAGGTCGGCACCATCCTCAAGGTGACGCCGACGATCTCGGCCGAGGGCAACGCCGTAATGCTCAAACTCTCAGTGGAGAACTCGAGCGTGCTGGCGACCTCGCTGTCCGCGGCCAGCGCCAATCCGACCACCGCCAAGCGCAGCATCTCCACCAACGTACTCATCGAGAACGGGGGCATCGTCGTGCTCGGCGGCCTCATCTCGAACGAGCAGGACCGCACTCACGACAGCGTGCCGTTTCTCGGCGGTATCCCGGTCCTGGGGCTCCTCTTCAAGTCGCGCAACGACGCGCAGACGCGCGACAACCTGATGATCTTCATCAAGCCGACGATTCTGCGCGATCAGTCGCAGGCGGCCTTCCAGACCGGCCAGACTTATGACTACATGACGGGTCAGGAGCTCTCGCTCCCCCCAGAGCAGTTCCCACGGCTCCTGCGTGGCCAGCCCACGCCGCGACTGCCCCCGCTGCCGCCCCCGCCGCCGCCGGGTACTCTCTCAGCGCCGAGCCCGCTCTCACCCACGCCTCCGGAGCAGAAGAAGCCCGAGGCCAAGACCCCGCCCACGGGCGATCAGGCCACCGCCCCGGCACAGACGCCACCGGCGCAGCAGAGCCCGGCATCAGACCCCGCCGGCAAGGCCGACGGCAACCCACCCCCGAAGGATTCCAGCGCTGGCGCACCCCCGAAGGACGGAGACAAACCTTGAACGAAGCCGCAGAAGTCATGGACGAGCCGCAGCAGCTCGAGACCGTAGCCGCCCCGCAGCGCCGACTGTCCTTCGCCTTCGCGAAGCGTCACGGCATCCTCATCAAGAACATCACCGAATATGAGGCCGAGTGCATCTGCCGCGATCACGCGAGTGCCCTCGCGCTCGCCGAGGTCCGCCGGTTCGTCGGCCGGCCGGTGCGGCTCGAGCGCGTACCGGAGGCGGAGTTCGATCTGCTGCTGCGTGAGGTGTATGAGGCCGGCTCCGATGCCATGCAGGCCGTGGAGGGCCTCGACGACACGACGGACCTTGCGCATCTGGCCCTGGAGCTGCCGGAGCAGGCAGACCTCCTCGACAGCGACGATGATGCGCCCATTATCCGGCTGATCAACGCCGTGCTCACGCAGGCGGTGAAGGAAAACGCCTCCGACATCCACGTGGAGCCCTTCGAGAATCGCCTGGTGGTGCGTTTCCGCGTGGACGGAGTGCTGCGCGAGGTGCTGCAGTCGAAGCGCGCCGTGGCGCCGCTCGTGGTCTCGCGCATCAAGGTGATGTCGAAGCTCGACATTGCGGAGAAGCGGCTGCCGCAGGACGGCCGTATCGGCCTCAGGATCGCCGGTCGCGCAGTGGACGTACGCGTATCGACGATCCCGTCCGGGCACGGTGAGCGCGTGGTGTTGCGTATCCTCGACAAGCAGGCCGGCCGCCTCGACCTGAGCGCCCTCGGCATGGACCCGAAGACCGAGTCGCTGATCGATGAGCTGATCCACAAGCCGCACGGAATCATTCTCGTCACCGGGCCGACGGGCTCGGGCAAGACGACGACGCTCTATGCAGCGCTCGAGCGGCTCAACGACAACTCGCAGAACATCATGACGGTCGAGGACCCGATCGAGTACTACATCGACGGCATCGGCCAGACACAGGTCAACACGAAGGTGGAAATGACCTTCGCCCGGGGCCTCAGGGCGATTCTGCGGCAGGACCCGGATGTGGTGATGATCGGTGAGATCCGCGACCTCGAGACGGCGCAGATCGCCGTACAGGCGAGCCTCACGGGACATCTGGTGCTCTCGACGCTCCATACCAACACCGCCGCGGGCGCGGTCACCCGCCTGCGCGACATGGGCATCGAGCCGTTCCTGCTCTCCTCGAGCCTCATCGGCGTGCTCGCGCAGCGCCTGGTCCGGGTGCTCAATCCGGAAACCAAGCAACCGTTCGAGGCCGGGGATTACGAGCGCCGACTGCTCAATCTTCGCCCCGAGGATCCCTCGCCGGTGCTCTACCGGCCGGGACGCGATGCCATGGGGGGCTACCGCGGCCGCTCGGGTGTCTATGAGCTGATCGTCGTCGATGACACCATGCGCACGATGATCCATGATGGCGCGAGCGAGCAGGAGCTCGAGCGCCACGCCCGGCTGACGACCCCTTCCATCCGCGACGACGGGCGCGCGAGAATCCTCAGGGGCGAGACCACCATCGAGGAAGTGCTGCGGGTCACCCGGGAAGACTAGTCTCCCTGTGCCTGTGGGGAAGCCATACATCCAATGGGCGCGTTCGAATACATAGCGCTCGATAACCTCGGCAAAGAGCGCAAGGGCGTCCTCGAGGGCGACACACCGCGCCACATCCGCCAGCTGTTGCGCGAGCGCCAGCTCCTGCCGGTGACGGTGAGCGAGGTCGCGCAGAGGGAGGCGAACCGGCAGAAATCGTTCAGCTTCACCCGCCGCGTCTCGCCAGCGGATCTCTCGCTCTTCACCCGTCAGCTCGCCACCCTGGTGCGGGCAGGCCTGCCGCTCGAGGAATCGCTGCTCGCGGTCTCGCAGCAGACCGAGAAGCCGCGGGTCCAGAGCATCATCCTCGGAGTCCGCTCAAGGTCATGGAAGGCCACACGCTGGCCGACGGACTCACGGAGTTCCCGCGGGTCTTCCCGGAGATCTATCGCGCCACGGTCGCCGCCGGCGAGCAGGCGGGACACCTCGACAACGTCCTCGAGCGCCTGGCCGTGTACACGGAGAGCCGCGAGGAGATGCGGCAGAAGATCCTGGCGGCGATGCTCTACCCCATCGTGCTCACGGTGATGTGCTTCATCATCGTCTCGGCACTGCTGGTCTTCGTCGTTCCGAAGGTGGTCTCGGTCTTCGAGGCTACCAAAGCGCAGCTGCCGCTCATCACCCGGGTGCTCATCGGCACGAGCGGGTTTCTCAAGTCGTACGGCATCTGGCTGATCATCCTCGTGATCATCGCGGCCGTGCTCTTCCGGCGCTGGCTGCGCGATCCCGACGCCCGGCGGCGATACCATCGCCTGCAGCTTCGCCTGCCCCTCATCGGCAAGCTCGCGCGCGGCTTCAACACTGCGCGCTTCACGCGCACGTTCAGCATTCTCTCGGCCAGCTCCGTGCCGGTGCTCGAAGCGATGCGCATCGCCGGTGAGGTCGTGACCAGCCTCCCGATGCGCGATGCCGTCATGGACGCCGCGGCCCGGGTCCGCGAGGGTGCCCCCATCGGCCGGTCGCTGTCATCGAGCAAGCTCTTCCCGCCGATGACGGTTCACCTCATCTCGAGCGGCGAGTCGAGCGGCGAGCTCGATTCCATGCTGGAGCAGGCCGCCGTCAGCCAGGAGCGGGAGCTCGATGCCATCCTGGCGGCGATGGTGGGCCTCCTCGGGCCCCTGCTCATCGTGATGATGGGGCTGTTCGTCATGGGCATCGTCTTTGCAATGCTGCTGCCCATCTTCCAGATGAATGACCTGATTCACTGAGAAAAGAGCACGACGGCATTGCAGACGTCACGGAATCTGTTTTAAGTTTCGCGCCGATCCCTTGCAGGACTCCGGTGTCCCGCGTGAGTGAGAAATCCGAATCGGACGAGTTCGAAAGCGAAGACGACGACGAGCCGGTCGTTGAGGAAGGCGACGTCGATCTGGATCAGGTCATCAAGGACCTGGATCTGGCGAAGCGGCGTGGGCAGCGCGCCGGCGACCCCGCATGGCGTCGCCTCGAGCGGCTGCTCGAGGAGAAGCGCACCGCCGAGCTCACGAGCGACTTCGAGGATTACGACATCGAGGCGGGCGGCGAGGACGACCCGGACAAGCCGCCGCGGAAGAAGAAGAGCTGACGGACGGCGCCTCGCACCCGGCTCCAGGTTGCCAACCCGGCGCCCACCGCAAGGGCGAAGATGACGCAGGCCCAAGGGAAGGCGTTGCCGATCCTCGTGTAGAGCGTTCGCCCCGAGCCGAGCGGCAGATCGCCGATGATCATCGTCAGGCCCGTGGGCGCATCCTTCTTGAGCGCGATGAGGCGCCCCTGGGCATCGCTCGCAAACACCAGGCCATCGTGTGCCGGACGAACGATCGCGAATCCGTTCTCCACGCCGCGCATCACCGACATGATTCCGTGCTGCCAGCCGTCGATGCCCATGTCTCCGGCCGGGACGGCCGCGAGGCGGATGCCCTTCGCACCGTCGGCGCGAATGATGTCCGGGAAATCCATGTCCTTGCAGATCTCCACGGCACGTCCGTCGGCGAGCAAGCCTGAGACACGACCTGGCGCAAAGCGATCCTCGAGCCCCGGCACCGGATGGCGCTTGTCATAGCGTCGCATGCGGCCATCGGGCGTGATCGAAAGCGCAAAGTCGGCGGGCGGCGCCTCGGAGTGAAAGCCCGCGACGATCTGCACGCCCGTGTCCCTGGAAGCGGCAACCAGCGGTGCGGCGATCGCGCTCTGCGCATCCGGGCTCGAGGCCATGCCGCCTTCCGGCGTGACTACGAATCTGGCCCCCTGCCGAGCCGCCTGCCGTATCTCTGCGGCGTAGGTCTCGGTGACCTCGAGATCATCGCTCGCGGAGTGCGCACGCCAGGAATCCGCAACCGCAGTCTCATCGACGATGCCCGCAACGCGTACCAGGTCGGTTTGTGGCTGCGCCAGACGCACCACTCCGAACACGAGATTGGCCGCGCAGATGAGAAGTCCCAGGCCGATCGCCGCGGCAGCCTCGCGTCTGCGCCGCAGCGCCAGGGCGAGGGTGTTGGCGAAGAGACACATGAGGAACGTGACGGCGTACATGCCGAAGAGCGATGCGCTCTGGATCAGAACCGGCGCGGGCATCGTGCTGTAGGCGAACGATCCATAGGTGCCGTTTGGCGACTTGAGCTCCGCCAGGAACTCGAAGGCGGTCCAACAGGCCGGAAAGGCGAGTAGCGTCAGAAACGACGACGCACGCCGCTCCACATAGCGCGCAAACCACACTGCGAAGCAAAAGAGTCCGACAACGAGCAACAGAGCCGAAGCGAGGACCAACGGCGGTATGAGGTGGAGGTACGGCGATTGCAGGATGTAGCCCGCGCTTGCGAGGATTGCGACGGCGCTCGCCGCCATCACCTGCCAGGTGGTCGCCTTGCCATACGCGAGCCACAGGAGCGGCACCGGCGCGAGCCACGCGAGTACCCATACGTCGTCGAACCCCTGCGACAGATAAAACATGACCCCGCTCAACACGGCGGCCAGCAAGGTGATCATTTGGCAGCTCCACACGGCTTGATGGACTCGAGGAAATGACGCTGCGCGGCGCGGTAGAGCGCCTTGAACTGCTTGTCGCTGGCGAATCGCTTGGCGCGATGCATCGAGATGAATCCCTGCCCGGATGCCGCGAGGGCGAGAGCGATCTCGAGTGTCGGCCGGTCGCGGATCCGCCCGTCGGCCTTCGCCTCATCGATACGGGCCATCACCATCGCCATCACCGGCGAGCGGCCCGCCGCGAAGTCGTCGGGAAACCGGCGTGCCGCGGGAGCGGGCAGAAAAAACGCGGCGTCGTAACGATGAGGCTGTGTCAGGGCGAAATCGAGCAGCGCTTCGCCGAGCGCGGCCAGCCATTCCATCGGGTCTCGGACGCGGATGCCACGCGCGATGCCCTCCCAGGCTGCAATGCCGTCCTCCATGAGGGCGTTCAGAAGCGCATCCTTGTCCGCGAAGTGACGATAGAGCGCCATGGGCGAGAGCTCCGCCCGCTGCGCCACGCGGCGGATGGTGAGCCCCTCGATGCCTGCGGATTCGAGCACTGCCTTGGCGGCAGACAGTATGCGGTCCTTGGTCATGCGTACACTGTACACTCCCGATGCGTACTTTGTACACATGCGTACAGCCCCTATACTCCCCCACCATGTCTGAGCCAGCCGAGCCGCAACAGATCACGATCATGAAGCGCCTGGTCGAGATGTCTGCCGAGCGCAGCTACATGAATGCGGAGCGGACCCTGGCCGTCTGGATCCGCACCGCCCTGGCGCTCATGATCTTCGGTATCGCGATCGATCGGTTCGGCCTGCTGCTGCGGCAAATGCCGCTGGCGCAAACGCACGGCCGCGTGAGCACACACGGCCTGTCGAGCTGGGGTGGAGGCGCGCTCATTGCCCTCGGCGTCCTGATGGCATTGGCGACTGGCGCGCGCTTCCTTGCCTTCGCCATCACCCACCGGCGCATCCACCAGCCACCGCCCTATCACGGACCGTACCTCGGCCCCACGTTCGCGCTGCTCGTCGCTTTGTTTGGAGTTGCCCTGCTCGTCATCGTGAGCATATTCGCGGCCTGACATGTCCTCGCGGGACTATCTGCTGTCGCTTCCGGAGCGTGTGCTCCGCTCCGCGCTCGGATTCAGCGCCGGGTTGCTGCGCGAAGTCGGCGAGGTGGCGTTGCCGCGCGGCATGCGGCGCAGCCACCTCTACCGCAGCCTCGTGGACGTGACGCTCCGCTATGTGATCGAGCAGGTTGGCGGCGCCAAGGGCGTCTATCCCGCGGCGGAGCCCCAGGCGGATGATTTTCTCGCGAGACGCGGCGCCGGCCATGTCGTGGAGCTCCTCGGCATCGCCGCCTTCCGGCTCTCGCCGGTGTGGGTGCTCGCAGCGCTGGCCGATCTCAGCGGTCTCGGCCGGCGGCTGATTCCGGAGATCGCCGCGGCACTCGAGGCGGAGGGCCTGTTGGAGAAAGGCTCCCGGTTCGAGAGTGTCGATCAGTTGCTCGATGGGCTCGAGAAGACCTCGGCCCGGCTCGCAGAGACCTTCAATACTCCGCCGCTCGACGTCGCGAGCCTGCGCAAGGAATGGACCGCGCTGCGCAACGAGGCCGGCCGGATGCGCCCGGCGACGCTGCCCTCCCCTCAGGCGGTCTCCGGCCGATGGGAAGAGCTCAAGCAGGAGTCGGCGCGTCAGGGCCGCTCGATCTTCGAGACCTCATCGGTGCTGGCAGTCTCCACGGTGCGCGCGCTGCCTCGGAAGGCGCGCCGGTTGTCGGCATCCGCTCGTGTTGGGACGAGACACACCGGACGGCTCATGGCTGCGGCACTGCTGGAGCACTACGGACAGACCCTGAGTGAGCTTCGACAGGTGGGCTATCTCACTTATGCCAAGCGGCAGTTGAGCCCCTACGTGCGCGCGTGTGTCGAGCAGTTCTCGCCGCAGCGGCGGACGCTCACCCAGCGGTTACTCAATAAGGTGCGCAAGCGAAAGCGAAGGTGATCAGGAATCGAGTGGATTCGGCCCCATCGGTTAACTCGACACGCCGCCCGCTTCACGCCGTCCGCCGGTGGTCGAGAACCCGCGAGGAGTACACCTGATCGACCAGGCCCCACTTCTTCGCCTCCTCCGCCGTCATGAAGTGATCCCGGTCGAGCGTGCGCTCGACCTCCTCGTATGTGCGTCCGCAGTGCTTTGCGTAGAGCTCATTGAGCCGGCGCTTGGTCCGCACGATGTCCTGCGCGTGCCGCTCGATGTCGGAGACCATCCCCTGGAAGCCTCCCGAGGGTTGGTGTACCAGGATGCTGGCGTTGGGGAGCGCGATGCGCTGCCCCGGGGCGCCTGCCATGAGGAGAAAGGAGCCCATCGAGTATGCCGTTCCGACGCACACCGTAGCGATGGGACACTTGATCCACTGCATGGTGTCATAGATGGCCAGTCCGCTCGTCACCATGCCGCCCGGCGAGTTGATGTACATCGCGATCGGCTTCTCCGGGTTCTCCGACTCGAGAAAGAGGAGCTGTGCGTTCACGAGCGCCGCCATGGCATCATCGACCTGACCGTTCACGAACACGATCCGATCGCGCAGCAGCCGGGAAAAGATGTCGAACGCGCGCTCGCCACGGGCGGATTGCTCGATCACCATGGGCACCAGATTGGCGCTCATCAGGCGGCCCGCCGCAGGCAGGCCTGCGCTGCGAAAGAGACGGTCGGCGTCCGCCGCCGTGCGCTCGTGATGGGCACGATGCGAGCGGCTGCCACGACTGGCGCGACCGACACGAGCCTGAACTCACCGTGCGTGAGCCGAAGGTGCGTGCCGCCCGCCGGGCAGGGAACGAGCTCCACGGTGACTACGGAATGAACCTCCCGCCCTGTCGGCTCGCCAACCCCGCTCTCGCGATCGCGCCAGCGGTACCGCAGAAAGCGGTGCGGCTCGGCTGTTAGAAGCTCGCATTCACTGGAGCCAGTCTGGCGAGCGCCGCGGTCATGCCCATCCCGGCTTTGCGCCGTGCCGGGCACGGTGGCCTCCTGGTGCGATGCGGGCGCCCGGTCGGCCACCGGGAGTGCGTCGGTCATCAGCCATGCCTCGAGCAGCGCAGGCTCCGTCAACGCGCGCCAGACCTTTTCCGGCGGCTCCGCGAGGTCACACTCGAACACGAGAGAGTCCGAGGAATCCGGCGTTGTCTTCATGTTCAGATCTCCTTCAAGACTCGTTTGAGCTTCTGCAGGCGCTCCGGCCAGAGCTGCCGGTGACGCTCCATCCAGGCCACGAGCGGCTCGAGACCTGCCGGCTCGGAGCGGTAAAACGCCCTGCGTCCCTCGCGACGCTCGCTCACCAGCCCCGCGCGCCGCAGGGCCGCGAGATGTTGCGATATTGCGGGCTGCGAGACCGAAAACCCTGACGTGATCTCGGCAACGCTCATTTCCTGACGGCAGAGCGTCTCGAAGACCGCACGGCGCGTGGGATCCGCCAGCGCCTGAAAGACCTGCGATTCGAGCATCGCCCAATCATAAGTCCACACTTATATGAATGCAACCCCGCCGTTGTCCTATGCGCCTTGGAGGACGAGAATTCCTTCGTGGACCCTGCAGCCAACAGTCCCGACCCATCGCTCGCCGACCAATCGGTCGCGCACGTATCCGACACCGCCCTCTGGGTCGCAGTGCACCGCGCGACGGAATCGAAAAGGAAGGATGCCCTCTTTCGCGACCCCTATGCCGAGGTGCTCGCCGGGGAGCGCGGTCAGCGGATCGTCGGGCAGCTCGAGACTGCTGCAAGCAGTGCCTGGTCCATCGTCACGAGGACGGCCGTTCTCGACGAGCTCATCCTGAACGCGATTCGGGATGGCGCTGAGACGGTCCTCAATCTCGCCGCAGGCCTGGATACCCGCCCGTACCGGCTTTCTCTGCCTCCCGGCACTCGTTGGATCGAGGTCGATTTCCCCGAGATGATCGCCTACAAGACGGGCAAGCTCATGGATGCGCAGCCCCGATGCGTCCTCGAGCGCGTTCCGTTGGATCTCACGGACCGCCTGGCGCGCGAGCAATTCTTCACGCGTGTGAGCAGGGCGAGCCGGCAGATACTCGTGAT
>Ga0134125_10010829_pt1 | contig 10237 bp, 9 predicted proteins | sample KB31751_FD_96464 | JGI IMG/M metagenome (GOLD analysis project Ga0134125, IMG submission 96464) | Terrestrial soil microbial communities with excess Nitrogen fertilizer from Kellogg Biological Station, Michigan, USA - KB3-175-1 | ecosystem: Environmental > Terrestrial > Soil > Unclassified ... | reverse complement strand
TGCCGTCGGTCGGCGTGTTGTGGTCGGCGGTGGCCAGCGTCTTGTCGGGACGGCGGACCTGGCGACCGGCCAGGCGGAGGCCGTCGAAGGCCTGCGGCGAGGTGACCTCGTGGACCAGGTGCAGGTCGATGTAGATCAGTCCCTCGCTGACCTCATGCTGCTCCCAGATCTTTTCGAACATGTTCTTGGGCACTGCTAGCTCCTCCTCAGTCCGGCGGCTATCACCGCGATGAAGCGGGTCGGTTCGGTTCCTTCGTTCTCGAAGTGGTGCGGGAGATCGGCGTCGAAGGTGACGGAATCCCCCTCTTGAAGCTCGATGCGGGTGCCCTCGAGGATCAGCGCCGGCGAGCCGGCTAGGACGACCGCGGTCTCGCGGCTGCCCGGCTCGTGCATCGGCGGGTCGGAGGCGCCGCCGGTGGTGGCGCCGGGGTCGAGGACGTGGAGGGAGACGTCGGCGCGCTGCCCGGGCAGCGGTGGGGTCAGCTCCTCGATCACGTGGCCGCCGCGGCGGCTGGAGCGCCGTTCCGCCGCGCGGGAGACGGCGACGTGCTGGCCCTCGTCGAGGCGCAGCAGCTGCGACAGCGTCAGCTCCAGCCCGGCGGCGATCTTGGCGGCGACGGCGAGGGTCGGCGAGGTCTCACCGCGCTCGACCTGGGACAGCATCTGGGCGGAGACGCCGGAGCGCTCGGCGAGGTCGCGCAGCGACAGCGACATCGCCTCGCGCAGGGCGCGGACGCGGGGGCCGACGGCGGCGACGGGATCGGTTTGCGGGGCTACGGTTGCCATAGGACGTTTGTAAGTTATCACGGATGGACGTCCGTGGGAGCGTCGATGGGCCGCCTCCTCCCTTGATCGCGGACTACGGGCAGTTAGGTCCGCGATCAAGGGAGGAGGCTGCGGAGGTCGGCGGCGATCTGATGAGGTTCGGTGCGCAACTGAGAGGCCGTGATTCGCAGGACGCGGTAGCGCGCGGCGAGGAGTTCGCGGTCGCGCTTGCGGTCCGCGCTCATCGCGCGTCTCGTGCCGTGGGTCTGGAAGCCGTCGAGCTCACCGATTAGACGGGCCGAGGGCCATAGGCAATCGACCTGGAAGCGGTCATCGCCGATGCTGAGCCAGGCGTTCAGGCGCGGGCGCGGGATGCGGTGGGTATCGAGGAAGGGAAGGAACAGCTCCTCGAGTGGGCTCCGGACCCTGCCACCGGGGTCGTCCCTCAGGCGCTCGAGGCACCTCGCGACGATCGCGGTGCCGCGGTGGCGCGGGTGGCGGGCGAGGAGGGTCCGAATCGAGACCGGGCCGTAGATCCCGAGGTATTCGATCTCCCTGAGGGCGCTCTCCGCCGCCGCCTCACCTTTGTCCGCCGCGAGGTCCAAGACGGCGCGGGCCGCGGAGGTGACCGGGATCCCGTCGCGGATCGTCACCTCATCGACGGGCAGCGCACCGAAGTGGCGGCGAATCGAGCGTTGCGAGCGCGTCTTCCGCGGCACCGTGACATGCGCCTCCCCGGTCCCGGATCCCCAGATCCCCCACAGCGCCGCCGCCGAACGATGGCTGAGGACGGCTCCGGGCCCCGAAGCGAGCACAGCCGCCATCCAGCGTCCCCTGACAGTGATCGCATCGTGTCCCAAGGCGTAGACGCCGGGATGGATGCGATGGAGCCTGCCTTGACGGACCCAGAGATCGACCGTATTCCCGCCGAGGCCCAGCCCTTCCACCTGTCCCCGCGCCACGATTCCGTGCTGATGCCCCGCGATCTCGGCCAACGCTCGGTCCACACAGGCCCAAGCCTCAGCGTTGTCTGCATTTACCCCCGCTGAGAAGGGGCAAATGCAGACATTGCGGGACGGCTACGGGCCGGTGCGCTCGATGACGGCGTCGGCGGTGGCGGCCTCGGCCTCGCGGGTCGCGGCGCCTTCGAGGGAGTTGGACAACGCTCGCAGGTAGGCGCGGGCGCTGGCCTCGATGATGTCGGTGGCGACGCCGGAACCCGACGCCAGCGTCCCGTTCGTCCGCAGCATCACCGTCGTCTGGCCGAGGGCGTCCTCTCCCCCGGTCACCGCCTCGACCGTGTACTTGACCAACTCGGATTCGACCCCGGTCGCCACCTGGATGGCGCGGAAGACGGCGTCGATCGGGCCGTCGCCGGTGGACTCGCCGACGACCTCCTCGCCCGACGGCAGGGTGACGCCGATACGGGCCATCGGGTCTTTGTCGCTCGCCGCGGAGACCTCGAAGTACGCCAGCTCGTGGCCGTCGGCGCGGTCGCGCATCTCGTCGGAGACGATCGCCTCCAGGTCGAGCGCGGTGACCTGCTTCTTGCGGTCGGCGATCTCCTTGAATGCCTTGAACGCCGAGTTGAGGGCACCGCCGTCGATCTTGTAGCCCAGCTGCTCCAGGGCGTCTTTCAGGGCGTGGCGACCGGAGTGCTTGCCGAGGACGATCGAGTTGGACTCGAAGCCGACTTCGGTCGCCTCCATGATCTCGAAGGTGGTGCGCTCCTTCAGCACCCCGTCCTGGTGGATCCCCGACTCGTGGGCGAAGGCGTTCCGTCCCACGATCGCCTTGTTCGGCTGCACCGGGTAACCGGTCAGGCGACTGACCAGGCGGCTGGTGCGGGCGATCTCGCGGCTGTTGACGCCGGTGGTGAATCCATGAGCGTCCTCACGGACCTGGAACAGCATCGCGATCTCCTCCAGCGAGCAGTTGCCGGCCCGCTCGCCCAGCCCGTTGATCGCGCACTCGACCTGGCGGCACCCGGCCATCACCCCGGCGTAGGAGTTGGCGACCGCCAAACCCAGATCGTTGTGGCAGTGCACCGAGGTGACCACCTTGCGCAGATCGGGGACCAGCTCGTAGAAGGTCCGCCACATCGCCGCGTACTCCTCCGGCGTCGCATAGCCGACGGTGTCGGGGACGTTGATCGTCGTCGCCCCGGCGTCGATCGCGATCTGCAGCACCTCGGCGGTGAACTCGAAGTCCGAGCGGCTCGCGTCCATCGGTGAGAACTCGACGTTGTCGCAGTAGGCCTTGGCCATCGTCACCGCCGCCTGCGCCTGCCCCTTGACGTCCTCGCGGTCGGTGTTCATCTGGTACTTGATGTGGATGTCGGAGGTCGAGATGAAGGTGTGGATGCGCGGCCGCGCGGCGTCTTTCACCGCCCCCCAGGCGGCGTCGATGTCGGCTTTGTGGGTGCGGGCCAGGCCGCAGATGACCGGCCCCTCGACCTTGCGGGCGATCGCCTGGACGGCCTCGAAGTCCCCCGGCGAGGCGATCGGGAATCCCGCCTCGATGATGTCGACGCCGAGCCGCGCCAACTGTTGCCCGATCTCGACCTTCTCCGCGGCGTTGAGCGAGATGCCGGGTGACTGCTCGCCGTCACGCAGCGTGGTATCGAAAATCTGGACGCGATTGGTGTCGTTCGGTCCCATCGGACCTCTCCTTCTCTCTGAATCTGAAATTGCCTTTTGTCTCTCGCGGCTATCGCGCCGCCCAGCGCTATTCCCCCCGAGGGGGGAGGAGAAGGAGAAGCGCGAGGCTGTTCAGCGGAAAGGCCATTTCCACCGCGGAGGGTAGCGCACCGACGGGGCGGTGACGTACCCTGGCGCCGCGTGGAAGGGACGAAGACCAACTGGATGGCGCTCTTCGCGATGGGGGCCGCCGTCTTCGTGATCGCCAACGACTTCTCGGCGATCAACGTCGCCCTGCCGACGATGGAGAGCGACTTCCACACGAACATCAACACGATCCAGTGGGTGGTGAACGCCTACGCGCTGACCTTCGGGGTGCTGATCGTGACCGGTGGACGGCTCGCCGACATGTTCGGACGGCGGGCCGCCTTCTTCCTCGGGGCCGGGATCTTCGCCGCGATGTCGGCGGCCGGCGGCGCCGCGCCGACCGAGACCTGGCTGATCGCCACCCGCGCCCTGATGGGGATCGGCGGGGCGCTGATGTGGCCCGCGATCCTCGGGATGACCTACGCGATCCTGCCGGAAGACAAGGCGGGCCTGGCGGGCGGGATCATCATCGGCGCGGCGGGCCTCGGCAACGCGGCGGGGCCGCTGATCGGCGGCGTCCTCACCGACCTGGCGAGCTGGCGTTGGATCTTCTTCGTCAACGTGCCGATCGCGGCCTTCGCGGTCGCCGTCGTCTGGTCGAGCGTCCACCTCACCGATCCCAAGGACGCCGACCATCGGATCGACTACGCCGGGATCACCGCGATCTCGCTCGGGCTGATCTCGCTGCTGATCGCGCTCGACCAGGTCGACGACTGGGGCTGGGGCGACCCGCGGGTGATCGCGCTGCTGGCGATCTCCGCGCTCGGGATCGGCGTCTTCCTGCCGCTCGAGCGACGCGCGGGACGCCACGCGTTGATCCCCCGCGACGTGATCTCCAACCGCGACTTCGCCGCCTCCTGCGTGGCGATCCTCTGCATGTCGGCGACCTTCTTCGCGGCGCTCCTCTACCTGCCCCAGTTCATGGAGAAGGAACTCGGCTTCTCACCCCTGGAAGCCGGGCTGGGGATGCTGCCGGCGCTGGCGACCTTCGCCCTCGTCTCCTTCGTCGCCGGGCCCCTCTACACGCGGCTCGGGGCCAAGCGACTGGCGGTGATCGGGGCGGGCTGCATGACCGCGGCGGCGATCCTCTTCTCGTTGGTCGGAGCGGACGCCGGTTACGGCGCCCTGGTGCCGGGGATGGTCGTGCTCGGCATCGGGATCGGCAGCTTCTACCCGACCGCCACCACCGCGGGGGTCACCTCGGTCGACGAATCCCAGTCCAGCCTGGCCGGCGGGATCGTCTACATGTTCCAGATCGCCGGCGGGTCGATCGGGTTGGGCCTGACGACCACGGTCTTCTCCGGCGCGGTCCCGCCGTTCATCGACGGCTTCCAGGCCGGGTTCCGACTCGACGCCGGGATCGCCCTGATCGGCCTCGCGGTCAGCGTGCTTCTCGTCGGCGGCTCGCTGTTCGCGCGCCGCGCCGCGGCCGCGACCTAGTCGCCCCGGACGCTACGGCCGCAGGATGTTCTGGCCGGAGCCGCCGTTCAGCTTGTCGTTCCCCGACCCGCCGACCAACAGGTCGTTGCCGCCGCGACCGTTCAGTTCGTCGTCGCCGGGGCCGCCGATCAGCTTGTCGGCGCCGGCGCCGCCGGTCAGCAGGTCGTTCCCTTCGCCGCCGCGGATCGTCGCCGGGACCGGCACCGTGCGGCCGAGCGTGACGACGTCGTTTCCCGCCCCGGTGTTGATTTCGAAGCCGGCGATCGGGGTCGCTTCGCAGAGCAGCTCTTCGGTCCGCTGCTCGGGATGCGAGCAGACCGCGCCCGCGACTTCGAGCGGCGTCGCCGATTCGATTTCATACGCACGGCCGTCGGCGCTCAGTTCGATCGTGATCCGATCTTCGCCGGGGCTCCCGGCAAGCACCAGGTTGATCGAGTGTTCGGCCGCCGCGTAGGCGAGTTGATGCGCCCCCTGGACCGGGGTGCGCTTCGCCGCCGAGGCGGAGACGGCGCCGAGGAACATGGCCGCGGCGATCGCCGCGACGAAGACGAGTCCGGTAACGCGCTTCATCGCACTCCCTAACAAGGCTTTACGGGCGACGTTGCGGTCTAGAGGTCGACCGAGCGCCCGACCGAGAATCCGTCGAGCCCGAGGATCTTCTCCACCGCGTCGGGGCGCACCGGCGCGTCGGTGGTGAGCGCCATCACGGCGGCGTCCCCCCCGCTCTCGGCCCCGACCGCGGCCGAGATGATGTTCACGCCTTCCTCGCCGAACGCGGTGCCGACCCGGCCGATCATCCCCGGCTGGTCGGCGTAGCGGAACACGGTGATGTGCTCGGCGAACGGCAGGTAGAAGCTCTCCCTCCACGCGGACACCAGGTAGGGCTCGTTTTTGGGGCCGACGCCGGTGCCGGCGACCTCGACTTCGTGGTCGCCCGACCCGAGCCGCACGGTGACCAGCTCGGTGAAGTCCTCGGCCGAGGAGTCCTTTGTCTCGGTCAGCTCGATCCCCCGCTCCTCCGCCATCTGCGGCGCGTTGACGAGGTTGACCGGCGTCTCGGTGTTGCCGGAGAGGATCCCGACGAGGACCGCGATCCCGAGCAGGCGGGTGTCGTAGGAGGCGATCCGGCCACGGAATTCGGCGGTCACGCGGTCGACCGAGCCGTTGCCCAGTCCCTGCGCCAGCCGCCCCAACTTTTCGCAGAGCGGCACGAAGGGCGCCAGCGCCTCCATCTCCTCGGGGCGGACCGCGGCGATGTTGACCGCGTTGGTGACCACGCCGCCGGTCAACGCCTCGGTCACCTGCTCGGCGGTGACCACGCCGGCCCGGTCCTGGGCCTCCGCGGTCGAGGCGCCGAGGTGCGGGGTGACGACGACATCGTCGCGCTGGAAGATCGCGTGCTCGGTGAAGGGCTCCTCAGGAAAGACGTCGAGCGCCGCGCCCGCCAGCTTGCCCGACTCGAGCCCGGCGACGAGGTCGTCGAGGACGATCAGCTCGCCGCGCGCGCAGTTGACGATGCGGGCGCCGTCCTTCATCGCGGCGATCGCCGCGGCGTCGATCATCCCTTCGGTCTCCGGCGTGCGCGGCGTGTGCAGGGTGATCAGGTCGGCGCGGCCGAGAAGGTCGGCGAGCTCGTCGCAGCCCTCCACCCCGAGCTCGCGGAACCGCTCCGCGGAGACGAACTTGTCGAAGGCCAGCACCTCCATGTCGAAGCTCTGGGCGCGCTTGGCGACCAGCTGGCCGATGCGCCCGAAGCCGATCACCCCGAGCGTCTTCCCGTAGAGCTCGGCGCCCTTGAACTTGGCCCGATCCCAGCGACCGGCGACCAGCGTCGCCTGCGCCTGGGGAACGTTGCGGAACATCGCCAGCGCCAGCGCCAACGTGTGCTCGGCGGCGGCGACCGAGTTCGACTCGGGCGCGTTGGCGACGATGATCCCGCGCCTGGTCGCCGCCGGGATGTCGACGTTGTCGACCCCGGTGCCGGCCCGGCCGATCACCTTCAGGTTGGTCGCCAGGTCGATCAGCTCCGGCGTCATCTTGGTGGCGCTGCGGATCAGGATCGCGTCGTACTCGCCGAGCTTGCCGCGGAACTCGTCGTCGGACATGTCGAGCCCGAGGTCGACGTCGAACTTCGACCGCAGCAGGTCGACGCCCGTGTCGGCGATCTTCTCCTTGACCAGAACCTTCATCGGACGCGGCAACCTAGTTCGAGGTCCGGACGCCGTCGGCGTTCTCGACCACGTAATCGATGCAGCGGGTGAGCGCCTCGACGTCGTCCGGCTCGACCGCCGGGAACATGCCGATCCGCAGCTGGTTGCGGCCGAGCTTGCGATAGGGCTCGGTGTCGACGATGCCGTTGGCGCGCAGGACCTTGGCGATCGCCGCCGCGTCGACGTCGTCGGCGAAATCGATCGTGCCGACGACGAGCGAGCGCTTCGCCGGATCGGCGACGAACGGGGTGGCGAATCCGCTCGCCTCGGCCCATGAGTAGAGCCGTCCCGACGAGTCGCCGGTGCGCGCCACGCACCACTCGAGGCCGCCGTTGCCGAGCATCCACTCGATCTGGTCGGCGAGCAGGAAGAGGGTCGCCACCGCGGGGGTGTTGTAGGTCTGCTGCTTGCGCGAGTTGTCGAGCGCCACCGCGAGCGAGAGGAATTCCGGCTGCCAGCGGTCGGCGGCGCCGTCGAGCTCCTCGATCCGGGCGATCGCCGCCGGGCTCAGCGCCGCGAGCCAGAGGCCGCCGTCGGCGGCGAAGCCCTTCTGCGGGGCGAAGTAGTAGACGTCGGCCTGCGAGGCGTCGAGCGGCAGCCCGGCGGCGCCCGAGGTGGCGTCGATCAGGACCAGCGCGTCGCCCGCGTCGGCGGGGCGCTCGACCGGGACCATCACGCCGGTGGAGGTCTCGTTGTGGGCCCAGCCGATCACGTCGGCGGCGGCGTCGCCGCGCGGCGTGGGCGAGTCCCCCGGCTCGGCCTCGACCACGATCGGGTCGCCGAGGAAGGGCGCCGCGGCGGCCGACTTGGCGAACTTCTGCGAGAACTCGCCGTAGGTCAGGTGCAGCGAGCGCTCGCGGATCAGCCAGGCGCAGGCCGACTCCCAGAAGGCGGTGGTGCCGCCGTTGCCGAGCGCGATCTCATAGCCCTCGGGCAGGCCGAGCAGCTCGGTGAGGCCCTCGCGGACGCGCCGGACCAGGTCACGGATCGGCGCCTGGCGGTGTGAGGTGCCCATCAGGTGGGACTGCTCGCCGAGCTTCGCGAGCGCCTCCGGACGGACCTTCGAAGGGCCGCAGCCGAAACGTCCGTCCCCCGGTTTCAGGTCCGACGGGATGGAGACGATGGTGTCGGTGGTCGCCATGGGGCGACAGGTTATTGACCTAAGCGGGTCGACCGGTTATCGACCAGAGACATTTAGGGGGAGAGATGTACCCAGTCCATTTTGAAGCTGACTATCAGGCGGAACAGAACCGCGCGACCACGTTCTTCCGGATCATCCTCGCGATCCCGTGGTTCATCGTCGCCTACGTCTACGAGATCGTCGCCGTCTTCACCGTCTTCTTCGCCTGGGTGGCGATCGTGATCACGGGGCGCTATCCGGAAGGGCTCTACAAGCTCAACGCCGGCTTCGTCCGCTACTACGTGCGCACCTTCTCCTGGATCTACCTGCAGTCCGACGAGTGGCCGCCCTTCGGCATCTCCGACGACCCCAGCTATCCGATCCGGGTCAACGTCGGGCCGCGCGAAGAGCGGCAGAGCAGGCTCAAGGTGTTCTTCCGCATCATCCTCGCGATCCCGGTGCTGATCCTCACCTATGCGGTCTCCTACGTACACCTCTTCCTGGCGGTGATCGCCTGGCTGACGATCGTCTTCCGCGGCTACCTGCCGGAGGGCGTCAACTCGGCGATGACCTTCTGCAACAGCTTCTACGCGCGTCTGTACGGCTACCTGTCGCTGCTCACCGACGTGTATCCGCCGGTCGGCGAAGAGAAAAGCAAGGGTGGCGGCCCGCTCGCGGCGCCCGCCGCGCCGCCGGTACCCCCGGCGCTCTAGAGCGAGACAAGGCAAGAAGAAAGGGAGGCAGGACGATGAGCGAGCCACGAACCGACGACGTGCAGCGGGGCGAGGGCTGGTCGGCAGCCAACCTCGCGGACCTCGGCGAGGGTCCCGGGTTCCGCAAGATCCGCGGGGCGCTGGGGGTCACCGCCTTCGGCATCAACGCGATCGTCCTGCCGCCCGCCTACTCGACCGGAAGCCACTTCCACGACGAGCAGGAGGAGGTCTACTTCGTCCACACCGGGCGGGTGGCGATCGAGTTCGGCGACGGCAGCGAGCAGGAGCTCGGCCCGGGCGGGGTCGCCTGGGTCGACGCCCCCACCCACCGCAAGGTCCGCAACCTCAGCGACTCCGAGGAGGCGGTCTACGTGATCGTCGGCGGTAAGGACGGCTACGTGGGACGCGACGGGAAATTGTCCCCTGGCGAGGAGCATCGATAGGGAGCGACGGGAAGGGGAGGGACGGGAAGGGATCATGGAGTCCCGGCCCGGCGGGTCCTGTCACCGCAGGGGACCCCCCCTGTCTTCCGGTAGCTAAAGCTTCCTCAGACAGGGGCACCCTACGGTGCCACCCCCCGGGAGGGTGGCTTGCTCGGGCGCGTGCACCGCTCCGCCGCGTCTCGATTGGGACGAAGGGACCAAGGTTGGTGGCTGTTCAGCTGTCCCTCGGGGCCGGTGAAGAGCTGCGCCCGCGTCCTCTTCGCTCAAAGCTGCAAGGGACGACGCTTGTGGCGGGACTCGCCGGAACGGGCTCCCCTCCCGGGGGTGGCGCCGTAGGGGAAACCATCCCGAGGAAGCTTTAGCTACCGGAGGGATGGTGGGACCCTGCGGCGACAGGACCCGCCGGGCCGGAACTCCCCCGTCCCTTCCCCGAATGACTGCGAGCCCCTAGAACCCCTGATCGATCCAGGGCATCATGTCGCGCAGCTCTTTACCGACCTTCTCGATTTCGTGGTCGGCGCCCGCCTTGCGCATCGCCTCGAATTTCTGCCCGCCGGCCTCGTTCTCGCCGATGAACTCGCGCGCGAACTCGCCTGACTGGATCTCGCCGAGGATCTCCTTCATCGCCGCCCGCGAAGCCTCGCCGATCACCCGTTTGCCGCGGGTCAGGTCGCCGTACTCGGCGGTGTTGGAGATCGAGTACTCCATCCCGCGGATCCCCTTTTCGTACATCAGGTCGGCGATCAGCTTCAGCTCGTGG